>Ga0302283_1000680_pt1 | contig 28304 bp, 26 predicted proteins | sample III_Fen_E1_4_FD_198770 | JGI IMG/M metagenome (GOLD analysis project Ga0302283, IMG submission 198770) | Peat permafrost microbial communities from Stordalen Mire near Abisko, Sweden - III_Fen_E1_4 | ecosystem: Environmental > Terrestrial > Soil > Wetlands > Permafrost | place: Sweden: Abisko... | reverse complement strand
CGCGTGCGCGGCGGCAACGCCCGCCTCCTCCACCTCGGCGCCGCCCTGGGGAGCGGCGCGCTCGCCGGCTCGCTGACCACGTCGTTCGCCCTCGCGCCCCTGCCCGTGCGCGCCGTCGCGGTCACCGTCGCCGCCGTGCTCCTGGCGCTGCCCCTGCTGGTCGCCGCCGACGATCCGGTGGCCCACGCGCTCGACGGGGCCGCGGCCGATCTCCGCGGGCCCCTCGCCGCCTCCCTGCGCGAGGCGGCCGAGCTGCGGCGCGCCGTCGACGAGGATCTCCTCGACGCCACCACCGCCCGCCAGGTCCACGCCACCTGGACCACGCTCCTACGGCTGACCGAGGCGCGCCTGCGGCTGTCGCCGGCCTCGGGGAGCCGGAAGCCGGAGGAGGGTCGCGCGTCCCCCACCGGCACGGTGCTGCAGAGGGTCGAGGAGCGGATTGGCGATCACGTGAACGCCCTCTCTCGCGCCTACACGGCGGCGGGCGCGGCGCGCGCCGCGGAGGTGAGCCTGGACGACTCGGCGCTGCGCGGGATGGAGACGGCGGGCGAATCGCTGGAAGAGGTGAGCCGGGCGATCGTGGATCAGGGGTAGGCGACCCGCCGCACGTCCTAGTTCGGCAGGTCCGGCTCGTCGTCTCCGCCAGAGCCCGTCCCCAGGCCTCTCCCGAAGATGGACTGCCAGTTGGAACGGTACGTCTCGGTGGCCACCTGCGCGGGCCCGGCGTGCCCGAGCCTGGCCGTCGACGCCAGCTCCTCCCGGGAGACCAGCACCTCGACGTCGAAGAGCTGGTCGTGCTCCTGGCGAGGCTTGAGCTTGACGAGGTCGCCGTGGAGGGGGCGGCCCTCCTGCACAGGGCGGATCTCGCCGACCTCGATCCGGTCGTCGCGCTTGCGGATCACGCGCAGCGCGTCGCCGGCCTCGGCCGGGCTGTGGACGAAGAGCACGTCCTCTTTCGGCCGCGGGGGATCGCTCGCGCTCATGGGTCGAGCTTGTCACGTCCGCGGCGACGTGCGCGCGCAAAAGTTGGCCGAGCGCCTCCGGTCGCCGTACTGCCGGGGCTGGGACTGCACCGGTCGGTGATGGAGCCGCGCCTTCGGGCGCCGCGTCCGTGGGCCTGCGGCCCCATCGATCGAGCCCCGCTCTGTCTGGAGGAGATGGCGTATGAGTGTTCGTGGCGCAGAGGGTGCCGGCGCGGCCGGCTCGGAGAGCGGTCAGGAGCGTCGCGCGAGCGGCGGGCAGCGCGTCCACTTCGAGGCGCTCGTCGCCGTGGGCGAGAACGCGGGCGGAGGCTTCGAGGCCGAGTCGGTCGACGTGTCGCCCGACGGGATGCGGCTGCGGACCGCCTACCTCCCCGACGTGGGCGACAAGCTGGTCTGCCGCTTCGACGGCATGGGCACCGAGATCGTCGTCGACGGCGAGGTGCTCTGGCGCAACGCCGAGGCCAAGGGCGGCGAGTTCGGGCTGCGCTTCGTCGGCCTCGACGAGGCCGGCGCCGGCGCCGTGCGGGCGATGTGCATGACCCTGGGCGATCCCGGGGACGAGGCGCCCGCCGCCGAGGTGCCGGGCGTGCCGCGCGGATCGCGGGTGCGCCTGCACATCGAGGGGCTGGGCTCGCCGATGAAGGCGCGCGTGCGCGAGGCCGGCTCGCGCGAGCTCCAGGTGGGATCCAACCTGGAGTTCCTCAAGGTCGGGCGCTCGCTCGAGCTCGAGGACGTCGACCAGGGCTCGCGGCGCGAGGCGAGGATCGACGACGTCAAGGTCGACGTCGACCCCGCCACCAACGTGCCGCAGCTCGTGGTCACGCTCCGCTTCGGCGAGGCGGACGCCGCCCCGGAGAAGAAGCGCGAGAAGGCCCGCCCCAGCGCCGCGCCGGCCACGCGCCGCGCCGCGCCGCCGCCCCCCGCCGAGAGCAAGCGCGAGAGCGGCGCCCCCCGCGCCGCGCGCGCCGAGTCGCAGTCCCCGCGAGAGACCGAGGCGACCGAGGGCACCGAGGGCACCGCCGCCGGCTTCGCCGCGCGCGCGGCAGGGGCCGGTCGCGCCGTGGCCAGCAAGGTCGGACCGGCGCTCGCCGGCGCCGGGCTGCGGGCCAGGGGGGCGGTCGACCACGTGGCGGCCCTCCTCCAGAAGCGCCGCACCGAGCGCGAGGAGACCAGGAAGGCTGCCACCCCGCGCCGCACCACGGCGCCGGCTCCGGGCGGAGCGCTGACCTCCGACGGCCGCCGCCTCGTGCGCGACGACGGTCTCGAAGACGAGGAGGAGATCGTGCTCCCCGTCCACGCGAACCGCCGCTCCGCAGCCATCGGCGGCGGGCTCGGTCTGCTCGCCGTGCTGGCGATCTTCGGCGTCACCCGCCTGACCGGCCACGCGCCGAGCGCCGCCCGTGCCCCGGCCGACGGGCAGACGGCCATCGCCGCGCTCCCCGCCGCCGCCGAGCCGCCCCCCGCGGCGCCCGGCACGCCCACGGCCAACATCCCGCTCTTCGGCGCCACGCCGCTCTCGACCATCGAGCCGGCCGCGCTCCCCGCGCCCTCGGCCGTCGCCTCGGCCGCGCCCGCCGTCGACGGCGAGGACGACTCCGACGCGCCCGACGCCAAGGGCGGCGGCATCCTCAAGGAGTGGGGCCAGGGCACGGTGCAGCACCCGGTGGTGCTCCGCATCAAGATGGATGGCGCCATCGAGAAGATCAGCGGCGCCGCCGGTGCCATGGGCTTCACCATCTCGGTGCCCGGCCGCCGCTCGGTGTCGGCGGCGTCCGAGCTGACCCGCAAGGACAAGCGCCTGGCCTCCGTGAACGTGGTCAACACGTCCCACGGCGCCGAGGTGAGCATCCAGTTCAAGGATGGCGTCCCGCCCTACCTGGCCAAGGTGAAGGGCGACAAGCTCGAGATCGCCCTCGGCAAGGAGGGTCACTCCAAGGTTGCCAAGAAAAAGAAGAAGAAGCAGCACTGAAGCTTCCTCCGCGCCCGGGCGTTCCGCGGGACGATCCCTCAAAACCCGGGCAGCTTCACCTCGCAGCCGAGGCCGACCTTCGGCTTCACCTTGGCGGCGCCGAGGTCGCGGGAGTCGGCCTCGATCGCTACGGTGACCGTGGCCGAGCCGCTCACGGCGTGGCCGGCCAGCTCCCCGGCGAGGGCGCCGAGGGCCCCGCCCAGCTCCTCGCTGGCGGCCCCGCGGGCCAGGTCGGCGCAGGGGATGGGGCCCTTGATCTCCAGCCGGATCACGGCGTGATCGTCGGAGGACGCCCGCGGGTGCTCCCCGGGGCGATTACCCTCTTCGGTGATCGTCCCCGACCCCTTCAGAGCCAGCTTGCCGGCGCGCACCTCGAGGTCGTCGAGGCGGACCGAGGCCCGGTCCTCGGCGACGTGGAGGCGCGACCGAACGGTGGTCTTCTTGCCGAAGAGGATGCCATCGAGCGCCCGCGGATGCGCGGGCACGTAGCCGTCGAGATCGAGCGACGCGGTGCCCGCCGGCGCGCGGCCGAGGGTGAGCTCGACGTGACCTGACGCGACCCCCGCGTGCGCTGGCAGCGAGATGCCGAGCGCCGTCCCCAGGCCGGCGACCTCGACCGGACGCAGGGTCACGCTCAGCTCGGGAGGGTGGGCGGAGGTGCGCAGGGTGGCGATCACCGGCGCCTCACCCCCGGGCTTCTTGCCTGCCTCCAGGGTCACGCCCGCGGCGTCCACGACCACGCTCGCGCTCAGCGCCCCGGTGGGCACGCCGAACGCGCTGCTGGTCGCCGCGACGAGGCGCGCGCTCTTGCCGTCGGCGGTCACCGTGCCTCCGGCCATCGTCAGCCACGCAGGAATGTCGGGGCGCGCTCGCCACTCGACCCGAACGTCGGTCGCGGAGCCGTGGAGCTGGAGCGTGCCCGGGTGATCGCTCGACCAGGAGGCCAGCTCGAGCACCCTGTCGTTGGCCGGCCCCTCGATCGTCACCGCGACCCCCTGGCCTTCCACCGACGCGAGCGACAGCCAGCTCGTCTCCAGGTGCAGGGTGCTGGCCGCGACGCGCACCCCGTGCACGCCCGGCAGCGACGCGCGCACCCCGAGCAGTCGCACCCCGGCGGCGCCCAGCTCGAGCCTGTCGAAGGCGAGCTCGACGCCGAGCGACGCCGCCCGGTGCCGCACCAGCGCTCCCAGCAGCGGCCCGTGCGCGGCGATGGCCACGCCGACGAGAAAAGCGGGCAGCCCGACGGCAACGATCCACCCGCGCCGCGTGCGCGGCGGCGGGGGGCTCATCGGCAGCGTCGCCGCGGCGGGGCGGGGCTCGTCCATCGGTGCTGGAGGGGTACCACGGTGCCGGCGGTCACGGTGCGTCGTTGTGCGACGGCTTCGTGCTCACCGCGTGAAGGGGGCGAGCCCCCTCTCTCGAAGCAGCGGGGGGCAGCGCCCCCCGTTGGCGTCACTCGACGACGTAGAACTTGCTGGCGTCGTTGCTCGGGCTGCCCTCGCCACCGTGGTTGTGGATGGTCCGGTAATGGGTGACCTGGTGGAGCCACTGGTCGATCACCTGGATGCCGCTGTGGTCGTGCGACAGGTAGATCGCGGCGTGGTTACCGTGCGAGTGGTTGGGGTAGTGCCCGTCCACCATCGTCGCGATGATCGTCCCCTTGGCGATCTGGCCGGGCTGGGACGTGAGGACCTTGATCCCCGCGTGCCAGGTCCCCGTGTTCCCCACGATGGAGGCGGCCTGGCAGAGGGCAACGCATTGCCCCGTACCGACGGCCTTGTGCAGGTAGTGTTCCGGATTGGCTGCGATGAACGGCATGTGGAAACTCCTTCCCTATTTGTTACCTGCGTAACATGCTCGCCCGGGCAGCGGAAGGGTGCCGGCGTCGGGATCGTGCTTCGACGCAGCGGGTCATCCCGCACCGCCATCCCGCGGGATGGCCGGGGAGCGCCCGAGAGCGCTCCCCGACGTGAGTCACCCAGGGGAAGGCTGGGGAGCGCTCAGCGCTGGCTGCGGGGTTTGACGGAGGCGGGCGCCTTGCCGGGCGCAGAAGGCTTGGCGACGGGCGCCTTGGCGGAAACCGGGGCCGCGCTTTCGGCGGCCGGCGCGGCGACGGGACGCGGGCTCGGGGCGACTTCGGCAGGCTTGGGGGCGGGGAGCGGCGGAGGAGCAACCGGAGAGACGCCCTCGAGTGCGGCGTCGGCAGCCGGCGGCGCGGAGCTGTCGTGGGCCCGCGCCGGGCGGCGCACGACGACCCACTTCTTTGCCGTCTCGTCGGCGGAGCGGGTCGCGGCGGGGGCGGGAGCCGGGGGCGGGAGCGTGCGGGCGACGCGGGTACGCTTGGGCGGGATACGCTGGACGACGACGGGAGGGCGCGGGGGCGGAGGCGCGACCCTGACGCTCACCGGGATCTCGACGCGGGTCGCGGAGACCTTCAGCTCGCTGGAGCGGCTCGTCTGCGGGGCGCTGCTCCTGGCCGGAGCGCGAGCGGGGACACGAGCTCTCGTCGGGCCTTCCGCGGAATGACCGTCGCGGAAGGCTCTCGGGCCTTCCGCAGGATGACCAGCCTTGCGGCTCCGATCGCCAGCCGAGCGGGCGCGGGCGGCGCCGGGCGGGGTCGGCGCGGGCGCCTGCGAAGGACCGAGCGCGGCGCGGACGTGCTCCAGCGCGGCGGCCCGGACCAAGGTCAGGAGCTCCGCGACGAAGGCGGCCACGGTCGCGTCAATCTCCGCATTGATGCTCATCGTCGTCTCGCTTCGCACGATTCCGGCGCTTTCGTCAACGGTCCTCACGGTTCGAGCAGGACGGGAACCGTCGATTTTGCCCGCGAAAGTTGCAGCGCGATTTCGATGCTGGCGCCCGGGACGGGGCCGAAGCTCCCGGCGGGTCATCACCTTCGGACTCTCCCGGCTCGTCGCGCAGCAGGCGGTTCGGCGGTCGAGCGCCCGACGCGCGCGGAGGATTCCAGGCGGAACTTCGGACCAGCGGCACTAGGATGCGCCCCCACGATGGCCGAGCCGAACCGCATCGAAGAAGAGACACGACCCGACCCGGGCGCGGAGACGACCGCCGAGCCTCCCCCCCAGCTGCCCCCCGCGGCCGCGCCGGCGCGGCCGCCGCGGGTCATCGACATGCGCCGCCCGCGCCCGCCCGCCCCGAAGGAGGAGCCGGCGCGGCCCCCCGAGGTCGCCTGGGCCGCCCGGCCTCTGCACACCGCGGACTCCCGCCCTCCCATCGAACGTCGTCCCTTCGAGCGCCGCCGGCCGGAAGAGCGCCCGGTGCGGCGCCCTGCCCCTGAGCTCGTCGCCGCGCCCGCGCCCGAGCCCACCCCCGTCGCCGCGCCTCGCGCCGAGCCTCCCAGGGTCAAGGCGCCTGCCCGCCCCGCGGTCATCGTCGCTCCCGCCCCCGTGATCACCACGCCACCGCCGCAGGAGCCGACCTGGGTCCCGCCCGCGCGCTCGGCGTACCCGCGCAAGAAGAAGGCGGCCCTCACTCCCAGAGAGGCCCTTCGCGCCAAGGTGCAGGCCCGCACCACCAAGGCTGCCGCTCAGGCCGCGCCGCCCGAGCCGGTCACGGAGACTCCCGTTTCCGCCTCCGCTCCGGCGGAAGCTTCGAACGCTGAGGTCTCGGTCAGCCCCAAGCCCCGACCCGCCGCGCGCGCTGCGGAGGTCCGGCCGCGCGCCGCTGCCAAGCCGCGCCGCGCGCCCCCTCCCCCTCCGGTCGAGGAGGAAGAGGCCCCCCCGCCCCCCGCACCGCTCGGCTTCTTCCAGCGGCTCCTCGGGGTGTTCCGCAAGCGCTAAGAGCGCCCAAGAGCGCTCCCCGACTCACCCTGGGGAGCGCCCGAGAGCGCTCCCCGACTCATCCCTCCTCGCCCTCCTCGTCCTTGTAGCGGATGCCGAGGCGCTTGCACTTCTGGTAGACGTTGCTCCGCTCGACACCGAGCGATCGCGACACGGCGGCCATCTTGCCGCCATGGTGCTGGAGCGCCTGCTCGAGGACGGACCGCTCGGCGTCCTCCATGAGCACCCGGAGCGGCACGCCGGTGCGGAAGAGGCCGGTGAGGCTGGGGGCGCCCCCGGCAGCGCCGAGGCAGTTCTTGACGTCCTCCTCGTCGATGGTGTCGTCCGACGTGAGGATCACCGCGCGCTCCATGAGGTTCTTGAGCTCGCGCACGTTGCCCGGCCAGCTGTAGCCGACGAGCTGCCCCAGCGCTCCGTCGGTGAGCGTCATCCCGGCGCGGCCGTTGCTCTTGGCCGCGAGCTTGAGGAAGTGCCGGGCGAGGAGCGGGACGTCGTCCCGGCGCGAGCGCAGGGGCGGCAGGTTGATCGGCAGCACGTTGAGCCGGTCGTAGAGGTCGGCGCGGAACTGGCCTGATTTCACCGCCGCCTCGATGTCACGGTTGGTGGCCGCCACGACCCGGACGTCGACCTTGATCACCTCGTTGCCGCCGACGCGCTCGATCTCGCGCTCCTGGAGCACCCGGAGCAGCTTGGCCTGCATGGCGAGCGGCATGTCGCCGACCTCGTCGAGGAAGAACGTGCCCCCGCTGGCCCGCTCGAACTTGCCGAGGCGCTGCTTGCTCGCCCCGGTGAACGCGCCCGCCTCGTGGCCGAAGATCTCGCTCTCGATGAGCTCGCTGGGGACGGCCGCGCAGTTCATCTTCTCCAGCGGCCCCTTGGCGCGCTTGCTGGCGGTGTGGATGGCCCGCGCCACCAGCTCCTTGCCGGTGCCGCGCTCGCCGGTGACGAAGACGGTCGCCGTGGCCGCCGCCCGGGCCGCCCGCGCCAGCTGCTCGCGGAGATCGACCATCGACCGGCTCTCGCCGAGCATCTCGCCGCCGCGCCCGGTCTGCTCGCGCAGCGCCTCGGCCTCGGCCTCGGCGCGGAACAGGCGCAGGACGTTGTCGATCACGAGGAGGAGCCGGTCGGTGGAGAGCGGCTTCTCCAGGAAGTCGACGGCGCCGAGCCGGGTCGCCCGCACCGCCGCGTCGATGGTCGCGTGCCCGCTCATCATCACCACCGGCAGCTCGTTCTTGGCGGCGCGCAGCCGGGTGAGCAGGTCGACGCCGTCGCCGTCGGGCAGGGAGACGTCGAAGAGCGCGAGATCGTAGCTGCGCTTCTGGATCTTCTCCTCGGCGACGCGGATCCCGCCGGCGACGTCGACGATGTGGCCCTCGAGGGTGAGGGCCTTGTGGAGGGTGGTGAGGATGGAGGGCTCGTCGTCGAGGACGAGGATGTGGCCGCGGGGCATGGGCCCCGAAGGTAGCAGAATGGTTCCGGCGCTCACGCCGCTCTGGCATCCTGCCCTCGTGACGGGCCCTGGACTTCGCGCGCTGGCCCTCTGCCTCGCGCTCCAGGCCTGCGCGCCGACCCCGCCTGCTCCGCCTCCTCCAGCCCCCGCGACGCCGCCCGTGGCCGCGACGCCGCCGCCGTCCGCGGCCACACTGCCGCCTTCCGGTGAGGTGGGCACCGACGGCGGCCCCGACGGCGATCCCGGCATCGACCTCGTCGCCGTCCTCTTCCCCGATGCGGCGACGACGCTCCCCGGCGCGGCCAGCTGCCTCCCCCTCGACGACCCGAGCGCCCGCGCCCGTTGCCTGTTCGGCGCGCGCTACCAGGGCGACGTCGAGGCCGCCAGGATCGCGATCGAGCTGTTCGAGACCTCCGGCAGCGTCGCCGGGGTGCAGATCGAGCAGGACATGGACGGAGGCTTCCGAGGCCTGCTCCACCTGGTCCCCGAGGTGCCGCTCGGGGCCTACCGCCGGCACCTCGAATGGGCCGCGGCGGCGACGCGGGACTTCGACACCTTCTTCGCCCACCTCGAGGCCCCTGCCGCCGTTCGCTACCGCGTCCGGCCGCTGGCGCTCCGCTTCTTCCGCAGCGTGGGCCGCACCACCCCGTCCGCCTACGCCGAGGGGTGGAGCGTCTCGTACAACGTCGCCGGCTCCCTCCACACCTCGGCCGCCGCGGTGCGCGAGACGCTGTTCCACGAGGTCTTCCACCTCAACGACGCCGCCCACGGCGACTGGTCGAAGCGCACCCTCCAGCCCCTCTTCGACGCCATCGTGGCGCGGTGCGGGACGCGGGTGGCCTGCCTCCGCGCCTATGCCCCCGGCGACACCATGGTGCGAGGCGGCACCTACTACGCCTTCCAGCCCGACAACGGCGAGTCGGTCCACGAGTACGGCGCGGAGCTGGCCCTGCGCTGGTACCGGGAGCAGCGCTCCCGAGGCCGCGGGCCCCGCGCGCCTCGGAGCTCCCCCGCATTCAAGTGCGGGCCGGAGGAGAACCGGCGGGCCTGGGCGGCGCTGGTCGCGGAGTTCTTCGGCGGCGCCGATGGGGTCCCGGCCTGCGATGGATCCGAGAAAGACCGGATCGACGCCCCCCTGTGATAATCTCCGTCACCATGGCAGAGGCCTCGGCGACCGCCGAAGGTGAGCTCGCGCGAACACCGCTCGCGCACCTCCTCGTTTACGCCCTGGACCGGCGGTTGACGGGCGCCATGTTTTTGGCGACCCCCGACGCCTCGGAGACCGTCATCCGCCTGGTGCGGGGCGTCCCGGTCAAGGTGCGACCGGCCGATCGCTTCGCCCTCCTCGGCGAGATGCTCATCGAAGCGGGCGCCATCGACGAGGCCACTCTCCAGGGTGCCCTCGCCACCCAGGGGCTGCTCGGCGACGTGCTGCTGCTCGCCGGGCGCATCGAGCGCGACGTGCTGGAGAAGGTCGCGGAGGCTCAGTTCGTGCGGCGCATGGTGCGGCTCTTCAGCCTGCCCGCGGGGACGGTGTACCGGTACCACGACGGCCACGACGAGCTCGCCGAGCACGGCGGCGATCCCGCCAGCGTGGACCCGCTGGCGCTGATCTGGGCCGGCCTCCGGGAGCACGGCGAGGCCTCGACCATGATGGATGCCACGCTGGCGCGCCTCGGAGAGGCGGCCCTGCGGCTGCACCCGGCGACGTCGGTGACCCGCTTCGGCCTCGACGCCGTCGAAGCCACCATGGTGGAGGCGCTGGCGACGGGTCCCCTCAGCCTCGCCGAGCTCGGGGCCGCCTTCACGCCCGAGGCGGCGCGGCGCCTGGCGTACGCGCTGGCGATCACCCGGCAGATCGAGCTGGGCACGGGGCTGATGCCCGCCGGGCTGGACAGCGGGCCACCCAGCTCGATGCGCCCGGTGTCCTCCGTTGCGCCCTCCACGCCTCCCGCCGCCCGGCTCTCGGGGACGATGGGGGCCACCGCCAACCCGGCAGCGGCGACCGCGGTCGCGCGCATGGCGCTCCGCTCCACGGTGCACCGGCTGGGTGCCGCGGCGCCGGACGCGCCGGGCGACGGCGAGCGGGCCCCCCGCCGGATCCGCGAGAAGCGTCCCTCGGAGGCCGTCACGGACGAGGCCGCGCCCGTCTCCTCGGTCGAGGTGGTGCCTCCGAGCGCGCCCGCGCCGTCGAGCGGCGTGGTGCCGACGCCGCCCCCGGTCACGATGGGGGCTCCGCCCGGCGCAGCGCCGAGCTCTGCCCCCAAGCCCCCGGGGAGCGCGGAGGAGGCGGCCATCTCCGACGCGGCGACGACGCTGCGGTCCGAGATCGAGCTGCCCCCTTCGCCGCCCGCTCCCGAGGTGGCCGCCAGCGACCCCATCGTGACCACCACGCCGGAGGCCACGCCCGAGGAGGCGGATCCCTTCGCCGGGCTCAGCGTGCCCGAGCTGTTCTGGCTCGCCACGGAGATGGTCTCCGATCGCGACGCGGTCGGCGCGGCGGAGGCGTGCGCGGCGGGTCTGCGGCAAGCGCCCGACGATCCGGATCTGGCCGCGCTGAGCGCGTGGGCCCACGCCCAGCTCGGCGCCGCCGACCTCAAGGCGCTCATGGTCGAGCTCGACGAGATCCTCCACGCTCACGAGGACCACGCCGAGGCGCGCTACTACCGCGCGCTGCTCCGCCGGCGCCTCGGCGACGAGACCGGCTGCGTGCGCGACCTGGAGCGCGTGGCGCAGCTCGATCCAGCGCACGAGGGCGCCCTCCGCGAGCTCGGCGCCCTGGAGGCGAAGCCGCCGGGGAAAGAGCGCCCGAGCCTGCTGGAGAGGCTGTTCAAGCGCTAGAGCCCTGACGCGGCCGCGATCGTCAGCGTGCGCGCGTTCTCGAGAATGCGGGCGGAATCCGCCGCGGCCCATCGACCAAGGTGAGACGGACGCGGGCCCCCCGTTTCGCGATGCCGGCCAGCCCGCCCAGAACGAGATTCAGTACGCGCCCGGGCGCGCGCCTGGGAGCGGCTCGCCGATCACCAGCGCGTACAGCACGGCCTGCGTGATCCGATCGAGGCCGAGCAGACGCTCCACCACGGCGTCACACACGGCCACCGTGGGCGCCGCGGTGAGCCCGCGGGCCGTAGCGGCGAGCATCACGTTCTGGCCGATGTGGCCAGCCTCGTGGAAGAGCGCCCGGTACACGTTGGGGTGGGAGTACTTCCACGCCGTCCGGCGGAAATCGGCAACGAGGAGGACGACGGCCGCCGCGCCATCCGTCCAGTCCTGACCTCCGAGCAGCTCGTGCGCGGGAGGCAGTGGCGCCGGCACGACGAGCCCGAGCGAGTTCTCGAGCGCGGAGTAGTGGTAGACGCCGGGCGGGATGCCCTCGACGTCGCGCGCGTAGAGATACGCTTCATACGGGTTCCGGGCGCCGCCGGATGGCGTCATCTTGAGCGGGAGCCGTCCCATCCCGGGCACCGGCTCGTCGATGAAGCCGGTGATGGCGAGCCCCGCGTAGAGGCAGTCGCGGACGGCGTCGCGTGGGACTGCCTTTCCCGTGAAGAGGCGGATCGTGCGGCGACGCGAGAGGATCGAGAACGCCCCCTCGTCGTCGCTCGGCCGCTCCAGCGGGATCACCGTCTCATACGCCTCGTTGGTGGTCCAGAACGGCGCGGGCTGGCGCTGTTCGACACGGACCGCCAGGTCGGCGATGCGGTCGGCGTCGCTCATCCAATCGGCGTCCTTGATGCTGAAGTGGTAGAGGCCCGCGCGCACGTCCCACTCCCAGAGCGCCTCGTAGCGGGCCTCGAAGCCCGCCAGCTCGCTGTCCTCGACGACCAGGAAGCCGCCCTCGACCAGCCCGCTAGCCTCGCTGGCGAGCTCTCGGCGATCGGCCCCCTCGACGGCATCCAGGAGGGCCGCCGCACCCTGCCAGGCGTGGGCCGCCGTGAGCAGCGCAAGCGCGGCGTCGCTGCAATCGACGCACTCGCGCGTCGCATAGTCGAGCATCACCAGGCCGGTCGCCTCGATGACCACGATCATCATCCGCGAGCACCGCACGCGCACCTCGGGGACCCGCGCGTCGATCCCGGAGCCGAGGGCGGCGAAGCGGGCCTTGGCCGCGGCGATCGCCGGGTCCCCCGCCCGCCTGGGAGCATCTCCGTTCATGGGCGGAGTATCGCTCAAAGCTCCGGCCACCAGAAGGGCGAGAATGCGTCGTATCCTCCGTCCCGAGGACCGATGGTGACACGTCGACGAGCAGCGCTTCCCACCCAACGGGCGGTCGACCGCGCCGGCCGTGCCGTGGACCGAGCCATCGAGATCTGGCACGGCGGCGCGGCGCGGCGCGGCCACCGGATGGCCGTGGTCGCCCTGCTCCGCTGCGAGGCGCTGCTGGGCACCCGGCACCCCGACCTCGCGGAGGTCGTCGTCGCCATCGCGGACATGGAGGACGAGCTGGGCGACCACGCCGCGGCGACGCGGCGTTACCAGCGCGCCCTGCGGCTCGGCGCCGGCGCCGGGAGGGCATGGCGCGTCGACGTGATGACCCGCCTCGGCGACATGTATCGGCGAAGGGGCCGGTACGCCGACGCCGACGCGGCCTATCGCCGGGCCATCGCGGCGGCCGGGCGATCCGCGGAGGCCCGCGCAGCGCTGGGCGGCGCCCTGAACAACCTCGGCGTGCTCTGCAAGTACACCGGGCGCTTCGCCGAAGGCGCACGCCTCTATCGGCGGGCGCTGCGCATCTGCACGCACGAGCACGGGCCCGAGCACCCAAGAGTGGCCACGGTGCTGCACAACCTCGGCGGGCTCGAGCACGCCCGGGGCCGCTTCGCCGAAGGCGAACCATGGGCGCGGCGTGCGCTCGGCATCCGCGAACGCTCCCGCGGCCCGGATCACCTCGAGGTGGCCGCTGATCGGGCGGCGCTGGGCGGTATCCTCGACGGCCTCGGCCGACACGACGAGTCGATGGCGCTTTATGCGCTGGCCCTCGCCGTGACTGAAACCGCCCGGGGGCCCGAGCACCCAGAGGTCGCGGTCATCCTCCACAACGTCGGCGCCGTCCACGCCGCTCGGGGCCAGCTGGACGCGGCCGAGGCCCACTTTCGCCGGGCCCTCGCCATCAAGCAAAAGCACCTGGGCGAACGCCACCCGGAGGTGGCCATCACCCAGTACAACCTCGCCGTGCTCCTTGGCGGCGCGGGTCGCCGCGTCGAAGCTGCACGTATTTGCCGCCGGGCGATGAGGATCTTCGCCAAGGTCCTCCCGGCGCGTGATCCTCGTCGCCGCGCCGCGGAGGCCTGCCTGCGCGGCCTCGGAGGTTGAAGCGGGCGGGGAGCCCGTGCGGAGGATGCCCCCCGCACGTCTCCCGCTCCGTTCAGCCGAGCAGGGTCTCGTTGGCGTTGGAGGCCAGCGCCTGGGCGCGGACCTGGTTGCGAAGCTTCAAGCTCGGCGCCGTCTCGTTGGCGTTGGAGGCCAGCGCTTGGGCGCGGACTTTGGCGCGGAGCTTCAGGCTGGGCGCCTGTGCCGCCGTGTCGCTGGCGGGCGACGTTGAGGGGCTCTTGAGGGTGTTGCTGCTCGGCTCCGACATCGTGTACTCCTCCGCAAAATTGGCACATGGTGCGCCGGCGCACAGCTTCGCCGACGCGAAGCGCGCTGGTCAAGACCCTTCCCTCGGTACCGCGGGGCCCGCCCATCCTGGGGAACGCTCTGCGGCACGCGCGAGAGCGTTCCGCAACCGGACCGCGTGCTGCTACGTCTCCCCGATCCTGCGGGCGCAGCTGGCGGCGCGCGCCCCATTTCCCTATACTGCGCGCCCCATGGCATCCGAGGCCGTCTCTCACGCTGTGAACCCTGCCGGCGCCCACCCCCGGGGCGTCCTGCGCTGGGGCTATTTCCTCATCCTCAACGCCATCTCGGGGGTGATCGCGGTCGCCCTCTTCGTCGGCATGTTCTACGCCGACGGCATCGACCCCTTCATGCGCGGGACCTACGACTGGCTGCTCGGCCACCCCGGCATCACCAGCATGATGGCCTTCTCGCCCCTGGCCGCCTCGCTGCTGGTGGGCTGGGGCTACTCGCAGCGCGCCCGCAAGCGCAAGGCCGCCGCGGCCGCCGCCGCGGCCGCCGCGCAGCCGCTCCCGCAGCCGGTGTAACCTGGCGGCATGTGCCGCAACATCCGGGTGCTGTTCAACTTCCAGCCGCCGGCCACCGAAGACGAGATGCGCGCCGCCGCCTTGCAGTACGTCCGCAAGGTGAGCGGGGCGCGCGCGCCGTCGAAGGCCAACCAGGAGCGCTTCGACCGCGCCGTCGAGGAGGTCGCCCGCGCCACCCGCGGGCTCCTCGACGGCCTGGAGACCCAGGCGCCCGCGCGGACGCGCGAGGTGGAGGCGGCGCGGGCCAAGCTCCGATCGGCGAAGCGCTTCGGCTGAATCGAGGCGCCGCCCTCCGTGAGTCAGGGAGCGGTCGGGCCCTTCGAAAGCTCGGGGAAGAAGGCCGAGAGCAGCCCCGCCACGCGCGCCACCGTGGCCGAGTCCTCGACCGTGGTCTGCCCGCCGGGCCAGCTCACCATCACGCTGGTGCAGCCTCCGGGGGCGCAGCGCCTGCCCAGCTCGGCGGCGCTGGGGCAGATGCCGCGCAGGTCCCGGCCGAGAGCGTCGCGCTCGGCGGCCGAGAGCGTCTTGCGAGCCCTGGGCACCCTGGGCCGGGGCGCCTCCTGGCCCTCCGCGTGGAGGTCGGCGTCGACGACGGCCACGACGCCCGTCTTCTCGTCGTAGCTGAGCTGGAGATCGTCCGGACCGATCGCGCCCCAGCTGTGCGTGGTCAACGCGAGGGGCGCGCCTCCCCATGGCGGACAGGCGGCGCCCTGGGCCGGCACGGGCACGGGGGCTGTGTCGGCCGGGGGCGGGGGCGGCAGTGGGCGCGGCCGTGGCGCGCTGAGTTGCCCGCTTCCGCAACAGCCACCTCCGACGGGCACGTCGGCCGCCGCGATCATCAGAGCGAGCACCATCCTCGGCAGCAAGCGGGCGATCAGCACGGCCGCGAGCCTAGCGCCGACGCGGACGACTGTCTCCGCGCTCGACGCGCCCGGCGATCGGCCCTTGCGCAAGGCGGCAGGGGTGATCGGCGGCACCTCGTGCTGCGCCGCGGCAACGCCCGCGGTGCGCGCGGCAACGCCTCCGGCTGCCCCGGCACGCGCGCCGGCGCTACCATGCCCGGCGTGTCCCACACCACGCTCCTCACCCCGCGCCTCGAGCTCGTCCCGATGACGCTCGCCATCGCCGAGGCCGTGATCCTCGGGCGCCGCGCCGAGGCCGAGCGTCACCTCGGCGCACCGCTGCCGGACGCGTGGCCGGGGCGGGCGCTGATCGAGCGCGCCTTCTCGACGTCGCTCGACGCCATCCGCGCCGATCCGCACGGCAGGCTGTGGGGCGACCGGGTGATGATCTCCCGCCAGGGCCCGCGGCGCGTGCTCGGCAGCGTCGTCTTCCACGGCGCGCCCGACGAGGAGGGCAGCGTCGAGGTCGCCTACGGGGTCGAGCAGGAGTCGCAGCAGCAGGGCTACGCCACCGAGGGGACGCGGGCCTCGGTGGAATGGGCGCTGGCGCACCCGGGCGTGCGGCGGGTCCGGGCGACGACGCCTTCGTGGCACACGCCCTCGCGCCGGGTCCTGGAGAAGTGCGGGTTCGCGCTGGTGGGGAGCCGCGAGAGCGAGGCGATGCTGGGCGAGCTCCACGAGTTCGAGCGCACGCCCTGAGGGCCCGCTCCGCTCAACCTCGCCGGCGCCGACCGGCGTGCCGGAGCAGGCTGCGAACGCGCCAGGCAGTCCCTCCCGCCGCCAGGCAGGCCCTCCCGCCGCCAGGCAGGCCCTCCCGCCGCCAGGCAGGCCTTCCCGCCGCCGGGAAACGGCGTCCCGCCGCCAGGCAGGCCCTCCCGCCGCCAGGCGCGCCCTCCCGCCGACCGGCTCGCCGTACGGTCGACCGGCTCGTCGTACGGTCGACCGGCTCGCCCTACGGCCGACCGGCGCGCCCGCCCGCCGACCGGCTCGCCTTCCCGCCGACCGGCGCGCCCTCCCGCCGACCGGCGCGCCTTCCCGCCGACCAGCGCGCCTTCCCACCGACCAGCGCGCCTTCCCGCCGACCGGCGCGCCTTCCCGCCGACCGGCGCGCCTTCCCGCCGACCGGCGCGCCCTCCCGCCGACCGGCGCGCCTTCCCGCCGACCGACGCGCCCTCCCGCCGACCGGCGCGCCCTCCCGCCGACCGACTTGCCTTTCTGCGGGAAGGCTTGCCCGCCCACCGGCAGGCGTTCCTTCCCGCCGGCAGGCTCGCTTTCCCGCGTCCCTTCCCGGCGGTGAGCATCCTCGATGAGGTGTCGCCCACGGGGAACGGCGGTGCGCCCTGAGAGCTGCTCCCTTCAGCCTCGCTCGCGTCGACCGGCGTGCCGGAGCAGGCTGCGGACGATCTCGCTCACGGTGGGATCGGACCAGCGCTCGGTCCTCCCGATCACGTGGAAGCGCGAGGGCGCGAAGAGCCGGGTGACGTCCACGGCGCGCAGCCCGTCACCCTTGATGCGATGGCCGGGGAGGAGGGAGACGAACGTCACCCCGAGGCCGGGCCGCACGTACTCGAGCGCGGCGGCCTTGCCCTCCACCTCGACGCGGATCCTCGCTCCCAGGGGGCCGAGGCGATCCATCACCGGGCGCGGGTCCGCGACGACTCGCCGTGGAGGATGCGGATGCCTAACCTCCCGGGATGAAGGAGCAATCATGAGCCCCACCACCCTCGTCGTCCTCGGCGTCGTCCACCACGAAGGTCGCTACCTGATCGTGGAGGAGCGGGACGGGACCTTCTACCTGCCGGCCGGTCGCGTGGAGCGCGGCGAGAACCTCGTCGCCGCGCTGATCCGCGAGACGGCCGAGGAGGCGGGCACCGCCATCGGCCTCGCGGGGATCCTCGGCATCGACCACTCGTGGTCACCCGACGCCACCCGCCTGCGCTTCTGCTTCGTCGGTTACCCCGCCATCCTCACCCCGCCCAAGTCCCGCCCCGACGAGCACAGCCGGGGCGCGCGGTGGCTGCAGAAGCGAGAGCTGGCCCACCTCCCGCTCCGCGACCCCGAGGTGCTGGACTGGATCGGACGCTTCGAGTCGGGCGCGCCGCTGCTCCCCTGCGACGCCTACAAGGCGCACGGCGGCGGGGCGAGGCGCGGGTAGGCGAGCCTCAGGCGAGGAGCTTCACCAGGGTCTTGCGGTCGACGCCGAGCTTCTCGGCGGTGAGCATGCGGCGGCCCTCCAGCTGCTCGAACGCCCAGGCCGCGTAGCGCCGGGAGACCTCGGCGAGCGGCAGCACCGGGCCGGAGAACTCGAGCTCGCGGGGCTTGGCCGCGGCGATCGCGGGCGGGAGATCGGCGGCGGAGATGGCGGGGCTCGGCGCGAGGAGGACGATGCGCTCGACCACGTTCTCGAGCTCGCGCACGTTGCCAGGCCATCCGTAGTCGACGAGGCGCGCCATCGCGTCGGGGAGGAACCGGGCCACGCCCGAGCGCGGGTGCTTCTGCCGGGCGCGGTCGAGGAAGTGCTCGATGAGCTGCGGCAGGTCCGAGAGGCGGTGGCGGAGAGGGGGGATCTCGAGGCTCACCACGTCGAGCCGGAAGAGCAGGTCCTCGCGGAACTCGCGGGCGGCGACGCGCGCGGGCAGGTCGCGGTGGGTCGCCGCGACGAACCGCACGTCGACCGGGATCTCCTTGTTGGCGCCGACCGCGCGGACCACGTTCTGCTCGACGATGTGGAGGAGCTTGGCCTGGAGGCCGATGGCCATCTCGCCGATCTCGTCGAGGAACAGCGTCCCGCCGTGGGCCTCCTCGATCAGGCCGCGCCGGCTCGACATGGCGCCGGTGAAGGCTCCGCGGACGTGACCGAAGAGCTCGCTCTCGAGCAGGTGCTCGGGGAGCGCCGCGCAGTTGACGGTGACGAAGGGGCCCGACGCGCGGCGCCCCTCGCTGTGCAGCGCCCGGGCGATGAGCCCCTTGCCCGTCCCCGTCTCCCCCAGGACGAGCACCGGCACGTCCGCGTCCGCGACGCGCGACACCAGCGAGCACACCTCGCGCATGCCCCCGCTGCGACCGATCACGTTGTCGAGGACCGAGCCGTCGCGGAGCGCCCGGCGGAGGGTCCTGGTCTCCCGTCGCAGCTCGGCCTCGTCGAGCGCGCGGCCGAGGAACAGCGCCAGCTCGGCGACCGTGAAGGGCTTGGTCAGGTAGTGGTAGGCGCCCTGCCGGATCGACTCGATCGCCGTGTCGACCGCGCTGAAGGCGGTCATCACCACGACGGGGCGCTCGGGCGCGAGGCGCCGCGAGAGGGCGAGGAGCTCCATGCCGCCGCTGCCGGGCATGCGCAGGTCGGTGACCAGCGCGTCGAAGTGCTCCTTCTGGAGGGCCGCGGCGGCCTCTCGGCTCGCGGTCGAGCGGACGACCTCGTAGCCGGCGTCGGCGAGGCCGTCGGAGATCGTCTCGACGAGCGCGTGGTCGTCGTCGACGACGAGGACCCGCGATCGCCTGGCGCGCGGCTCAATCATGGGGGCGCTCCTCGAGCTGGGCGATCTGGATGGACGCCCTCGTCCCGCGGCCGTCGGCGCGCGGAGCCACGGTCAGCACCCCGTGGTGGTGGGCGACGATCTCGCTGGCGATGGCGAGGCCGAGCCCCGACCCGCGGCCCTCCGGCTTGGTGGTGAAGAAGGGCTCCGAGGCGCGCGCCGCGACCGCGGGGCTGATCCCGGTGCCGTCGTCCGTCACCGAGAACGTCACGTGGCCCCCGAGCCGATCCACGCGGAGGTCGACGTGGCCGCCCTCCTCGCAGGCGTCGCAGGCGTTGAGGAGCAGGTTGACGATCGCCTGCTCGACGAGCCTCGGGTCGCAGGCGATCTGCGGGAGCGGCGTGCTCGCCGTGGTGGTGAGCCGCACCTGCGACTGGGCGAAGCGGTGCTCGACGAACCCCACCGCCGCGCGGGCGAGTCGCGCCGGATCGACGTGCTCGAGGGCGGGCACGCCGCCCCGGGCGAGGCCGAGGAAGGCGCGGACGATCCCCTCGATCCGCCGGGTCTGCTCGGCGATGGCGACCACCGCGCGGGTGGCGCGCTCGTCGCCGGCGACCTTGGGCAGGATCTGCTCGACCCGACCCAGGATGACCCCGAGCGGGGACGCCACCTGGTGGGCGATCCCGGTCGCCATGGCGCCGAGCGCCGCCATCTTGTCGGCGCGCCCCAGGCGCTCGTCCCGCTCGCGGACCGCTTCGCCGATGGCGAGCTCGCGCTCGAGCTCCAGCTCCTTGCGCTGGATCCGCAGCGCGAGCGTGCCGAACGAAAGGACGAGGCCGGACGAGAAGAGAAAGCCCAGCACCAGCCGCAGCTCGGCATGCTCTTCCCGGTCGCTGTGGCGCCGCGCGGTGACGGCGACGACGACCCCGCGCCGGGCGCCGCTCGGATCGAGGAAGCCGGAGAGGGCCGCGACGGAGGTCCGCGCGGGGAGCCCGAGCGCGGTCGACTCCTCGTGCGTCAGCCGCAGCCAGCAGGGAGCTCGATCCTGCCCGGCGAGGCAGCGGCCCTCGCCGAGCGCCGCCTCGATGCGAGGAGACCGCACCACCGCACCGGAGGTGCCGACGAGCCCGCTGCCGTCGCCGACGCTCAGGAACGCGAGGAGGGCCCCCGGCTCCTCGACCGTGGCCACCACCTCGCGCAGCGCCGTGACCGGGGACGCGGCCTGGTACCGCGCGGCGAGGGCGACGGCGACGCCCTTCGCGAGCGTGGTCTGCTCGTGGGCGAAGTCGACCCGCGAGGCCTCCGTCTCGCGGTACTCGACCCCGTAGGCCGCAGCCCCGCAGGCGACGATGGCCAGCGCCATCAACCCGACGATGCGCGAGGGCGTCACCGTGCGCGCGCGCCGGGATCCGGCCGCACCCGGGCGAGTTTCGAGGAGGTCCGCTGCCATCGAAGCGCTCCGCTCAGCAATGGGCGAACCATCGCCCGATCCTGGCACATCCGGCCGCGGACGCGGCAGGGCCGATCGGGAGAATTTCCCGCTCGCGCCAGCGGGACGGGGAGGGCGAGCCGCGAAACGCGGCGAACGCGCGGCGGGCGCCTCTGGCCCGGGCGGTCCGGGCCACCGCGGCGACGCCGGATTCTCCACCCTTTCGGTGGCGAGCGTCATCGATCGGGAGAATTTCCCGCTCGACCGGGGCCCGATCGGGACAGCCTCCGCACCAGGCCGACCGCGACCGCCGGCGTTCCTGGCCATCGGCCCGTGGTACGGCGCATGCCAAGGGCTCGCCGCATGACGGCGTGGTGGAGACGAACCTTGGGCCCGCTGCTCTGCGGCGTCGCCGGCTGGAGCGCGGCCGGGCTCTCGGTCGCCCGCGCCTCCGCCGACGCGGCGCCCGCCGAGGGGCCGGGGGCGCTGCGCGCGGTCACGCTCGGCGACGCGCTCACCTATGCGCGAGCCCACCAGCCCGAGCTGCGCGCAGCCGTCGCCCACGTCGGCGCTCTGCGCGCCCAGGCCGAGGTGCCGCGCGCCGGGTGGTACCCGGCCCTCGGCGTCACCGCGCAGCTGACCCTCGGGACCACCAACAACAGCACCGCGTCGTACGTCTCGGTGCCGTACGTCAACCTCGCGCGCATCAGCTCCACGCGCGCCGTGTCCTCGTCGAGCGCGACCCTCGCGCCGCGCCCCTCGACGCTCCTCGGCGCCGGCCTGACGCAGGAGGTGTTCGACTTCGGGCGCATCGCCGTGCAGGCCGCGGCCGACGACGCGCGCGCCGAGGCCGAGCGCCTGTCGGCGGAGGCCCTCCAGCTCGTCGTCGACTACGACGTCGAGGAGGCCTACTTCGCGGTCTACGCCGCCAAGGCCGTGCTGAACGCCTCGGAGGAGGCGTTCAAGCGCGCCCTCGTCCACCGCGATCTCGCCCGGGCGGGGGCCGCCTCCGGGCTGAGGCCGCCGATCGAGCTGACCCGGGCGGAGGCCCTGCTCGGCCACTTCGAGCTCGGCCGCGTGCGCGCGCTCGGTGGCGTCAGGAGCTCCCAGGCGCTCTTCGCCGCGGCCGTCGGGGTGCCGGAGCCCTCGCTCGACATCGCCGGCACGCCGCCAAGCCCGGCGGAGCTCCCCACGCTCGAAGACTCGCTGTCACGCGCCTCCGCGCACAACCCGGAGTGGCTGGGGGCGGTCGCCCGGATCATGGCGCAGGAGAAGCGCACGCGCGCCATCCGCGCCGAGGCGCGCCCCAACCTCTTCCTCTCGGCGGCGCTCAGCGGCGCGGCCGGCGGGGCGACGCCGAGCAGCGGCGATAGCCCGGTGGGGCTGGGGCTGCTCCCGGTGGTGCCCAACTGGGACGGGGCCCTCGTGCTCTCGTGGCCGCTCTTCGACGCGACCATCGCGGCGCGCGCCGGCGTCTCCCGCGCGGAGGAGACGACGCGGCGGGAGGAGGCGCGGGCGGTCAAGCTGAAGCTCTCGGCCGCCGTCGAGCAGGCCCACATCAACGCCGAGACCGCGCGTGACGCGCTGCCCGTGCTGCGGCGCTCGCTCGACGCCGCGGTGGCGAACTATGCGCAGGCCGACGCGCGCTTCCGCTCCGGGCTGGGCAACGCCGTCGAGCTGGCCGACGCCGAGGCGCTGCGCACCGACGCCGAGATCCAGCTCGCCCTCGGCTCCTTCGAGCTCGCGCGGGCCCGCGCCGCGCTGGGCCGCGCCATCGCCGAGCGCTTCGAGCCCGGGCCCGCACCCTGACCGCGTCGCTCGCGCCGCCGCAGAGGAATCATGTCTGAATCGATCTCCCAGCACCCGCTTCCGCGTGACGTCGCCGCTCGCTCTCGAGGGCGTGGCGTCCCGCTGCTCCTCGGCGCCGGCACGCTCGCCCTGCTCGCTCTCGGGGGCGGGATGATCTGGCGCGCCGAGGCCAGGACCAACAAGGTCGCGCTCGCCGACGGCCCGAGAGCGGTGACGATGGTGGTCGCCACGGCCGCCACCTACCAGCCGACGCGGACCTACGTCGGGACCCTGAGGCCCTGGGTCGAGGCCAGCGTCGGGCCGCAGTTCGTCGCCGCCTACGTCGAGACCGTCCTGGTGCGCCCCGGCGACGTGGTGAAGCGCGGCGAGGTGCTGGCGACGCTCGACTGCCGCAACGCGCAGACCTCGATGGCGGCCGTCGCCCGCCAGACGCAGGCCGTCGAAAAGAGCCAGCGGGCGCTCTCGAACCAGGCGGCGCGGACCTCGGAGCTGCTCGACGGCGGCTTCGTGTCGTCGAACGACGTGGAGCAGGAGCTCGCGCGGAGCGGCGCCGAGTCGGCGCGTTTCGAGGCACAGAAGGCGACCCTGGCGAACAGCGCGCTCGAGGTCTCCGACTGCATCCTCCGGGCGCCCTTCGACGGAGAGATCGGCGAGCGCTGGATCGATCCGGGCGCCTTCGTCCGGCCGGGGACCGCGCTGGTGAGTGTCGTGGATCGCGCCCGGGTCCGCTTCACCGCCGACGTCCCGGAGGTCGACTTCGCCGTGGTGGCGCCGGCGACGCCGGTGCGCCTCCACCTCCACGCCACCGGCCAGGACACCGAAGGCCTCGTGGCGCGGCGCGCGCCCAACGCCGACGCGGAGACGCGCACCGTCCACTTCGAGGTCGACCTCCAGGATCCGACCCGCCGCATCCCCGTGGGGACGACCGGCGAGGTCCACATCGACGTCGGCCAGCCGCTCCCGGCGACCGAGATCCCCCTCCTCGCGGCGACCGTGCGCGGGGCGCGAGCGACGGTCTTCATCGTCGTCGGCGACATCGCCCACGCGCTGACCGTCCCCGTGCTCGGCGAGCGGGCCGGGAGCCTCTTCGTGGGCCCCGCCCTCGAGCCGCACGCGCGGGTGGTGACCGAGGGCCGCACCCGACTGCACGACGGCGATCACGTCGACCTGACCCGGGCCGCCGCCCCCGCCGCGACCGGCCCGGCGGTCGACGGAGGCGCCCGATGACGGCGCTGGCGCTCCGCAACCCGCTCGCGGTGCTGATGGTCTGCATCGCGCTCCTCGTCTTCGCCGCGGTGGTCACCCCGCGGATGAGCATCGACACCTTCCCGGAGCTCACGCCGCCGGTGATCGTGGTCGGCGAGGTCGCGCCCGGGCTCGCCGCCAAGGACGTCGAGAAGGCGGTGAGCTGGCGCATCGAGCGCTACGTGGCCTCGACCCCGGGCGTCGACCACGTGGAGAGCCTCTCGCGCAACAACTTCGCCCTCGTCTACGTGTGGCTGAAGTGGGGCACCGACCTCAACGCCGCCCAGACGCTGGTGCAGTCCCTGGCGGCGTTCGCGATGGCCGGCGCGCCCAAGTCGCTCGGACTCCTGCCGCCCTTCGTCCTCCAGTACGACCCCTCCAACGCCCCCGTCTGCCAGGTGGTCATCACCGGCGATGGCTATTCCGGATCGCAGCTCTACGACTACGCGCAGAACTACATCGAGCCGCAGATCGAGGGCATCGACGGCGTCGCCAGCGCCCCCGTGGACGGCGGGCTGCCCCGCCAGATCAACGTCATCGTCGATCCGGTCAAGGCGCAGACCCGGCACCTCACCGCCGAGGACATCGCCGCGGCGACGGGGCGGTCGAACGCGCTGCTCCCTTCGGGCGAGTTCGTCTCGCCGGCGTTCGATGCCAACGTCTACACCAACGCGGTCCCCAGGGATGCGGCCACCATCGGCGAGGGCACCGTCAAGGTGGTGGGCGGCAAGCCGGTCCTCATCAAGGACGTGGCCCGCGTGGAGGACGGCGGCATGCCTCCCCTGCAGTCGGTGACGGTGGGCGGCAAGGAGGCCGTCTACCTCAACGTGCTGCGCATGCCCGGCGGCAACACGATCCGCATCGTCGACGCGGTAAAGGACGCGGTCGCCAAGCTGAGGACCCTGCCCCCGGGCGTCACGGCCAGGGTCTACTTCGATCAGTCGACGTTCGTGCGGACCACCTACGACGGCCTCAAGCGCGAGATCGCGCAGGCGCTGGTCCTCATCGCCGTGGTCATCCTGCTGTTCCTCCAGAGCGTGCGCGGCACGCTCATCGTGGCGGTCGCGATCCCCCTCTCGTTCGCGGTCACGCTCATCGTCCTCTACGCCAGCGGGCAGACGCTCAACGCCTTCACCCTGGGCGGGCTGACCCTGGCGATGGGGCGCCTCGTCGACGACGCGGTCGTCGTGCTCGAGTCGATCCACCGCCAGCAGCGCCTCGGCCTCCGCCCGTCGGAGGCCGCGCTCCAGGGGGCGCGCGCCGTGGCGCTCCCGGTGCTCGCCTCGACCCTGACCACCATGGCGGTGCTCTTGCCGGTCGTGCTCCTCGCCGGGCTGGCGAGGAAGCTCTTCGCGCCGCTGGCCATCACCGTCGCGGTGGCGATGATCGCCTCCTACTTCGTCAGCATGGCGGTCACGCCGGTCGCGTGCAGCCACTTCCTCGGGCACGCCGAGCACGGGCGCCTCGGCAAGGCCGTGGAGGCGCTCGTCGACCGGCTCGCGGAGGGCTATGCCCGCGCGCTCCAGCTCGTGCTCCCCTCCCGGAGGGCGATCCTGGCGGTCGCCCTCACCCTGGTGGTGGGCAGCGCCTGGGCCGCGCGGCGCCTGCCGAGCACGTTCTTCCCCGACATCGACGAGTCGATGGAGATGATCTACGTGCGCTTCGCGCCGGGGATCTCGGTCAAGGACTCCGCCGCCTCGATGTCCGCGATGGCCGGCGCCCTCACCTCGGGCCTGCCGGCGGGGACCGTCTCGCTGGTGGTGGCCAACGTGGGGATGCCGCAGGAGCAGCGCAGCCTGCTGGCGAGCCCCAACATCGCCCCCAACACGGGCTTCCTCCGGCTCGCCTTCGCGCCGCCGGAGGAGCGCGCCCTCTCGCAGGCCGCGATCGCGATCGAGGCCCGCAAGATCCTCGACCGCCAGTTCCCCGGGGTGGAGACCCTGCAGTATCCGGGAGGCCTCGTCGCCAGCGTCTTCGCCAACGGCTACACGGCGCCGCTGGTCGTCGAGGTCGAGAACGACGACCTCGACGACCTCGACGTCCAGGCCCGCGCCGTCTCCGACGTGGCCCGCGAGGTCCCCGGCATCCGCGACGTGAAGGAGTCGCTCCAGATGGACTACCCCGAGGTCCGCGTCGAGGCGGACCGGGAGAAGGTCGGCCTGGTGGGCACCTCGCTGCGGGACACCGCCCAGACCACGCTCGAGGCGACCATCGGCAACATCAACACGCCCGGCACCTGGATCGACTCGCACAACGGGCGCGCCTACTACGTGGTCACCTCCTACGACCGCGCCGAGGTCGCCGACACCGGGGCCCTCGGCGGGCTGCCCCTGCGCTTCGGCGCCACGCAGAAGCCGGTGCTCCTCGGCGCCTACAGCGAGGTGAGCCGCTCGGTGGGCGCCGTCGCCGTCGAGCGCAGCCGGATGCGGCGCGTCGCCCGCGTGCTGATGCAGACCGAGGGGCGGGATCTCGGGTCGGCCGCCGGCGATCTCGAGGCGGCCCTCGCCCGCGACCCGAGGACCCGCGGCGCGCAGTACCACTTCGTCGGGCAGGCCAAGCTGATGCGCGAGACCTTCGGCGGGCTCGGGCTCGCCCTCGGCCTCGCGGTGATGGTCGTGTTCATGCTGATGGTGGCGCAGTTCAAGTCCCTGCGTCTGCCCTTCGTCATGCTCTTCACCATCCCGGTGTCGCTGGTCGGCATCGTGCTGGCGCTGATGGCCGCCGGGCAGGGGTTCTCGATCACCGCGCTGATGGGCATCCTCATGGTCATCGGCATCGCGGTGTCCAACGGGATCCTGCTCGTCGACGACGCCAACCGCCGCCTCATCGAGGGGGTGAGCCCGCTGGATTCCATCCTCGCCGCGGCCCGCTCGCGCTTCGTGCCCATCGTGATGACGAGCCTCGCGACCGTGATCGGGCTGGTCCCGACGGCGCTGGCTCTGGAGCGCGGCTCGGAGGCCAACCAGCCGCTCGCGCTGGTGGTGGTCGGCGGCCTCACCTCGTCGACGCTGCTCTCGCTCTTCCTCGTGCCGGTGATGTTCCTCCTGCTCGCGAAGCCGCCGGCGCCGGCCTCCCCGCACCTCGTCCACCGGTCGGCAGCTCCGACCTGACCCGGCCCCCGTCACCAAGGAACAATGCGATGAAATGGAACGTAGCCTGTTGCCTGCTCCCCCTGCTGGTCGGGAGCGCCGCGACGGCCGAGGCTCAGAGCGTCCTCGTCCAGCAGCTCGACGACCACTACGACGACGTGGCGGTCCCCTGCTTCGACTTCGGGACCAACCAGACCCCCAGCCGCGCCTGGGTCGACCTCTACGTCTACCGGCGGGACATCGCCCAGACCGCCCAGATCGACGAGTACAGCGTCGCGCGCTCCTACGTGCCCGGGCTCTCGCGCATCGGCGATCAGATCGTGTTCTCGAGCGGGCCGCGCAGCACCGTCTGCGCGACCGTGTCCCACCGGCACTTCCTCTTCATCAAGTACGACCACGTCGAGAAGACCGGGCTGTGCAGCGTCAGCACCACCCCCGGCGTGCGCAGGGCGGACGACGGCTTCACCGTCACCACGGTGCCGGTGCTCGACGTCTATTTCCAGGTACGAGACTGATCCCCTGGAGGGGCTCGCGACTCACGACACGCGCAGCGTCATCCCCGCCGCACGCAGCCGCTCGACCAGCGCCATCCCCATGCACGACGCCGTCGTCAGCACCCCGCCTCGCGCCGGCAGCTTGTCCTCGGCCAGGCACAGCGCCGACTCGGAGAGCATGATCGACGTGGCGCCGTAGCCGGGATCGCGGTCCGCCGCGACGACCGCCTGGAGAGCATCGCCGCCGGTGCTGACGCCGCGGAGCTCGACCCGGAAGCAGCCGTTCTCCCGCTGCTCGAGGGTCGGGCCCTCGCCGGGGGCGGGGAGGAAGCGGGAGAGCAGCGCCCGCCCGGGCGGCGTCACGGCCGCGGCCACGAACAGGGCGACGCCCGCGCTCAGCCCCGCGGCGCGCGCCAGGCCGGCGAGCCCGGGGCCCACGTCGGTGGCCTCGTCGTAGCGGAAGTCCTTGCCGTAGGCGAAGTCGAGGAGGGCGTTGGAGCGGCGCACCACCCGGGTGTTGATGGCGGCCATCACGAAGGGCCCGGTCCAGTGGCCGGTGTCGGCGTCGCGGCGCGGCCCGGCCTGGTCGCCGCGGTCCTTGCCGCGCGGGGCGCCCGCCGGGTTGAGGCCATAGGGATCGCCGAGGGAGCGGCGCACCCTGGGGTCGCCGGCGTTCTCGAGGATGCCGAGCATGCTCGCCACCGTGCCGCCGCTGGCGCCCCCCCGCATCTTGATGACCCGGTAGCGAGCCTCCTTGAGGTGCTGGCTCTTTCCTTCGAGGTGCTGGTGGAGAAGGAAGACCCCGAGGTCCGAGGGGATCGAGTCGAACCCGCAGCAGGGGACGATGCGCGCCCCGGTGGCGACGGCGCGCTCGTGGTGGGCGTCGATGGCGGCGCGGATGAAGGGGGTCTCGCCGGTGAGATCGCAGTAGTGGACGCCGCGCTCGGCGCAGGCGGCCACCAGCGGGAGGCCGTACCGCGCGTAGGGCCCCACGGTGGTGCAGACCACCCGGGTGCGGCGCACCATGGCGTCGACCGAGGCGGCGTCGAGGCTGTCCCCGATCACCAGCGGCAGCGACGCCGCGGCGGCATCGATGGCGCCGAGCTCCCCGCGGACGCGCTCCAGCTTGTCCCGGCTGCGGCCGGCGAGGGCCCAGCGCAGGGTGGGGCGCTTCTTCACCAGGTACTCGGCGACCAGGCGGCCGGTGAAGCCGGTCGCCCCGAAGAGCACCAGATCGAAGTCCTTGTCGCGCCCGTTCGCCGCGTCCCCGTGCGTCATGGGGCGGCACAGTAGGGCCTGGTCCCCTGCCGGGTCCAGCCGGGCGCGGCCGCCCGCCGGGTTGGCCTCGCCCACATTCGTCCTGGATCAGGTCAGGTGGGCACCGCCTCCGCACCGATTTTCTGCTAGGGGAGAGCCCGCCCCCTACCGTGACCGCTCCGCTCGCCTCCCTCCTCGCCGCCGTCCGCAAGGCCTGCTTGTCCGGCCCCTGGTCGCAGGGCGTCAAGCTCGCCCGTGATG
>Ga0302283_1000675_pt1 | contig 28373 bp, 21 predicted proteins | sample III_Fen_E1_4_FD_198770 | JGI IMG/M metagenome (GOLD analysis project Ga0302283, IMG submission 198770) | Peat permafrost microbial communities from Stordalen Mire near Abisko, Sweden - III_Fen_E1_4 | ecosystem: Environmental > Terrestrial > Soil > Wetlands > Permafrost | place: Sweden: Abisko... | reverse complement strand
TGAAGCTCCTTGGAAAGAAGCTCCGAGGCCTGGCATTCCACCCCGCTGCAGTAGGTGACCAGCGGCCTGTCCAGGGGCACGGAGTCCTTGAAGGACTTGATCCGCTGGTCGAAATCCTCCTCCGGGAAGTTGATGGCGCCCGGGATCCGTCCCCGCACGTAGGCGTTGTCGGGGCGCGCGTCCACGAACAGGACGTGCCTGTTCTGCAGCAGGATCTTGACCGTGTCCCGGCCGATGGGCGTGATGCCCGCCTGGCGGACAAGCTCGTCGGCGGGCGGACGCAGAACCTTGATTCCGTCCGCGCGCAAGGCGTTGAAGCCCAGGGCCAGGACAAGCGAGACGGCCAGGAGGATTCCGGCCCGGACGACGTTTTTCATGGCGAATACCCCACGACGCGGAGCCGCAGGGATTTCTGCAGCTCGTTGGTCAGTTCGATCTGGATCTCGTCGGACAGGCTCTTGCGGCCCGACTCCGGCCTTGCCGAAAGCGTGATCTGGTAGCCGGTCACGGCCCCGCGGGTGGTGGACGGCTCCCAGTGGTCGCCCATGCGGACCAGTTCCACCGGAGTCCACCGCACATCCACCTCGGAGCGCTCGGACGTGGCCTGGCGGATGGAAAACGGTTTGCCGGTGGTGTCCACGATCAGCACCTGGCGCTCCGGGGATTTCCTGTAGTCGCCCATGTCCACGTATTCGGGGACGGCGATCACGGAAGGCCGGACATCGGCCGAGACCAGCAGGGTCAGGAGAATCGAATCCGGGTTCCTCGAAGGGATGTCCACCGCGAATTCCACCTGGTCGGCCAGAGGAGCCGTCTGCAGCCCGATCTGGAGCTTGGCGCGGCCACCCGGAGCGAGAACGCGGCGGTCGAACTGCGCCGTGAGGCAGGAACAGGCGGTGTGCGGGGGAAGCAAGGCGATGGAGGCGGTTCCCTCGTTCCGGCAAACCCTCTCCAGGTGCACCACGCTTCCCTGGGGCACGACGCCGGCGTCCACCGTCAAGGGGCCGCAATCCAATTCGGCTTTCCCCGCCGAAGCGAGGCCGGCGGCGAGACAGATCGGAAGGAGGCTTGGATGCATCGAGGGATGCAATATACCCAGGGCGGGGTTCGGGACGGTTTCTAGTTTCCCTCCCCAATGAAATCCGATCCCAACGCCACCCCCAAGGCACCCCGCAATTGGGGCAAGTCGTTCCTGCGCGAGATCATGGTGCCCTTGCTCCTGGCCGTGGTCGTCATCCAGATCGTGATCCAGGCCTTCCGCATCCCCTCGGGCTCCATGGAGCGCTCCCTCCTGGTCGGGGACTGGCTCCTGGGAATGAAGTTCGTGTACGGCAGCCCCATCCCCTTCACCAACAGGCGCCTTCCGGCGTTGCGCGACCCCAAGCCCGGCGACGTCATCATCTTCCACTACCCCATGGATCCGGATGTTCCCGACAGGGACCCGGCCCGGTTCAAGTTCCTCGCGCACACCTTGCTGTTCGGGGACTACTACTGGGACCGGGATCCGGACGAAGGACAGGACCACCTGGTGCGCTACGATTCGCGCGATTTCATCAAGCGCTGCATCGGGGTTTCCGGCGACGTCCTGACCATCCGCCGACGGCACGTGTGGCGAAACGGGGTGGAAGTCGCGCTGGCCCCCAACGGGCAATACGACGACACGACGTCGATTCCCTGGGACATGGAAAGGGTGCGGGATTCCATGGGCCCCTTCCGCATTCCCGCGCCCGGCGAGACCATCCACCTGAAAGCCCTCCCCACCGACGAATTCCTGCGCATCTATTCGCTGGCCATCCAGGAGCACCCGGACCAGGCGGTGCGGTGTTCCCTGTGGGTGGAGCGCAACGGCAAGAAGGACACTTCGTGGGTCATGCGCGACGTGTACCAGAGCGTCTACCCGGACTTCAACCTTCCCGACGACGCGGCGCTGCGGAGTTTCCGCATGCCCCAGGGGTGGGTCATGGCCGATTACCGGATGGACACCCTGTCGGAATACGTCTCCCACCTCTTCCAGCTCGTGGAGTCGGAGGGATCGCCGCGCCTGGTGGCCCACAACGCCGTTCTTCCGCGTTTCGGGGTCTCGTTGGACAATTCCTTCCATCTCTGGAGGGCGGCGGACACGGCGGGGAAGGACTCGCTGAGGCTGTGCAAGGCCATTTCCATCGACGGCCGGTGGGACACGACCTACAAGGTCCGGAAGCAGGTCCTGTTCATGATGGGCGACAACCGCGACCACAGCTCGGATTCGCGGTTCTGGGGCTACCTGTCCCGTCGCAACGTGAAGGCGCAGGCGCTCATCATCTACTTCTCGCTGGACGACGCGGACGGCATGGTTTCGCTCAACCCGTTCACCTGGTGGCGGGTCCCCTTCCGTACCCGCTGGAACCGGATCGGTCGGCTGGTCAATGACTGATTGCCGCTGGCACTTCCTGCTGGCGGCGTCGCTCCTCTCCGGTTGTGCCCGGCAAGTCGCTCCGGCGGGGGGGCCCGTGGACACCACCCCGCCGCGCCTGCTCTCCGCCTTCCCCGATTCCGGCGCCGTGCGGGTGGATCCGAACTCCACGTTCCGGCTGCGGTTCTCCGAGTGGGTGGATCCCGCCACCGTCCGCGCCGCGGTGTCCCTGGCTCCGGTGGGCCAGAAGGCACCCGACATCAAGGTGGACGGGGCGGATGTTTCCATCCATCCCCACGAGCCGCTGGACAGTCCGGCCACCTACGTGCTGCGCATCCAGCCGGGACTCGCCGACTGGCACAAGGCGGCGACCAAGACCTTGCAGGAGATTCCCTTCGCCACCGGAGATCGCATCGATTCCGGCAGGGTCCTGGTGCGGATGTGGACGGGTTCGGACACCCTGCCACCCGTTCCCGTGCGCGGACGTCTGGGGGCCTGGCCCCTGGATTCCGCGGTGCGCTCCAAGCTCGCGCGGCTTCTGCGCCGCAAGGATTCCACCGGTTGGCTCTCCCAGGCGCCTCGTCCCGAGCGCGAGAAGCCCTGGCGCTGGACCTGGGCCGACAGCACCGGGCTCGCCGACCTGCGGTTCCTGCCTCCCGGGCGTTGGCGCCTGGCGGCGTGGGACGACGTGGATAAAGACAACTTCTGGCGGCCGGGCGAGGAGAACATCTCCTGGCTTGGTGATGTGGTGGAGGTTTCGCCCGCGTGGACGGATTCCTTCTTCGTCCGGCTCGTCCGGCAGGACACCGGCCTGCCCGCGCTCCCGGCGGACACGACCGTCGACACGCTTCGCGTCCGCGACAGCCTGGCCATGGATTCCGTGGCGCGGAACTGGGACAGGTTGCCGGAGGATTCCACCGGTTGGGCCTACCTGTCCGCCGATTCCGTTCCGTCTTCCTGGAAAGGTCGCCACGTCCGGATCCGGCTGTGGCCGCTGTTCCGCAAGGCCAGACCCCGGCTTTCGCCCGCCGGCAGCTCCATCGTGCGCCTCGTGCCGGGCAAATGGACGGGCGAGGCCTGGAGCTACCGCGACAGCGCCCAGTCGGAGCCGGGGGTCGCGAACCGGTCGGGATCGCGCAGGTCGGATCCGTGGTGTGTCGTGCCCCCCTTCGAGATCGACCGCCAGGACAGCGTCTCCCTGCGGCTGGACTGCGCGGTCCGACGCCCCGCTCCCGACACCGGAAAGGCCGCAAGATGAGTTTCCGCCCCTTGGGAGACTTCGTCTCCATCGACCTGGAGACCACGGGCCTCGATTTCGCGAACGAGGAGATCCTGGAGCTGGGTGCCGTGGTGTGGAGCGGCGGAATCCAATCCAGGGTGTACTCCTCCGTCCTGCGCACCCGCCGTCCTGTGACACCCTTCATCGAGGCCCTCACCGGAATCACCGCCGCCGAGGCCGAGCAGGGCAGGGATCCCGTCGAGGCGTTGAGGGAATTCGCGGAATTCTGCGGTGACCTCCCCGTGGTGGCCCACAACTCCTACTTCGATCTGCGGTTCCTGCGCAAGTCCTGGGAAGCGGCGGGGCTTTCCGAACCGTCGCGGCCGGTCTTCGATTCCCTGCTGGGCGCCCGCATGGCCTGGCCCGACTGGCCCAGCCACAAGCTGGAAAGCCTGGTGGAGCGGCTCGGGCTCTCCGACGGGGGCGTCGCCCACCGCGCCCTGGCCGACGCCCGCGCCGCCGGTCGCCTGTTCCTCGCGGTGCTGGCGCGGTTGTCCGAAATCGGGTCCCAGGACCCCGGGGTGCTGGATGCGCTCTCCTGGGTGCTGCGCAACTCCGGGAGCCCATGGGAGGCCATCCTTCCGTGGACCGGGGGCGAGGAGGCTCCCGACCCTCCTTGGCCGCCCGAATTGGAGGACATGGCGCGCTCGGGCCCGGCGCGCGAGGCGGTCGTTTCCACCTCCGCCATCGACAGGATCTTCTCGCCCTCGGGTGCGCTCGCGGCGGGGCGTCCCGACTGGGAAGCGCGTCCGGCGCAGGGACAGATGGCCAGGGAGGTGGCCCAGGCCCTCTCCGAGGAGCAATTCCTGTCCTGCGAGGCGGGCACGGGCACCGGGAAATCGCTGGCCTACCTTGTTCCCGCGGCGCTCTGGGCCGTGGAGGCGCGCGACCGGGTGGTGGTGTCCACCGCCACCAAGACCCTGCAGAACCAGCTTCTGGAGCGGGAGACCCCGCTGGTGCGCTCCGTGGTCCCCGGAGTCCGGATCGAGGTCCTGAAGGGGCGGCAGAACTACCTGTGCGTGCGCCGGTTCGCCGAGCACCTGGCCGATCCCGCGCGGTTGGACGCCTCCGAGCGCGAGGCCTTCCTGCCCCTGGTCGCGTGGGTGCGGAAAACCTCCACCGGAGACATCGAGGAGTGCCATGGATTCGGCAGGGATCGCAACGCCGCGTTGTGGGGTAAGCTCCAGAGCGACGGACGTTCGGCCATCCCGCCGCGCCACCCGCTGTTCCGGCGCTGCTTCCACCAACGGGCCAAGCGCCGTGCGGAGGCCTCGCACGTGCTGGTGGTGAACCACGCGCTCCTCCTGTCCGATCTCGCCCTGGATTTCGCCCTGCTCCCGTCCTACGAGCGGCTGGTGGTGGACGAGGCGCACCACCTGGCCGACGTCGCGCACGACCACCTGGGCCGGTCCGTCTCCCTCCCGCGCTTGCGGCGCCTGCTGCATCCCCTGGCGGAATCCGGCGACAAGCGGGCGGGCCTTCTGGGTGCGATCTCCGCGTCGCGCACCCTGCCCATCGAAGCCATCGCGCTCCTGGACAGGGCCCGCGAGGAACTGCTCTCGGCTGACCGCCGCCTGCACCGATTCTTCCAGAAGCTCGGGGAGAAGGTCGGGCGCCGCGGAGAGGAACAGAAGTTCCGGCTGCGCGAGGGACTGGCGGCCGAGACCGGAGCGGATCCATCGCCGGTCCAGGGCGCCTTCGAGGCGGCCTTGCTGGCCTTGTCGGAGCTTCGCAAGGCCCTGGTGGAATGGAAGGAAGGCGAGGACAAGGGGTACCTGGGCGATCTCGCCTCCGGCGAAGGCGCCCTCTCGGAATTCCGACGCGACCTCCAGGCCCTCTGCGACGGTCCTCCGGAAGGGGACGTCCACTGGATCGAGGACTGGAGCAATCCCATCCGCCTGCAGCTGCGCGGGTCTCCCCTGGATCCCGGGGCGCTCCTCGCCAAGCGGCTCTATCCCATCCTCAAGACCTGCGTGTTCACGTCGGCGACGCTTTCCATCCGCGGGCGTTCCGAGCACTTCGAGATCCGCAACGGCCTGGCCCGGTTGGAGCGCGAAACGACCCGCGCGCGGCATCCGTCGCCCTTCCTGATGCGGGAGCAGGCGCGGGTGGTGGCCGCCGGATGGCTGCCCAGGCCGGGCGACAAGGGCTGGACGGACGCCCTGGTCCAGGCGCTCCGCGACGTGGTGCTGCCCCTGGGCAGGCGCTCCCTGGTGCTGTTCACCTCCGAGCGGAGCCTGCGCGAGGTGCGCGAGAAGCTGGTGGACGAATGGCGCGCCGCGGGGAGGTTGCTGGTGGCCCAGGGCGTGGACGGGAACCGGGACGCCCTGCTCCAGATCTTCCGCCGCCACGAGGGCGCCTGCCTGCTCGGATCGGACAGTTTCTGGGAGGGAGTGGATCTGCCGGGCCGGGACCTGGAGCTGGTGGTGATCGCCCGGCTGCCGTTTCCGGTCCCTTCCGACCCCCTGGTTTCGGCACGCTCGGAGGCCGTGGAAGCGAACGGAGGCGCACCCTTCGCGGAATGCTTCCTGCCCGAGGCCTGGCTCAAGCTGCGCCAGGGGATCGGTCGCCTTCTGCGGCGCTCCGACGACCGTGGAGCGGTGCTGGTCCTGGACAGCCGGGTGGTCCGCGAACGGTACGGGTCCTACCTGGCCGACACCTGGGACGGCGGCCACCGCCAGGCAAAGACCCCGGACCAGGCCTTCCGGGAACTGAAGGAATGGTTCGACGGACCCCAGGCGGTCGAACCCGTGGTGCCGGCGCCGGCGGAAACGGAGGCGGTTCCCGTCGTCGAGGGCGGTTCATGAATCGCCGCCGCCCCATCGAACGCTTGCATCTACCCTTCGTCGCCTGCGCGGTCATCCTGGGAGGGTGCTATTCGTTCACGGGATCCGGATTGCCTTCCGGCCTGCGCACGGTGGAGATCCTGCAGGTGGTGGACCGATCCCGCCAGAGCGAACTCGCCGACCAGGCCACCCTGCTCCTGACCCAGGAATTCCAGCGCAACGGGGCCCTGCGGCCGGTGGACCACGACGCCCAGAGCCGGGTGGAGACGTGGCTTTCCGGCTACAACCACGCCCCCCAGACCTACGACCTGTCCGGAAACGTCTCCCGCTTCCGGGTGACCGTCACCCTGGAGGTCAAGTTCACCGACCTGCGCGACGAGTCGACGCTCTACGAGTCCAAGAGCCTCGACGGTTCGTATGATTACGATCCACTGAAGGAGACCGAGGCCGACGCCAAGGTCAAGGCATTGCAGAACGCGGTCCGCAAACTGGTGGACAACACCGTGAGCGGCTGGTAGAAGGAGCGACCGGGAGCCATGGAATTCGTCAAGATGCACGGGACGGGGAACGACTACGTGTACGCCGACCTCTGGACGGAATCCGTCCCGGATCCCGCGTCGCTCGCCGTGGAGGTCTCGCACCGCCATTTCGGGATCGGGTCCGACGGGCTGATCCTGGTGGCCCGGCCGACCGAACCGGGTTTCGCGGGTCGGATGGTGATGTTCAACGCCGACGGATCCGAAAGCGGGATGTGCGGCAACGGCATCCGTTGCGTCGCCAAGTTCCTCTTCGACAGGGGACGCACCGAGGGCGCCCGCGAATTCCGCATCCAGACCGGCGCCGGCCCTCGCTCGGTGCTGGTCCATACCGGTCCCGACGGCCTGGTCCAGAGCGCGACGGTGTCCATGGGGGTGCCCATCCTCGCCCCGGAGGGGATTCCCACCACGCTCCCCGCCCAGGGTTCGGAATCCGAGCTCCAAGTGGGCGGTCGGGTCCTTCGCGGCACCCCCGTCGGCATGGGGAACCCCCACTTCGTGGTCTTCGTGGACGACGTCGACTCCTTTCCCGTGAGCGAGATCGGCCCGCTGGTGGAACACCATCCGGCCTTCCCCCGGCGCGTGAACGCCGAATTCGTGCAAGTGTCGGGACCGGGCCTTTTGCGGCAGCGGACGTGGGAGCGCGGATCCGGCGAAACTTGGGCCTGCGGGACCGGAGCTTCGGCGGTCTGCGTGGCCTCGCGACTGCGCGGGCACGTGGCCGGAGACGTGGAAATCGACCTGTTGGGAGGGCGCCTGTCGCTCTCCTGGGATGGATCGGGCGAAGTCCGGATGACGGGGAATGCCGTTGAGGTTTTTCGGGGCAGCTGGCCACCCCTGAATTGAGGCGAATCGCCCCAATTTCCTGTGGACATTGGGTTGGATCGGGAGGCAAAGCGGGGAAGAATCCGTTGGACCCTTGGCGACATGTCCGGTGGGGATCATCGGCATCCGTCTTGCGGGCACTCCCCCCGTTGAAGCAGGAATGGAGCGGCGATGTACTGGATGCTTGTGGGAATCGGAGCCCTGGTCGCTGGCGGAAACCACGCCTCCGCTCGTGGGGACTCGGCGGGAATCGCCGAGTTGCGAAGCCATCTTCCCCAGGATCTCAGGGCCCGTGTCGAGAAGGTTCGGGAAGACACCAGGAACCGCCACGACACCTTGGTCCATCTGACCCCCTCCGAGAGGAATCGCTGGACCGACAGCCTGGTGCGCGAGGTCTTGAAACGCCGATCGCAGGCATTGGATACTTTGGCTCCCACCGAACGCGAAAGAATCGAGGAGCGCATGCGAGACATGGAATTCCCGTCCGGATCACGAACCCGTCAAACCCACCCCCGGGACCCCGGCATGGGCCTTCGCCAATGAGGCGGATCGCGGCCCTCCTGGCCGGGGGGATCCTGCTTCTCGCCTCCAATCCCCGCGCGGACTGGGTCGCGGTGCCCGGGGAGGGCGTCACCGCTTGGGTGCCCGCGGGCTGGGTGCTGGTGAACGAAGAACTCACGGACACCACCCGGATCTGGCATCTCTACGACACCACGGTCACGGCGCAGGGGACCCGTCGTCACAACGGCGACATCCTCCTCGAGGCGCAGTCCGGGGTGGGTGCCCAATCGGACTCGGCCGCAGAGCAATGGATCCAGAACGAGGGGGAGTCCTGGTATCTCTACGTACTGACGGCCCCGCTGGGCGGCGTGGTGTACCAGAACGATTCCACGTTCGTCGCGGGCTTGTTCGCCTGGGAAGTCTACGGGGAATCCCTGGACTCCGCGGGAGACAGCGTCCTGACCACTTTTTCACGCACCACCGCCCACGGAGACGTGGGCTGGGACTTCTGGGTCCAATCGGACACCTCGGACGCGGATACCGCCATCGCCACCTACGCCGGCCTGCTGGACAGCCTCCAGTTGGACACGACGGTGACCAGCCTGCCCACGGGAATCAAAACCAGCCCCATGCGCTGGTCGCATTCCCAAGTGCTTTCTTCCGTCGGGGGGAGCCTTCGGATCCAAGCCGCGCGTGTGGACCGGGTGGAGGTCATCGACCTGATGGGCCGGAACATTCCGGGCACTCTCGCGCCCGGGAACGGGGTGTGGTCGTGGCGGCCCAATTCCGAGCGAACCGCCACCGTGTTCGCCCGGGTCCAAGCCGATGGCGAAGTCTGGACGCGTCGGCTGGTCCTGGAACCTTGATCGAAATCCACGTGCGGTGGCGTTGAATTGACGCCATGCTACCGGAGGTGTCCAGGTTGATCGGGCTTGTGGGGGTGTATCTCCTTGTCGCGGGGCCGGTCGGCGTCGCGAAAGCCGCTGCGCCAACCTCCATCGCTTCGGCGCAATCCGCTTTGAAAGCCGGGCGGTGCCAGGACGCCACCGATCTCTTCTTGTCCGCCCGAGGCGCAGGAGATTCGTCCGCGGCGGTTCTATCGGGATTGGCCCAGGCCTTGGAATGCACGGGTCGGATGGAGGAGGCGCTGGGGGCCACCTATCTGAAGCTCGGGAAGGACACGACGGGGCGGATCGACCTCCTGATCTTCCGCGACCAACTTTTGCGCAGGTTGGGCTTGGGAGACATGGCCAAGCAGACCGAAGCGGAGATGGGCATCGTCGACGCGACCCCGGGTCCCTTGTCGACGGGTTGGGCCTGGCAGAGACGGCCGACTTTCACGGCGAATCTGGGTTGGAGCCACGAGTTCGACGCTCCAGGGTCTCCGTTTTCCCTGAACCACAACGACAGCCTGCTCCTGAACCATGCTCCGGGTGGCAAAACCCTTTCGCAGGATGCGCTGGCGCAGGTCGCTTCCGACTCCATCCTCCTGCAGGGGGGCAGTTGGGACCTTTCCGGGGCCATGAGCTGGGGAGGGAGCGGTGGCCGGGGCGGAATTTGGCTCGGTCCCACCGGCAGCCTCTCGCTGGACGACGATTCGTTGGGATGGCGCAGCGCGGGCGGGGGACTCGACTTGAACTGGCTTTGGATCGCCACCGGCAGAATCTCGTTCCAGGGGGATGTATCCGGAGAACGGACCTGGTTCGCGACCTCCTCCGGTCCCCTTCCGGTGGAAGATGATCTGGGAGCGACCATCACTCCCCAATGGAGCCGGGATTCCTGGGACATCACCCTGCCGCAGACCTTGCGGACCTTGCGGACGAATTCCAGCCCTTGGACCTGGACAGGGAGCCATGGGTTGGGTATCTCCAAGACCGTGAACCCCATGGTGAAGCTTTCCGTTTCGGCGGCCTGGAGCTGGAACATCGATCCATCCGGGCCGGTGGACGACGAGGTTTGGGCGATGGTGGTGGAGGGCGATTCGTTGACGGCGGGAAAAGGGGTGCTGAACGCCGGGCTATACACCCCGAACCTGAATTCGGACCCACCTCCCGGGTTGAATTTCTCCGAAACCAGATATCTGGCGACGGTGCAGGAATCCGATCTCCAGGGATTCACCTACCCCGTGAGCAGGAACACCGACTGGACCCAGCCCGGGGTCGGGGCGACGGTTGCCTTGGGGCCTTGGTCGTCGCTTTCGCTGGACCTTTCCGCGCAGTGGGCGGAGACCATCTACACCCACGACCAGGAAGGCGTGAACGTCGACCAGTCCATGGCCGACCACCTCGCCGACACCGTGCTCCTGGTGCTTCGGGACACGACCACGAAGAAGGAATTCCTGGTGGGCAGCACCACCGCCAACGCTCCGCTGGTGGCGTGGTCGCCGTGGAAGATCCATCGCGTCGACCAGGTCTGGACGGCGCAGGCCGTGCTGGTCTGGAGGCCCAAGAGGTGGCTTTCCTTCCGCGCCTCCTGGGCCTGGACCCGGAACATCTCCAATGTCGCCCAGTACGTGGACGGAGCTTCGTACGAACGGAATCTCATCGCGGGATCGGGGGCTGTGTCGTGGTGAGGCGGGTCCCCTTCCTGTTCGTGGTGGCGGGGTTCCTGGCGCTGTCGGCCTGCTCCAGCCAGACCTTGAAGCGGAATGCGCGCATCGCCCTGCTCCAGGGGGACGGCGAACGCGCCGCGAGGTTCTACGAGGATGCGCTGGACCGCGATCCGGGGGATTCACGGTTGCGCCGTGGACTTGGCGAGGCCTGGCTCCTGGTGGCCCGGGATCGCGCCCAGGACGGAGACGACAAGCCTTCCGACTGGTCGCGCTCCGCACGGGAACTGGAGCGCGGGTCGTCGGACACGGCCTCCAACCGACTCCTCCTGGAGGCCCGGCTGGGCATGGCGAAGGCGCTGGCCCGCGCGGGAGACACCGACCAGGCCGTCCGGGGATTGGAGAAGGAGTTGGATGCCAATCCCCGTGCCATCTCGGCGCGCAATTTCCTGGCGATCCTGGTGGATCGCCGCGGGGAAGGCGACCACGCCGAGGAGCTCTTCCTGCAGAACGCCGCGATCGACTCCAGCGACGCGGATGCCTGGTTCAACCTGGCCCTGGTGGAGTGGGGCAGAGGGCGTCGGCTGGAGGCCGCCGACCACATGCTGCACGCCTCCAGGCTCGATCCCAAGGATCCCGAGATCCTTCTCTGGCTGGAGCGCATCTCCAAGGGGCTTGGAGGTGCCGAAAAATGACCGCGCTCCCGTCCGGATACTCCCTGGCGGTTCGAGTGGGGGCGGGAGCTTTCGGGGAAGTCTTCCGGGCCCGCGAGGACGCGGCCGCGCGCTGGGTGGCCCTCAAGCGCCTCTCCAGGCCCGACCTCTGCCGGGCGGAAGCCTCCGCCTTGGCCGCGGGGCTCCCGTGCCTGCCCGCGCTGTATTCCGTCTTCTCCGCCAAGGGGGCGGATTGGATCTGCATGGAGTACGTGCACGGTCTTCCGCTCGGGGACTTCCTCGCCTCGGGATCGGAGTCCGCCGATGCCGCCAGCGTCGCCGCGGGCTTGGTTCGGGGACTCGCCGCGCTCCACGAATGGGGGTCGGCGCACGGCGACCTGAAGCCCGAAAACATCCTGGTTCAGACCGATGGCGGGATCCGTCTCCTGGACCTGGGCTTGTCCGCGGCGGGCACCGCCCGCGCGGCGGGAGGAAGCGCGGGCTATTCCGCTCCCGAGGCCGGATCCCCCGGGATCGATCCGCGCCGGAGCGATCTCTGGTCGCTGGGCGTGGTTCTCCACGAGATCCTGACCGGCGTCCGTCCCGCGCCCGCGGAACGGGCGAACGGATGGGCTCGCCTGCGCGCGGCGGCCCCCGACTGGATTCCCGCCGTCGAGCAGCTCCTGGAGGAGGATCCCGCCCGGCGTCCGTCCTCGATCGCGGTCCTGCTGCCCGGACTGCCGTCGGCCATCTGGACGGAGACCGCCGCCGACCGGGTGTCCGCGGCCGCGGAGCGTCGGCTCGCGGCGCTCCTGGGCAGGCAGGCCGAAGACCTGGTGCGCAGGGGCCGGTCCCGCGAGGCGCTGCCGCTCCTGCAGGAGGCGCTGGACCTGGATCCGGATCAAAATCTGTCCCTCGGCCTCCTGCCCCGGTTGCGCCTGGACGAAGGGCGTTCCCGGCGTTGGGCCTGGGCCGCCGCCGCCGTCGTCGCGGCCGCCATCGCGGTGGTCGTGTCCCTTGCCTTGCGCGAGCCTCCCGACGAAGCCTACGTGCCGCTGAAGACGGCGCCGGAACTGGAACGCATGCCTCCTCCCCGCGGCGGTCCCGGCGATCCGGCGATGCCGCTGCGCGAAAGGAGCTCCAGGCCATGACGGGAATCGACTATCCGTGCCTGGAACATCCCGACGGGCGCCGGTTCCGGCTCGGTCGGCGTCTCGCGACCCTGGGCTCGGATCCCGACTGCCAGATCCGCCTGGACGATCCCCAGGTCCGTCCCCAACACGCATTCCTGGTCTTCCAGATGGGTTCCTGGCGCATCCGCAGGTTGGAGAGCGCGGCGACCCTATCGGTGGACGGGAAGAACGTCCGCGACGAAGCCCAGCTCGCGCACGGCGCGCAGGTCGGCGTGGGTCGCCTCGAACTGGTCTTCCTGGAGCGCGAGCCGGAACCCACGTCGACGGTTTCCGCCGCGGGGGGAACCGATCCCGTCGCCGAGCTGCTGTCGTCCTTCGCCGGGATCCTCCGCGAGACGGAACACGTGCGGGTGCTGGCGGACATGGTCCAGGCCTCCGCCCGTCTGCTGGGGTCCGACGCCGTGCGGATCCTCTACCGGAGCGAGGGGGAAGGTCTCTGGAGAACGCTCGCCGCCTGCCCCGCCGGCGCGCCCTCCAGCCGGTTTTCCGGATCGGCCCTGCGCCAGGCCGAAGCCGCGGGATCGTCGGTCCTGCTGGGAGAGAACGACCTGGAGCACCTGCCCGGCGGCGAAAGCGTCCAGCTCAACGGCATCCGTTCCATCCTCTGCGCTCCCCTTTCGCTTCCCGACGGAGGCGAGGGGTTCCTCTACGCCGACCGCCTGGCTGGGCACCCGCCATTTTCACCCACCGACCGAGACCTTTTCGACGCGCTGAGCCGCGTCTACTCGGAGATCGCCGCGCAGGCGACACGGCGCGACCACCAGCGCAAGGCCATCGAGGATCTGCAGGAGGACGCCGCGCGCGCGGCGGGAACGGCGCAGATCCTGCACGAAAGTCCCGTGATGGTCTCGCTCCTGCGCGAGGCGGCCCGGGTCGCGGCATCCGAGGTTCCGGTCCACCTGTTCGGGGAGACGGGAACCGGCAAGGAGCTGCTGGCCAGGTTCCTGCACGACTCCAGCCGCCGCAAGGAAGGGGCCTTCGTCGCCATCAACTGCGGAGCCATTCCCGAGAACCTCATGGAGAGCGAGCTCTTCGGGCACGAGAAGGGCGCCTTCACGGGGGCGGGAGCGCTCAAGGAGGGCTGGATCGAGAAGGCCAACGGAGGGACCCTGTTCCTGGACGAGCTGGGCGAGCTCCCGCTGGGTCTGCAGGTCAAGCTCCTGCGGGTCCTCCAGCAGGGCGAACTGGTCCGGGTGGGAGGATCCGCGGCGATCCGCGTCGACTTCCGCCTGGTCACCGCCACCAACCGGAACCTGAAGGAGGAGGTGGCCGCGGGGCGTTTCCGCGCCGACCTCTTCTACCGCGTCGCGGTGGTGCCCCTGGTCGTGCCCCCCCTTCGGGAGAGAAGCAGGGACGCGGTCCTGCTCGCCGCCCACTACTGCCGCAGATTCTCGCGCCAGTACGGGACCGGAGAGCGCACGCTTTCCCGCGCCGCCGAAAAGGCGATCCTCGAGCACGCGTGGCCCGGGAACGTGAGGGAGCTGGAGAACGCCGTGCAGAAGGCGGTGATCCTGGGCGATTCGGACAGAATCCGTCCCAAGGACATGGGGCTGGCCGACGACGAGGAGGACTCGGGAGAAATCCCCGCGGCGGGGTCGACGAATTCCCTCTACGCCATCCGCGACGGCGCCGAGAAGGAGGCGATCCGGGATGCCCTCACCAAGACCGCCGGAAACGTCAGCCATTGCTCGCGCATCCTGGAGGTCGACCGCAAGGTCCTGATCCGCACCATGGAGCGTCTGGGAATCCGCCCGGAGGAATTCAAATAGCGGATCCCAATCCGTCCGGGAACTGATCCGCGCGAGCGGGATGCAGGCGACACGCCGAGGATCCGAAGCCGTGCGCGACGGCACGGCGAGCGGTCCGAGAAGTGGAGCAGGCGCCCGCGCAGCCGGATCTACAGGCTTTGCTTGGCTCCGAAGCTGATGAGCCAGCCCAGTTTGGCGTCGGCCCCGAGCGGGTGGCTCAGGTCCAGGTAGTTCACGATCGCGGAGGGCGAACGCGTCATGCCCAGCCGGATCCCGAAGCCGACCCCCTCGTGCCAGGGGCCTTCCCCCCAGCCCGAGGGCTCGTCGGAAACACGTCCCGCACCACCCAACACCGCCACGGCCGGCACCACGGTCAGCGCCTCCAGGGGAAGAGCCCAACGGATCTCCGCGGTGGAGAGGAACAGACCCTTGCCGGACAGGTACCGCGCGGGGAATCCCGGCAGGCCGTTGTCTTCCCCCAGCGACACCTCGGAGACCCAGGCGGGGACGCCCAGGACCTGCTGGGAGGAGGCGTCCGCGATCGCCTGCAGTCCATGGCCTTGGAGCCATCGGCCTTCGGCTTTCCAGGAAGCCGACCCGGCCGTGGTCTGGTCGTCCTTGAAGAAGCTCTTCCAATGGGCTGTCGCCGATCCGTAGGCGCCTCCATCCACCCCCGTCCACTTGGCCTGCGCCTCCAAGTAGCCGTCGTCGCGGAGGGTCCCGCGGGACAGGACGTTGGCCATGGCGGTGCCGGTGAGGCTCCACCCGGTGGGGATGTCCTCGGTCCACTTGAGTTGGTTGAAGTTGCGCAGACGCAGGTAATCCATGTCCTGGATGGTCAGGGAAAGACCCAAGCGGCGGTCGTCGCGCTGGGGAGCCTGCTGCAGCCAGGTGTGCAGCAGAGGATCCGCGCGCAGGGCGGAAAGCTGGGCGGTGTCGAAGGAAAACACCGGATAGGGAACGGCTCCGCTGTCCAGTTGGGACTCGGCGACCCCGGACAGGACGAATTGGGTTTCCCGTCCCCAGATGTGGGCGAAGGCGGCACGGGCGGTGCGCCACTCGCTTTGGGGGGCGTCGGAGAGCCAGGAATCCTCCCCCCATGCAAGGTTGTAGCGGCTGTCCAGGGCGGATCGCAATGCGGGGGTGGCCAGGACCCGACGATCGTAGAGGCTGTCCTGGAACTGCACCAGCCAGGCCCAGTCCTGGTAGCGGGAGCGGAGCGGATAGCCGGTGTTCACCACGATGTCGTGGCCGTTGGAGACCTCGCTCGTCAGCACTTGCAGCAGACCTCCCGGGACCAGGAAGGCGGTGTGGGTGTAGGTCTCGGTCCAGGACCTGGCCAGGGGAGTGTAGTTGTAGGAGAAGCCCATGTCCTGGCCCGTTCCCAGGAAGTCCGATTCGCGAAGTCCCAACAGCCAGCTCAGTTCGCCTCCGGAGCGGCTGATGCTTTCGAGCACAGAAGTGCTCCACCGGTCCCAAGTCTCCACCTGCACCAGATTCCGTCCATCGTCCAGCACCACGCGCGAGATCTTGGCGTCCGCGAGGAAATGCTCGGAGCGCAGGTTGCGTTCGCCCTCCACCAGGTGCAGCGAGTCCAGGACATCGCCCTCCCCGAAGCCCAGCCGGGCCCGGATGGTGGAGGCGGTGGTGCGGGAGTGGATGACGCTGTCCCGGAACCACTCCGCCCAATCGTAGACGAGGCTGTCGCCCTCGGTGAGGACCTTGGATCCCTCCAGGGAGCCGTGCGCGACGATGGAGATCGTGTCCACGCGCAGGGAAACGGGCCTGGCCGGGGGCGCGGCGAGCGGGTCCGGGAGGGAGTCGCCCACGGGCGCCGCGGCACGGAGGAATGCGGTCAGCAGCAAGGGCAGCATGGTCGTCCAAGATAGATGCCCGCCGGAGGGGTTAGTTTTGGGAATCATGGCCGATCGGCTGCTGAATCCCGTCCAGAGGACGGAAGATCTGGAGAACGAGAACATCCTCCGCCCACGACGCCTGGAGGATTTCGTCGGACAGCCCGAATTGCGCGGGAACCTGGGGATCTTCCTGCAGGCGGCACGCGAGCGGAACGAGCCCATGGACCACATCCTCTTCGCCGGCCCTCCCGGCTTGGGCAAGACCACGCTGGCGGCGATCATCGCCCAGGAGATGGGAACCCACCTGCGGGTCACGTCGGGTCCCATCCTGGACCGTCCCTCCGACCTCGCGGGGATGCTCACGAACCTGCAGGCGGGCGACGTCCTGTTCATCGACGAGATCCACCGCCTGGACCGCGCCGTGGAGGAATACCTGTATCCGGCCATGGAGGACTTCTCCATCGACATCCTCCTGGAGAACGGTCCCTCGGCCCGATCCGTCCACCTGCCCCTTCCCAAGTTCACCCTGATCGGGGCCACCACCCGCACCGGAATGCTGACGGGTCCCTTGCGCGACCGGTTCGGGCTCACCTTCCGGCTGGACCCCTACCGGCCCGAGGAGATCGAGATCATCGCCCGCCGCACCGCCACCATCCTCGGGTTCTCGCTGGACGAGGAAGCCGCGCACCTGCTGGGCCGCCGTTGCCGGGGGACCCCGCGCGTGGTCAACCGCGTGGTGCGCCGCTGCCGCGACGTGGCGCAGGTCATGCGCAGGGACGGAATCGACCGGTTGGTCGCGGAAAAGACCCTTTCCATCCTGGGCCTGGACGAGATGGGCCTGGACGAGATGGACAGACGGATCCTGACAACCCTGATCGAGCGCTTCGAAGGCGGCCCGTTGGGGCTGTCCACGCTCTCGGCGGCCCTCAACGAGGAGCCCGACACCTTGGAGGAGGTCCACGAGCCCTTCCTCATCCAACTGGGTTTCCTGGCCCGCACCCCGCGCGGAAGGGTGGCCACGCCCGCCGCCGCCCGCCATCTGGGACTCTCGGTGCATCCGCTGTCGGCGCAGGAGGCGTTCCAGCTCTAGCGGGTCGCGCCGTCACGCGGGTCCATCGATTCGAAGCGTCCGTTTTCCACCCCCATTCCCTGGAGATTCCCCGCAGATGTTCAAGACCCCGATCCTCGCCGTGCTGGCCCTTTCCTGCGTGGCTTCCGCGTTCGACGAATACGCACCGGTGGCTCCGGGAACTTTCACGGTGGAACCGCAGTTCGCCTACAGCTCCATCACAGGCCTGTACGACGCTTCCGGATCCACGCAGAACCTTCCGTCCGGAACCTCGATGACCGGCCAAGGCTACGGCCTCCAACTCAAGATCGGCACGATCGGCGGACTCGATCTGGAGGCGAGCATCCTCTACGACCACGCCACCGCGGAAAACGACCTCTACAGCACACATGCCGATGGGTTCTTCCGCCCTGATCTGTCCCTCAAGTACCTGTTCCCGGTGGGATTGGGTGCCTTCGCCGGGGTCGATCTGCCGGTGGGTGGCCAGGAAGTGGTGGGGATCGATCCCTCCTTCTCCTACTACTTCGGCGGCCTGGTGGTCCAGAGGTCGGACAAGCTTTCGTTCAACGGACTTCTTCTCTACGAGGTGACGTTGGAAAACGGCGAGAAGTACGCACCCGGCGATGTCATCCAGGTCGTGCTCAAGCCTCAAATCAACGTCACCGAGGTCGTCGGGCCCTACCTGGAACTCCAGTACCAGAAGGTGTTCGACGGCACCTTGGACGGCCAGAGTCTGGGCGCGTCAGGGTACCTGGCGACCCTTCAACCCGGGGCCAACCTCTCGTTGACCCGCAACTGCGTGCTGGAGGTCGGCTTGCCGTTCACCGTGGCGGGGAAGAACGGGTATTCCGCCTGGGGCCTGTTGGCACAGGTCCGCGTTTCGATGAGGCCCTGACCGACGACCTCGGACCAATCCCTGTCGGCTTTCCACCACATCCCCTGCGGAACGCGGATACCAATTCGATCCAGGCGGCCACTCACGCCAGGTTCGTGGACAGGCTGCTTCCGATGCTCCGCCTTCTAATTCCGCCTGGCGGGGCCGGGGTGCGACAGACATCTTCCCAAGACCGATTTCGCCAGGATCTTCGCCACCTTGGACGAGTCGGGACGCGATCCGAACAGGCGGGAGCCCCGCCACCAAAGGCGCGGGATCGAGGGGACGTTCCAGGCGGAGAGCAGGCACGACAGGTTCCAGTGTCCCAGCAGGACGTGGTCGACCTCGGCTGGGCTTGCCCGCATCCTGTCGACGGGAACTCTCCGGATCGCCAGGAGGACTTCCAGGAAGCGCCGGGTGTCGGGCAGGTCCAGGCTGATGCCGCGGGCGCGTTTCTCGAGCACCTCGCGACCTGGAGGGTCGAGATCCAATCCATAATCCCGCAGCAGGTCGTCGCGGACCCGGCTCGCGTTCCGGAGCTGCAAGCCATGGGTGGCGGGATCCGTCCCGACGTTCCTCTCGTGCATCCTCCAGTCGACCAGGACTTCCTGGACGTTGCCGTACGTGCCGCTCGCCCGGTGGTCGACCCAGTACCGGTAGTCCCCTGCAGCAAGGACCGATTCGTCGAAAGGGGGGAACTTTCCACCGAACCGGTCGCGATCCATGATCGTGGTTGGATTGCAGAAAGGCGTCGAGAAGAGCATGCCCGCCTTCAGGATGCCGTCGGTCCTGCCGAATCTGTGCAGGGTCCGGCTGCCTCCGAACCGTCGGCTCCAACTGCCGACCACCGAAAGTCCGTTTTTTTCCATGAATGCGATCTGGACTTCGAAGCGTCGGGAATGCGAGACGTCGTCCCCGTCCATGCGAGCGAGGAATCGGCCCCGCGCTTCCGCCGCCAGGCGATTCATCTGGGCCGAGATCCCCCTGACGCCGGTATCCGGCAGCAGCCTCACCTCGGAAATCCCCATCGAGAGGATCCTTTCGGCGGTCCCGTCCACGGAACCGTCGTCCGCGACGAGGATCTCCATGGGACGACGCGACTGGAGACGGACGCTCAGGATCGCTTCTTCGATCCAGTCGGCACAGTTTCTGACGGGGATCACCACCGAGATCATGGGCTCGAAATCCCCGGGGTCGGGGATCGGTGGGCGGGGAACACCGCGCCGACGCGGCGCAACCTCGTTCCGAGGTTCCTGACCCGGTGCCACGATGCTGCCGGAATTTTCATGCCAGGGGGGGTCTCCTTGCTGCCTTCCCACGAACGGAATGGAGAATCATGCTACCACCAATTTCGATTCTTCGGCGCATCCATCCGTCCCGGTCTCCCCGAGAGGGCTGGGTGGAGGGGGCCGAAAGGCGTGAAACGCCCGTGAAACCTAGATTTCGCCCTCTCCACAACAGCAACAGGATATCAAGCATGGAAATCCAGGTGAACGAGTACTTCGAGGGCAAGGTCAAGTCGCTGAGGCTCAGCAACGGCGCGGGCAACCAGACCGTGGGCGTGCTCCTGGCGGGAGAGTACGAGTTCGGGACGGGATCGCCGGAAGAGATGACGTTGGTGTCGGGCAAGTGGGAATTGCAGATCCCCGGCGTGGCCGGGGGATTCAAGGCCTATGGCGCGGGTGTCACCGCCAACATTCCCGGCACCACCAAGTTCCAGGTGCGCGCCCTGGAGACCAGCGCCTACCTCTGCCGCTTCGAATGAAGGCCGCCCCCGATCAATTGGAGATCCTGAGCCGGGGGGTGGTCGAACTGATCGATCGCGCCGAGCTCCTGGCCAAGCTGGAGCGATCGGTGGCCACGGGTGTGCCGCTGCGGATCAAGCTGGGCGTGGATCCCACCGCGCCGGACATCCACCTGGGCTTCACCGTGGTGATGCGCAAGCTCCGGCAGTTCCAGGACCTTGGGCACCATGTGGTCCTGATCGTCGGCGACTACACGGCCACCGTGGGAGATCCGTCGGGCAAGAACAAGACGCGTCCCCGGCTCTCGCACGCCCAGGTCCTGGCCAACGCCGAGACCTACAAGGAGCAGTTCTTCCGCATCGTGGACCGGGAAAAGACGGAAATCGTCTACAACGGCGAATGGTTCGGGAAGACGACCTTCTCCCAGACCACCGAGCTGATGTCGCGCATCACCGTGGCCCAGATGCTGGAGCGCGAGGATTTCCAGAACCGCCACGCCGCGGGAAACCCCATCTCGCTGCACGAATTCCTCTATCCCCTGATGCAGGGATTGGACAGCGTGATGGTCAGGGCCGACGTGGAGCTGGGCGGCACCGACCAGAAGTTCAACGTGCTGCGGGGCCGCGAGCTGCAGCGCGACCCGGACCTCCCCGGAATCTTCGGGATGCCGGTCCAGGAACCCCAGGTGGGGCTTTTCATGCCCATCCTGCTGGGCACCTGCGGGCGCGAGAAGATGTCCAAGTCGCTGGGCAACTACGTGGGGATCACCGAGTCCCCGCAGGTGATGTACCACAAGATCTACTCCATTCCGGACTCCCAGGTGGAGAACTGGACCACCCTCCTCACCGACCTCCCGTTGAGGGATATCCTCGATTGGAAGGACCGGGTTTCCAGCTACGGGGCCGCCATCAATGCCTGGAAGGGGTGGCTGGCCGGGGAAATCGTTCGCCAGTACCACGGCGAAACGGCCTCCTTGGAGGCATCCGAACTGGAAGCCGCAGTGCACCGGGGATACGCCTTTCCGGACGACACGGTCGACGTGATTCGCGATGCGGCCTGGATCGGCATCCTGGATCTCCTGGTGGGCGTGGGCGCGGTCCCTTCACGCGGGGAAGCCAAGAAGCTGGTGCAGAACGGCGGCGTGCAGGTGGATGGCGAGAAGGTCTCGGACATCGCGGCACCCCTGCCCGCGGGGGCCTTCGTGCTCAAGGCGGGCAAGCGGAGGTTCTGGAAGATCGCTCGCTGAACGGCCGGGTCGGTTTCGCACAGGCCCGGTCGAAAGCGCTCGGCGTCATTTTTCGGCGACGATGACGTAGGCCTGTCCGTTCGGATGGTCCTTGAGGAACGGAGAGCAGATGCCACATTCCTCGTACACCGGGAGGAATGGAGTCTGGTTGTCCAAACGCGCGTGTCCGCGGTGGTGGCGGAGCGTTTCCAGGCCGCACAGGTTCCATGTCGCGTCTTCTCCATTCAAATACATGGGGTGGACGTGGTGCGCGTCCAGGGGAACGTTGGGCTCGGCGTCCTCCGGGAAGCAGGTCACTCCGTCCGGCATGGGCATGTTGCGTGCCCGGCGTTGCCGCAACTCCTCCGCGTAGGAACGTTGGGCGTCGCCCCGTTCGACTCCCTGCCATTCGAGTTCGCCGCGATCGGTCCTGATCAGCGGTCTCGGGCTGACACCCATCGGGTCCGGCAACTCCGTCGGCCACGCGATGGGCAACGGTTCCTCGCAAGGTTCGCCCTGACGGCATGGGCGAACGCGGCGTCGATTCCTCGTTTGCGTCTGGGTACCGGTCTGCGTCTGCGGTTGGGTCTGCGGCTGTGTTTGGGTCTGCGGCTGGGGCCGAGCGGTTCGGATCGCCCGGCGCATGGCATCGACCGCGTGCCGGACCGCCTCGGCGGCCCTCCTCGTCGCGTCCGCGATCTGTTGCGCCGAACTGCCGATAAGGAACCCCACTCCGAAGGCGACAGCCGCCCCCACGAGCAGGAAGGGGATGGCGACGTCGTCCGCCACGCCGACCCCGGTCACGTCGTCGGCGGCCAACGCACCGGAGGCGACCAGGGTGGCATCGCCGATGGAGACGGCGGTGGTGCCGGCGGCGACCACTTCCGTGGCCGTGGCCAAGGCTGCCTCGGCCTCCGCCACCGCGGTGGTGACTTCGGCGCCTTCGGCGGCGGTGACGGCTCCGGATTCCGACAGCGCGGTGAACTGGCGAATCAAGGCGTGCATCTCCTCGATGGCCTGCGGGGAGACCGGAATTTCGGGCCCTGCCAGACGACGCACGACCGGTGCGGAACCGTGCTGGAATCCGGAACCGCCCTGCTGCACCACGTGCGCGAGTTCGTGCGCGAGCAGGGCTCCGCCGGGACCCGTTGTGGACGGAAATTGACCAGAACCGAGGACGACGTGGTTTCCCACGGTGTAAGCGAGAGCGCCGATGGCTGCGGCAGAATCCGCGGCGCGCCGGTCGGTGTGCAGCCTCACCCTCCCGAAATCGGCGCCGAAGCGGGGCTCGAAGAAGTCTCTCAACCCGCTTCCGAGAGGCTGGCCGCCGGTACGGACCACGTCGTGGACGATGGGCGGCGCTTCGGTCTCGCCGGGAGGTCTTGTCGATGTCGCCTTGGTCCGGACTTCGAGGTCGTCCTCTTGCTCGCAGGCCGCGCACTTTCGTCGGAGTCCCACCGGAGCTGGAACGGGTGCCGCGAGGCCGGGATCGGCCATCCGCATCACCCGTTCGGCGACCTGGTCGGCGTCCTGTTCCAGTGGATCCGATGTGGAGCCGACCGAAAGCTTGCGCTGCAGCCGCATTCCGGGGTGGACGGGAATTGTTTCGGGGCTTGCCGGGAGGCAGCCGATGACCCCTGTCGAAGCTCCCTTCCGGGCTGGCGGACGCGCAGGGAAGGCTGCGGATCGACCCTTGGATCCGGCCTTCGACGCCACCTCGGCTCGGACCGCCGTCGAGCTCATCGGGTCACCCACGCCGCAACGCGCCGGGCGTGCCGGTGGAATGCGGGATCGAGCTTGGCCACCCTCTCCTCCAATCGCGACGCCACCACGGGATTCGCCTTGCTGTCGCCCAGGAGGTGCGTGTAGCCCGCCCTGGCGGCATGGGCGGGATCGAACGCCTCCGCCATGCCCGGGAACAGGTACTCGACGGAGACCCCCTTGTACGGAGATTCCGGATCGATCCGGTGGTAGTCGATGCACGCGGCCAAGAGGTACTGCTCGATCAGGAAATTGAAGCCGCCCTTGTCCGGAAGCTCGTCCCAGGCGGGGCGGTTCGCCGGATCGGTGGCCAGACGGATTCCGGTCAGGGCCCAATGGCGGAGGAAGTCGTGGCGGGTTCCCCCCACCATCCCGCAGTTCTCCTCCCGAAACCGGGTGGAATCGCGGGACGACGACCATTCCCACTCCAACGGCAGCGGGATGTCGTGTCGCGCGAAGATCCCTTCCAGCATCCGCGGGCCTCGATCGGAATGGAAATCGTGGTATTCCGGGCATTGCGCGAACACGGGAGCGGAAAGCATGGACTCCGGAGGCTTCTTCCAGAGGAAGACGTCGGTATCCAGGTGGACGAACGGGCGGTCCTGCAGGCTGTAGGCCACCATCTTGCCCAGCGCCCACCAGCCGATGTCCTGGTCGCGCAGCAGATCCAGTTCGCTGGAGACCGTGTCGAACTCCAAGCCGAGCTTGTCCACCAGGAGTTCTTTCCCGACGGAATCCGTCACCAACATCGTTTCCTCGAAATGCTCCCGCGCGAGTCGCAAGGACAGCCCCCACGCGAATAGGTGGTGCTGGGGTTCGTACCACGTCCTCCCCCGGGAGGCCAGGTAGGGCTTGGACCAGAAGGACCAGACGGCACGCATGGCGGACTACTTGAAGACCACGGTGTAGGTCCCTCCGGTGATCGCGAGGCTCGGTGGCTGGTTCCACGGGACATTGCCCAAGGCCGTGGAAACGGACGCGGCCAAGGTCACGCTGTCGGTGGTGCCCACGCCCGGACTGGACTGGATGTGGATCGGCACGGTGACCGAATTCTGTCCTTTCGGGACGGTCGCGGTGGCCTGCACGGTCACGACGCTCCCCACTCCGTTGCCGGAGAGCGTCAGCGCGATCGGGGTGTCGGCGACGGGCGCATAGGTCAGGGTGATCACCGCCTGCACCGCGGAGATGGTCGTTGGAGCCGCACCTGCGGTGGTCTCGAGGCCGGTCATCGCGCCCTGGGAATTCACCACCACGGTCACGGCATTCGCGGAAACAGCATTCCCCGATTCCACGGCCTGGATGGCCACGCCCGCGATCAGCACGGTGGGGGCCAGGTAGAACCAGCTCTCGAAATCGCTCGATCTCGCCATGTTCCCCGTGGGCAGGGACAGCAGGACGGAGGGGTTTCCGTCGCTGGAGCGGGTCCCTGTCGCCCCGAAACCCGTTCCGTCCAGGTAGATGTTGTTGCCGTCGCTTCCCGCGGTGTAGACCGCACCGCCCTGGAGCTTGATCCGGACCCTTCCGTAGCCCGTGGTCTTGGAAGCGACGAGGAGGGTGTTCAAGGTCAGGTAGAGCCAATAGGCGGAATACATCTGGACTCCGGTCTTGGCGGCGGGGAGCAGCCAGTTCACCTGCGAGCCCGAGACGCTGATGCCTTCGGGAGGATCGAGCACCAGTTCGGTGCGCAGGAACACGTCCGTCCCCGCCGGGAGCTTGCCGGAGGACTGCATGGCGACCAAGGCGTCCTGGTACAGCGCGATGGGGTCGTTCGCGAGAGGCGTCTCCAGCGTCACCCGGAAATTTCCACCGCTCCACGGGCAGTTCGGCGCCTGGTCCAGCGTCACGGAAAGACCCTGCTCCAGAAGCGTATCCACCGTCATCACGTCGTCGTTCGTCCAGCTCGCGGCGCTGACGTGGAGTGCCTCCACCGTGTTTTCCTGCAGCGCCGTGAGCGGAGGGAAGAGGAGGCGGCAGTCGTCCACGGCGAACCGGTTGGCGACCTGGGCGGTGGTGTGGAGGTCCTTGGACTGGACCTTCGAACGCAGATGCACGCAGGCGAGCGGCGCGACGTGGACCTGGGTGAAGTCGGCAGGCTGGAAGAGCGCGCCGTTGCCGCCGCAGGGAGGCCACTCGATGGAACCCTTCGCGGTGCGCGCCGGGATCGTCCAGTAGTCGCCGGTCTGGTAGGATCCTTTCCTGAATGTCACTTCGATGCCGTTTTCCAGCGGAATCGCGGTGGACGAAAGGGGAACGCCGACCGACGTGGCAGTGGCCCCGTTCTGCTCCCAGCGCCGCATCCGGGCATTGCGGGACGTGTCGAGCCCGGTCACCGGGGATGCGAGCGTCACCTGCAGGGTGGCGGGGGTGGTGGACAGGATCTGGTACAGCGTTCCGGGTTGGTTGGGTGTTTCCCCGAAGAGGTCGTCGTCGTCGCTCAGTTCCACCCATTGTCCCGGCAGGAATCCCAGGTTGGCGTCCGGGCCCAGGCTGGAGACGGTGATCACCGGACCGCTCGCCTGCAGGACCTGGGCGACCACCGATCCGTTCTCCCGCGACCATTTGAACGTGGCGGTGGAAAGATCTCCGGGCGCATGGATCTCCACCCGGTAGAGCTGGTTTTCCAACCCCTGGTAGCCCGCCGCGGGGATCGGATCGCATCCGCAATCGTCGCCCGCATTGTTCGTGTCGACCCCCAGGGCGCCGGTCCGTTCCACCCAGGAGGGTGCGTACATGAGCTGGCAGCAGGGGGCGAGCCGTGAAACGGGGTCGGTGGGATCCGGCGTGTAGGTGTTCGTGCCCGAGGTTTTGCTTTCGATGGATCCCACGACGCGCCAGACGGTCTGGAGTCGGGCCGTGGTGTCGGCCTGGCCCAAGGCAGGCTCCTGCAGGCAAGTGTCGTCGAGCTCGGTGACGAGCCTGTGCCAGACCTCGAGCCGGAATTGCACCGTCCGGCCGTCGGCCACCGCGGTCAGGAGCTGTTTCGCGGTATGCCCGGGGCCAATCAGGTACGGCTGGAGATCGTAGTTCAGGGGCCGGGGATTCTCCACCAGGATGCCGTCCACGTAGTAGCGGCCCGGTACGATGAGGATCTCCTCCCCCTGGATCATCAAGGCGAACCCGGCGTCGTCCATGGGCCCGCCGAACTGGCCGATGACGTCGACGTTGATCGTCTCGCGCAGATGGCCCTCGATCGCGGCCTCTTCGTTCGCGTCCGCATCCAGGGCCACCCGGCCCTGCTGCTGCAGCACGGCAGTGTACTGCTTCGCCGGATTGAACCGAATCCTGCTGAAATCACCTTTCATGGCCCGTCCTGTCGATCTGGGTTGTGGTCGCCTTGTTTTCGCATCAGATCAATCCGATCCCGATGCCCGAGGGGAGATCGTCCCCGAACTCCGATCCTCGGCACCGTCGCCGAGACGCTTCTCCGTAACCGTAGCGGAAGGTCTCCGGAGTCCGTTCGCGCAGCGTCCGCGAGGGAATCAGGAACACGCCGCGCTCCAGGTTCGCGGGCAGATACTCCTGGGACCGGATCTGGACGTTTGCCACCGCTTCCGTCTCCTGGATCTGCAGGTAGACCCCCATCTGGGATCCGTTGTCGGCCCCTTTCCAGATGGCCAGTGGCGCGTCGCCGCTCAACAGGCAATAGCCGGGGTCCCCGAAACGGGTGGTGATGAACTTGGGCTCCAGCGCCCCTTGGCTCGCGGCGTCCGGCGGGATGCACTCGTAGCGGCGGGGAACGATGGAATTCGATGGAAGCCAGCAGAATCGCACGCAGCCGGTCTGGACCCGCTGTGCCCACACGGGAGCCTTCCACGGGTCCCGCGTTCCCAGACGGGCTTGGAAGATGGTGTTGGACGCGAGCGTGATCGCCTGCGCCCAGACCCTTCCGACCACGGTGGAGTCCTCGATGTGGAGTTGGGCGCCGGGGCTCGCCAGTTCCGGCCCCGCGTAGGCCGGGCAGTAGGCCGATCCCGCGTCCAGGATGCTCCCGCACACCCGCACGGAACAGCTGGGCGGCAATGCAACAGGACCTGTCACGACGCGCGTCAGGCACAGCGAGGCTCCGGTGGCCGTGCCCAGGATGCTGGGCTCGCCATGCTGAATCCGATCGCCGTTTCGATCCAATGCGATGCCCGGCACCATGGTGGAATCGGCGATCTGCACGGAGGCGGAATCCCCGGTGAGGACGATCCGGCCGCAAAGCCGGATCCCGCTGATCTGGAGCTGGCCGTCGGGCAGGGCGAGGCCGTCGGGACCCAGGGGAGCGGGCGGGGCCACCACTTCCAGGTCGCCGCGCAAGGTGGGCCAGGTTCTGGTCCACAGGGGGGGGCCGGAAGCGGAGATCTCAGCCGAGGCGATCAGCAGGCTGCTCTGCGACGGAATTCGGATGGCCGCGCTTCCCGTCAGATCGACGACCATGGATTCGAAGCCGGTCAGGACGATGGTTCCCGCGGATCCTGGAGCCAGGAGGTTCCAGGCGGCCACGGCGGACTCCAAGGTCGGATAGGTCGCGGATCCCACCACCGCTTGGAAGCCGATGGATCCGTTGTCGGGGACCACGACCGATGCGGACCGGTCGTAGGGGCCTCCGCCCATCGCGGCAGGTGCTCCGTAGTTGTAGGTGGCGCGAAGCTCCCGCGGCGGCACCAGGTCGCTCGAGTACTGGACACGCCCCGATTCGGGGTCCACCGCGATCTTCCCGGAAGGGACGGTGCAGACCTTCCCGCCTTCCCTCGGTTCCAGGTTGGCGCACAGGATCTGGCTGGCGTCCACGGGCGTCCCGTCGGCCCAGAGCTCCAAGCTTGCCGGATAGAAGTCCGCCACATTCGCCGCGAAGCGCCGCCGACGGATGGGCTCCGGAACGTCGATTTCCGTCACGAGCTTGGCGAACGGCTGGGTTTCCACCGTCGGAGCCTGGAAAAGAGGCTGGGGGGCACCCAAGGGATTGAGGAACCAACCTCCGTTCCCGAGGCGGAAGGCGGGGGTCTTTTCCAGCTTCCAACTCTTCCATCTCCAGATCCACACCGCGACGTCGGGGATGTTGAACCGTCCCGGTCCGTGCAGGGAGATGTCCAGGGGAGTCGAGTCCGGAGACAGGATCTGTCTGATGCGCGGTGCCACGCGCCGCACGTCCACCGTCCGGGCGAGTCTGGTGAACGGGCCGTCCCGGCCTTCCCAGAGGACCCCCTTGCGGAGGTTCGCCGTGGCGTCGTGGTGGGGGCGCACGTCGCGCAGGCTGAGGTTCTGAACCAGCAGCTTGAACTCCTCCACGGCGATCGTGGAACGCCCGGAAACGTCGTGGGTGAGCTGCTCCATGGCGACCAGGGTGCCCTTGCGGCGGCGGTAACCGATGGTGTTTGCGACCTCCGCCCTGCTGTCGGG
>Ga0302283_1000673_pt1 | contig 28428 bp, 29 predicted proteins | sample III_Fen_E1_4_FD_198770 | JGI IMG/M metagenome (GOLD analysis project Ga0302283, IMG submission 198770) | Peat permafrost microbial communities from Stordalen Mire near Abisko, Sweden - III_Fen_E1_4 | ecosystem: Environmental > Terrestrial > Soil > Wetlands > Permafrost | place: Sweden: Abisko... | reverse complement strand
CAGCACCAGGGCCCGGGCGCCCTGGGCCGTGGCGGCGCGCAGGGTCTCTTCCATCCGGGCCCGGATCTTGCCCTTGCGGGTGACCGGCAGCCAGGGCGTATCCTCGCCGATCTGCGAGCCCGCATCCGGTGCGAAGTTGTAGACGTTGCCGGGCAACACGATGCGCGCCTTGCGGGCGATGGCGGCGGCTATGGTGTTGTCGAGCATCGGCACGGCGAGACCTCGCCAGTTCTTGTAGCCGGGAGGATTGGCGCCATGGACGATGACGTCGGCGCCCTCCGAAGCCGCCAGCACGTCGGCGGCGTTCATCGCGTCGCCCTTCAGCCATTCGATCGGGGTATGGGCGCCGGTCTTGCGGGCGGCGGCTTCCGGGTCGCGGGCCAGGGCGCGGACGCGCCAGCCGCGCTTGATCAGAGCGACGGCCGCGTGGCCGCCGAAGGATCCGGTGGCCCCGATGATCAGGGCGGTGCGGGGGGTGGATTGGGTCATGGGGCAACTCCTTGGTTGATCCCAGAGTGCGCCGGCGGCCTGATATCCGGAATTGTCCAAATGTGTGCCGTCGCTATACAAGAATGCATGGATGACGCCGCGCCGGGCTGGGACCTCTATCGAACCTTCCTGGCGGTGCTGCGGGCCGGCAGCCTGTCGGGCGCCGCGCGCGACCTCGGTCTCGCCCAGCCGACCATCGGCCGTCACATCGAGGCGCTGGAGGCGGCGCTGGGCGGCCAGCCGCTGTTCACCCGCTCGCCGGGCGGCCTGCGGCCCACCGAAACCGCGCTGGCGCTACGGCCGCACGCCGAGGCGATGGCCGCCGCCGCCGAGGCGCTGGTGCGGATCGCCTCCGGCGAGGCCGAGGCGGTGCGCGGGGTGATCCGGATCACCGCCAGCGAGATCGTCGGGGTCGAGGTGCTGCCGCCGATCCTCACCGGCTTTCGCGAACGGTATCCTGAGGTGTCGATCGAACTGGCGCTGTCCAATCGCCAGCAGGACCTGCTGCACCGGGAGTCGGACATCGCCGTGCGCATGATCCGGCCGACCCAGACCGCGCTGACCGCGCGCCGGGTGGGGTCCGTGCCGCTGCGGCTCTACGCCCACCGCCGCTATCTCGCCGCCCACGGGACGCCGACCCGGATCGACGACCCCAGCCACACCGCCATCGGCTTTGACCGCGACACGCAGATGCAGCGCTCGCTGGAGGAGCGGCAGCTGCCGATCACCCGGGAGCTGTTCGCCTTCCGCTCCGACGGCGACCTGGCGCAGCTGGCGGCGCTCAGGGCCGGCTTCGGCATCGGCGCCTGCCAGACCGGCATCGCCCGCCGCGATCCGGAGCTGGTGCCGGTGCTGGAGGAGGCGTTTCGCTACGACATGGAGGTGTGGGTGGCCATGCACGAAGACCTGAAGGCCAGCCGCCGCATGCGCCTGATGTTCGACTGGCTTGCCGACGGCCTGGGGGAGTACGTGCGGGAGTCGCGGTGAAGCGGTGCGTCCTTCGAGACGGCCGCACGCGGCCTCCTCAGGATGACGACCTTGGTTGGGCTTCAATCAGTCTCGTCATGGTGAGGAGCGTCCCCCGGACTTGATCGGGGGACGCGTCTCGAACCACGCAATCAGCCTTCGGTTTCGGCGTCTTCCTTGACCGCGCCGGCCGCGCGTTCGGCGATCCGGGCGGACTTGCCGCGGCGGTCGCGCAGGTAATAGAGCTTGGCCCGGCGCACGGCGCCGCGGCGCTTGACCTCGATCGACTCGATCATCGGCGAGAGCACCGGGAACACCCGCTCGACGCCTTCGCCGAAGCTGATCTTGCGGACGGTGAAATTCTCCTGCAGGCCGCCGCCGGACCGGGCGATGCAGACGCCTTCGAAGGCCTGGATCCGCTCGCGCTCGCCTTCCTTGATCCGCACATTGACGCGGACGGTGTCGCCGGGCTGGAAGTCCGGGGTCTTCTTGCCACCCTTCAGGCGGGCGGATTCTTCTTTTTCGAGCTCTTCAATCACGTTCATCGTCATCTCCTACTGGGCTTGAAGCGCCCTTTGGCTGTTGGTTGGCGAGATGCTTCGACCAGAGGTCCGGCCGCCGCTCCCGCGTGGTTTTCTCACGCTCGCCCTGCCGCCACTTGGCCACCGCACCGTGGTGGCCCGACGTCAGCACCTCGGGGATGTCCCTTCCTTCGAACGTCCGCGGTCGGGTGAACTGCGGATGCTCGAGGAGGTCGTCCTCGAAACTCTCTTCACTCAGACTGGCCGCCTGGCCCAAGACGCCCGGCAGCAGCCTCACGCAGGCCTCGATGGTCACCAGGGCCGCCGCCTCGCCGCCGGCGAGCACCGCGTCCCCGACGGAGACCTCCTCGAACCCCCGGGCGTCGAGCACCCGCTGGTCCACCCCCTCAAACCGGCCGCAAAGGACGATCAGGCCTGGGCCCGTCGACCATTCGCGAACCTTCGCCTGGGTCAGGGGCCGACCCCGGGCGCTCATATACAAAAGCGGACGCCCGGCCGCCTCCACGCTGTCCAGCGCCGAGGCGATCACGTCCGCCCGCATCACCTGTCCCGGCCCACCCCCGGCAGGGGTGTCGTCCAGGAAGCCGCGCTTATCTGTGGAAAACCCCCGAATGTCCACTGTTTCAAGGCGCCACAGGTCCTGCTCGCGCCAGGCGGTCCCGATCAGCGAGACGCCAAGCGGTCCGGGGAAGGCTTCGGGGAACATGGTCAGGGCGGTGGCGGTGAAGGGCATGGTGCGTCGTTCAGCGCGCTACGGCGCCTTCAAGTCAATGGTGCGAGCCCGGCAGGGCGACTGTGCCGGCCGCGCGCCAGGCGCCGGCGGCGTCCTTGTGCAGGGTGACCAGCCACGGGCCGCCCGCGGTTCGGAGCGAACCGCTGTCGGCGTCGGGCACGACGAAGATCTGGTAGATCTTGGCTTCGTCGCCGGCCTGGTTCAGCGCGGGCCGGCCGAGGGCGAGGTTGGCGACGCTTTCGTCCGGATTGATCGGGCTCCAGCCGACGCCGTGCAGAAAGGCGCCGAGGCCGGCGCAGGCGCGCCAGTCGGCGGTGGTCTTGCCGCGCAGGTCGGCGATTTCGTCGTCGCCGAGGCCGGGCAGGTCCGAAGGGTTGACGATCTGGCTGGCCGCCCTGAGCGACATGTCCTTGACCCCGGCCGCGGCCTTCCATTTGGCGTCGTCGCCCGAGCCGTGGACGGCGCTCACCGCCGCTTCGGCGACGGCGCACTCGACGGGCGAGGGTTTGGCCAGGTCCGGATCGCCGGGCGCCGCCGCCAGCGCTTGCTGGGTCTTGGCCTGCGACCAGAACAGATAGCCGGCGAACACGCCGGTGCCGACGATCAGGCCCAGCGCCATCGGCAGCACGAACCGACCCGGCGACATCTGCCCGCCCGGCCGCCGCTTCATGTGGCCAGCGCCAGGCCGCACCAGCGCTCGAAGTGCCGGTAGTCCTGGTCCCTGGTGATGAGGGGCACGTCCGCGTCAATGCAACACTGGGCGATCAAGGCGTCGGCGAAGCGAGCTCTGAGGCCTTTGTCGATCAACAGCCGCCGCGCGCGCCCGGCGCGTTCCCAGAAGCCGTCGGAGATCGGCAGCACCTGAGGGTCGCTCAACAGCAATTCCAGGTCGTCATTGGCGATTGCCCCGGCCCGAAGTTCGGTCAGGACAGGCGGAGCGAAGACCAGGTCCCGCGCGTCGATCGCGCGCTCGATCAGCGCGACATCCGGGCCGTCATGGCCTTCGAGAAACGCAATCAGGCTGCTGCTGTCGACGGCGATCACCGGACGTTGCCGCGCCCGTCGAATTCACGGTCTTCGCGCAGGGTGTCGAGATCGACATCGAACTTCACCTTGCCTTTGAGCGCCCGCAACCGATCATAAAAGGCCTGATGCGCGATTTTCTCGAGTCCCTGGCGCAAGGTTTCCGTCACGCCCTCGCCCGTGTGGGCTTGGGCCGCGGCAAGCAGTTTGGCCGGGACAAAGGCGGTGATCTTGCGCATATCTCTCATACGGCGAATGATGCCATATCACGATGCTGGCGACAAGTTGCGCTAGAGTAGGAGAGCCCGATGCCCATCACCGACCACCGCTTCCGCTACGAAGGCGCCGACGGGACCGGGCTGGCCGGGTTTCGCTGGAGCGCTGAGGCTAAGCCCAAGGCGGTGATCCAGCTGGCCCACGGGGCCGGCGAGCATTCCATGCGCTACCTAGGGCCGCTGACCCCGATCCTGGAAGCCGGCTACGTGATCTACGCCGCCGACCACCGGGGCCACGGGATGACCTCCGGCATGAGCCACCTCGGCGACTTCGGCCCCGGCGGCGCGCCCGCGGCGGTGGACGACATGGCGGTGCTGGCGCGGCTGATCCGCGAGCGCGAGCCCGGCCTGCCGCTGGTGCTGCTGGGCCATTCCATGGGGGCGATGTTCTCGCAGGCCTGGCTGTTGGATCACTCGGCGCTGATCGACGCGCTGGTGCTCTCCGGCACCGCCGGGCCGTCGCCGATCCGCCCGGAGAGCCTCAACGCCGGCTTTCCCGAGCAGCGGACGGCCTACGACTGGCTCTCGCGCGACGACGCCGAGGTCGACAAATATATCGCCGACCCGTTCTGCGGCATCCGCTTCGCGCCGGAGAGCCAGGCCTCGTTCGTGGCCCTGCGCGAGCGGCGCCTCGATGCCGAGACCCTGGCCAAGGTCAAAAAGGGGCTGCCGGTCTACATCTTCGTCGGCGACGCCGACCCGATCAACGCCAAGCTGGCGCGCCTGACCCCGTTGGTCGACGCCTACAAGGCCGCTGGGCTCGATGTGACGCTGAAGGTCTATCCGGGCGGCCGGCACGAGATGCTGAACGAAACCAACCGCGCCGAGGTGGTGGCGGATCTGCGGGGGTGGCTGGACCGGACGGTGGCGGGGCTTTAGGGGCCGCCGGCCCTCACCTCACCTCTCCCACAAGTGGGAGAGGGCTACGGATAGGTTGGCGCGCTTCAACGTCCTATCGGCGACCTCGTCCCTTCAGTAGCCCTCTCCCGTTCAAACGGGGAGAGGTGAGGTGAGGGGTCGCGACGGCCCCGCTTATTTCGTCATCCACCAAAATAACCCTTGCGCCCTTGCAGTATTTCGGTATTTTGCTTTTTAGCGAAATACGGAACATCCATGTCAGAAGTCTACCGAGCCCTGGCCGACCCGACCCGGCGGCGGATTCTCCAGCTCCTACGGGACAAGGAGATGAGCGCCGGCGAGATCGCCGGTCACTTCGAGCTCGCCAAGCCGACCCTCTCAGGGCACTTCGCGGTGCTGCGCGAGGCGGGGCTGGTGGCGCCGGAGAAGTCGGGCACGACCATCACCTACCGGCTCAACGTCTCCGTGCTCGAGGAGGCGCTGCTGGCGCTGATGGACGGCTTCAAGCTGGGCGACTCCAAGGGAACTACGCCATGAAACTGCAACGCGCGCTGATCGTCGCCGCCGTCCTGATCGCCGCCACGGCGGTGCTCGGCTTCTGGGGCTACGGCCGCCTGCCGGCCGGCGCGGTGATGGGCTACAACTTCGGCCTCGACGGGCGCCCACACGCCTTCATGTCCAAGGCGGTCGGTCTCAGCCTGATGCCGGCGATCGGCGCCGGCGTGGTGCTGCTGCTGGCCCTGTTGCCGCGGCTGGCGCCGATCAAGAAAGGCCTGGCGGAGTCGGCCGAGCCCTATGGCCTGCTGGTCACGGGCCTGGCCGCCATCTTCCTGGTCAGCGAGGCGGCGCTGATCGCCCACGCGCTGGACGCCAGCTTCGACGTGCTGCGCTGGGTGTTCCTGGCAGTGGCGGCGCTGCTTGTGCTGCTGGGCAACTTCCTGGGCAAGGTGCGCCACAACTTCGTGTTCGGCGTGCGCACCCCCTGGACGCTCACCGACGCCCGAGTGTGGGACAAGACCCACCGTTTCACCGGCCGGCTGTTGCTGGCGGGGGGCGTGCTGCTGGCCGCCGGCTGCCTGGCGGCGCTGGGCCACCTGGCGCTGATCGGCCTGATCGTCGCCTGCGCCGCCGGCCCGCTGATCGCCGGGGTCGTCTACTCCTGGACCATCCGCAGCGCACGCCTGACAATCGACGGATAAATCACCGTCGCCGAACGACATTCTTAGCGGCGCTCGCTATATGCGATGGCGATGCCCGCCCACCTTCGCCCAACGCGTATCGAGCACGTCGTCGACGGGGTCCGCCTGCGGGCGCAGCTGTCGGCCGCGGCCCTCGACTCCATCGGCGACGAGGCCGAGCAGCGGCGCCGGGCGATCGAGATTCTCAAAGGCGCCCTGTTCCGCGGCCGGATGATCGCCAAGGAGCGGCTGGAGAACGGCGCCGGCGGGCTGGAGACCGCCCGGCTGCTGTCGGCGGTGACCGACGAGGTGATCACCGCGCTCTGGGACTTCACCACCGTGCACGTGTTCCGCGCCCGCAACCCCACCGAGGGCGAGCGGCTCACCCTGATCGCCGTAGGCGGCTATGGCCGGGGCGCGCTGGCGCCCTACTCCGACATCGATCTCTTGTTCCTGCGGCCCTACAAGCAGACCGCCCACGTCGAGAGCGTCATCGAGTACATGCTCTACGCCCTCTGGGACATGGGTTTCAAAGTCGGCCACGCCTCGCGCACGGTGGAGGATTGCCTCAAGCTCTCGCGCGAGGACATCACCATCCGCACCTCGATCCTGGAGGGCCGAAGGCTCACCGGCGACGAGGCGATGGCCGAGCAGCTGCGGAGGCGTTTCCGCGACGAGGTGGTCAAGAACACCGGCCCGGAATTCGTCGCCGCCAAGCTGAAGGAGCGGGACGAGCGCCACGCCCGGGCGGGCGCCAGCCGGTTCATGGTCGAGCCCAACGTCAAGGAGGGCAAGGGCGGCCTTCGCGACCTGCACACGCTGTTCTGGATCGCCCGCTACCTGCATCCGGCCGACAGCGTCGACGCGGTGCTGAAGATGGACGTGTTCCAGGGCCGCGAGGTTCGCGCCTTCATCCGCGCCTTCGACTTCCTGGAGGCGGTGCGGGCGCACCTGCACTTCGCCACCGGCCGGCCGGAGGAGCGGATCAGCTTCGACCTGCAGCCGGAGGTCGCCCGGCGGATGGGCTACGCCGACCGCGCCCGGCCGGCCGGCGGCGACCCCAATCCCGCCGTCGAGCGCTTCATGCGCCGCTACTTCCTGATCGCCAAGGAGGTCGGCACGCTGACCCGGGCCTTCTCGGCCATGCTGGAGGCCGAACACCTGAAATCGGCGCCTAAGGGGCTGTCGCGGTTCCTGCCGGCGGGCAAGCCGAAGCGGCAGAACCTGGACGCGCCCGGCTTCCACCTGGAGGGCCGGCGGCTGTCGGTGGACGGGCCGCAGACCTTCCAGGACGACCCGGTCAACCTGCTGCGTCTGTTCAAGATCGCCGACGAGCGCGACCTCGACCTGCACCCGGACGCCTTCACCGACGCCACCCGGGCCCTGCACCTGATCACCTCCAAGGTGCGCCGCGATCCAGCGGCGGCGAAGGTGTTTCTGGCGACCCTGGCGCGGGGGCGAAATCCCCGGCGGACGCTGGAGCTGATGAACGAGGCCGGGGTGCTTGGCCGCTTCATCCCCGAATTCGGCCGCATCGTCGCGCAGATGCAGTTCAACATGTACCACTCGTACACCGTCGACGAGCACACCCTGCGCGCCGTGGGCGTGATCGCCGACATCGCCGCCGGACGCTTCGCCGAGGACCATCCCCTGGCCACCTCGATCATGCCGCTGATCGAGGACCGCGAGGCGCTGTTCCTGGCCATGCTGCTGCACGACACCGGCAAGGGCGGGGTCGGCGGGCAGGAGAAGGCCGGCGCCCGGGCCGCCCGGCAGGCCTGCGAGCGGATGGGCCTGGAGCGCTCGAAGATCGAACTGATCGCCTGGCTGGTCGAGCACCACCTGATGATGAGCGATTTCGCCCAGAAGCGGGACGTCAACGACCCGGCCACGGTCGCCGCCTTCGCCCGCATCGTCGAGAACCCCGAGCGCATGCGCCTGCTCCTGGTGCTGACCATCGCCGACATCCGCGCCGTGGGTCCGGGCGTCTGGAACGGCTGGAAGGGCCAGCTGATGCGCGAGCTCTACGCCGCCACCGAGGCGGTGTTCCGGGGCGGTCGGATCGCCGACGCCGCGGGCATGGCTCGCCGCCGACTGGAAGCGCTGGCCTACGACAGCCGCACCGCCCTGGTCGCCGCCGATCCGGACTCCCGGTCCTGGGCGACGGCGATGGAGGACGCCTATTTCGCCGTCTTCAGCCCCGCCGAGCAGGCCGGCCACTTCAATCTGTGGCGCGAGGCCGAGACCGAGGGCGGCGCGGCGGCCGAAGCCAAGGTGCGCGGCGACCGCGACGCCGCCGAGGTGGCGGTGGCCGCCCGCGACCGCGAGGGCCTGTTCGCCGACCTGGCCCTGGCTATCGCCGGCCTGGGCGGCAATGTGGTCGGCGCGCGCATCTTCACCTCCACCCGGGGCGAGGCGCTGGACGTCTTCTATGTGCAGGACGCGTCCGGCCATCCGTTCGGCCAGGAGAGCCCGCGCTCGCTGGCCCGGCTGGTGGAGGCGCTGCAGAGCGCCGGCCGCGGCCAGTCGCCGGTGGTCGAGCCACGCAAGGCCGAGGAACTCGGCCGCGCCGCCGCCTTCTCGATCTCGCCGACCATCACCATCGACAACGACGCCTCGCCCGCCGCGACGGTGATCGAGATCTCCGGCCGCGACCGCCCTGGCCTGCTGGCCGCCCTGGCGCGGATTCTGGCGGAGGCCGAGCTCTCCATCCAGTCGGCGCACATCGACAACTACGGCGAGCGGGCGGTGGACACCTTCTATGTGGTCGCGCGCCAGGGAAAACTGACCGAGCCCCGCCGCACCGCCGCCGTCCGCGCCCGACTGATGGAAGCGCTGGAAGACGCCGAAGCCGCCGCGACGAGTCCGAGGCTGCAGCGGGCGAGGGCCAGCGCAGCGCGCTAGCACTCTGTCACTATCGACCCCTCACCTCACCTCTCCCCGCTGTGCGGGGCGAGGGCTACTGGGAAGGCCGGGTCGCGGAAATATCCAACCACCAGGTATCCCTCTCCCCGCCCGGAGGGTGGGGAGAGGTCAGGTGAGGGGTCGTGGGGCCGCCCACCCTGACCCTAGAACCGTTCCCCGACCATCGCCTCGCTCTTCGCCCACAGCGCCTTGGCGTGCTCGGGATCGAGGGCGTAGCCGCGGACGCCGCCGCGGAACGTCGGATCGTCGATCACCTCGGCGACGTGACAGTCCTCGCAGAACTTGCCGCCCACCTGGTCCGCCGACGCAACGACGCCGGCCCAGACACTTGTCGCCGCGCCTTGCGGGATGGTCTTCCAGCTGAACGCCGGGGCGTCGGCGGCCTGATTGGCGGCGTTGATCGAGGCGATCATCGCCTGGGTGACCTCGGGGGTCATGTAGCGGCCGAGCTCGGTCTGGATGCCGCCGGGGTGCACGGCCGTCGCGCGCACGCCGCGGGCCTTGTGCCGACGATCGAATTCGACGGCGAAGAGGACATTGGCGGTCTTCGAGCGGCCATAGGCGCCGAATTCCGTGTAGGGCGTCGTCTCGAAATTGGGGTCCTCGAGATCGACGTCGGAGAATCGGTGGCCGGCCGACGACAGGTTCACCAGCCGCGAGCCCGGCGACATCAGCGACGCGATCCGGTTCACGAGAACGAAGTGACCGAGGTGATTGGTGCCGAACTGGGTCTCGAAGCCGTCGGCCGTGGTCCCTTTGGGGGTCGCCATAACCCCGGCGTTGGCGATCACCAGGTCGAAGGGCTTGCCGGCGGCGTTCAGGGCGTCGGCGCAGTTGCGGACGCTGGCGAGCGAGGCCAGATCCAGCTCGACTAGTTCCAGGCCGCCGCCGTTCCGGGCTTCAGCGCGCACGGCGCCCGTCGCCCCCTCGGCCTTCGTCAGGTCTCGCGCCGCTCCGACCACCCAGGCGCCGTGGGCGGCCAACGCCCTGGCGGTCTCGACGCCGAGCCCGGCGGAGACGCCGGTGACCAGGATGCGCTTGCCGCTGAGATCAACGCCCTCCAGCACTTCGTCGGTAGTGGATTGAGCTCCGAATGGTCCGGCCATGGCGTCCTCCCTCTGGGCTGAGCCTAGGTAGGTACGCCGCCGGTGGTCTCCTAGGGCCTTGCGTCTTGACCCAGCCGCACAGCGACCCGACAACCCCCTCGTGGCCGCCCCCGAATCGACCCTTCCATCGACCTCCGCCGTGAAGTCCAGTCCCCGGCAGGCGGGCGGCATGATCCGCTCGTCGATGGTGATCTCCGCCTTCACCCTGATCAGCCGGATGATGGGCTTCGTCCGCGACCTGGCCCTGACCTATTTCATGGGCGCCAGCGCCACCATCGCCGCCGACGCCTATAACGCCGCCTTCTCGTTCCCGAACCTGTTCCGCCGCATCTTCGCCGAGGGCGCCTTCGCCTCGGCCTTCGTGCCGTCCTATGCCCGCGCCCTCGAACAGGACGGCGAGATCAAGGCCGACGAGCTGGCCGCCGACGCCATGGCGACCCTGGCCGCCGCCACGCTGGCCATCACCGTCGTCGCCGAACTGACCATGCCCTGGCTGATCCGCTACCTGGTCGCGCCGGGTTTCGCGGCCAGCCCCGGCAAGGTGCAGCTGGCCGTGGCCCTGACCATGATCACCATGCCCTACCTGCCCTGCATGGCGATCTACGCGCACCTCTCCGGGGTGCTGAACGCCCGCAACCGATTCATCCTCTCCGGCGCCGCGCCGATCCTGCTCAACATCTGGACGCTGGTGGCCGTGCTGCCGGCCAAGTCGCCGGTGCAGGCGGCCTATTTCGCCGCCTGCGGGGTGGTGGTCGCCGGGGTGTCGCAGGCGGGCCTGCTCTGGTGGGGCGTGCACAGGTCCGGCGCCCATGTCGGCATCCGCATGCCGCGACTGACCCCGGAGATCCGCAAGCTGATCGGCCTGGCCGTTCCGGGCGCCATCGCCGCCAGCGTCACCCAGATCAATGTATTCGTCTCGGGCATCCTGGTCTCCGGCATGCCGGGCGCCCGCTCGTGGCTGGCGGTCTGTGACCGGCTCTACGGGCTGCCCCAGGGTCTCGTCGGCGTAGCCGTCGGCGTCGCCCTGCTCCCGCGCCTGTCGCGGGCTGTCCACGCCGGCGACAAGCCGCAAGCCCGAGGCGTGCTCGACGAGGCGGTGACCTTCTGCATGGCCTTCGCCTTGCCGGCGGCGGCAGCCTTGATCTGCATGCCGTTTTTCCTGATCGACGGCCTCTATACCCGGGGCGAATTCCATACCTCCGACGCCGTCCAGACCGCCGCGGCCCTGCAGCAGTACGGCTGGGGCGTGCCGGCCTTCGTGATCGCCCAGATCACCTCCAGAGCCTTCTTCGCCCAGCAGGACACCCAGACGCCGATGCGCATCGCCCTCCTCTCGGTGGCGGCCAATATCGTGCTCGGCATAACCCTGTTCCACTTCTTCGGCGCGGCCGGGATCGCCGCCGCCACCAGCGCCGCCTGGTGGCTGAACGTGATCCTGATGATGGTCATGTTGCACCGGCGGGGCGTCTATCGGCCCAGCGCGGCGGCCTGGTCGCACCTGGCCCGCGTCGTGGCAGCCAGCGCGGCGCTCGGCCTGATGCTGATCGCCGCGACCCACTATCGCCCGTTGATCGAGGCGCCGTTCCGGGGCCTGCGCCTCGGCCCGCTGCACGCAAAGGAGATCGCGGTGGTGCTGGTCTCGCTGGCGGCCCTCGTCGTCTACCCGGTGCTGCTGCTGGGCTCGGGCGGCATCAGCCTCGCCCAGATTCGCGGGTCGCTGCGCCGCCGCAGCGACCCGCCGCCGGAAGTCTTGCCCTAGGCGGACGATGGCCTTAAGTCGCGCCCATGGCTCGCTTCGGACTTTCAAATGGGCGATGGCGCCGGTCGTTCAGCGACTGACCGCCCCGGCGCGCGACGCCGCGCCCATCATCGTCCGAACTCCGAAGAGCCAGATCCCATGACCGAACCCGTAGCCTACTCCGGCCCCCAGCGCGTGCTTTCCGGCATCCAGCCGTCGGGCGACCTTCACCTCGGCAACTACCTGGGCGCCGTGGTCAAGTTCGTCGCCATGCAGGATCAGATGCAGTGCCTCTATTGTGTCGTCGACCTGCACGCGATCACCCAGTGGCAGGAGCCCGCCAAGCTCACCTCTCAGACCCGGGAGATCGCCGCCGCCTACCTGGCCGCGGGCGTCGATCCGGCGAAGGCGATCATCTTCCCCCAGTCCGCCGTGCCGGCGCACACCGAACTGGCCTGGATTTTCCAGTGCGTCGCCCGGGTTGGCTGGATGGACCGCATGACCCAGTTCAAGGACAAGGTCGGCAAGCACAAGGAGGGCGCCAGCGTCGGTCTCTACACCTACCCGGTGCTGCAGGCCGCCGACATCCTGGTCTACAAGGCGACACACGTGCCGGTGGGCGAGGACCAGAAGCAGCATCTTGAGCTGACCCGCGACATCGCCGCCAAGTTCAACCACGATTTCGAGGCGCCGGGGTTCTTTCCGCTGACCGAGTCCGTGATCGAGGGGCCGGGCTCGCGGCTGGTGATGTCCTTGCGCGACGGCCGGGTGAAGATGTCGAAATCCGATCCGTCGGACCAGTCGCGCATCAACCTCACCGACGACGCCGACACCATCGCCTCGAAAATCCGCAAGGCCCGCACCGATCCGGAGCCGCTGCCCGAGAGCGTCGAGGGGCTGAAGGACCGGCCCGAGGCGGACAACCTTGTCGGCATCTTCGCGGCCCTCGCCGGCCAGACTAAGGCCGAGGTGCTGAAGACCTTCGGCGGCCAGGGCTTCGGACAGAACTTCAAGCCCGCCCTGACCGAGCTGCTGATCGCCCGCCTGGCCCCAGTGTCGGCCTCAATGCGCGGCCTGATGGCCGATCCGGCCCAGATCGACCGGGTGCTGACCGACGGCGCAGCAAAGGCCCGCGCCATCGCCGAGCCGATCCTCGCCGAAACCAAGCGCATCGTCGGCTTCTGGCCGGGGTAGTCCGGTGCGTGGTTCGAGACGCGCCTGCGGCGCTCCTCACCCTGACGAAGATAGGGGAACGCCCACCCTGCTCGTCATCATGAGGAGGCCGCGCAGCGGCCGTCTCGAAGGACGCTAGTAGCCGAACTTCTGTTTGAACTCCGGCAGGAAGGCCGCCCAGGTGTCGACGTACTCGGCGAGGTTCTCGGTGGAGAAGCCGTGCGACACGTCGACGTCCATCTCGCCGTAGAGCACCTTGTCGGTGTTAAGCCAGCCCTTGATGAAGCGCTTGTCGGCGTTCCAGGTGTTGACGTCCTCGGCGGTCACGCCGTGGCTGGAGTCGAAGTCGGACTGGAAGGTGATCGACGGACACCGCGGCCCGTGGTTGCAGCCGTAGAAGAAGATCACCACGTCGGTCCCGTCGACGGCGGTGTCGACTTCCGGGTCGCCGTCGTCGTCGGTCTTGACGATGGCCTTGTAGCCCTTGTCCTGCAGCACCTTGGCGACTTCCGGCGCGGTGATGCCGCCCTCCTCGACCTTGTAGGCCTGCGCCTGGGTGGCGATCAGCGCGCCGACGGCCACGGCGGCCAGCGCAAGAAACGGCTTCATCATGGTGCTCCCCCGCCGCCAGGATCGCGGCCGGGCGATTGGGCCTCGGGGCCGCGCCGAAATCAAGGCGGCGAGCGCCCGCGGTTGCGCCGGGGCGTCGTTCAGCCCATTTAGGCCCCTTGGGAGACCTGTCCATGTTCATCCAGACCGAAGCCACCCCCAACCCGCAGGTGCTGAAGTTCCTGCCCGGCCGCGAGATCCTGCCGGGCGGCTCGCGGGAGTTCTCCGACGCCGCCGAGGCGGCCGCCTCGCCGCTGGCCCGGGCGCTCTTCGCCCTGCCCGGCGTCACCCGGGTCTATTTCGGCGATGAGTTCCTGACCGTGACCAAGGACGCCGAGCGCGACTGGTCGCACCTGAAGGCGCCGATCCTGGCCGAGATCATGGACCACTTCACCAGCGGCGCGGCGCTGCTCGAAGACGGCGGCGAGGAAGCCTCCGCCAGCGAGGAGACCTACGAAGGCGACACCGCCGCCATCGTCGCCGAGATCAAGGACCTGCTCGACACGCGCATCCGCCCGGCCGTGGCCCAGGACGGCGGCGACATCCTGTTCTCCAAGTTCGAGCCGGACACCGGCGTGGTCTGGCTGCATATGCGCGGCGCCTGCGCCGGCTGCCCGTCCTCCGCCGCCACCCTGAAGGCCGGGGTGGAGAACATGTTGCGCCACTATGTGCCCGAGGTGACCCGGGTGGAGCAGACCCTGTAGGGCTCGGGCGCTCCCGGGTGACGCACATTTCAAGAGCACGTCATCCCGGAATCCGCGCAGCGGATATCCGGGACCCAGCTGCACCAGCGGCGACGCTGGATCCCGGCTCTCCGGACCGCGGCGCGGTCCTACGGCCGGGATGACGAAACCCAACTGAAGAGCGTGACCACTCTCGTCCTCGACACTTGCCTCGGCGCCTGCCAGGTCGCCCTCGCCTCGGGCGGGCGGATGCTGGCCGTGCGCAGCGAGCCGATGCTGCGCGGCCACCAGGAACGGCTCGCGCCGATGACCGCCGAGGTGATGGCCGAGGCCGACGCGGACTTCGCCGGCGTCACCCGGATCGCGGTCACCGTCGGACCGGGCTCGTTCACGGGCCTGAGGGTCGGTCTCGCCTTCGCCAAGGGGCTGAAGCTGGCCACCGGCGCGGCGCTGGTCGGCATTGGGACCCTGGAGGGTCTGGCGGCGAGCGCCCCCGGCCAGGGGCGGGTTGTGGCGGTGATCGACGCCCGCCGCGACCAGGTCTATCTGCAGGCGTTTGAGGCTGGACGTGCGCTGATGGCGCCGGACGCCCTGACTCTGGAGAGCGCAGCCGCCCGTCTCGCCGAGCTGGCCCCGGACGGCGAGATGCTGGCCATCGGCCCGGGCGCGGGCTTGCTGGCGCCGATGCTGGGGCCCGAGCGCATCCGCGAGATCGCCGCCCCGGACATCGCCGCCCTGGTGCGGCTGGCCGAGGCCGCCGAAGCCGGGCCCGAGGCGCGGCCGCTCTATCTGCGCGCGCCGGACGCCAAGCTCGCCGCCCTATGAACCTGCGCGCGGCCACCGCCGACGACCTGCCGGCGCTGGCGCAGGTGCATGCCCAGGCGTTCGACGATCCCTGGAACGCCGCCGATATCGGCGTGCTGATGGACGCGCGCGGCGGTTTCGCCCTGGCCGCCGAAGCCATGAACGGAGCACTGGCGGGCTTCATTCTCTGCCGGTCGATCGCCGGCGAGGCGGAAATCCTCACCCTGGCCGTCGCCCCGGCCTACCGCCGCCAGGGGATCGCCCGGGCGCTGACCGAAGCGGCGCTGGGCCTGGCCGCGCCGAGCGCCAGCTCGATGTTCCTGGAGGTCGCCGCCGACAACGCCGGGGCGATCGCCCTCTATGAACAGCTGGGTTTTGCGACCGTCGGCCGGCGCGCCCGCTACTATGCGCGGCGCAGCGGCGACGGGGCCGACGCCCTGGTCATGCGGCGGGCGCTTAACAGCTAGGCCCCGGGGCCCTATCATCCCCTGGAGCGAGCGGCCGGAGCCCCAAGTCTTGGATCGTCTGGAAAAACTCTGCGTCGAGAAGGGCATGCGGATGACCGAGCAGCGCCGGGTGATCGCCCGCGTGCTGTCGGTGGCCCATGACCACCCCGACGTCGAGGAGCTGCACCGCCGGGCCCACGCCGTCGACCCGCACATCTCCATCGCCACCGTCTACCGCACGGTGCGGCTGTTCGAGGAAGCCGGCATCCTCACCCGGCACGACTTCCAGGGCGGCCGCTCGCGCTACGAAGAGGCGCCGGAGACCCACCACGACCACCTGATCGACATGAAGAGCGGCAAGGTGGTCGAGTTCGTCGACGAGGAAATCGAGGCGCTGCAGCAGGCCATCGCCCGCAAACTCGGCTACCGCCTGGTCGACCACCGCCTGGAACTCTACGGCGTGCCGGTGGAGGAGTAGGGGGCGTCAGCGGTCACCACCAACCGGCCCGTGAGCGGATTTTGCGGGTGAGCTCCTTGGTTACCCCGCCGCCACCGGCTGGGCCGCCGCCGCTTGCGCGAACACCTCCGGGGCGATCGCCCAGCGGCGGAAGAAGCCGCCGATCACACCCATCATCGCCGGGCGGATCTCCGGGTGGTTGGCGAAGCCGTGCGGAAGGCCGGCGTAGATGTGCAACTCGACCTTGCCGCCGACCGAGCGCAGTTGCTCCTCGAACCGGCGCGAGGCGCTGACCGGCACCACCTTGTCGGCGTCGCCGTGCAGCAGGATGGTCGGCGGAAAGTTGGGCGTCAGGTGCGACATCGGGCTGGCCAGGGCGGCGGCCTCGTCCGAAGCGTCGGCGCCCGGCAGCACCCGCGCCGGCAGCGAACCGGACGGGCGGGTCTCGCCGGTGTGGAACAGGGTCGGCGGATAGATGGCGCAGACGGCGGCCACCTCGGTCGAGACGCCGCCCAGACCCTCCGGCGGATCGAGCCGGAAATCGTCGGGCGTGCCCGCCGCTAGCAGCACCAGGTGCGCTCCGGCCGAGTGACCCTCCAGGCAGAGCTTGTCGGGATCGAACCGCAAGTCCCTGGCGTTGGTTTTCGCCCAGCGGATCGCCCGCTTCACGTCGTGGATGTTGGCCGGGAACGGCGCCTCGCCGGTCAGCCGGTATTCCTGGGCGAGGACCACGAAACCCTGACGCGCCAACGCCTTGGCCGGCTCGGCCAGCATGTCCTTGGAGCCCCGCGACCAGCCGCCGCCGTGCACCATCAGCACCGCCGCGCCGTTGGGGGTCTGCGGCCGGTAAATGTCGAGCTTCAGGGGCCGGTTTCCCGCATCGCCGTAGACGACGTCGTGTTCAATATCCACGTCCTGCATAATTGGAGCTCCCTTGAAAGGCGGCAGCCTATGCCTGGGCTCCCAGCCTCACAACCGGGGCGTCGACAGCGGCCGGCGCCGGGATTAGAGACGGAGCCTTCGTTTCAGCCATTTGGACGTGGAGAATTTCAGCATGGAATACCGCAGATTGGGCAATAGCGGCCTGAAGGTCAGCGAGGTCGGCCTCGGCTGCAACAATTTCGGCATGCGCATCGACCAGGAGGCGACCACGGCGGTGGTCAACGCCGCCATCGACGCCGGCATCACCCTGTTCGACACCGCCGACGTCTACGGCGGCCAGGGCAAGTCCGAAGAGATGCTGGGCAAGGCGCTGGCCGGCAAGCGCGACCAGGTGGTGCTGGCGACGAAATTCGCCATGCCGATGGGCCCGGGCAAGACCGGCGGCTCGCGGCGCTACATCATGAGCGCCATCGAAGACAGCCTGCGGCGGCTGAACACCGACTACATCGACCTCTACCAGATGCACCGTTTCGATGCGGAGACGCCCCTGGACGAAACCTTGAGCGCCCTCGACGACCTGGTGACCGCCGGCAAGGTTCGCTACATCGGCAACTCCAACTACACCGGCTGGCAGATCGCCGACGCCGACTGGATCGCCGAGACCCAGCACATGAACCGGTTCGTCTCGGCGCAGAACCAGTACAGCCTCCTGGAACGCAAGCTGGAGTTCGAGGTGACCCCGGCGTGCGAGCGCTTTGGCCTGGGCGTGCTGCCGTTCTTCCCGCTGGCCTCGGGCCTGCTCACCGGCAAGTATCGCCGCGGCGAAGCTCCGCCGGAAGGCACGCGCCTGGCCGCCTGGGGCCCGCGCGGCGCGGCGGCGCTGAGCGACGGCAATTTCGACAAGCTGGAGAAGCTCTCCGACTGGGCCGACGCGCGCGGCAAGTCGTTGCTGGAACTGGCCTTGGCCTGGCTGCTCGGCCATCCGGTGGTCTCCTCGGTGATCGCCGGGGCGACCAAGCCGGAGCAGGTCAACGCCAATGCGGCCACGGCCGCCTGGAAGCTGACCCCGGCGGAAGTGGAAGAGGTCGGCAAGCTGGCGGCGTAGGGGCTGCGGCGAGACCCCTCACCGTGCCTCTCCCCGTGGCCGGGGAGAGGGATACCCATGGGTTGGCGCTCCTTCGCAGCCTCGCCGCCACCCCCACCTTTCAGTAGCCCTCTCCCACGCGAGTGGGAGAGGTGAGGTGAGGGCTTGCCCCATCCCGCGCCCGCGCCTACCCTGACCAGCATCACCCAGCCCGAAGACCGGAAAGGAGGGTTCGCCACATGACTGTGCTCATCAACGCCGCCCTCCGTGGCGTCGACGGCTAGCGCTATCCGCGCAAGTCCTTGTCGGCGCCGGACAGACGCCGATCTCAAGGACATCTTCCATTGATCCAATCCTTCGGCTGGAGCGACGCGCTCCAGCAAGACTTCGTGGGCCTCGCGGGCCCCGACATGATCCCCGGACGGGTGACCGTCCAGCAGCGGGGACATTATGTCCTGGTCACCGACCAGGGCGAGTTGACCGCCCAGATCTCCGGCCGCCTCGCCCATGACGCGGGCGAGGGCGGCTATCCCGTGGTCGGCGACTGGGTCGCGGCCACGCCCCGACAAGGCGAAGGCGCGGCCACCATCCACGCCGTGCTGCCCCGGCGCACTTCGTTCGTGCGCAAGGCCGCCGACTCCGTGCAGTCCCTGCAGGTGGTGGCGGCCAACGTCGACCTGGCCTTCCTGGTCACCTCGATGAACCTCGACTTCAACACCCGGCGACTGGAGCGCTACCTGGCCACCGCTTGGCAGAGCGGGGCCAAGCCGGTGATCGTGCTGACCAAGGCCGACCTTTGCGACGATCCGGACGCCGCCGTCGCGGAGGCCGAGGCGGTCGCCTTCGGCGCCCCGGTGCTGGCGGTGTCGGTGGTCACCTGGCGGGGCATGGATGAGCTGGCCGGCTATCTGAAGCCCGGGGAGACCTGCGTGCTGGTGGGCTCGTCCGGGGTGGGCAAGTCGACCCTGGTCAATGCGCTGGCCGGCTCGGAGCGGATGACCACTCAGGCGATCCGCGAGGACGACAGCCGCGGGCGGCACACCACCACCCACCGGGAGCTGGTGCTGCTGCCCTCCGGCGCGCTGATCCTGGACACCCCGGGCATGCGCGAACTGGCGCTGATGGACGCCAGCGAGGGGGTGGTGGCCACCTTCTCCGACGTCGAGGCGCTGGCGGCCGAGTGCAGGTTCCGCGACTGCAAGCACACCAACGAGCCGGGCTGCGCGGTGCGGGCGGCCCTGGAGAGCGGCGAACTCGATCCCGCCCGGCTGCAGAGCTACCGAAAACTGCAGAAGGAGCTGGCGTTCCAGCAGGCCAAGGAGGACCGCGCCGCCCGGGAAGCCAACCATCGCCGCTGGGTGGCCATCGCCAAGGCCAACCGCCAGCGCCGGCGGCTCGAGGAAGCCGAGGATGAGTGAGGCGGCGCTGCTGGTCCCGGCTCGGGATGAGCATTTCGCCTGGATGCTGGGTGAAATCGGGCCGCAGGATGGTCTCAGTCTACCGCCCGGTGGGATCGATGAGCCCTGGGTGCTGGAATGGGGGCGGGGCAATCGCGCGCGGATCGAAGGGCCGGGCAGCTGGCTGATGGTCGCGGCCGGCGAAGTGGTCGGTCTCTGCGGCTACAAACACCCGCCGAACGCCAAGGGCGGGGTGGAGTTCGGCTACGGCGTCGCCCCGGAGCGTCGCCGGCGGGGCCACGCCACCCGGGCGGTCGCGGAACTGGTCGCGGCGGCCCGCGATGACCCCAGGGTGGTGCGCCTGTTTGCCCAGACCGCGCTCAACAACCGGCCCTCGCAACGGGTGCTGGAGCTGAATGGCTTCGAGGCGGTCGGCAAGGGACACGACGAGGACGAGGGCGAGACGATCGTCTGGCGGCTGAAGGTGGGCGCCTAGATCGGCGTCATTTGCCTTGGAACTTCGGCGCGCGCTTTTCGCGGAACGCCTGCCCGCCTTCGCGGACGTCCTGGCTCGGGTTGGTGATCATCACCGCCAGCTGGGCGTCGACCAGGGATTGCTCGAAGCAGAGCTCGGCGGCGCGCTGCATCATGGTCTTGGTCATCCGCACCGCCAGCGGCGCCTTGGCGGCCAGCGTTTCACAGAACTCGAGCGTGCGGGCCTCGAGATCGCCGGCCACCACCTCGGTGACCAGTCCGAGGCCGTGGGCGGTCTCGGCGTCGTAGATCTCGTGCAGCAGACTCATCTTCAGCGCCCGGTCGTAGCCCATGAAGCGCGGGAACAGCCAGGCGCCGCCCTCGTCGGGCAGCAGGCCGAAGCGATTGGAGGTGTCGCCGAGCTTGGCGGCGGCGCCGGCGAAGCGGAAGTCGCAGGCCAACGCCAGGGCCAGACCGCCGGCCACCGCATAGCCCTCGATCATCGCCACCGACGGCTTGTCGATGTTGCGCAGCAGGGTCAGCACCGGCTGCATGCCGTCGCGCATTTCCCGCCCATGGCCCATCGGCCGGCCGGCCACCTGCCGCCGCTCGTCCGGATGGTCGCCGGAGATGTCGCCGCCGGTGCAGAAGGCCCGCGTCCCGGCGCCCATGAGGATCAGGGCGCGGAGACCATCATCGTCGCGATAGGCCGCGATGGCCGCCTGCAGCTCCTCGGCCATGCGGCCGTTGTAGGCGTTCATCTGCTTTTCGCGGTTGAGCGTGATCCTCGCCACGTGCGGACGGGGCACGTCGCACAGGATGGTCTTGTAGGTGGTGGCGAACATGGCAGCCTCCCGAACCGCCGGTCTGCGCCGGCATGCGTTCGGGAGTACGCCGTGGTTGAGGCGTGTTCAATCGGCGGCTGAGGCGGGCTCCGAGCCTACAGCGTCCGGCGCACTTCCTCGACGGTGAAGCACTCGACCAGGTCGCCGGGCTTGATGTCCTGGAAGCCCTGGAAGGCCATGCCGCATTCCTGGCCGGAGACCACTTCGTTGACCTCGTCCTTGAAGCGCTTGAGGGTCTGCAGCACGCCCAGTTCCAGCACCACCACCCCGTCGCGGACGATCCGCACCCGGGCGCCCTTGCGGACGGTCCCCTCGGTGACCCGGCAACCGGCCACGCGGCCGATCTTGGAGATGTCGAAGGCCTGCAGCACCTCGGCGTTGCCGAGGAAAGTTTCGCGCTGGATCGGCGCCAGCATGCCGGAGAGCACGCCTTTGATGTCGTCGATCAGGTCGTAGATGATCGCGTAGTAGCGGATCTCGACGCCCTCGCGGTCGGCGAGGTCGCGGGCCTGGCGCGAGGCGCGGACGTTAAAGCCGAGGACCGGCGCGCCCGAGCTCTTGGCCAGCATCACGTCGCTCTCGTTGATCTGGCCGGCGCCGGAAAGAATGATCCGGGCGCGCACCTCGTCGGTGTTGAGCTTCTCCAGCGAACTGACGATCGCCTCAGCCGAGCCCTGCACGTCGGCCTTCACCAGCAGCGGCAGTTCGGAGACCTTCTTGTCGGCCAGCTTGGCCATCATGTCGGCCAGGGTCGAGCCGGCGCCGGTAGGGGCGCTGGTGCGTTCGCGCTTCAGCCGCACGCGGTATTCGGTGAGCTCCCGGGCGCGGGCTTCGTCCTCGACCACCGCGAAGGCCTCGCCGGGATCCGGCGCGCCGTCGAGGCCGAGCACTTCCACCGGCGTCGAGGGCGCGGCTTCGGCGAGTTGCTCGTCGCGTTCGTTGAGCAGCGCGCGGACCCGGCCCCATTGGGCGCCGGCCACGACGATGTCGCCGCGATGCAGGGTGCCGCGCTTGACCAGCACGGTGGCCACCGCGCCGCGCCCGCGGTCGACCTTGGATTCGATCACCACGCCGTCGGCGGTGCGGTCGGGATTGGCGCGCAGGTCCATGACCTCGGCCTGGACGATGATCGCCTCGATCAGGTCGTCGAGACCCAGCTTCTGGGTCGCCGAGACCTCGACCACCTGGGTATCGCCGCCCAGGCTTTCGACCACGATCTCGTGCTGCAGCAGTTCGTTGATCACCCGGGTCGGATCGGCGTCGGGTTTGTCGATCTTGTTGATGGCCACGATGATCGGGGCGCCGGCCGCCTTGGCGTGTTGGATCGCCTCGGCGGTCTGCGGCATGACCCCGTCGTCGGCCGCCACCACCAGCACCACGATGTCGGTGACGTTGGCGCCTCTAGCGCGCATGGCCGAAAAGGCCGCGTGGCCGGGGGTGTCGAGGAAGGTGACCGCGTGGCCGTCCTTCAGCCGCACCTGATAGGCGCCGATGTGCTGGGTGATGCCGCCGTGTTCGCCGCCGGCCACATCCGTCGAGCGGAGGGCGTCCAGGAGGCTGGTCTTGCCGTGGTCGACGTGGCCCATGATGGTCACCACGGGCGGGCGGGGCAGCTGATGGTCGTCGACGTCCTCGTCGCCGATGAAGCCCACTTCCACGTCGCTCTCGGAGACCCGGCGCACGGTGTGGCCGAATTCCGACGCCACCAGTTCGGCGGTGTCCGAGTCGATCACGTCGTTGATCTTGGCCATCACGCCCTGACGCATCAGGAACTTGATGATCTCCACGCCCCGGATAGCCATTCGGCCGGCCAGCTCCTGCACGGTGATCACGTCGGGGATCACCACTTCGCGGGACGAGCGGGCCTGTTCGGCCGCGCCGCCCTTGCGCTTCTCGCGCTCGCGTTCGCGGGCCCGGCGGACCGAGGCCAGGGAGCGCATGCGTTCGACGGCGTCCTCGTCGTCTCCGGCCACGGCCTGGATGGTCAGGCGGCCTTCCCGGCGCTTGGGTTCGCCCTTGGTGCGCGAGACGGCCTTGCCGACGGCGGCTTTCGGGCCGCCCTTGCGGCTGTCGGCTTCGTCGTCGAAATCGGGACGGCGGTCGAGGTTGAGGCTGCCCGGACGTGGCGTCTGGCGCGCGGCGCGGGTGATCTCTGGACCGGCGGGGGCGGCCGGCGGCGGACGGCCGGCGCCGGGGCGCGGACCGGCGCCGCCCGGACGCGGACCGTCCCGGGGCGCGGGGCGCGGGCTCAGCGCCGAATAGCGGACGGTCTCACCGGGACGCGCCGGCGGGCGATCGCCGCGAGGCGCGCCGCCCTGGTAGCCGCCTTCGCGGGGCGCGCGGGGTGGAAAGCCGCCTTCGGGACGCGGACCGCGCGGCGCGAAGGCGCCCGGCTCGGCGCGTTCGGGACGATAGGTGGTGGTGCTGGCGCGGTCGTCGCGACGCACGGCGCCCGGATCATAGGTGCGGGTCTGGGTCGTCGGGGCGGGCCGGGGTTCGGCGCGGGGCGCGGGCGCGGCGGCCTCGACGTGAGGCGCGGGCGCTGGTTCGGCGGCCGCGGCGGGGGCGGGCTCGGCAGGGGCCGGCGCCTCGGCGACGACCGGCGCAGGGGTCGGCGCGGCGACCTCGGGGGCCGGGGCTTCGGCGGGCGCCTCGGCCTTGCGGGCTTCGTCGGCGGCCTTGCGGCGGGCGTCTTCCTCGCGGCGACGGCCTTCGTCCTCGCGCGCGGCCTGTTCGGCGTTCACGCGCTCCTGGGCCAGACGCGCCTCGATCACCCGCTGGCGGGCGCGGCGTTCTTCCTCGGACAAGCCGCCGGCGGACTGCGCCTCAGGCGCGGCCCGGGTGGGCGCGGGTCCGCGAACGTCGAAGGCGGGCTTCGGCGGGGCGGCGAGATTCACCGGCGGCGCGTTGATGCGCCGCTTGGTCTCCACGACCACGGTCTTGGAGCGGCCGTGGCTGAAGCTTTGCTTCACCGTGCCGGTGCTGATCTGGCCGGTGCGCGGCTTCAGCGTCAGGGGGGCCCGTCCCGGCCGGTTGTCGTTCTCGTCCGTCATGCGCTCGCTTGACTATACCTGCCGGCGAAGAAGCCGGCCAAAAACCCAAAACTCGAAAACCCGAACTGAGGCCGAGCGCGATGAAGCGCCCGTCCGGATCGGGGCTCCTCGCGCCGACTCTCAAGGGAAGAGCGGGCGAAAGCCAGATAGGCGCTCGACATCGAATGTCCAACGCTCCGCGCCCCGCCCCGCAAGGAAGGCGGTGTGTATCACATTCTCGCCCCCCAAGGCCAAACCCAATTCGCCGGAACTGAAGGTCGTGATCAGCCGGGGCGGACGGGGGCTGCGGCGGGCCGCGTCGGCCAGCTTTCGACGCCCGTCCTCGGCGCCGTCCTCGGCCTCGATCAGCCAGGCGGCCTTGCCGGCGTTGACCGCCGCCAGCACCCGCTCGAAGCCGCTGGTCAGCTCGCCGGCCTTGCGGGCCATGCCCAGCGCCGCCAGCAGCCGCTGGCGCAGCAGCCGCTCGACCTGGTCGGCTAGGTCCGCCGGCGCGGTCAGCTTGGCCTTCGCTGAGCGGGCGAAAAGGCTCTTTTTCGCCGCCGTGGTCACCGAAGCCCGGTCGGCGGCGACCCACAGGCCGCGTCCCGGCAGCTTGCGGGCCAGATCGGGGACCACGACCCCCTCCGGCCCGGCCACGAACCGGATCAGCCGCGCCTCGTCCATCACCTCGCCGGTGACCAGATCGCGCCGCTCGCGGGAAGCCGTGGCCAGGGTCATCCCGTCCGGCGCCTAGCTCTCCGTCGCCTCGACCGCCTCGTCGACCTCGGCGATGGCTTCGTCCTCCTCGGCGAACTCTTCCTCGATGTCGGCTTCCGGTTCGATCCAGCCGGCGGCCACCCGGGCGCGCATGATCAGGCCCTCGGCGTCCTCCGGCGACAGGCTGAAGGCGTCAAGGATGCCCGGTTCGCGCACCCGCTCACCGTCCTTGGTGTCGTAGTAGCCGCGCAGGTCGTCCGGCACGAGGCCGGCCAGGTCCTCAAGCGTCTTCACCTCGCCGACACCGAGCGCCACGGCGATCGGCAGGGTGACGCCCTCGACCTCGAGCACGGCGTCCTCGACCCCCAGCTCGCGACGCTTGGCGTCGTATTCGGCGGCTTCCTTGTCGAGATACTCCCTGGCGCGGGCCTGGATTTCCTCGGCGGTGTCCTCGTCGAAGCCCTCGATGTCGGCGATTTCCGAGGCGTCGACGTAGGCCACGTCTTCCACGGTGGCGAAGCCCTCGGTGACCAGCAGCTGGGCGATCACCTCGTCGACGTCCAGGGCTTCCTGGAAGAGAGCGGTGCGCTCGGCGAACTCGCGCTGACGGCGCTCGCTATCCTGGCTCTCGGTCATGATGTCGATCTGCCAGCCGGTCAGTTGGCTGGCGAGGCGGACGTTCTGGCCGCGCCGGCCGATGGCCAGGCTGAGCTGCTCGTCCGGCACCACCACTTCGACGCGGCCGGCTTCCTCGTCCATTACCACCTTGGTGACTTCGGCGGGGGCCAGGGCGTTGACCAGGAAGGTCGCCTCGTCGGGGCTCCACTGGATGATGTCGATCTTCTCGCCCTGCAGCTCGGCCACCACCGCCTGCACGCGCGAGCCGCGCATGCCGACGCAGGCGCCGACCGGGTCGATGGACGAGTCGTTGGAGACCACGGCCATCTTCGCCCGGCTGCCGGGGTCGCGGGCGACCGCGCGGATTTCGATCACCCCGTCGTAGACCTCGGGCACTTCCTGGGCGAACAGCTTGGCCATGAAGCCGCCGTGGGCGCGCGACAGCATGATCTGCGGGCCCTTGGTCTCCCGGCGGACGTCATAGATGTAGCTGCGCACCCGGTCGCCCACCTGGAAGTTTTCCCTGGGGATCGACTGGTCGCGGCGCATGATGCCCTCGCCGCGGCCCAGATCGACGATGACGTTGCCGTATTCGACCCGCTTGGCGACGCCGTTGACGATCTCGCCGGTGCGGTCCTTGAACTCCTCGAACTGGCGCTCGCGCTCGGCTTCCCGGACCTTGCCGGTGACCACCTGGCGGGCCATCTGGGTCTGCACCCGGCCGAATTCGAACGGCGGCAGTATCTCTTCATAGACCTTGCCGACCACCGCCTGCTTGTCGTGCTTCTTGGCGTCACTGAGCCGCTCCTGGGCGTACTCATTGACCTCCTCGGTATCGTCCTCGATCACGGTGACGTGCCGGGTGATGGCGGTTTCGCCGGACTTGGGGTCGATGTGCACGCGGATGTCGTGCTCGGCGCCGTAACGGGTGCGCGCGGCCTTCTGGATCGCCTCCTCGATCGCCTCAATGACGATCTCCTTGTCGATCGACTTCTCCCGGGCGACCGCGTCGGCGATCTGGAGCAGCTCCTGGCGGTTGGCCGAGATGCCGGAAAGGCTCATGAGTCTAGTTCCTTCGTTGGGTCTTGTTCGAGACGCGCGGCCCTGGCCGCCGCGCCTCGCTTGAGCAGTTGATCGGTGATGACCAGCTTGGCGTCGCTGATCCAGGCGAAGGGCAGGAGGGCGGTCTCGTCCTCGCCTTCGAGATTGATGGCGATATTGTCGCCGTCGACCCCGGCCAGTTCGCCCTTGAAGCGCTTGCGGTTCTCGACCAGCCGGTCGAGCTCGATGCGCGCCTCGTAGCCCTGGTAGGCGGCGAAGTCGGCCAGCCGGGTCAGCGGCCGGTCGACGCCGGGGCTGGAGACTTCCAGCAGATATTCCCCGTGCACCGGGTCGGCGGCGTCGAGAATCTCGGAGAAGGCCCGCGACAGCGCCGCGCAATCCTCGACCAGCATCGTGCCATCCGGCCGCTCGGCCATGATCTGCATCCGCCGCGCCCGATCGCCGCCGACCATGCGCAGGCGCACGATGTCGTAGCCGGCCGCCACGGCGACGGGCTCGAGCATTTCGAGCAGCTTGCGGTCCTCTGCGGTCTTGCCGCGCAACGTGAGCCTCTCCAGGCAAGAAAAAAGCGGCTGGCCTTTTGGGCCGCCGCTCGAAAGCGCCATCCAGCGCTAACGGACGAATGTTGCAGTGAATATAGGGCGCCTGAGCGCGAATGTCAGCCCCGATGTGAAGGGGGTGGTGACGTAGCAGTTTTGGAGGCGTTGATAAGCCGCGACGGGGGCTTCAGCCCTGAGGGGTGCAATCAGGAGATCGCCCCCAATGAAAGTGCGTCACAACCATATCCACTTCCGTCGCGGCCAGCGATTTTTCGCCGTGCGTCGAAGCCCGAGCCCGGATGCCGTTTCCTTCATCGGCTCAGTCAACGGCATCGACTGCGGCGCGTGGCCCACGAAGGAGGCGGCGGTCCAAGGGCTCCTGCGCCGGACGTTGGAGCGTAAGGTGAAGAAGGAAGCCAAGGCGCAACTGGCCGCCCTGCTCGCCAAGCCCAAGCCACCGGAGCCGGCGCGCGCCGCCTTCTGGGTCTACGAGAGCAACATCCACCACACGACGAAGGTCCACGCGTCCTGGTGCTCGGCCTGCAACGACGGCCAGGGCAAGGCGCGCAAGGGCAACACCAAGTCTGGGAAGTGGTGGCCGTACCCGACGCTCGACGAGGCTGTTGCTGCGGCCCGCACTTGGCAACCCGACCGGAACGAAACGTGCAGCCTGTGCGTGAAGGGCTCGTATCGGCGGAGCGGTGATGTCAGCTATTGAGGATCGGCTGCTCGTCGACTGCGAGCGCAGTGATTCATACTGTGGTAGGCGTCAGCCCCAAGACGGGGATGGTGGCGATGGGTTGGCTGGACGGCTTGCTAGGGCGAAAGGCGCGCTCGAAGAAACCTGCGCCAGGAGCGGTCCCTCCGACCGCCGCCGCCTCAGAAAACGCCCGACCCCCGTTCCACGCGCGATCCTACGAAGTCTATGCGCTACTCAGCAGCGCCGACGCGCCGCCGGCTTGGACGAAGTCCTCGTGGCTCCAAATTCGCTCTGCCCTCGACCCGTTAGTGCAGCGATCCCGCGACCAACCCGCTGTGCGAACGAGCCAACTTCGAGTCGGTGCCGGGTCACCTAACCAGCGTGCCATCAAGTTTGGGCGCATCGGATGGGGCGACAGCGGCGTGGAGAAGTGGACGCATGACGGCGACGGTCGGCTCGTCTCCTCCGGCGAGCCGGCCGAGTTCCTTTCGAGCGAAGTTTGGGCGCCGTCGTGGTCTGCGTGCGAGCGAGAAGGCGTGCCGCCGGATGTTTTCTTCGGCCTCGCCAATCAGGGGGCATTTGGGCCAACCCCCCAGTTTGGATCGATCTGCATTTTGGCCGTGGCCGCCGATATGACGGTAAACAGTGTCGACTCTCCCGCCAGGGAGTCTGCCGAGGCGATCGCCTCCATCCTGCGGCCGGTTTTGAAAGCGCACAGCGCGAGAACATGGGGCGTGGCATCTGGCGAGCGCTCCTTCACCAGCGCTATCAACGATCTCGTGGTCGTCGGCCTCTTTAAGCCAGGCCCCAGGCAGAGCGCCGCACCAACACTCTCGCTCCTTAGCGGGAATTGGGAGCCCTTCTAGCAGGTTACCAACTTTCGCGACTTTGCTACGTCACCACCGTGAAGGGTTGGTCGGCGGCCGCCGCGAAGACCCCTCACCGAACCTCTCCCCACTGACGTGGGGAGAGGGATACTGCAGGAGTTGGGCGGCGGATGGCTCCTGAGGGCGCCGAACAGAGTATCCCTCTCCCCGGCGAGGACGGGGAGAGGTCAGGGGAGGGGTCGGCGG
>Ga0302283_1000660_pt1 | contig 28607 bp, 24 predicted proteins | sample III_Fen_E1_4_FD_198770 | JGI IMG/M metagenome (GOLD analysis project Ga0302283, IMG submission 198770) | Peat permafrost microbial communities from Stordalen Mire near Abisko, Sweden - III_Fen_E1_4 | ecosystem: Environmental > Terrestrial > Soil > Wetlands > Permafrost | place: Sweden: Abisko... | reverse complement strand
GGCAGGCGGCGTCCGTGCCAAGGCAGGCGGCGTCCGTGCCAAGGCAGGCGGCGTCCGTGCCAAGGCAGGCGGCGTCCGTGCCAAGGCAGGCGGCGTCCGTGCCAGTACCGTCGGCGTCCATGCCAGGGCAGGCGGCGTCCGTGCCAGAACCGTCGGGAGCCATCCTTTTCGGCGGAACTTTCCTCTCGCCGCGCTGTCTGCCCGCTCCATGAACGAACAACCCCTCAGCCCTGCGCAGCGCGCCCGCATCCGCCGCCTGTCCAATCCCGCCGAGCCCCAGGCCGGCGACGACGCCGGCGAGCTCAACGTGGTGCCGTACCTGGACATCATCATGAACGTCATGATGTTCGTCCTGGTCACCGTCAGCGTGTCGTTCGCCTCCACCATCAACACCTCGGCGGCGCACGCCGGACCGGTGGTCGAGCCGGCGGCGGGGGGCCTCCACCTCACCGCGCTGATCACCCGCGACGGCGTCGCCCTCAAGACCGCCGGCGGCTCGATCGCACCCGGGTGCGAGGCGCCGGGGGCGGGGGTCACGGTGCCCAACCGGGACGGCGGGTACGATCTCGTCGGGCTCACGGCGTGCGCGCGCCGCATCAAGGGGTCGCGCCCGGAGCTCGCCGACGAGGTTCAGGTGACCGTCGCGGCGAGCCCCGACGTCCCCTACAGCACCGTCATCGCGGTGATGGACGGGCTGCGAGCGGACCAGGACGGGCCCCTGTTCCCCGAGGTGACGCTGGGCGCGGTCCGCTAGAAACGATTTGTTTCTTTTCCGGGAACCTTCCCGGATCGGCGCTGTCAGTCAGGGGGAACCGAACGAAGCGCGTCGCCGGGGGCCAGGTGGCCAGGGCGCGCAGGTGACGGCCGTAGTTCGACGGAGGGGCGGTGCCCCATCCGGGCACCCGAGATCCGCCCGCCGCGCCCCGCGCGGAGGCTTTGAAGGAAGGTTTACTCCGATGCAAGGCAAGCAAAAGGTCACGCAGGACATCGCAGCCCCCACCGCCTCTGCACCGCGCGTCGTCGCGGCGGTGGCGAACCCCTTCGGCGCCTTCGACCCGACGGCGAACCCGTTCGACGGCCGGGCGGCGTTCGGGTTCCACGACGCCTTCGCCCCCGCGTCCGCACCGGCCGTGGACGAGGTCCCGCTCGACGCGCCCGAGGGCTCGTACACGTACAGCCTGATCAAGAGCGCGGCCGAGGTGCCCGCCGAGGAGGTCGAGGACGCCCGCGCCTCGTCGGTGGAGGTGATGATCCTCTGGGACACCACGGTCCTCCACGTGCAGCACCTCACCCCCCCGCGGTCGTTCTTCGTCGGCGAGGCGCTCAGCAAGGCCGAGGGGTGCGACTACTTCCTCCCCTCCGAGAAGCTCGGCGCGGCGCGGGCGCCGATCGTCCTCGCCGATCGCAGCGGCGCCGTGAGCGTGGTGATCCCCCGGGGCGCCGTCGGCACGGTGGAGATCGCCGGCCAGCCCAAGCTGACCGTGCAGCAGGCCATCGAGCAGGGACGTACCCAGCCCTGCGCGGAGCTGGCGGGCGCCTGCCAGCTCCCGCTGCCGGCCGGGTCCACGGCCAAGGTGGACCTCGGGGGGCTGGTGTTCCAGATCACCACCGGCAACGCCGGGCGCGTGGTGGCGGGACACTTCCAGGTCGACTCGCAGGGCCTGCTCTATGCCGGGATCTCGATGGCGGTGCACGGGGGGCTGCTCGCGGCGATGGCGTTCTTCATGCCGCCGCTGGGGAGCACGAGCGAGGACGGGATCTCGCAGGACCAGACCTACCTGCTCCGCCAGTACCTCGACTCCGCCGCGGAGAAGGAGCTGGCCGAGAAGGAGGCCGAGAACGCCACCGACAACCAGCCCAAGGACGATCAGGGCGGCACCGGCGCGCGCGCCATCGGCCAGGAGGGCAGCATGGGCGACCCGACCACCCACCAGACCGGGCACCACTATGCGATCAAGGGGCCGTCGGACACGGTCGACGTCCACATCGCGCGGCAGCGGGCCCTCGACGAGGCGTCCACCTTCGGGCTCATCGGGCTCCTCAACTCGGGCGCGGGCGGCGATCCCGGCGCGCCCACGGCCCCCTGGGGTCGGGACGACTCGCTCGGCAACAACCCGCTGACCGCCAACGGCGGCATGTGGGGCAACGAGCTCGGCGCGTCGTTCGGGGCGGGTGGGCTGGGCCTGTCCGGCATCGGTGACGGTGGCGGCGGCCAGTTCGAGGGCATCGGCCTCGGCAAGGTTGGTACCATCGGCTCCGGATCGGGCGACGGCGCGGGGGACGGCTTCGGACACGGCCGCAGCCACGGTCACCTCACGGGCTCCCACGTGGCCAAGCCGCCGGCGGTGCGCATGGGGGTCTCGACGGTGAGCGGGCGGATGCCGCCGGAGGTCATCCAGCGCATCGTGCGCCAGAACTTCGGGCGCTTCCGGCTCTGCTACGAGAACGGGCTGCGCACCAGCCCGAACCTGGGCGGCCGCGTGGCGGTGCGGTTCGTCATCGGGCGCGACGGCGCGGTGTCCAACGTCGGCAACGGCGGCTCGGATCTGCCGGACCCGGCGGTCGTCTCCTGCGTGGTGCGGGCCTTCTACGGGCTGTCGTTCCCGCAGCCGGACGGGGGCATCGTGACGGTGACCTACCCCATCGTCTTCACGCCGGGCGGCTAGTCTCGTGGTCGGGGGCCCCCCCGACCTTGCCCTGCTTCCAGCGGCGGTGGAGCCAGAGCCACTGCTCCGGATGCTCGCGGACGAACCCCTCCAGCGCGGCCGCAATGCGGGCCGTCGCCCGCGCGGAGGCGAGCCGCCCGCCGCGGAGCTCCCCGGGCTCGAGCGACTCCACCAGCTCGAGCCGGTGGCGGCCGTCGGCCGTGCGCCACCCCACCATCACCAGGATCGGCACCCGGGCGCGCGCCGCGAGCAGCACGGGCGCCAGATCATGGCGGGCGGGTCGTCCCAGAAAGGGGAAGGTCGCCACGCCGGAGGCGCGCTCCGGCGCCTGGTCGATCAGCAGACCCACCACGCTCCCCGCCGCCAGCGCCGCCCGCACCCCACCGGCCGCGCCGCGAGCGTCGAGCAGCGTCACCCCGCGGTCGGCGCGCAGTCGCTGCCAGTAGCGATCGAGCGCGGCCCACGAGAGCCGCTTGGTGACCACCGTCAGCGGGGTCGGTGAGAGCCATCGGGCCACGGCGCAGGCGGTGAGGTCCCAGTTGCCGGTATGCGCCGTCGCCACCACCACGCCCCGCCCGAGCGATCCGGCGCGCGTGAGCGCTGCGGCCGCCTCCGGAGACATCGTGAAGCACGCCGCGAGCGCTTCGGGTGGCCGCCCCGTCAACCAGAGCAGCTCGAACACGCCGGCGCCGAGCGAGGTGTAGACCCGTCGCGCGACGCCCGCCGCCGGGATCCCCGCGCCCTGGAGCGACGCCTCCACGTGGCGCCGCCGGATCCGCAGCACCGATCCGGCCAGGAGCCCGAGCCCGGCCCCGAGGGGGCGCATCCACGACCAGGGCAGGCGCGCCACCGCCCAGGCCAGGGCGCGCATCCAGCGAGGGCCGGGGTCGCGCCCGATCTCCGCCACGGGAGCGCCGGCGATCTCCGTGCTAACCGAGGAAGCCCGCCTTGCGGCTGGCCTGCGCCTCGTGGCCCCGGTCGAGCGCGGCGGCGAAGAGGTCTTCGAGGCCGATCAAGTAAGTCTCGCCCTTGGAGGTGCGGGCCCAGACGACGCGCTGGTTCACCTTCACCGCCTCGACCTTCGCCATGGTGAGCGGCACTCCGCCGTGGGCCCCATAGAGCGTCATGAGGCGCCCGTCAGGGAGGGTGGTCCAGCCTTCTTTGTCGGGCTTGCCGCCCGCCGTCTCGAGCACCGCGTGGAGCATCTCGTCCGTCATGGGACGAGCATTGGCCCGCGCTGAGCTCCCGCGTCAAGTCAAGAGGGGGTCGCCCAGGCCGCCCGCATGGTAACCTGAGCCCTGGATGGCAGCCGAGGTCGACCCGCCGAACATCCCGCCGGAGGATCACATCCTCGTCGACGACGTGAAGAAGTCGTTCGGCTCCACGCCCGTCATCCGTGGCATCACCATGCACCTGCGCCGCCGCGAGACGGCGGTGATCATCGGCGGCTCGGGCGCCGGCAAGACCACCCTCCTGCGGATGCTGATCGGTCTGGAAAAGCCGAGCACCGGGCACATCTGGGTCGAGGGCGAGGACATCGGCCGGCTCAACGAGTACCAGATGAACCGCGTCCGGCAGAAGTTCGGGATGGTGTTCCAGTACGCCGCGCTCCTCGACTCGCTGAACGTGCTGGACAACGTGGCGTTCCCGCTGCGCGAGCACCGCAAGCACCTCGGCCGCAAGGAGGTGATCGACAAGGTGGTGAGCATGCTCAACCTCCTCGGGCTGGAGAACAAGGAGCACCGCATGCCCAGCGAGCTCTCCGGCGGACAGCGCAAGCGCGTCGGCCTGGCGCGCGCGCTGATGCTCGAGCCCCGCATCCTCATCTACGACGAGCCCACCTCCGGCCTCGATCCGCTCACCAGCCGCATGGTCGACGACCTCATCGAGGAGACCCGCGAGCGCTTCAACGTGACCTCCGTGGTCATCTCCCACGACATGGCGAGCACCTTCCGCATCGCCCACCAGGCCTTCCTGGTCGTCAACGGCCTGGTCATCGCCCGCGGCCGCCCCGACGAGCTCGCCAACGGCGACTGCGAGGAGGCGCGCACCTTCATCAAGGCGTCAGGAGTGGCGACGGAGCGGCTCTCACGCGTCACCGACGGCAAGCCGGTGGCTGCGGAGTAGCGGGCTCTCCCCCGCGGAGGCGGGGGGCGCCGGACAGGGAGCGTAGCTCCCGCGGGGTCGGGGGGAAGGGGGCGGAGCCCCCTGGCGGGTAGGGGATGGGGGCGGAGCCCCCATGGTGGGAGGGGGATGGGAGCGGAGCCCCCATGGTGGGAGCTCAGGGAGGGGAGACGAGGCGCACGTCGCCCATCACCATGCCGCCGCCGACGCGCCACCAGTTCATGAGCTGGGTCTGGCCGGAGGCGACGACGATGCTGGAGAAGGCGCCGGCAAAGCCGCTCTGGGTGATCGCCTGCACGTTCCACATGTGGCCGGTGGAGCCGGGCGTACCGATGGCGTAGTGTAGGGCCCCAGCCGTCGAGTCGGCGTAGGTCACCTGGACCTCGCCGCCGGCGAGCACGATGAGGTGGGCGTCGTCGCCGACGAGGTGCTGTCCGTCGGTGAAGGGCGTCCCCGCGATGCCCAGGCCGTTGTCGATGATCTCGGGCGTGAGCGGCGTCGTGCCCTTGGTGACCTTGATGTACTGCAAGGCCTCCGAGTAGCCGTTGACGTAGGCGATGTGCCAGTCGCCGTTGGTATCGATGAAGAGCGAGGCGCCGATGCCGGAGTCGCCGCCGGTGCCCGGCGCCGTGGCGCCCTCGCCGTCGACGATGGTGTTGGTCCAGGTGCCGCCCGACTTGAGGGCGGTCACGAGGTTGCCGTTGGTGCGATCGTAGTAGGCGATGCCGAAGCCGCCCTGGCCGTCGGGGGCCAGGGTGATGTAGTCGCCGATGGCGTCGGGGTAGGCGTCGATCTTGGTGCTGTCCCAGATGGCGAGGCAGGTGGGCGCGCCGCCGCTGGTGACGCACGCCTGGGAGGACGTGCACGCGGTGGTGCACATGGTCGACGCGAGCGTGGTCGTGCACACCTTGGTCGTGGAGACGCACGCCTCGGTGGAGGCGCAGAACGTGGAGCGGCAGGGGGTGGTGGCGACGGTGGCGACGTCCTCGAACGTCCAGGTGCCGGCGGTGGGGGTGGCGCCCGCGCTGGTGGCCACGCGCACCTTGGAGATGAGCGCTCCACCCGTCCCCCCGGGCGCGATCGACTGGTAGGCGATGACGAAGTTCCCGTTGAGGAAGATCAGCTTGGAGTAGCGCCCCACGACCCCGTTGGGGACCGAGTCGACGGTCTGCACCGCCCAGGTCGTGCCGTTGTACTGCGCGAATTTGAGCGCCTGGTTGGTGTTGTCCAGGTAGGAGACGGCCGGGTTCCCGTCGCCGCCGATGGCGATCGAGGTCCACAGCCCGACGTCGTCGCCGGGCGCGGTCTGGCCCCCCCGGAAGCCATTGATGTCGAACACGGTGGGATCGACCGCCGGGGTCGACGGGACGCCGTCCACCTGGTTCCAGGCGACCTTGGTGCCGTCCCACTTGCCGACGACGAGGTCGCCGTAGGTGTTGCCGTTGTCCCAGTCCGCCTCGGAGTAGCCCGCGACCCAGATGTCCGCGCCGTTGACCGCGGAGGAGGAGTACTCGCCGATGAGCCCGGGTTGGAGCTCGACGCAGCTCGGGCAGGATCCGCCCGAGGTGGCGCCCGCCATCGCCTTGGTGGCGCCGTTGCAGCTGCAACCGGACCACATCGAGGCGCAGGCGATGACCGCGAGGCCGCCGATCGCGTGACGCGCCTCGCGGCGAGCCGCGGCCTTGCGGCGGCGGGCGATGCGGGTGCCCAGGCCGGCGAGGCCGATCCCGAGGAGGAACAGGGCCGGGGTCCCCTGCGCGCGGTCGTTGCCCACCGTGGTGCATCCGCAGCTCGCCGCGGTGCCGTCGAAGCGGCCGCGGACGAGGAGCTGCTTCACGGTGCCGAGGTTGCCCTCGGCGTCCTGAGCCTCGACGGCGATCTGGGTCGCAGCGCCCGGGTCGAGGGAGGCGACGCGAGAGGCCAGCGTCCAGTCGGACCAGGCGCCGTCGTCGAAGCGGTAGCGCACCGTGGGATCGGCGGTGACGAGATCGCGGACGTCGAGCGTGACCTTGCCGTCCTCGCCCTGGTGGACCGAGACGCGCGGCGGCTGGATGTCGATGACCACCTCGGCCTGGGCGGGGGTCTCGTCGAGGCTCTCCGGATCACCGACGACCCGGGTGCGGACCGAGATCACGTGGCGCCCCTGGACGCGGAGAAAGTCGTCGTTGACCGTGAGGTAGCGCGAGGGCGTGAACGGGTGCCAGAAGCCGTTGTCGACCTGATACTGGAACTCGACGGCGCGCGAGCCGTCGTCGAGGGTGGAGACGGCGAGGATCTCGACGACCGGCATGTTGTCACGCGTCAGCGTGTTCAGCTTGAGGCCGGCGGGGTCGACCGTCTTCTTGAGGACCTGGACGTTGGTCGACGGGATCCGGCGCGGGCCGGGCGCCATCCCCGGCAGCTCGAACGAGGCGAAGATGCCGAGGTAGTTGTCGGTGCCCTTGCTCAGCTTGCGCAGGCCGGGCGAGCCCTTCCCGGCGACCGTGTCGGGGATGTAGAGGTTGAGGCCCAGCGACGAGAGAGAGCTGTTGAGGTTGATCGGCTTGAGGCTGCCCGCGAGCTCCTGGCCGACGATGCTGCCGATGAGGCCGCTGAGCGACGAGGCGAGATCGGCGGGCGCCTCGTCGAGGAGCTGGCTGTTGGTGACCACGCCGTTGGCGACGCCGATCTGGGCGATCACCGGGGTGAGGCCGGCGCTGCTGGAGGTGAGGTTGACGGGGACGTCGAGGTCGAAGGTGCCCGTCATGAAGCGGATGAAGCGGTCCAGCGAGAACATGTAGAAGTCGAGCGAGACCTGCTTGAGGTCGATGCGCATGAGCGGATCGGTGGTGATGTCCGTGCCGTTGCCGAACACCAGCGTGGGCGGGCTGGAGGGGCGGATCACGATGGCGACCTGCTGCGGGTTCTCCTGGAGACCGAGGGTCTTGGACGAGGGCGCGAGGAGCCCGAGCGTGCCGGAGGAGAGCAGGGGGATCGACTCGGTGGAGACGCCGATGCAGAGCAGCCCGCTGTTGTAGAGGCCGTTGAGCGCGTAGTTGGCGAAGCGCTCGTTGACGGCGATGCCGACGTCGGGGCCCTCGACGCCGGCGGGCCAGTTGGGGTCGACGTCGCCCGAGCCGAGGAGCTCGTCGGGGATGGGGATGCCGGTCGGCAGGGTGGCGGTGGAGAGCGGCACGCACTTGGAGAGGGGGTTGGGCTGCGCGCCGCCGAACATGCCCATGGTGGCGCCGTTGCTGACGGGGTCGAGGTCGCCCCAGAGCAGCTTCATCGCGGGGTCGTTGGTGTTCTTGTCGGCGCCGCCGGCGGCGAAGAGGAAGTCGAGGCCACCCTGGGTGCCCGGGGAGATGCTGGCGAGCAGCGCGCCCAGGTTCATGTGCCCGTCGGTGCCGACGATGATCGAGGCGCAGGCGTTGTTGGGATCGTTGTTGTAGCGGCAGATCATGCTGCTGTCCGCGGTGGTGCCGGTGGGACAGGGATCGGTCGCGGTCGCCTTCTGGCAGAGCTGGCTGTCGATCTGCGTGGTGAGCGTGCTCACCAGGGGGGTGACGAGCTGCCCGACGATCAGGCTCTTGAGGAAGCCGATGTTGAGGACGCTGCCGAGGAACCCGTTGCAGAAGTTGATGTTGTTGCCGAGGTTGGTCGAGACCGCGCTCTGGTCGACCACCTGGTTGACGATGATCTGCGAGTACCCGTACCGCGCCGTGTGCGCCGCGTTGGTGTCGACGTGGATGGCGATGTCCATGTCGACGGGGATCGCGTCGTAGCTGGTGGCGTCGCCGGGGCACGAGCCGTCACCGGAGATCGCGGCGTCGAAGCTGCCCAGCGTGGTGCTGATGGGGAGGTCCTGGACGCGGATGGGCAGCGTCCCGGTGATGTGGAGGTCGTAGGGGCCGGCGGGGGTGATGGTGAGGTTGGCCGTCCGCAGGTCGATGTCGGCCACGCAGCTCGGCGGGTTGGCCGTGGGGTTGGCCCCGCCACTGCAGACGCTGTAGTTGATGAAAGACGCGCTGCCCGAGGTCGCCGGGATGTCGAAGGTGAGCACGCCGTTGTTGGAGCTGCTGCCGAGCAGACCCTTGGCGAGCGTGCCGAGGTTGGTCTGGAGGAACTTGAGCCCCGAGGGCATGAGGCGCAGCGCGCCCGCGTTCTCGATGCGGTTGGTGGGCTCGAAGCCGTCGGCGAGCGGCGTGATGCCGCTGCAGCTCGAGCAACCCCCGCCCCCGCAGCTCCCCCCACCGCAGCCGGCGATGATCAGGACGGCCACGATGGCGACGATGTGCCTCAGCAGAGAGGCGGTCGACGTGCGCCTCGAGTCGATGGTGGCTGGCATGACGAAGAACCTCCAAGGGGCGTCCGGAAAGCGCGACGCTGCTCACGATCCTACGGCGGCGCTCCGCAGGCCCGCAAGGGCATCTGCAGAGCGCGCGACGTCGCGGCGACGGTGGCGCCTGCGCTGCGTCGGGGAGCGCGTTCGAGCGGTCCCCAGGATGAGCGAACGCGGACCTGGAGGCTGGTCTGGAGGGGAGGAGGAGAGGGAGGCCCGCGGCGGAGCCCGCGATGGGGGCGGTGCCCCCGATCGCGTCGGACGAGAATCAGTTGTTGATGAGGATCGAGCTCGCGGCGAAGTTGGCGCCGAGTGCGACCGAGTCCGCGCAGGTGCTGGTGGCGGCCGAGTTGGTCGCGTCGCACCAGTTGCCCTGGAAGAGGATGTTGCCGTTCGCGTCCGTCTTGCAGACGGTGATCATGCTGGAGTTCATCATCCCGTACATGGTGGCGTTGGCGGACAGCAGCACGCAGAGCGACTGGCTGAGCGCCGAGACGATGACGGTGTCGGCGTCCTTGAGGGTGATGTAACCGTCGAGCGAGGCGCCGTCGGTGAACTGCGGGTGGGTGGCATCGGGCTGGCAGCTGTTCTTCGGATCCAGGGTCGAGGCGTTGTAGCTGCCGACGCAGTTGTTCGTGGTCGAGAGCGTGCCCATGGTGAGGCGCGCCGCCTTCAGCGGGAGGAGGACGACGCTGGAGCCGGTGGCGTTGAGGAAGATGGGGACGATCAGGTCCTGGCCCGTGACCACGCTGAACTTGCCCGTGGCGTCGGGCGTCACCGTGTAGGTGATGGGCTGCACGTGGAACGTGGTCGGCCCCTGGGTGATCATCTCGTCGTCGAACGAGTAGCCCATGCTCGGGTCGGTGACCGGCTTGGCGCCGCCGGTCTTGAGGGTGCCCGCCACGGTGTCGAACTGGAGGAGCCACGAGAACGTGGCCGAGCCGTCGAGGTTGCAGGGCTTCTCGTCAGGGGTGACGTTGCCCTGGACCGTCGACTTGACGATGCCGGTGGTGAGCGCGGCCGGGGCGGTGAGATCGAGCTCGGACATGCGGAGGCCGAACTTGGTCAGCTTGCTGTTGTCGACGAGGCCGAGGCACGTCTTGTCGGCGGCGGTGCACGCCGCCGTGGGCGCACAGGTCGCGGCGCCGCTGGAGGTGGTGCCAGCCGTCCCCGAGCTCGTGCTGCCGCCCGTGCCACCGCTGCTGCTGCTGCTGCACGCGGCGCCGACCGCGGACATCGCCGCCAGACCAAAGATACCAAGAACCAGGTTCGTGAAGCGCATCTCGTCCTCCTCGATGAAATTCGAAGCGCGCTCAGGTTACGCGCCAATGGTTACCGTTTTCAACCGCGCCGCAGGCGCGTCATGGTCAGGGGCCGCTCTCGGGCAGCCCCGAGGATCACATGGTGCCCGCGCCGAAATCGTAGAGCGCCCGGATGGCGGCCACCCGGGTGGCCACGTCGGCGCGAGACACGGTGGCGATCTTGGCGGTGCCCACTGCCTCGACGCAGAACGATGCCGTCGCCGTCGCGTGGAGCATGGCGCGGCGCAGCGCGAGGGCGGAGATCTCCGGCTGCTGGGCCAGGTAGCCGATGAAGCCGCCGGCGAACGAGTCGCCGGCCCCGGTCGGATCGACGACGTCTTCCAGCGGGAAGCCGGGCGCCGCGAAGACCCCGTGCTCGTCGAAGAGCAGCGCGCCGTGCTCGCCGCGCTTGATGATGAGGCGGCGGGGGCCGCGCTCGAGGATGGCCCGCGCCGCGCGGCGAATGTTGTGGTGGCCGGAGAGCTGGCGCGCCTCCTCGTCGTTGATGACGAGGAGATCGATGCGCCGCAGCATGGCGTCGACGAGCGCCGGCTGGCCCTCGATCCAGAAATTCATGGTGTCGGCCACCACCAGGCGGGGCCGCTCGACCTGATCGAGGACGTCGATCTGGAGCGCCGGGTGGATGTTGCCGAGGAGCACGAGGGGCGAGGCGCGGTAGGCCGCCGGGATCTTGGGCTGGAAGCTGGCGAAGACGTTGAGCTGAGTGTCCAGGGTGGTGCGGTGGACGAGGTCGGCGTCGTAGCGCCCGGCCCAGCGGAACGTGCGACCGGACGCGCGCTCGATGCCGGCGGTGTCGATCCCGCGGGCGCGCATCGACGCCACCATGGTCTCCGGGAAGTCGTCGCCGACCACGGCGACCACTCGCACCTCGCTGAAGCTCGAGGCGGCGAACGCCGAGTACGTCGCCGAGCCGCCGATGACGTCCCTGGCGCTACCCACGGGGAGCTCGAGGTCGTCGAAGGCCATCGAGCCGACGATGAGGATGGGCTGAGGTTGACTCACGGGGCGGCTCTTAGCGGGAATTGCCGGCGAATGGAACCGCGACAGTGACGGCGCCAGCTCGAAAACGTCACCCCAGGTAGGGGCCGATCAGCCAGTCGAGCCGGACGCGGGCCTCCTCGGAGATGGAGTCCCTGGCGGTCATGATGGCGCCGCGCAGTGCGCCCCGAGCCGGGCTCGCGCTCACGTCCGGGAGCGCGTGCGCGAGCCGGCGGGCGACGTCCCTGGCGAGCGCCACGTTCTGCTTCAGAGTGGCGACGACCATCTCGACCGTGACGCTCTCTTCGCTGGAGTGCCAGCAGTCGTAGTCGGTGGAGAGGGCCAGCGTGGCGTAGGGGAGCTCGGCCTCGCGCGCGAGCTTGGCCTCGGGCATGTTGGTCATCCCGATGACGTGGACGCCCCAGCTCCGGTAGACGAGGCTCTCGGCTCGCGTCGAGAAGTGGGGCCCCTCGATGCAGACGTAGGTTCCGCCGCGGTGCGCCATGGGGGCACGCTTGCCACCAGGCGGGGTGGGCGCTCCGGCCGTGGCCGCCATCGCCGCCTCGAAGACGGCGGCCTGGAGGATGGGGCAGACGGGGGCGGCGAAGGCCACGTGCGCGGCCACCTCGGCGTCGAAGAAGCTGGAGGCCCGGTGCTTGGTGAGATCGATGAACTGGTCGACGGCGACCAGGTCGCCGGGCGCGATCTCTTCGCGCATCGAGCCGACGGCGCTGACGCTGAGCACGTGGGTGGCGCCGAGCATGCGCAGGGCGCACAGGTTGGCGCGGTAGGGGATGCCGCTCGGCGGGTGCCGGTGCCCGCGCCCGTGGCGAGGGAGGAACAGCACCGTCGTATCCGTGCCCTTCATCCGGCCTCGCACGATGGCGTCGCTGGGGGCACCGTACGGGGTGGAGACGTGCAGCTCCTCGACGTGGTCGAGGCTCTCGACGTCGTAGAGCCCGCTGCCACCGATGATGGCCAGGGTGGGGGCGGAGACGGGGGTCGGGCTCACGTGCTCACCTTTCCTTCCAGGAGCATGCGCTCGCAGAGCCGCGCGTGGCGCTCGCGCCGGCAGCGCTCGGCGCAGACGATGCCACGGAGCTGCTCGTAGGCGCGGTCGATGTCGTCGTTGACGATGACGTAGTCGAAGATGCCGTAGTGCTCGATCTCCATCTTGGCGTTGTCGAGGCGCCGCGCGGCGGTGGCGTCGTCCTCGGTGCCTCGACCCCGGAGGCGGCGCTCGAGCTCGGCGAACGACGGGGGCAGGATGAACACGCCCACCGCGCCGGGGAGCGTCGCCTTGATCTGCCGGGCCCCCTGGTAGTCGATGTCGAAGAGGACGCCCTGCGCGGCGGCACGGGCGATCTCGATCTCTTCCAGGCTGGTGCCGTAGAGGTGGTCATGGACGCGGGCCCACTCGGCGAACGCTCCGGCCCGCACCATCCGCTCGAAGGCCTGGGTGTCGACGAAGTGATAGTCGCGCCCGTCGACCTCGGCCGGTCGGGGGCGGCGCGTGGTGTGCGACACCGAGAAGCGGAGGTCGGGAAGCTCGCTGCGCAGGCGGTTGCAGAGGGTCGTCTTGCCCGCGCCGGAGGGCGAGGACACGATCAGCATGAGAAATTCGTCCGGGGTCACGAGCATGCGTCTGTCCTGAACTGTGGATCGCCGGACCCCTTTCAATAAGGATCCGCGCCTGCGGTCAACCCCTTCGCGCCGCCCGGCGTCTATTCGATGTTCTGCACCTGCTCGCGAAGCCGCTCGAGCTCGACCTTGACGGCGACGACGCGATGCGAGAGGGCGGCGTCCTGGGCCTTGGCGCCGAGCGTGTTGGCCTCGCGGAGCATCTCCTGGAGGAGAAAGTCGAGCCGCCGCCCGACCGGCTCCCCGCGATCGTCGGCGACGACCTCCCCGAACTGGTCGAGGTGGCTGGCCAGCCGGGTGAGCTCCTCGGTGACGTCGCTGCGATCGGCAAGGAGCGCGATCTCGGCCTCGATACGGGGTGGATCGAGGGCGAGCTCGACCTCGGCGAAGAGACGCTCGACGCGCTCGCGGAGCCGCCGTCGCATGGCGTCCCGGGAGGTCTCGGCGAGGCGGGTGACGTCGACGAGGAGATCGCGGAGGACCTGGCATCGAGCCCGGAGATCCGCGGCGAGCGCCTCGGCCTCGCGCCGACACATGGCATCCATGGCGTCGATGGCTCGCTCGATGGCGAGCTTGACCGAGCGGCGCAGCGCCGCGAGCTCGGCGCCCGCCGGCGGTGTGAAGAGATCGGGCACCACCGCGAGCAGCGACAGCGGCACCTCGGCGCCGGGCGCCAGCTCGTCCCGGAGCTCCGCGAGCGCCCGGAAGGCGGCGCGAGCACGCCCCTTGTCGAGCGCGCACGGCGACAGCACCGCGCCCTCGGTGTGAACGACGAGCTCGATGCGCCCGCGGCGCAGTCGCTCGCGGGCGACCTGCTCGGCGAAGAGGGAGAGATCCGCGAGCTCCCGCGGGAGGCGAGCGCGCACGTCGAGGAAGCGCTGATTGACCGATCGGATCTCGGCGATCACGCGCCCCTCGGGGAGGACGACGTCCCCGGCGCCGAAGCCCGTCATGCTGCGCACGTTGCGGCGGCCTCGAGCGACCCTGTCAGGTCGCTGCGCTCCCCGGGGGGAGCCCGACGGAGCGGGGCATGTCCACAATTTTCGTCGAGGTCAGCGTCGCGCCGATCCGCGCCGAGGTCAGCGTCCGCGCAGCGGCGGTCGCCCCCTCGGTGCGGAGGGTGTGCAGGTAGGCGAGCGTGGGAGCGAGGCCGTCCTCCCAGCGCACCAGGGGCTCGTATCCGAGCAGCGCGTGCGCCGCGGAGATGTCGGCGAGCGAGTGGCGGATGTCGCCGGGTCGCGGCGCGACGTGGTCGACCGCGATCTCCCGCCCCATGACGCGACCGAGTTGCGTACACAGCTCGTTGAGGCCGATGCGGCGGCCGCCCGCGATGTTGACCACCTGCCCGGTGAGCTTCTTCGGCGAGGAGGCCGCGAGGAGGTTGGCGCGGACCGTGTTGTCGATGTAGCAGAAGTCACGCGTCTGCTCGCCATCACCGAAGATGGTGATGGGGCGGCCCGAGAGGGCCGCGTCGATGAAGCGCGGGATCGCCGCCGCATAGGCGCCATCGGGCGTCTGGTTGGGCCCGAACACGTTGAAGTAGCGCAGGTTGACGGTCTCGAGGCCGTAGATGTCGGCGAAGACCTTCAGGTAGTGCTCGCAGGCCAGCTTGGTCACCGCGTAGGGCGACATGGGCATGGGAGCCATGTCCTCGCGCTTCGGGAGCGCGGGCGTCTCGCCGTAGGCGGCGGAGGAGGCGGCGAACACCACGCGGCGCACGCCCTGGCGGCGCGCGACGTCGAGCACGGTGACGGTGCCGCCGGTGTTCACCTCGTCGGCCTCGATGGGGGTATCGACGCTGCGCGGAACCGACCCGAGGGCCGCCTGATGGAGGATGACCTCGACGCCCTCGGCGGCGCGGGCGACGGCCGCAGCGTCGCGGATGTCCCCCTCGATCCGCTCGATGAGCGACTGCTGGGCGATGCCGTCGAGGTGCTCCCACCGGCCCGTGACGAGGTTGTCCAGAACCCGGACACGCTCGCCGGCTGCCGTCAGCGCGGCGACCAGGTTGCTGCCGATGAAGCCGGCTCCGCCGGTGACCAGATACCGAACCTTGGACATGCTCCCTCGGGTGCCCGGCTAGGGTTGGGCCGCGGACCATCCTAGCGCGAGACGGCGCGTGATGGATCCGGAAGGCCCAGGACGGGTCACTTCTTCTTGAAGAGCGCGTCGAGCTTTGCCCGGGACGACGCGACGCGCGTCGAGGTGTCCTCGGGGACGCCGTTCTTGAAGGTGAAGAAGGTGCAGAAGTTCGCCTTCTCCCGCTCCGGGATGTACTCCGCGATGTGCTCTTTGCACTGGTTGTGGGCGGAGATGTCCCAGTGTTCGCAGTTCTTGCAGCACTGCAGATCCACCCCGCAGTGGGGGCAGGTGTCGGCGCGCTGGAGCTTGACCTCGAACTTCAGCTCGTTCTTGCACTTGTGGCAGAAGTGGCGCTTCTCTTCGACCTTCGGCACCCAGCTCATGGTGTCCTCTTATCTCAGCGTGGGCCTCAGGTCAGGCCCTTTCGCCGCTGGATCTCGCCCATGAGGCGCTGGTACTCGATCTCCCAGGTGCGCGTCCCTTCCTGGACGTGCTTGAGCTTGCCGCGCACTTCGCCGTCGAGGCTCTCGTCCATCTCCAGGTACTTCTTGAGGACGGGGCGCATGCGGCGGCGCAGGTCGTGGTCCTCGCCAAAAACCTCGTCGACGTTGCCGGAGTGCATGAGCATCTCGATGAGCTGGTCCAGCAGGTAGTCGAGGAGGTCCTCGCCCAGCTTGATCCCCTTCTGCTCGGCGCAGAGCTTGCGCAGCCGAGGGAGCTCGCTCGGCGGCAAGCCGCGGGCGGTGAGCATGTCCTTGGCCTTCTCGCCGGCCTCCTTCTCCAGGCGGAGATAGGTGGTGAAGACTGACTCGAGATCGAGGACGACCTCCTTGCGGGACTCGCACTCGATTTCTTTGTGATCGGCGAGAGCCTTGACGAGCTCCTCGCTGAGGGGGGTGATCTTGCCGCTGAAGAGGCGCATCCGGACGATCCTGTTGGCTTGGGTGGGGACGGGGCGGCCCGTCCGACCACGGCGACCGCCATCCGTCCCGTGCGTGGCACGGCGCTCGGGCGGCGTGGCTTCAAGACCGCAGGTGCGGCCCGGGGAGCTCGCGCGAAAGGTACGAGCCGCGTCTCCGGGATGTCAACGCGCCCGTTCCGGGCCCCGGCCTTTTTTGGCGCTAGCGCCGGTTGCTGCCGAGCTTGAGCCGCCGCATCACCGCGTGCTTCTGGCGCTCCTTGTACTTGGCGTGGCTCGCGTCGCCGAGCTCGTTCGCGGCCTCCGTCTCGCGGTCGATGAGCTGGAACTCGCAGAGCACGAAGATGATCGGCCCGAGCGCCCACGCCGCCGGCGGCGCCATCTCCATGATCTCGGCGGGCAACCGGACGGGCAGATCGACGACGAAGTGGATGACCCGATAGCTGTCGGCGCTGAAGCTGTTGTCGCCGACCGTGAGCTGATCGTCGGCGCTGGCCTGGAGGCTCTCGAGGAGCGTCTTGAGGTGAGGCTTGTCCTCGCAGTAGCTCCGGAAGTGGAAGATGGTGTTGATGCTCTCGCTCGGGACGACGTAGTTGAACGGGAAGAGCCGCTCGGAGAGATAGAGCAGGATCGGGAGCAGGTCGTCGGTGCCGCGGGTGACGATGCGAAAGCGGAGCTTGTCGTAGATCGCGGCGGCCGTGGTGTCGGCCTTGGAGAGGAGCTTGGTGTAGAGGGAGTCCTTGTTCTTGCGCCCGCCCACGAACTCCGTGATGGGGAATCCCGCCGCGAGCATGCCCCCGATGACCCGGTAGACCTTCTCCTCGACCAGGTGGAACACGTCCTGGTCAGCCATGGGGATCGAGTACAAGAGCTCGCGCCCATCCAGGTGGTGGATGATGTGCATCGCCTTGAGGATGGTGCAGGCGCAGAGCTGCCGGTGTCCGCGTCCGGAGGCGATCAGCAACAGCTCCTCGACCGAGGCGCGCGCGACAGGCTTGGGGATGGGGAACTCGAGGTGGCGGCGCAGGTAGGCGATCGCCTCGTTCTTGACGCCCTCGAGTCGGGAGCGATCGGCGGGCTCGTCCGGGCGAAACTCCTGCGTCACCAGGAAGCGCCGCGCGGCCGCCTCGTCCTGGAAGTGCAGGCGGTGCCAGTCGATCACCGAATCGCCGCGCAGGATCAGGCGGACCGCCTCGAGCTCCATCAACGTGAACTCGTCGTGCGGCGTGAGCCTTCCGACGACCGGATCGTTCATGAAGCCCAGCGTATCAACGGACAGCCACTCCTGGACGATTGCTCACGTGGGCACGTGAAACGTTCGCAGAGGAGCGTCCGGGTGGAGAGGGGAGAGAGGGGCCGCCGAGGGGGGCGCACCCGAGTCAGGACGCAGAATCAGGAGATGGTCGGAGGCTGGGTCGGCGGGGTCGGCGTCGCCCGACCGAGCGACAGGGTACCCAGAAAGATGCCGACCGTCAGCATGACGACCGCTGCGTGCCCCATGTAGGCGCCGCTCCATCCGATGGCGGCAAACGGGGTGAGTGCGGCCAGGTACCAGGGGGTGATCTTCATCGGACCTCCATCATTGCTCGGGGTCGCGCCACGTCGGCGCCACCAGTCCGCCCCATCGCGCTGCCATCGGGCCAGCCGTGAACACGGAGCGGCAAGACCATGTAGGATAAGGTGCCACACCCCAGTCGGGCGGGCCAAGAAGTAGCGGGTAGGGAGGGAACGCATCAAGGGAATTCGTTCCAGTTTCCGTTCCATCCCCGATGATGAGCGGCGCAATTTCAATCAATCAACAGTTCTATCAAGCACTTGGGGCCGAGTATGTGCAGCGAATTCTAGGTCGGACGATGTGGTTGTGGGCCCGCAGGCACCGCCTGACCAACACACACCCAACCTCGCGACCGGTAGACCTTCCAGGCCACTGGCGGCGCCGCCCTCGCCACTGCGCGAGCCACGACGGCGAACGGTCCGCGTCTCGCGCCGGTCGTCGTCCTCTGATTCGCAAGCAATAACGGTGCGTTTCGAGCACTCTGCGAGGTGGATTCCAGTCGCGTGATCCGAGTCCGCTCGGGCGCTTGCTCACCGCAGGGGCACGGTGATGTCGTCGCTGTCACCGAGGCTGATCACGCGCTGGAACGCATCTTGCCGCCCGTCTCGTTCCACGATCACGTCGAGCTGGTACCGGCCGTGCGGCGCACTGACATGGGTCACGACCGTGGAGGGCGCGGCTCCAGCCACGAAGCGCCAGGTGCCGCCCTGGAGCGCCTCCGTGTCCAGAAGGCTCGGGCTGGCGGGCGCGGTCGAGGCCTGGAGGGGCGCCCAGGCCAGATCAATGCCAGTCACGGTCTGAGGGGCAGCCAGCCGCAAGGTGACCCGGTGCTCATGGGGCACGCTGGGGACCAGAAGGGACGCTGCCACTGCCCCGCCGGCAACGAGCAGCAGCGGTGCGAGGCGGGTGAGGAGCCGCCGGGCACCCCCCGAGGAGACCGGGGGTTCGGGGGCGCCCCCCGAGGAAACCGGAGCTTCGGCCGAAGGGGCCATCCGCTGCTACGGCGCCGAGCCTGGGGGCGAGCCGGCGCGCTCGTCAGCCTCGGCCTCGGCCTCCATGCGGCCGGTGAGCTTCTCCCACAGGTGCCAGCCGCCCACGAACGCGGAGTAGGCCATGATCACCGCCACGGCGCAGAGGTCGTAGATCATGATCTGACCGACGACGTAGTTGGCGGAGTCGGCGTGGAGCACCCGGGTCGCGATCCAGGCGACGAAGCTGAGGAACAGGACCGCGGTGACCACCGCGAACGTGCCGAAGAACCACCTCATGACGGGGCGGAACCGTGGTGGTTCCCTCCGCGAAAGTCAATCCGGGGCTGCATGGCGGTCACCTGGCTCGGTTGGCGCGGATCCGCTTCACCAGGCCGTCGAGCGCGGCGGGCGGCAGATCGAACTTGGGCATGTTGTTGCGCCCGTTGCGGATCGTCTGAACGATGTCCTCGTCCGTCACCCGCGACTGCCAGTCCGCGCGGGTGAGATCCGGCGCCCGCAGCATCGGCCCCTGCGGTCCGTCGCCGCGGCCGCGCTCGCCGTGGCACGGCATGCAGCTCCGCGACCACGCCAGCTCGGCCAGGGCGGCTCCCTCATCGACAGGTGTCTTCGGGGCCGGAGCTCGTTGCGGCTTCGGCGGGCCAGGACCAGGCTGGACGGGCTGTCCGGCGGGCTGATCATGGTCCGCCGGCGTCCACTCGGTCAGCTCGGCCGATGGCCCTCGCGACCAGAAGACGAGCATGCCGAGCAGCAAGGCGCCGATGGCAATTGCCCCCAGGATTGCGGGCGAGGGGGGGCGTGAAGGCTGGCTCATCGAGGAGGTGCCCCGGCGATAGCACGCCGCCGACCGGGAGGGCAGCGCGACGTCAATGGCAGGGGTCGCCGGCGACGTGGCCGCCACCGTCGACGGAGACGCCGCCGATGGGGGTACCGTTGACGGCGGCGTTGACGAAGGCCACCCGCCGGTTTCGCGCCTTGTTTTCCGGCGTGTCGTTGGCCACCAGCGGCTGCGTCTGCCCGAAGCCGACCGGCATGAGGCGATGGCAGTCGACGCCGGCATCGGTGAGCCAGCGCGACACCGCGAGCGCGCGCTGCTCCGACAGGGTCTCGTTGGCGACGAGGTTGCCGTCGGTGTCGGTGTGCCCTTCGATGCGCAGCAAGGTGATCTGGGGGTTCTTGGTCAGGTAGTCGAGCACGACCTCGAGCGACGCGTCGCTGACGGGGCTGAGCTTGTCCCTGGCGGCCTCGAAGACGACCGGCCCCGGCAGCTTGAGCGCGCCGTTGACGACGCTGAACGAGGCCTGTTCGGGGGCGTAGCGCACGCGCCGAGGAGCACGCGCGCCGGGGGTTCGGTGGCAGCCCGCGCTGGAGGCGAGCATCAGGGCGAGGAGCACGGGGGCGAGGTAGTTTCCCATGGAGAGCCTGGTCCGCGATCTGACGGTGAAGAGGGGGGCAGGGGCGCGACCGCGGGTTCAGTGGCAGGGATCGCCCGCGGGCTTGCCGCCGCCATCCACCAGCAGGCCGCCGACGGACTTGCCCTTGATCGCGGCCGGGAGGAAGGCGACACGGCGGTTCTGCGCCTTGCTCTCCGGCGTGGTGTTGGCGACGAGCTCCTTGGTCTGGCCGAAGCCGACCGGGATGAGGCGGCTGCACTTGACGCCGACGCCGACGAGCCAGCGGGCCACGGTCATGGCCCGCTTCTGGGAAAGGACCATGTTGGCATCCGCCGTGCCGTCGCTCTCGGTGTGGCCCTCGATGCGGAGGAGGGTGACGTCCGGGTTCATCTCGAGGTAGTCGACGATGACCTCGAGCATGGCGTCGCTGGCCGCGCTCAACTTGTCGGTGCCGGGCTCGAACAGCACCGGCCCCGGGAGCTTGATGCCGGTGCTCTCGACCGTGAACTCGGTCACCCGGGTGCGCTGCCTCCTCCCCGGGGGCGGGGGCGCCGCCACCGGCGGGGGAGGGGTGACGGGCGCGGCCGTGACCAGGGGCGCGGGCGGGGGGGGAGGCGGCGGTTGCGGCGGCGGGGTCTCGGCGCAGCCAGCAGCGAACGCCGAGCCGATCAGCAGCGCGGCGCAGAGGATGGGGGCGGCGAGGGGACGCATCACGGTTGCCTTAGTCACGAGCGCGGCGGAACGGAACAGAAACTGGGCCGCGAGGTTCCAGCGCACAAAAAGCGGAAGACCCGGCGAGCGATGCTGGCCGGGTCTCCTCATCCGATACTTGTCGCGGAACGACCCGTCGCGGACCGCTCTCGGGCGTTCCGCAGGATGACTAGCCGCCGTCGCTGGCGCCGGCGTCCACGCCCGTCGTGCCGCCGCCCGCGCCGCCGCCGCCGGTGCCGCAGGGGTTGGCCTTTGCGGTCGGGGGCGGTGCGATCGGGCCGAGCTCCACCAGCTCGGCGTCGAAGCCGAGGCCGATGGAAATGCCGTCGCAGGGCTTGGTCGGATCCTGGGTGCCGTCCTGGAGGATGTCGGACGCCTGGGTGATCTGCGAGATGATGCTCTCGATGGTCGGCCCCGAGCAGAGCGTCGGATCGAACGACCCGGCGACCATCTGGAGCTGCGTGGTGAGCGCCTCGGTCTGGAGCACGCCGGCGATGACGCCCGAGGTCCCGTGCTTGTGGGTGGGGTCGAGCTGGAGCGTGATCACCGCGTTGGCGATCTCGAGGTTGAGCGTGAACCCGGAGATCGTGAGGGCGAGCAGCACGTTGCCCTTGCTGCCGGAGACCCAGGTGTTGTTGGTCACGTAGCTCGACGCGAACGAGACCTTGGAGCCGCCGGCGATGCTCGTCGGGTCGTTGAGCAGCGAGGGCAGCACCGGCCACATGTCGGTGCCGTCGAACTTGGGATCGCTCCCGAGGTCGCCGCCGGCATAGAGGTTGGTGGTGAGGGGGTTGTAGTTGGTCCCCGTCCCCAGCTTGAGCATGTCCAGCATGACGGTGAACTTGCCGGTGGTGATGCTGTCGTTGATCGCCGTCGGCGCGGTGCTGGAGATGCCGAGGATGATCGGCAGGATCAGCTTGCCGAACGAGTTGTCGATGCCGTCGTTGCCGTCGGGGTAGACGTTCTTGGGGCTGGCGTTGTCGCGCACCTGGCAGAGGTCGGTGGACGCCGCGGTGGAGATCTTGCCGTCGAGATCGTAGCCGTAGTTCTTCCAGCCGTTGGTCTTGTCGGGCGTGCCGTTGGGGTCGGTGTCGCCCAGGTAGAGCTTGCTGATGGCGAACGTGACGCTGGTCGCGCCGTCGCCCGGCGTCATCGCGGGGGGAGCCGGCGGCTCCGCATGGGTGCCCGCGGCGCCGCCGCCGCTCCCGGTGGTGCCGGTGCTGGTGGTGCTTCCACCACAGTTGGCGAGCAGAGAGAGCCCGAGGGTAGCGACCGTCACACCGGCGACCGCCAGATAGGAGCGAACCATGAGCAGAACCTCACTTTCTACAGTCCAAGCACGGCGGCCCCAAGTAAGCAGGATGGGCGAGTGCTCGTCTGAACGCGGCGATTCTACCGCTGCGTAGCGCGAATCAGCAAGCCCCTCGCCGCGCCGCGCGCGTTGCGCTGTGCGTCGTGACCGCGCCGTGGCGAAGCGGTGGCGACCCCGCGACGCGCCCGTCGCGCCTGCCCTCGCCTCCGGGATTTCCCGGATCCCCCGCCCGGGCGCCGCCTTGTCGCTCGCTCGGCTTTACGTCGGGCCCTCGTGCCCGTATGGGAGGCCCGGGTCCTTGTCGCCGTGGCAGCAGAGTTCGTCCATCTCCACGTCCATTCGCAGTACTCGCTGCTCGACGGTGCGCTCAAGATCAAGGACTTGGTCGCGCGGACGAAGGCGCTCGGCATGCGATCGGTGGCCCTCACCGACCATGGCAACATGTTCGGCGCGATCCAGCTCTACAAGGCGTGCAAGGAGCAGGGCGTCCAGGCCATCCTCGGCTGCGAGGTGAACGTGGCGCGCACGCGCGGCCGCGACGAGGATCGCCCCGGTTCCTCCGGTGGCGGCCGCGACGAGGCGGTCGACCACCTCGTCCTCCTCGCCTCCAGCGAGCGCGGCTACCGCAACCTCATCAACATCGTCTCCCAGGGGCACATCCGCCCGGCCAGCCAGCTCGCCCCGAGCGTCACGCTCGACCTCGTCGAGCAGCACCGCGAGGGCCTGATCGGGCTCACCGGCTGCATGGGCGGGGTGCTCGCGCAGCGCATCCTCGAGCAGGGGGAGGCCGCGGGCCGCTCCGAGCTCGAGCGCCTCCGCAACGCCTTCGAGCCGGGCGCCCTCTACGTGGAGCTCCAGGACCACGGCCTCCAGGAGCAGGCGGTGCTCAACGGCATCCTCTCGGCCGCCGCCCGCGACATGGGCCTGCCCCTGGTCGCCAGCAACGACGCCCATTTCGCCGGCCGCGAGGACGGCGAGGGCCAGCTCTACCTCTCCTGCATCGCCCAGAACCGCACCTACGCCGAGGCGGAGGCCGCCCACCACGGCAGCTTCGAGATGTTCCTCAAGTCGCCCGAGGAGATGGGGCACCTCTTCCGCGATCACCCCCAGGCGCTCACCAGCACGCTGGAGATCGCCGAGCGCTGCTCCGGCCTCAAGATGAAGCTCGGCAAGCCGATGCTGCCGACCTTCCCCCTGCCGGAGGGCATGGGCGCCGCGGACTACTTCCGCAAGGTCGCCCGCGAGGGGCTCGACCGCCGCTTCGCGGAGATGGGTCCGAAGCGCGCCAAGATCGACGAGAACGGCTACCGTCAGCGGCTGGAGACGGAGCTCGACGTCATCGTCGGGATGGACTTCCCCGGCTACTTCCTCATCGTCTGGGACTTCATCAAGTTCGCCAAGGAGAACGACGTCCCCGTCGGCCCGGGCCGCGGCTCCGGCGCCGGCTCGCTGGTCGCGTACGCGATGCGGATCACCGACATCGATCCGCTCCCGTACAACCTGCTCTTCGAGCGCTTCCTCAATCCGGAGCGCGTGAGCATGCCGGATTTCGACATCGATTTCTGCATGGACCGGCGCGACAAGGTGATCGCGTACGTCGCCGATCGCTACGGCAAAGACAGCGTCGGGCAGATCGCCACCTTCCACGAGCTCAAGGCCAAGAGCGTCATCAAGGACGTCGCCCGCGCCATGGGCTTCCCGGCGATCGAGGCGCAGAAGATCGCCAACCTGATCCCGATCAAGGGCCCCGGGGTGACCTTCACCATCCCCGAGTCGCTCGACGTCGAGCCCAAGCTCAAGGCGCTCCGCGACAGCGACCCCACCGTCGCCGAGCTGCTCAAGCAGGCGCAGAAGCTGGAGGGCCTCACCCGCCACGCCGGCATGCACGCCGCCGGCGTGGTGATCAGCGAGGGCCCGCTCTGGGATCACGTGCCGTGCTTCAAGAACGGCGAGATCATCGTCACCCAGTACTACAAGGACGACGTCGAGCAGGCGGGGCTGGTCAAGTTCGACTTCCTCGGGCTCAAGACCCTCACCGTCATCGACATCGCCGTGCGCCTCATCAACCAGCGCCCGGATCTGCTCGCCAAGAAGCGCACCCTCGCGCTCGAGGCGCTCCCCCTCGACGACGCCGCCACCTACCAGCTCCTCCAGTCGGGCGAGACCACCGGCGTGTTCCAGCTCGAGTCGAGCGGCATGCAGGAGCTCTTCAAGGGCCTCAAGCCCGACGCCTTCGAGGACATCGTCGCCGCCGTCGCCCTCTACCGCCCCGGCCCGCTCGGCAGCGGCATGGTCAAGGACTTCGTCGACTGCAAGCACCGCCGCAAGCCGATCGAGAAGATGCACCCGCTCGTCGACGAGCTCCTCGCGCCCACCTACGGCGTCATCGTCTACCAGGAGCAGGTCATGCAGGTGGCCCAGCGCCTCGCCGGCTACACGCTGGGCGGCGCCGATCTCCTGCGGCGGGCCATGGGCAAGAAGAAGCCCGAGGAGATGGCCAAGCAGAAAGCCACCTTCATCGACGGCTCGCTGGCGAACGGGGTCAAGCAGGAGGACGCCGACCGCATCTTCGCGCTGCTCGAGTACTTTGCTGGCTACGGCTTCAACAAGAGCCACTCGGCGGCCTACGCCCTGCTGACGTACCAGACCGCGTACCTCAAGGCGCACTACCCGGTCGAGTTCCTCTGCGCGCTGATGACCGCCGACCGCGACAAGACGGAGAAGGTGGTCCGCATCATCGCCGAGGGCCGCGCCTGGGGCATCGACATCCTCCCGCCCGAGATCAACGAGTCCCGCACCGACTTCACCGTCGTGTACGCGCAGCCCACCGGCGCCCCCTACCGGCGCAAGAAGGGCAGCAAGGTCAACGACGCGCTCGACCCCAAGATCCGCTTCGGCCTCGGCGCCATCCGCGGCGTCGGCGACTCCGCGCTGCTCGCCATCCTCGAGGCGCGCGACGCCGGCGGGCCCTTCTCCGATCTCTTCGACTTCGCCCAGCGCGTCGATCCCAAGCGCGTCAACAAGGGCGTCTTCGAGGCGCTGGTCCAGTGCGGCGCCTTCGACGACTCGCTGCGCACCCGCGGCGTCACCCGCGCCCGCGCCTTCGCCTCCATCGACCGCGCGCTGGAGCGCTCCCGCCGCGCCAGCAAGGATCGGGAGGGCGGCCAGACCGATCTCTTCAGCCTCTTCGCCAAGGCGCCCGCGGCGAGCAACGGCGCCAACACCACCGGCCGCCTCGACGAGTACCCCCAGGTCGAGCCCTGGGATCTCCGGGAGAACCTGGTGCGCGAGAAGCTGTCGCTCGGCTTCTACGTCTCCGGCCACCCCCTCGATCGCTACGGCGTCGAGCTCTCGCGCTTCGGCGTCGACTCCACCAGCGGCCTCGCCGCGATGAAGCCCTGGTCGCAGGTCAAGGTGGCCGGCGTGGTCGACGGCTACCGGGAGAAGATCTTCAAGGGCGGGGGCGGCAAGGTCGCCTTCTTCATCCTCGAGGACCAGAGCGGTCGCGTCGAGGTCAAGGTCCGCCAGGCCCAGATCGAGACCTACGCCCACGTGCTCACCGGCACCGAGCCGGTGCTGGTCTCCGGCAAGGTCCAGTTCCCTCAGGTGGAAGAGGGCGAGGAGCAAGAGGGCCCGCGCGAGCCCACCGTCCTCCTCGACGACGCCATCCCGATCATCGACGCCATCCGCGCCCAGACCAAGCAGGTCACCATCCGCGTCAGCGAGGCGCGCGACAAGCGCGAGCACCTCGACCGGCTGCGCGACGTGCTCCGGCAGAGCCCGGGGGCGTGTGCGGTGCAGCTCGTGGTTCAGCTCAAGGACGGGAGCGAAGCCGTGCTGGCGCTCGGCCGCGAGTACCGCGTGGAGCCGGGCGACAGCATGCTGGCTCGGCTGGAGAAGCTCTTCGGAGAGAAGGTCGCCGAGCTGCGGTGATTCAGCGGTCGCGGCTCACCCCGGCGGCGTAGCGGCAGAGCGCGCGGTTCTCCAGAAGCACCCGCCGCACCGCCGTCGCCTCGGCGTCGGCCGGCTCCACCGCCGCCAGGGTGGCGAGGAACGCGCACAGATCCGGATCATCCTCACGATCGATCCACTCCCATGCGTCCTCGGTGAGCGTGGGTCCGGCGCGCGCCAGCAAGCTGGCGACGGTGCGTCGCGCCGCGCCCACGGAGGCGGGCCCCCGGTGATCCTCCACCCGGTGACGCAGGTCGCGCACCGTGTGGGCGAGGCGGTGGATCATCTGGCGCCGCGCCGGGTCGAGCTCGCCGGGCGAGCCGGCCGCCGTCAGCGCGTCGATCGACGGCGGCTCGTGGGCGGCCTCGTCGAGAGCGCCGGACGCAGGGACTGGAGACCGGAGCGCCGCGCGGAAGGTCGCCTCCAGGCGGGGCGCGGCCTCGCCGAAGACTGCCCGCAGGGCGTGATCGAGCGCCGCAGGGTCGACGCGGGGGCGTGCCTGAAACCCGTGAGCCTTGCCCAGCGCCGCGAGCGCGGCGACGAAGGCCTCCGGCGGCCAGCGCGGCCCGCGAGCGTCGAGGCAGGCAAGCCCCGCGAGGCGCGCCAGGTCGCGGGTGTGCTCGAGGTAGGCCGCCACGGCGTGCAGCGCGCCCGCTTCGTCGGGGGACGCGTGCTCGCGCAGCTTGCCCGCCAGCCACGGCTCGGCCTCGGTGCGACCGAAGACGCCGAGCAGGGCCGCCTCCCGGGGGCCCGGCGGCGCGAGGTAGAGCCGATCCACCTCGCGCACCAGCGCCTCCCCGGTGAGCCGCGCCCCGAGGCGCTCCACCAGGCGCCACGCGTCCACCCTCACCGGCAGCGTGATCGACCGCTCCAGCACCCCCTTGGCCCAGCGTCGCGCCGTCTCCGCGTGCTGGCGATCGAAGCTCCCCGACACCACCGCGTGCCGGGGGAAGCGTGTCTCCACCACCATGGCCGCCGCGAGCAGCCCGAGACGGCACGGCTCGCTCTGGTCGCCCTCGCCGAACACCCGCACCGTCGCGGGCGCCCCCTCCCTCGCGGAGACCCCGATCCACCTCAGGATGTCTTCGTCCCCGTCGTTGATCGGCCGGACCGCGTCCTGGACGACGGGGAAGCGCGCCAGGTAGCGCCCCAGATCCCGGTACATCCGCTGCCGCTCGCCCGTCCCCAGCGTCGCCCGGTCACCGACCACGCACCAGCGTCGCTCGGCCGGATCCTGGCCCCCCTGCTCGACGCTGCGGGTGAACACCGGCACCCGCACCCCGGCCACCAGGCGGAAGCCGTACCCGAGGAGCCGCGCCGGGTGGGCCCGCAGCAAGAGCAGCGTCTCCTCGAACGCGTCCGCCCAGGCCGCCGGATCGATGCGCTGCGGAACGATGTCGAGAATGACGTGGACCCCCACCATGTCCCCCCCTCGCGTCGAGCTCGCCGTTGACAGGGTTAACGGTAAACGAGCTCGTTGACGTGTGCCACCCGGCTGTGGAGAACTTCAGGCAGCAACCGTCCGCGGTGTCGCGAAGGATGTCCGGGAACGCTCTCGGGCGTCCCCGAGGATGGACGCCTACCCCGCCCCCGCCGCCTGCTCCGCCGCCGCGAGCAACCGCTCGATCTTCGGCTCCACGTCCCCCTTGTCCCCCTGGTGCTTGAGCAGCAGCCCCAGCGTGTCCCGCACCAGCTCCTTGTCCAGCTTGGCCCCCCCGAGCAGCAGCACCGACCGCGCCCAGTCGATGGTCTCGCTGATCGCCGGCGCCTTGCGCAGATCGAGCGCGCGCAGCCCATCGACGAAGGCCACCATCCGCGCCGCCAGCGCCGCCTCGAGCCCCGGCACCGAGAGCTGGAGGATGGCGATCTCCCGCGACGGGGGAGGGTAGTCGAGGAACGCATGCAGGCACCGGCGGCGCAGCGCCTCGGTCATCTCCCGCGTCCCGTTGGTGGTGAGGAAGACCAGCGGCGGGTGCTCGGGGTCGGCCTTGATGGTGCCGAGCTCGGGGATGGTCACCTGCAGCTCGCTGAGGATCTCCAGGAGGAACGCCTCGAACTCCGGATCGGCGCGGTCGACCTCGTCGAGCAGGAGCACCACCGGCACCGGGCTCTTGAGCGCCGCCAGCAGCGGCCGCGCGATGAGGAAGTGCTCGTTGAAGAACGACGCCTCGCTCCTGGCCACCAGCGCCGCGGCGTCGGCGATGGTCTCGGCGCCGCTGACCTCCCTCGCGACCACGTCCCGGAGCAGCTGCGTGTAGAGCATCTGCTTGGCGTAGTCCCACTCGTAGAGCGCCTTGCCCTCGTCGAGCCCCTCGTAGCACTGGAGCCGCACCAGCGGCCGGCCCAGCGCCTCGGCGGTGGCGCGGGCGAGATCGGTCTTGCCCACGCCCGCGGGCCCCTCGAGCAGGAGCGGGCGCCGCATCTTGAGGGCGAGCCAGGTGGACAGCGCCGTGGCCGGATCGGCCAGGTAGCGGGCGCGCCCGAGCCACGCCTCCATCTCCCGAGGGGAGCCAGGGAGCGAAAAGCCCGGGGTTTGGGGGCGGTCGGGCGCGCGGGGATCGACCGGAGGCGATGTCACCGCCGCACGTTACCGCGCGCCCTCGGGATCGGCTATAAGGTGCGCCGAATGGACGACGAGCGGC
>Ga0302283_1000657_pt1 | contig 28640 bp, 33 predicted proteins | sample III_Fen_E1_4_FD_198770 | JGI IMG/M metagenome (GOLD analysis project Ga0302283, IMG submission 198770) | Peat permafrost microbial communities from Stordalen Mire near Abisko, Sweden - III_Fen_E1_4 | ecosystem: Environmental > Terrestrial > Soil > Wetlands > Permafrost | place: Sweden: Abisko... | reverse complement strand
CGGCGACGAAGGGGAGGAAGATCTCCATGATGTCGGCGGTCTTGTCCTCGGCCCGGGCGGCGCCGGCGAGCGCCTCGGCGGCGGGCTTGAGCAGCGGGCGGAGCGGGCCGTGGCTCATCCCGTCGAAGACCTTGCCGAGGCCGCGCATGGCGCCGGCGATCTGCCGCGCGCCGTGGGTCTCGTACTGCTTCTTGGTGAGCCCCACCGACTCGAAGCGGGCCGAGACCAGGTCGAAGAGGGCGGTCTTCTTGCCCTCGAAGACCAGGCGCCGCTTGTAGAGGCCGGCCAGCTCGATGAAGCGGGTCATCCGGCAGGCGTTGGTGTCGCTCGATCCGTAGTGGTAGACGGGCCGCGCGGTGCCGTCGATCAGCTCGGCGAGCGAGATCAGCATCGCGCTCGTGACCATGTCGACCGGGATGATGTCGAGGTGGCAGTCGTGGTCGGCGGGGAACTGGATCTGCCCCTTGGACGCCATGTAGAGGAAGGGCGCCGAGGTGTTGATGCCCTCGTTCCAGCCGGGGAACGGGTAGACGTTGCTCGACTCGATGACCGCCGGGCGGACGATGGTGAAGGGCACGCCCGAGGCCGCGAGCGCCTGCTCGCCGATGCTCTTGGTGTAGGTGTAGATGTTGGACCAGCCCCAGAAGAGCGCGCGCTCCTTGCCGGCGTCGATGAGCTGCTTCTCGACGAAGCGGCGCTTCACCCGGGCGATCTCGGCGTCGAGGACCTTGCCGCGGCAGGGCTCGCCGCGGCTCTCCAGCCCGGCCTTGGCCTCGTCGAGGAAGGCGCTCTGGCGGAAGGCGTCCTCGCAGCGGTGGCGGGCCTGCTTGATGAGGTCGAGGCACTCGGCGATCTCGCGCTGGGGGTCCCAGTGCGAGCGGGAGAGGGTGCGGTGCGGGTTGGCGGCGCCGTACCAGGTCTCGCCCTCGGCCCGCGGGAAGGGGACCTCGCGGGGGTCGACCTCCTCGATCAGGCCGGCGCGGTAGCCCGCGACGTAGCAGGTGCTGGTGTGCATCACCGGGGCGCCCAGGGTGCGCGCCAGCTCGACCAGGTTGTTGACGCCGAAAGCGTTGACGTCGAGCGCCTCGTCCAGGGGCGGGTTGAAGTCCACGACGCCGGCCACGTTGACCACCGCGGCGACGTTGCCGCGCAGCCGCTCGATGAGCGCGGGGTCGAGGCCGAGGAGCGGCAGGACCACGTCCCCGGCGATGGGCGTCATCTTCTCGCGGAGGAAGGCCTCGAACTCCTCGCCGGGGTGGGCCTCGCGGATCGGGTCGAAGACGGCGGAGGTGACGATCTGCGCCCAGAAGCGCTCCTCCGCGGTCTGGTCCGCCTTGGGGCGCACCAGCAGGTAGAGGTGGGCGACCTGGGGGAACCGATGCAGGAGCATCGAGACCCAGACCTTGCCGAGAAAACCCGTGCCCCCGACCACCACGAGCGTCTTGCCCGCGTAGACCTGGGAGGGCACGAGCGGGGCTCGCGCGTCCCCGGGGACAGGGGAAACGGAGGCCCCATTGCTGATCACCTGGCTCACCGCTCGCAATTCGCGCCTGGGGCAGGCCGAGTCAAGGCCCGGATGGCGCGAACGTCGCTACGCGCCTGGATCGACCGGACACACCCGGTGGATGCCCGGCCACACCGGGGCGAGCCGAGGCCACACCGAGCCGAGCCAGGGCCACACCGAGCCGAGCCGGGGCCACACCGGGGCGAGACCCGGCCACACCGAGCCGAGCCGGGGCCACACCGAGACCCGGCACCTCTACTTGTCGTCGAACGCGGGCGCCTCGACCAGCCGCGGGTGCCACGCCAGCGTAGGCGCCCCCTCGGCCACCCAGCGGTCGCGGATGCGCCCGGCGAGCGCCTTGTGCTTGGTGGCGGCGACCACGAACCCCTGGAGCAAGCAGGTGCCCGGCCACGAGCGGTAGGCGGCGAGCGCCCCCGCGTACTCTTTGTCGGCCCCGAAGAACCCGGCGACCTCGGCGTCGACGACCTGGACCACCATCGGGCCCGAGGCGCGGCCGGGCCGCTGCACCGTGTGGACCAGGTGCGAGTCCAGGATCCGGGTGCCGTAAGCCTCGGCGGCGGGCAGCGCGTCGGCGACGAAGCGGGCCAGGCAGCTCTCGGGATCGCTGGCCTCGGTGGTGGGCTGGTACCAGATCGCCAGCACGCCGTGGTGGTCGTCGCCGAAGCGGAACGCCACCCGGCTCGGGTACCCCCAGAGCCGGACGCGCTGCCAGTGGCGCGCGTCGACGAGCGGGACGATCAGGGTGCTGAGGCGATCCCGTCGGGAGCCCCAGGGCTCACCCGCCAGCCTCTCCAGGGCGGCCAGCTCGGGATCGGCGGCGTCGCCGCCCGGGTTGCGCGCGGTGACCGTCTGCGGTGTAGGCGGCAGGCCGGGCGGCCTGGGCGGCAAGGCGGGAGCGCTGCACCCCAGCGCTACGCCGGAGAACGCCACCGCCACGAAGCTCGCGCGCCGGCACCACATGGGTTGCTCCCGAGCGCCTCGCGGCGCGAAGGCATGGGGTCAGATCGTCACTTCACGGAGGCTGATCTTGTTCTTGTCGGCGACACCGAGCCCCAGGTCGCCGGCGGTGCGGATGTAGGTCGGCTCGCGCCCGGCGTCCTTGAGGGAGGGCAGGCTGTTGTCGCGGCGCCACCCGTCGACGACGCCCCAGCCGAGGATGTCCATCGCGACGGGGTCGGTGGTCGCGTAGACCGCCTCGTGAGGGACGCGGCGCTTCTTGTTCGTGTCGAGGGGGCCCTCGTCGTAGATGAGCTTGAAGCCGTCGACGATGTGGAGGCGCACCCGGCTCTTGACCACCGCCTGCGCGTAGAGCGCGGCGATCTGGGGGCTGGCGTTGTGCTCGTGGAAGGCGTGCGGGTTGATGGTGGACCCGTGGGTGATGTTCTTGAGGCAGCCGGTGTAGCCGCAGATGGAGTGGTCCTTGATCAGCCCGACGTTGATCACCGCCGTCGCCTCGGTGAAGGGGCGGACGAACTTGGTGCCGATGCCGTTGACCTTGATCTCCTCCATGGTGGCGTCCTTGTTCTCGTGGATCATCGCGGTGATCCCGGCCGGGAACGAGGGGTCCATCACCGCGCCGCGGCTGGCGATGCGGGTCCCGGCGAGGAAGGCCGGGTACTGCTCGTAGATGACGATGTTGGCCGCGGGGACGCCGGCGGCCATCACGCCCTTGACGACCTCGAGGACCAGCTCCTTGTTCGAGGCCATGGTGGCGCCGACCTTGCCGGCGATGCCGTTGGGCTTGATGGCGACCTTGTCGTCCTTGTGGACGAACTTGCCGAAGGCGGCGCCCATGTCGGAGAGCCCGGTGAGCTCGGCCATGGCGCGCTCGAGCATGGTGCGCGCGGCCTCCTCGGTGGGCCAGAGGCCGTTGGGCTGGAGGGTGTTGGCGCGGGAGACCTTGACCACCTTGCCCGGGATGCCCAGCGGGACGAACCCCGCCGGCGGCACGGCCACGAGGCTCGACGGCGCCGCCGCGGCCTCGCCGCCGTGGAGCAACGCGGCGCCCCCGGCAGCGAGGGTGCCGAGGAAGGCGCGGCGAGAGGGGTGCACGGCGGAGCGGTACGAAGAGGAGATGGACATGCGGGACCTCGTGACGCTGCGGAACGGAGCCTGACGATGGTAGCCGACCTCGGGCCGGCCCGCACCGGCGCGCAGGTGGCGCTCGCCACCCCCGAACTGGCGGCGCCACCCCGCGGACCCGCGATTCGGCAATGAATTCGCGGATCCGGACCGGGCACACCGTTCGCTCTAGGGGCGGTCCGAGGTGAACGTCATGTCGAAGTCGAAGTTCAATCAGGCGTGGGGCGCGGTCGAGAACCAGGGCAAGCTCGTGATCGCGCGGGTGAAGCGGACGTTGGCGGGCTCGACGTGGGCCCCCCTCGCCGGGCGGGGGACGGCGTACCTGCTCGGGTTCGCGATGCTCGCGGTGGTGGGCTCGGGGCGCCTGGCGCGGTGGATCTCGCCGTCCGTGCCGCGGCTCGGGATCTCGGTGGCGGAGGCGGCGACGGTGCCGCCGCGGATCGTGAAGGGGTTGCCCGAGGCGGCGAGCGCCGTGGAGCTGAAGCGTCCGCCGCCCAGCCGCGAGGCGCCGGGGCCCGAGGCGGCCGCGACGGGGGAGGCCGCGGACATGGCCGCGGACGTCGCCAGCGCGAAGGCGGACGCCGGGGCGCCACCGGCTTCGAATGCGGTGGCGGCGGACGGGAAGGTCATCCTCAACCTGGCCGCCGAGGACGACCTGCGGCGACTGCCCGGCATCGGCCGCACGCGCGCCCAGGCGATCCTGGCGCTGCGGGGGCGGATGAAGAAGTTCACCCAGGTCGAGGACCTGCTCAAGGTGAAGGGCATCGGCCGGCGCTCGCTGGCGCGGCTACGGCCGATGATCCGCGTCGACTGAGCCCCGCAGCAGCTCCTCGATCCATTTCTCCGCGCCGGCGCAGGTGCCCGCGGCGGCGGTCGCGGTGCCCTGCCGCCGGTAGGGTCCCGCGGCGACGACCACGGTGCGCCCGCGCCGCCGGTAGCCGAGCGGTCCCAGCGCGGGCCGCTCGCGGCACGGCTTGCCGAAGCGCTTCTCCAGGATGTCGGCGAGCTCGACCGCGTCGCGCTCGGTGTCCATCACCGCGTGCCAGCCCACCGCGATGGTGTGCGCGCCCGCGGCGTCGTCGCGCCGGGCGATCACGTAGCGGTCGCCTCCCCAGCCGGCCGCGCCCCGCTCGGCGACGGGCGGGCTCGCCCACTCTTCCAGCATCAGGCGCAGGCCCTGCTCGCCGATGACATCGTCGAGGACGGCGCGGAAGCCCGGCCCGAGCGCGGCGAGCCCCGGCACCGGGACGGGGATGGGCGGCTCGCGCGACGCGTACTTGTCGGCGTGGAGGAGCTGCTCGGTGCTCACCGGCGGCGACCGCAGCGCGGCGTCCACGGCCGCCCAGCCGCCGGCGGTGCGCTCCCGCTGCACGAAGCCGAAGCCGTCGGAGTAGGGCGCGGAGAGCGAGGCCTGGAGCACGTGCGGCGTGGTCGCGCCGACGTCGGAGAGGGCGTTGGAGGCGGCGAGCAGCGTGCGCAGCGCGCCCTCGCTGACGGCGAAGGCGGAGCCGGCGACGACGTCGAGCATCGCGCTGGTGGCGTCGCCCTCGAGGACGGCGTGCACGGCGGAGGTGCGATCGCCCTCGCCGGGGACGTACTCGATCATGGCGGCGAGCGGGAACGACTGGTCCTGCAAGGCGTGGTCGAGCTCGTGGGCCAGGGTCTCGGCGGCCTCCGCGTCGCCGAGGTCGTCGACGAGGTACATGGTCTGATCGCCGGGCTCGTAGAAGCCCGCGATGCGGCCCTGGATGAGCGCGTAGGTGCCCTCGACGAAGTCGTAGCTCGGGGGCACCAGCTCGAGCGCGGCGAGCAGCTCGCCCTCGTGCTCGACGGCCGCGGCGGGCGTCTCCTTGTCGACGTGCGCGCGGATGGCGGCGAGGATGCCGGCGCGATCGAGGACGCGGATGGCGACCTCGTGCTTGGCGGGGAGGCCGCGCGCCGCCGCCACGCGGGCGAGCATGGCGCGGACCTTCCGGCGGCTCTCGGCGGCGGGGGCGTCGTCGACCGGGGGGGCCGCCGCCGCCCGCGGGGGGTCGGGCAAGGCGACGGAGGGCGGCGCCACCGGAAGGCCGGTGGGCGAGCAGGCGACAGCGAAGACGGGCAGGACCAGGGCAGCGAGCGCCGTCCAGGTCGGGGGCCGGATCACGGGGCGGGCGCCGGCGTCGCCGCGCGCCGGATGGCCTCGATGGCGGAGGCGTAGCGGGCGACGCGCGCGTCGAACGAGAGCTCCTCGCCGCGCTTGACCGCGCCGAAGACCGCCGAGCCGGCGACCAGCACCCGCGCGCCCGCGGCCACCACCGCGCCCGCCGTGGCAGGGGCCACGCCGCCGTCGACCTCGAGCGCGACGTCGAGCCCAGCGGCGTCGATGGCCGCGCGGAGGGCCCGCAGCTTGGGGAGCGCCGAGGGGATGAACGACTGCCCCCCGAACCCGGGGTTGACGCTCATCACCAGCACCAGATCGAGATCCCCGAGGACGTAGCGGATGGCGTCCTCCGAGGTGTGCGGGTCGAGGACCACGCCCGCGCGGGCGCCCAGCGACCGGATCTGCTGGAGGGTGCGGTGCAGGTGCGGCGAGGCCTCGACGTGGACCGAGATCCGGTCGGCGCCGGCGTGACGGAACGCCTCGACGTAGCGCTCCGGCTCCACGATCATGAGGTGGACGTCCACGGGGAGGCGGGTCGCGCGGCGGACCGCCTCGACCACGACGGGCCCGATGGTGATGTTGGGCACGAAGCGCCCGTCCATGACGTCGACGTGGATCCAGTCGGCGCCGGCCGCCTCGACGGCGCGCACCTCCTCGGCGAGGCGGCCGAAGTCGGCCGAGAGAATCGAGGGGGCGACGAGCGGAGCGGCCATTCCCCTGGCGCTAGCACGGCACGACGCAGGGCGGCTACGAAATGCCGCAGAAGTCGGTCGCTCTTCCGCCGTAGGATGCTGCTAGGTTTGCGCCCCGGTATCGAATCGGAGGGTTCATGAGCATGTTGACTCGCCCCCTCACCAAGGCGGACTACGACGAGATCGTGAAGGTCATCGACCGCTGGTGGGGAGGCCCCACGAGCGCGCTCGCGCACCCGATCTTCTTCTACGAGCTCGGCCGCATGGCCCGGGTCGTGGAGAGCGATGGCCTGCTGGTGGGGTTCCTGTTCGGCTTCATCTGCCCGGACGCCGAGGTCGGGTACGTCCACCTCGTCGGCATCCACCCCGACTACCGGCGCCGCGGCGTCGGTAAGCTGCTCTACGCCTCCTTCGAGCAGGACTGCCGGCGCGAAGGCTGCAAGGAGCTCAAGGCCCTGACCACCCTCGGCAACGAGGCGAGCGTCCGCTTCCACCAGGCGCTCGACTGGACCGTCGCCGAGATCGAAGATTATGCTGGTCCCGGACGGATGCGGATCGTGTTCACCCGGAGCCTCACGAATCGTTGACCCCGTTCGCGGTCGGCGTACGCTCGGCGGCGCCGAGGTGGTTTTCATGCGATCGCGCTTGTTTTTGTTGACTGCTGGAATGGTGGTGGCGAGCGCCGCCTGCGCTCAGGGTACCTCGTTCACGGGTGGGGCCGGGGCCGCCGGCGGCGGGACGGCAGCGTCCAGCTCCGCGACCTCGACCTTCCTCGCGGCCCACGCCGCCAGCACCACCGGATCCAGCCTCAGTACCAGCAGCGGCACCTGCGCGGACTCGCCCTGCAAGCTCACCTCGCCCCAGTGCGGCTGCGGAGCCGGGCAGGAGTGCTCGATCGTCTCTTACATGCCCGCCTGCCAGCCCGCCGGCACGGGGACGGAAGGCCAGGCCTGCGCCGCCGCCGGGGACTGCGCCCCCGGGCTGCTCTGCCTGGGGGGCGGCACCACCGGCATCTGCGACCAGTTCTGCACCGCCGATGCCGACTGCGCCTCGCTCGGGGGCATCTGCGCCCTCACCCTCAGCGACGGCACCGCCACCGGCACCATCCCCAACGCCACGCTGTGCAGCAACACCTGCAACCCCGCCACCGGCACCGGCTGCTCGGTCCCCGGCACCGGCTGCCAGGTCGGGCAGGAGTCGACCGGGCAGATGCGCTGGCTGACCTTCTGCAGCGGCGCCGGCACCAAGGGCAGCGGGCAGACGTGCACCTCGTCGAGCGACTGCAAGCCCCAGTACGGGTGCCTCAACACCGGCAACGCCGACGAGTGCGTGCAGTACTGTGACGTCAACAACCCGAGCTGCAGCGGCGCGACGACCTGCGGGGCGCTCATGGATAGCGCGACCTCGGCCACCATCGTCGTCGACGGGATCACGCTCGGCGCTTGCCAGTAGCTCGGGGCCCCATGTTGCTCGATCCCGACAGCCTCGATCGCATCCGCGACATCGGCCTCTTCGGCGGCCTCGGCGACGACGTGCTGCGCACCTTCGTCGCCACCCTCGAGGTGAGCGAGCTCGCGCCGGGCACCGTGGTCTTCAAGGAGGGCGACAGCGGGCGGGAGCTCTTCGTCCTCCTCGACGGCGAGGTCGAGGTGCTCCGCCGCTCCAAGCGCGGCCACGAGACCCGCGTCGCCATCCTCGGCCCCGGCGACTGGTTCGGAGAGATGTCGATCCTCGACGTGCTGCCGCGATCCGCGACCACGCGCGTCCTGGCGCCGACGCGCCTCCTCCGCCTCAGCGCGCACGAGCTGGACACGCTCTACCGCAAGGACATGCGCTCGTACTCGCTGCTGGTGCTCAACATCGCCCGCGAGATCTCGCGGCGCCTGCGCGTGGCGGACGGGCTGCTCGCCGAGCTCGTCACCAACGTGATGGACGAGTACACGCGGCGCCGCGCGATCTGAATCACCGAGCGAGATTCTCGAACAGTGCGAGCCTTGCCACCCGCACCGCGCCCGTCAGGGAGCGGAGGCTCGGGAGGGCACCCAGGCTCGGTGCCACCGATGGCCTCCGCTCGCTGACGCTGCGCGGTGCGGACTGCCGTTGCATGATTGCACGGCGATTTGGCCATCCTGCGGAACACCCGGGAGCGTTCCGCGACGGGCCTCAATCCTGGCCTGGGGGTTTCCCCATCGCTCAGCCCGCGTCGCTCTCGCCGGCGTCGGTGTCGCCCGCGTCGGTGTCGCCCGCGTCGTTGTCGGAAGCGTCGGTGGTGGCTGCGTCCGTCTCGGGCCCGTCGGGCCCGGCGTCGACGCTGAGGCTTCCGCCGGCGCCGCTAGAGCCACTGGAGGAGGCGCTCGAGGCGCTGCTGCCGGTGTTGCCGCCGGTGCTGCCAGCCGTCCCGCCGCCCGCACCCGACGGGGTGCCCGAGCCCGTGCTGGTGTCTCCGCCGTTGGGGTCTTGTGCTCCGGGCGGGTCGGGTTGCGGGTTGAACACGCAGCCTGCGACCAGCGCCGCACAGAGAACGAGAAGTCTTCGCATCGTGGCTCCAGCGTAGCGGCAAAGGCCGCGGGCAGGCTCGACATTGCAACCGTTGCGCCATCGCCAGGCTGGCGCCTTTGCGAGGAAAAGGCGCGAGCTGGCGGGGGCGCGGACGGCACAGGCTGGCACGGTCCCGGACGCGGTCGCCCTCGCGGACGGGGCGGCGCTAGGATGGCGCGTGACCGAGGATCCGATCGAGCAGGACATCGCCGCGCGCCTCGCCGAGGTACGGCAGCAGATCGACGAGGCGGTGGTGCGGGCAGGGCGGCCGCCGGGCGCGGTGCGGCTGCTCGCCGTGTCGAAGACCAAGCCGGCGGCGGCGATCCGCGCGGCCCACGCCGCCGGGCAGCGGGAGTTCGGCGAGAGCTACGCCCAGGAGCTGGCGCAGAAGGCGGAGGAGCTGCGCGATCTCGACGGGCTGGTGTGGCATTTCATCGGCCGCCTCCAGCGCAACAAGGCGAAGCAGGTGGCCCAGGCGGCGCGGGTGATCCACACGGTCGATCGCCCCGAGCTCGCCGCCGAGCTGGGCAAGCGCGCGGCAGCCGCCGGGGTCCGGGTGCGGATCCTCGTGGAGGTCAACGTGGCGGGAGAAGCCAGCAAGGGAGGCTGCACCCCCGCAGAGCTCGCCGCTGTGCTGGCCGCGGTCGCGGCCGAGCCCAGCCTCGACGCCGCCGGGCTGATGACCATCCCCCCCGTGACGGACGATCCCGAGGGGGCGCGCGCGTTCTTCGCGGAGCTGCGGGCGCTGCGGGATCGGCACGGGGGCGCGGCCGCGCTGCCCGAGCTGTCGATGGGGATGACGCACGACTTTGCCGTCGCGGTGGCCGAGGGCGCGACCATCGTGCGGGTCGGCACCGCGATCTTCGGCGCCCGCGGCTGAGGCGGGCTATGCTCGCGCGCGTGCGCCCCAGGTCGCTCCTTTCGACCGCCCTCCGCGGGGGCGTGCTCGCCTCCGCGCTCGGCGCGTCGAGCTGCGGGGCGGGCCTCATGCCGGAGTCGCTGCGGCACCCGCTCGCCGGCGCGCAGGCACCCTCGATGAACGAGCTGGGCGGCCAGCCGACCGAGGTCGGCATCTGGCACGGCGCGCCGGTCAAGGTCACCGTGGTCGACTTCTGGGCCTCGTGGTGCCAGGGCTGCCAGGAGTCGCTCCCGGCGCTCGACGCCCTCTACCGCGACAAGCGCGGCGACGGTCTCAACGTGATCGGCGTGAGCGTGGACGAGCGGCGAGACGACGCCTACGCCATGGCCCAGACGCTGCACGCGTCCTTTCCGATCGTGGTGGATCAGGACGCGCGCTTCGCCTCGTCGTACCGCGTCGCCCAGGTGCCGCTCACCTTCGTCGTCGATCGCAGCGGCACGGTGCGCTGGGTGGGCCGCGATCCCGGCGCGGTCCGGCGCGCGGTCGAGGTCGTCCTGGCGGAGTGACCATGGCGCGCAGGCCTCCCTCGACGGGTCGAGGCGGCGGCGGGATCGGGCCGACGCTGTTCGAGGCGGCGTCGCGTCACAACCCGGAGCTCAAGGCGACGGTGCCCCTGGCGGAGCGCATGCGCCCGAGCACGCTCGCGGACATGGTCGGGCAGCCGCACCTCCTCGGCGAGGGCAAGCTCCTGGCGCGCGCGGTGGCGGCGGATCGGGTGCCGTCGATGATCCTGTGGGGCCCGCCCGGCTCGGGCAAGACCACGCTGGCGCGGGTGGTGGCGCACCACACCAACGCCCGCTTCGTCCCCTTCAACGCGGTGCTCGGCGGGGTGCCCGAGCTGCGCGAGATCCTCGCCGAGGCCCGCAAGGCGCGCGCCTACGAGGGCAAGCGAACGCTGCTCTTCGTGGACGAGATCCACCGCTTCAACAAGGCGCAGCAGGACGCCTTCCTCCCCCACGTGGAGGACGGCACCATCACCCTCATCGGCGCCACCACCGAGAACCCCTCGTTCGCCGTCAACGCGCCGCTGCTCTCGCGCTGCAAGGTCTTCCGGATGGCGCTGCTCGGCGCGCCCGAGCTCGTGCGGGTGATGCGGCGCGCGCTCACCTCCCCCGAGGGGCTGGGCTCTGCCTTCACCGCCGAGGACGAGGCGCTCGACGCCATCGCCGCGCTGGCCCAGGGCGACGCGCGGCGCGCGCTCACCACGCTGGAGATCGCCGCCGGCGAGGCGGAGCGCGGCGGCACCACCGTCATCACCCGCGAGCTCATCGCCGAGGTCGGCGAGCACAAGACGCTGCTCTACGACAAGTCCGGCGAGGAGCACTACAACGTCATCAGCGCCTTCATCAAGTCGATGCGCGGCTCCGACCCCGACGCCAGCATCTACTGGCTGATGCGGATGCTCGAGGCCGGCGACGATCCGCTCTTCCTCCTGCGGCGGCTGATGATCTTCGCCAGCGAGGACGTCGGCAACGCCGACCCGCGCGCGCTCGAGGTGGCCGTCGCCGCCGACGCCGCCTTCCGCCGGATGGGCCTGCCCGAGGGCCTGTACCCGATCGCGCAGGCGACGCTCTACCTGGCCACCGCGCCCAAGTCGAACGCCTGCACCACCGCCTGGCACGGCGCGCAGGCCGCGGTGCGCGAGCACGGCGCCCTCCCGGTGCCGCTCAAGCTGCGCAACGCGGTGACCCGGCTGATGAAGGACGAGGGCTACGGCGAGGGCTATCGCTACGCCCACAACGAGGAGGGCGGGGTCGCCGCGGGCGAGAGCTACCTGCCCGAGGAGATGCGCGGGGCCCGCTTCTACGAGCCCACGGACCGGGGCTACGAGCGGATGATCGGCGAGCGCCTGCGGCGGCTCCGGGGCGAGGACGGGGGAGATCCCAAGGCGTCCTGAGGTCAGCGCCGCGGCGGCGAGGTGAGCCTCGCCAGGGCCCTCTCGGCGAGGTGGCCGCCCAGCGACGGGGCCGCATGGAAGGTGTCCGCGAAGCCGAGCCCCGCCTCCCCGCACACGGCGCGCTCGATGCGCGCGAGCTCGCCGACCACCGCCGCCTCCTGCGCGTCGCGCCCCACCTCGGGCTCGCGCTCGGTGGCGACGGGCTCGCCGAACGAGAGGTAGAGGACCGGGCGCTCGGTGCCCGCGAACTCGTAGCGCAGGCCGACGGGCACCGTGACCGAGCGCCGGGCCACGCGGGCGATGGCCGCGGCGCCGGCGCGGAAGCCCAGCGGCCGCTCGGTGACGGGCCGCTCCGCGCCCTGGGGGAAGACCCACACCAGGCGGCGTGGCCGATCGAGCAGCCGGGCCGCGTACTTCACCGCGGCGGCGCCGTCGGCGGGCCGGTCGAGATCGACGCCGAACGCGCCCACCCTCGCGAAGAAGGGGAGGCGCCGCAGGTTCTTCGCGTCCATCAGGGCGTGGCCGTCGGTGCCGAGGAGGTGCTGGGAGGCGTGGAGGACGACGAGCGGATCCCACCACGAGGTGTGGTTGGAGACGGCGAGGAGAGGCGCGGCGGCCGCGAGCTCCCGGGCGCGGCCGAGGCCGTGCACGCTCACGCGCTCGAAGGTGCGCTCGATCCGGGAGCGGGCGTGGCCCGCGAACCAGGCATTGAAGAGAGCGTTCTTGCGGGCTTCGATCACCGGCGGCCCCGCGCGCCGAGGGGCGCGGCCGGCAGCGCCGCGGCTTCGATGAGGAACTGGGTCTCGGGCAGCGCCGGGGCCAGCGCGGCAGCCGACGACTCGCCGGGGCCCACGAAGAACGCGCAGAGCACCAGCCACAGCTTGCGCCGACCGGAGACGACGGCGCGCCCGCTCACCGAGTCGAAGCCGCGCCGCGCGACGACGTGGCCGATCTCGCCATAGAGGAGGCGCGCGGCGCGGATGGCGGCGCGGCAGTCGGGCGGGAGCCGGGGGATGCCCCGCTCGGCGCGGACGTAGAGGATGTCGGCGTAGCCGAGGAGCCGCTCGATCACCGCGGCGAGCGCCCTCGAGTGGCTGGGGCGGGCGACGAGGGCGAGCGGGTCCACCCCCGCCTCTTCCAGCCAGTGGAGCGGCAGGTAGATGCGGCCGTTGCGCGCGTCCTCGCCGACGTCGCGGGCGATGTTGGTGAGCTGCATGGCGACGCCGAGATCGCAGGCGCGCGCCAGCGCCTCCGGGGAGCGCGCCCCCATGACGACGGTCATCATGGCGCCGACGGTGCCCGCGACGCGCGCGGCGTAGGCGGTGAGCTCGGCGAGGCTCGGGTAGCGGCGCCCCTCGGCGTCCCAGGCGAAGCCTTCGAGGAGGGCCTCGACGAGCTCGCGCGGGAGCTGGTGCTCGAGGACGACCGCCGAGAAGGCGCGGTCGATGGGGTGATCGTGAGGCGCGCCCGCATAGGCGAGGGCGAGCCGCCGGCGCAGCTCGGCGACGGCACCCGGCTCCTGGGCGAGATCGATGGCGTCGTCGGCCATGCGACAGAAGCCGTACAGCGCGGCGGCCGGGGCGCGGACCCGGCGCGGGAGCAGGAGGGAGGCGGCCGCGAAGCTCTTCGACCCCTGCCGCAGGAGCGCACGGCAGGCGGCGAAGTCGGCAGGCGTGGCGCGGGCCGAGAGCCCGGACAAGGCCACGGACGGGGTCTCAGACGAGAGCAGAGCCATGAGGGACCACCTTGTCGAGCACCCGGGCGGAGGAGAGGACACCGGGCAGACCGGCGCCGGGGTGCGTGCCGGCGCCGACGATGTAGAGGCGCTCCACGTCCTCGCTCTCGTTGTGCGGGCGGAAGTAGGCGCTCTGGGTGAGCACCGGCTCCATGCCGAACGCGGCGCCACGGAACGAGGAGAGGCGGTCCTGGAAGTCCTGCGGCGTGAGGAGGCGCGAGGTGACGACCGCGTCCCGCAGACCGGGGAGGACGGTGCGGCCCAGCAGCTCCTCGATGGATCGCCGGTAGCGCTCGGCAGTCTCGCTCCAGTCGGTGCCGCTGAGGAGGTTGGGCACCGGCGAGAGGACGTAGAACGCGTCGCTCCCCGCCGGCGCGAGGGAGGGGTCGGTGGCCGTCGGACGGTGGAGGTAGAGGCTGAAGTCGTCGGCGAGCACGTGGCGATCGAAGATGTCCTCGAGCAGGCCCCGGTAGCGCGGCCCGAGCAGGATGGTGTGGTGGGCGACGTCGGGGTACTGCCGGCGCGTGCCGAAGTACCAGACGAACAGGCTCATCGAGTAGCGCTGCTTCTCGATGCGACGATCGGTCCAGCGCCGCCGCGCCTCGGGCGGCACCAGGTAGCGGTACGTCCACGCGGAGTCGGCGTTGGAGACGACCACGTCGGCGTCGATGCGCTCGCCGGTGGTGAGCTCGACGCCGGTGGCGCGGCGCCCGTCGAGGAGGATCTGTCGGATCTCGGCGCCGCAGCGGACCGCGCCCCCCTGCCCTTCGATGAGCTTGCACAGCCCGCGCACCAGCGCGCCGGTCCCGCCGACCGGGAAGTGGACGCCCCACTTGCGCTCGAGGAAGGCGATCAGCGTGTAGATCGACGTCGTGGAGAACGGGTTCCCGCCCACGAGCAGCGGGTGAAAGCTCATCACCTGGCGGAGGCGATCATCCTTCACGTACCTGGAGACGAGGCCGTAGACGGTGCGGTAGCTCTGTAGCCTGATCATCGCCGGCGCGACGCGCGCCATGTCCGTCCACGAGCCGAAGGGCACGTCGCTGAGCTGCTCGAAGCCGACGCGGAAGATCTCCTCGCTCGCGCGGATGAAGCGCTCGTAACCCTCGACGTCGCCGGGCGCGAGCCGGGCCACCTCCTGGCGCATCGCGGCGGGGTCGCCCGTGTAGTCGAAGGTGGTGCCGTCGTGGAAGCGGATCCGATAGAACGGCGACACCGGCCGCATCTCGATGTCGTCCGCCATCGATCGGCCCGCCAGGCTCCACAGCTCCTCGAAGAGGAAGGGCGCCGTGATCACGGTCGGGCCGGCATCGAAGGTGAACCCGTCCTGGCGATGGACGTAGGCGCGCCCGCCCGGCGCATCCAGCTTCTCCAGCACGGTCACCCGGTAGCCCCGTGCGCCGAGGCGCACCGCCGCAGCGAGCCCGCCGAAGCCGCTGCCGATGACGACGGCGTGAGGTCGCGCTTTCTCCATCGGCGCAAGTATAAGGATTGTACAAACTTTGGCCAACGCTTTATGGTGACCGCGATGGCCGAGCGGGCAGGGGGTGTGCGGTGAGCTGGTACCGGATCAAGGCGGTGTCGCAGCTCGTGGGCGTCTCGACGGCGACCCTGCGCGCGTGGGAGCGGCGCTACGGCGTGCCGACGCCCTCGCGGACGGCCTCGGCGTACCGCCTCTACAGCGACGCCGACGTGCACGTCATCCGCACCATGCGCGATCTGGTGGAGCACGGCATGGCCCCGGCAGAGGCGGCCCGCACGGTCGTGGCCGACGCGCCGCCGCCTTCGTCGGGCGCCGCCACGGAGGAGCGTGATCCCTTCGTCTCGGCGAGCAACCGTATCGTCGAGGCGACCGTGCGCTTCGATCCGGACGCCCTCGAGCTCGAGGTCGGCCGGACCCTGGCGCTCGGGTCGTCCCTGGCCATCTTCGACAGGACGATCGGTCCGGCGCTCCAGCGCATCGGAGAGCTGTGGCACGCGGGGACCATCACCATCGCGCAGGAGCACCTGGCCTCGCAGCTCCTGCTCGGCACCCTCACCGATCTGCTGCGCCTGGCCCAGCCGGCGGACACCTCGCGGCGCGTCGCGCTGGCGTGCTTCGCGGACGAGGATCACGGCCTGGCCCTGCACGGGATCGCGCTGCACTTCGCGTCGTGGGGCATGCGCACGGTGATGATCGGCCCGCGCACGCCGCCGGCGGCGATCGGGCACGTGGTCGAGACTCTCGCGCCCGACGCGGTGGCGCTCTCGGCGACGATGTCGCCCGCGCCGCCGCGGGCCCGGGAGCTCGTCGACGCCTACGCCGACGCCTGCCGGTCCACCGTGTGGGTGGTGGGCGGGCAAGCCGCCGAGGGGATGAGGACCTGGGTGGAGGCGCGGAACGGCCTCATCGCCAGCCCGGTGATGCCCGAGCTGCGCAAGCAGCTCGAGCGCGCGATCGCGGTCCGGAGGCGGCGCCCCAAGAGCAGCTGAGGAGCGGTCATCCTGGGGAACGCCCGAGAGCGTTCCCCGACGCATCCTGGGGAACGCCCGAGAGCGTTCCCCGACCAATCAGATCCCCTCGACCTGCGCCTTCAAGAGGGCGAAGAGCCGCTTGCGCGAGGCGGCATCCAACACGCCCTCGGCGGCGAAGAGCACCCGACCGTCCCTCCCGACGAGCACCACGTTGCTCACGCCGCGACGGAGCTGGTAGGCGCTGCGAAAGGCGCCGGTCCAGTCGCAGTAGATGGTGGTTCCCTGCTTGCGGGACTCGTCACGGATGGCGTCCCGGACCATGCCCTTGGCGGGCCAGAAGTCCCACGCGCTGACGTCGGCGACCGCCGCGAGCGCGATGCGCGCCTGGTAGCGCTCCCCGCGGGCGAGCTCCGCCAGCTCGCTCTTGAGGGCGTGGTTCTGCTTCGCCGAGTCGCGATCCTCGTACACGATGAGGATCGGCTTTCCGGCGAACGCCTTGAGCTCGGCGATGCGGCCGTCCGCGTCCTCCATGCGGGCGTTGGGCGCGGCCTCGCCCTCCCTGGGCACGGCGAGGGCGCTCGACGAGCCGAGCAGCGATCCGGCCGACACGACGGCGCCAACGGCGACCAGGGAGCGGAGCTTGTCGCGCTTCATTGTTCATACTTCGTACAACGTACAGAAGCATCGGTCAACGTCCGCTGGGGCCGCGGAACCGCGCCGCACGGAGCGCGCCCCCCGTCTTGACAGCACCGCTCGAGTGCTGAGATTCACAGCGCGCAGCCGCTCACCGACGAGTGAAAGTGGCGCAACCATTCATCAATATGGCCTCGCGTCGGGTCCCCCGGGGCCACCGACGGACGCGGGCCGTGGGTCGGGGTGCACCTTGCGCCCCGGACGAGGAGAAGACGACCATGTTCAGCTACTTCGAGGACCTCGATCGCACCCTCGCCGCCATGAACCACCTGCGCCGCCGCGTGGACCGGCGCCTCGACGACCTCGAGCCCGCCCCCTCCCGGAGCCCCGGCGTCGAGCGCATGTGGAGCGGGCGCTTCCCGAGCCTCTCCTGCGCGGACACCGGCGCGAGCCTGGTGTTCGAGGCGGACCTGCCCGGGCTGGATGAAAAGGACGTCCAGCTCGAGGTTCACCAGGACGTGCTCACGCTCCGCGGCGAGCGCCGGCAGGACGCGCCCCAGGGCTGGCTGGTGCATCGCCAGGAGCGCGCTCCGGTGAAGTTCTCACGGAGCTTCACGCTGCCCTGCAAGGTCGATCTGGAGAAGAGCACCGCGCGGCTCAAGGACGGCGTGCTCACACTCACGCTGGTGAAGGCGACCGAGGCCAGGCCCCGGCAGATCGCGGTCAACGCCCACTGAACGTCGAGAGGAGACACCGATGAACGAAGCGAGCATGAACAAGCGGGAGCCGGAGCGGATGGCCGAGCGGGCGACGTACGCGCCGCCGGTGGACATCTTCGAGAACAAGGACGAGATCCTCATCCTCGCGGACGTGCCAGGCGTCGTCCTGGAGGGGCTGACGGTGAACCTCGATGGGGACCACCTTACCCTCGAAGGGCACCGCCGGAGCCGCGCGAGCGGCGGTGACGAGGCCGTCGACTACCGGCGCACCTTCGTGGTCCCGCGGGGGATCGACTCCGACAAGATCGCCGCGACGATCCACAACGGTGTCCTGCGGCTGGTGCTGCCCAAGCCGGTCGCCCTCAAGCCACGGCAGATCGAGGTCAAGGCGGGCTGAGCGTCCACGCCCGAGCTCGGGCGCTGCGGAGGAGAGCGTCCGCTACCTCGGCCGGGCGTGCACCGTGAGGACGGGCGCCGGGCTGGCGCGGACGATCTTCTCCGTCACGCTGCCCAGGAGGAAGTGGGCGAGTCCCTTGCGGCCGTGCGTGCCCATGGCGACGAGCGCTGGATCGAGCTCGTCGATCGCCTTGAGGATCTCCACGGCCGGATCGCCCGCTCGCAGCAGGCAGCGCAGGCCGCCCTGCTCCTCGGCCAGCTTCTCGATGGCGGTCCTGGCGGCGCCCGCGATCTCGTCCGGCAGGCCGGGGGCGACGATGGGATCGAAGCCTGGGTAGACCACCACCGGGATGGTGTAGGTGTGCAGCAGCACCACCTCCAGGCCGAGCTTGGGCGCGAGCTCGCGCGCGGTCGCCAGCGCGTCGAGCGAGGCGTCCTGAAAATCGATCGGCACCAGAATCGTCTTCGAGCCGTTCATCGCGAGCCTCCTCGGGGGCGTCGTCGCCCGCGTCGAGGTGGAGCACCACGCGTGCCAGTCGTGCGTGGGGCCGGTCGCTGCCCCCGCCCGGCGCAAGGCGTGCGGCCGGGCGAACGGCCTGCGCAGGCGGGGCGCGGCTTCAGTTGCGCGCCTTGGTCATCACGATCTCGCGCCCCTCGCCGATGCGCCAGCGGAGCTGCTGATCGCCCACGATGGCCATCTCAGCCTCGTCATGACCGCCCTCGTCCCGGTTGAAGCTGACCAGGAGCGTCTCCGCATCCTTGCGGCTGACCTTGAACGTCCCGCTCCGCGGCGTCTCCGCGGGGATGGTCACGGTGACCTTGTTCCCCGAGAACTCGATGGCGGTGCCCTTCACCCAGCCGGTCGCCTTCTGCACCTGGCTGACCGGAACGTTCTCGATGCTCTCTCCCAGCCAGCGTCCCTGGAGCTTGTCGCGCGGGGACTTTTCGCAGCCGGCGGCGAAAGGGATGGTGATTGCCAGAGCCAGAGCGGTCTTCACCCGTGATCGCATGCACATCCTCCACGGGCAGTCCGAGGCGTCCCCGCGCCCCGGCCGCCCCATCACCTCGAATGGTAAGGAGCCGGCCTGGTGAAGGCCAAAGGAATGTAGGACAATTCTCTACATGGGCGCTCACCTCCGGCCTCCCTCTCCCCGCGCCCCTGCGCTATGGGACGGCGACCGCCTTGAGCACGCCGTTTTTCCACCGTCGCCTCCCCTCCCTCGATCGCACCGCGCTGCTCCACCGGATCGTCGACGGTGTTCGCGCCGTCCGGGCGGCGGGCGCGCCGGCGGTCGTGGTCTTCGACCTCGACGGCACGCTCATCGACAATCGCCCCCGGGTCGTGGCCATCCTCCACGAGCTGGCCGATCACTGGCATGCGCGCCACACCGTGGCCGCCGCGTGCTGCGCGGCTGCGCAGCGCGACGACATCGTCTACGGCATCGTCGAGAACCTCCGCCGCCTGGGGGTGACCGACCCCGCGCTCCACCGCGAGGCGTTCGACTTCTGGAAGGCCCGCTTCTTCGCCGACCCGCACGTCCGCCACGACGTCGAGGTGCGCGGGGCCCGCGCCTTCGCCGGGGCCGTCCACGACGCGGGCGCCGTCGTCGTCTACCTCACCGGCCGGGATCTCCCCAACATGGCCCTCGGCTCCTTCGCCAGCTTGAGGGATCTCGGCTTCCCGATCGGGAGGATCGGCACCGAGCTGGTGGTCAAGCCCGCCTTCGAGACCCCGGATGTCGTCTTCAAGCGCTCGGTCGCGCCCGATCTCGGCCGCCTGGGGACGGTGGTGGCAACCTTCGACAACGAGCCCGCCAACGTCGGCGTGTTCCTCGAGGCCCACCCCTCCTCGGTGGGCGTCTTCCTCGACACCCAGTACGCCCCCGATCCCCCGGCGCTCGACGCGCGCGCCGCCGTCATCGACACGTTCGAGCTCGAGCCGTGAGGCGCCGGATCGGCCCGCTGCTCGCAGCGCTCGTGCTCTCGGGCTGCGACTCCACGCCCCAGCCGGCCGGTCCGAGCGACGCCTCCGAGAGCCCCAACGCCAGCATCCTTCCGGCGCCGCTCGCGACCGAGACGCCGGACCTCGCCGACAGCGGCGCCGCCGCGGAGGAGGCGGGCAGCCGCGGCACTCCCTCCGAGACCACGCAGACCCCGGGCCGCCCGGTCGCCGACGCGAGCGCGCAGCTACCACCGCCGGAGAGCATGGCGCCGGCGACGCCGCTGCCAGCCGAGGCGGTGTCGTACGGAAAGGACCTCTCCGGCGTGACGCTGGACGCCGCGCTCCGGTGGCGCGACGTGCCGGCGCCGCCCCGCGCCCCCGAGGTCTCCGCCGACGGTTTGCGGGAGGCGCAGAAGCTCACCGCGCTCACGCTCAAGATCGATCTGGCCGAGACCGGCCGCATGCGCGCCGAGCTCACTGGAAACGGCTTCCCCCTGCCATCCCACAGCGAGCTGCGCGCGCGCACCGACCGCTACGGCAACCTGCTGCTGTGGCCCGGCGGCGGCAGTTACCGGGTGATCCCGCCCGGAGCCCTGCGCACGCTGCTGGGCGAGCGCCGCGTCGACGCCATGCCGCTCTCGCCCGGTACGGTGCGGGCGCAGGGGGAGGGCCGGCGGCTCGGCTTCGGGGTGCGCAAGCTGGAGATCACGTCGAGCGTCGCGACCTTGCGCCTCGAGCTCGGGAGGGTCCCCGAGAGCGGCGAGGGCGGCGCCCTGCTCTGCCGGGCCCTGGTCGAGCTGGGCGGCGTGGATCCGCGCACCCCCGCCTGCCAGCCCGGGGAGGTCCCGCTGGCCGCGTCGTACTCCTGGCAGGAGGGCGGCGGCATCACGTTCGAGGTCTCCGCCGTCGGCAAGCGCACCGACCTCGTCGCGAGCGCCCTCCTCGTGCCCGGGCCCGGGGTAGCCCACCTCCCCGCCGGTCTGCCCGGCGTCCCCCATGGCATCTTCCTCCCGCGCGAAGCCCTCGCCGCGCTGCGCACCGCGCCGCTCGCGGTCCCCACCTCGCGTGACGCCTCGGTGCCGACCGAGGGCTTCGTCGCCGTCAACCACTCCGATCGCGCCATGGTTCTGGTGCTCGACGGCATCCCCGCCGTGCTCGTCCCGCCCTTCGGCGAGGAGTACGTCGTCGGCCCGCAGCGCGGTCGCTACCTCGCCCAGTGGCGCAGCTTCCTCGGAGAGAAGGTGGCGCCCCCGCACCCCATCGACATGCCGGCCCGCCTCGTCCACGGCGGCGCGCCCGACGCGGGCGCACCGGACGGAGGCTGAGCATGATCGCCGCGCTGCCCTGGGCCCACGTGCCCTCGTACCTCACCTCGACGATGCCGATCACCGTGCGCTTCTGCGAGACGGACCTGATGGGCATCGTCCACCACGCCAACTACCTCATCTACTGCGAGGCGGGCCGCGTCGACTGGCTGCACCGCCGCGGGGTCCGCTACGACGAGTGGGCGCGCCGCGGCATCCACCTCCCCGTCGTCGAGACCCGCCTCCGCTACCGGAAGGCCGCCCGCTTCGACGAGGAGCTGGTGGTGGCGACGACCAGCGTCGAGGTGACCCGGGTGACGGTGCGCTTCGGCTACCTGATCACCCGCGGCGTGGAGCGCATCTGCGAGGGGGAGACGCTGCTGGCCTGCGTCGGGCATGATCTGGCGCCGAAGCGCTTCCCGGCCGACATCGCGGACACCCTCCGCGCCGCGGAGGTCGCCGCGACCGCGGGTGGCTCCAGCGGGTGACCCTTTGCTCCCGAAGGACTCGGTGGTACCTCGCCCGGCATGACGCTAACCCAGGTCAGCACCCTCCTGAGCGCCGAGCAGATCGCCGTGCGCGTCCGCGAGCTCGGCGCCCAGATCACCGAGGACTACGCCGACCGCCGGCTGGTGCTGGTGAGCGTGCTCAACGGCAGCTTCGTCTTCACGGCCGATCTGGCCCGCGCCATCGCCCTCACCAACCTGCGCATCGAGTTCCTCGGGGTGCGCAGCTACGGCGAGGGGACGAGCTCGAGCGGCGTGGTCCAGATCACCCACGACCTGGCGCGCCCCATCGAGGGCGAGGACGTCCTCATCGTCGAGGACATCGTCGACACCGGCCTCACCATCGCCCACCTCAACGAGCTCCTCCGCACCCGCCACCCGGCGAGCCTCAAGGTCTGCTCGCTGCTCCACAAGCCCGCGCGCACCAAGGTGGAGGTGCCCATCCACTACCTCGGCTTCACCATCGAGGATCGGTTCGTGGTCGGCTACGGCCTCGACTGGGCGGAGCGCTACCGTAACTTGCCCTATATCGGCGTCGTGGAGGCGAAATGAGCAGCAAGCGGCTGGCGGTGCTGGAGAAGATGACGGGCGCGGGGTCCAAGGATCCCTTCGCCTGGTACGGGCTCGCGCTGGAGTACAAGAGCGTCGGTCGGAGCGACGACGCCGTGGCCACCTTCGGCAAGCTGCGCGAGATCGATCCCGGCTACGTCCCGCAGTACCTCATGTGCGGGACCTTGCTCCTCGAGCTCGGCCGCACCGAAGAGGCCCGCACCGAGCTCACCCTCGGCGCCCAGGTGGCCCGCGCCAAGGGCGACACCCACGCGCTCTCGGAGATCGAGGACGCGCTCGCCGGCATCCCCAGGTGAGCTGACGGTCACGGGCCGCTCCGCGGCCCCTCACGGATGCCGCCAGGCGTGACAGGGACGCCGACGGGCCGGGCACGGATGCCGACCGGCCCGGCATGGAGCCTACCCGGCCCGGCGTGGACTCCGACCGGCCTGGCGCGGACCCCGACCGGCCTGGCGCGGACCCCGACTGGGAAAGGGCGAAGCAAGGACGTGAGTCCACGTCAGGTGCGGAGCCGCACCCTGTCCTCTGCCGGAGCGCCCGAAACCGCTCCACGGCTCCTGAGTCGGCCACCGCGGTCGACGGTGAGCGCGACGTCGCGCCAGACGAAATCGCGCGACCGCAGCGCGCGCGTGAAGGCGGCAGCGAGCAGGCCGTCGGCGAGCAGCGCGTCGAGGACGAGCCGGCGCGGCCTGACGCGGGCGCCGGTGGCGCTGGTCGCTGCCGCGGCCACCAGGAGCCGCACCGCCACGGCCACGAGGGCCGCGGCGACGGGCGCGGGCTCGCCCGAAGCGGCGGCGAGGAGCACGATGGGGAGCGTGGCGAAGAAGAGGGCGGGATAGCTGACGAGGAGCGCCGGACGCTGGGCGCGGATGACCGTGATCCAGCGGGCGATGCGGGCCTCGACCTGGCGCCAGGTCCGCCCCGAGACCCGCGAGCGGGCCACGATCGGCGCGGCCTCCACGGCGTGGCCGCGCGCGCGCAGGCGGCGGGCGAGCTCCATGTCCTCGCCGAGGTAGCCGACGAGCGCTTCGAAGCCGCCCACCTCGGCCAGCGCGCCGCGCTTCACCGCGAAGAGCTTGCCCACGAGCCCGGCGGGGTCGAGCCCGGCGAGGATCGGGAAGGCGTGCAGCGAGGCCCCGAGGAGCGAGGCCGAGGCGCGATCGGCGAAGGTGCCCGAGCCGTCCTCGCGACCGATCTCGACCGGTGGCGCCCACACGGCGGCGAGGTCCGCGCGGGCGGCGAGCGGCGCGACCAGGGCGTCCAGATCGGTGCCGTCCAGATCGACGTCGCTGTCGGCGACCAGCACCACCTCGAAGGGAGCGCGCTCGGCGGCGATCACCGCGGCGAGCTGCGCCGCCTTGCGGTTGGGCCCCTGGGCAGAGGTGAGGATCACGGAGGCGTCCAGCCCCTTCGCTGCGAGCCCGGCCGCCGCGTCGCGCGCCGCGGGCAGCGCCGCGTCCGTGGCGTCGGCGACGGCGAAGCGGCAGCTCGCCGCGAACGATCGGCGCGCGGAGGCCAGCGAGGGCAGCGTCGCGTCCAGCCAGGGCTCGCGGCCGGCGCAGGGGCGGACGATCAGCACGCGCGTCGCCCGCGCCGCGCCGGGGAGAGGCGCGAGCCGGCGGAACAGGGAGCGGCGGACGGCCTCGAGCTCGACGCTGACGACGAGCGCCGACCAGCCGAGCGAGGCCATCCCGAGCGCGCTCCACCCCATCACCCGCGCTCCCGGCGCGTGCGGAAGTGGAGCATGAGCTGGACAGCGCGGGTGCGGAAGCGATCGAGCGAGAGCACCTCGTGGGTGCCCTGGCACTGGCGGCCGAGGAGGCGCGTTTCCACCAGCGAGCGGGCGTAGAACGGCGTGTCCTCGAGCGTGCGCGTGATCCGGGGCGCAGCGCCGGGATCGCCGTGGACCACGCGGGGCATGCGCCACCCGGTCGGGGGCGCCGCCACGGCGTCGACGGGGAACCCGGAGGTGATGCGGCCCCCGGGCTCGAAGGCGCGGGTCACCAGGAGCCGCGAGCCGTCGCGCCGCTCCACGTCGTAGGTCACCGCGGCGCGGCCGCCGGAGGTCACCCGCGACCAGGTCCAGCCGACGAACGCGTCCTCGAGCGGCTCGTCGCCGCCGTTGGCGTCGAGGTAGGCGGCGCCCCCGAAGCGGAGCGGCGACGGGTGGCGGATCTCCACCTCGGCGCGGGCGGAGGGCGCGATCGGCTGCCAGCGGTGCCGGCCGGCGGCGTCGAGCGTCACCGGGTCGCCGCCGCGCGCCGACGGGACCAGCCGCACGGTGCCCGCGAGACGCCCCCCGAAGGGCGCGGTGCGCTCGTCGAAGTCGACCTCGAGCGTCGAGCCGGCCCAGCGCAGCGCGCTCGGGCCCAGGGTGAGCTCGCCCTCGCTGCGGCGGGTGGCGCGCTCCCCGCGCTCGGTGAGCACCCAGGAGCTGCCGCGGGGCGTGTAAAGGGCGACGTTGATGGCGGCGTGCGCGAGCGGATCGGCCACCCCACCGCCCGCGGCCCGGGCCGCGAAGTAGTGGGGGGAGAAGACGCTGCCGAGCATGGCGATGAGGCTGAGCGCCCAGCGCCCGTCGTCGCTCACCACGTCGAGGTACCACCAGGCATAGCCGCCGGGCGCTACCGCGAGATCGAAGCGAGGTCCTCGATCACGCTCGCCGCCGCCAGCTTCCCGCTCAGCGCCACCATCGGGACGCCGGCCCCCGGGTGCGCGCTCCCACCGGCCAGATAGAGGCGGGGCACCCGCGTCCTCGAGGTCCCCCGCGAGAGGGGCGACGTCATCCCGTGCGAGGCCGGACCGTAGAGCGCTCCCCCCGTCGCCGGGAAGAGGCGCTCGAAGTCCCTCGGGGTGGTCACCACCGCCGGGCTCCCGCTCCGGTCCACCCGAAGCCCCAGCCGGGCGAGCAACTCGAAGCAACGCGTCTCGCATTCTGGAACCTCGTTCTGGGGGGCGTCGGGGCCGGGGCGGTCGCCGGTGGGCGGCGCGTTGATGAGGATGAGGAGCCGCTCGGCGCCGCCCGCGAACCGGCCCTCGTCGTCGCGATCCTGGGCGCACACGTAGACCGTGGGCTCGCGGGGGACCTCGGCGCGGTCGAAGAGCGCCCGGAACTCCGCCTGGTAGTCGGAGGAGAAGAAGACGTTGTGCCGCACCAGGGGGAAGCCTCGGGTCTCGGCGCGCAGCGCCCAGGTGATGGCCGACAGCGAGCGCGACGTGGGCACGTCGGCGCCGCGCGCGACGCGGCCGCCGAGCAGGCCGCGCGCCAGGGCCTCGGCGTCGCCGTTGAGGACGACCGCATCCGCCTCGATCCGCTCCCCGGAGGCGAGGCGGACGCCCGTGACGCCGCGGTCGCGATCGGTCGCGACGCTGATCTCGGCCACGTGGGCGTCGGTGCGGATGCGCCCGCCGGCGCGCTCCACCAGGGTGGCGAGGGCCTCGGCCAAGCGGTACATACCGCCTTCGACGAGGTAGACCCCCTCGCGCTCCACGTGGGCGATGACGTTGAGCGTCGCGGGCGCGAGGAAGGGTGACGAGCCACAGTAGGTCGCGTACCGACCGAAGAGCTGACGGAGGCGTTGGTCTTGGAAGAACTCGCCGAGGGCCTTCCAGAGCGTCCGGTGGCCGTCGATCGCCCAGAGCGCACCGAGGCCGAGATCCCTCGCGGCGGCCAGCGCGGTGCGCAGGCTGGGCCGCTCCGAGCGGAGGAAGGGGCGCTCCACCGTCCGGTAGATGCGCGCGGTGTACTCGCAGAAGCGCCGATACCCGCGCGCCTCGGCCGCACCGGCGAAGGCGGCCACGGCGTCGGCCGAGCGCTCCACGTCCGAGAACAGATCGAGCACGCTGCCATCGGCGAAGGCGTGCCGCGCGAGGCGCTCGGCGCGCACCAGCGTCACGTGCTCCTCGAAGCGCTCGCCGACGGAGGCGAAGATCTCGTCGAAGACCCAGCGCATGGTGAGCACCGTGGGGCCTGCGTCGAACCGAGCGCCAGCCGCCTCGATCTCGCGCATCTTGCCGCCGACCCGCGGCGCGCGCTCGAGCACGGTCACGTCCAGACCGCCGTGGGCGAGCAGTGCGGCCGTCACCAGCCCGCCGACGCCCGCCCCGATCACGGCCACGCGCCCGGAACGAACCGACATGCGACCGAGATAAGCGCTCCCGCCCGACGCGTCAACGTTCTGTTCATTGTTTGCGCAAAGTATTGACAGTCTCTCCGGACGACGGAAAGATGAGCGCCCATGAGCTCCTCTGGCCGCATCGAACGAACCCTGGGCGTCGCGGTCGATCGCTCCTCCGAGGGCGCTCCGCCGCGGCTCGCCTCCGCGCTCAGGCACGCTGTTTTCCCCGGTGGCGCGCGCATCCGCCCTCGCCTCTGCCTCGCCGTCGCGGCCGCCTGCGGAGACCCAGCGCCGCCCCTCAGCGACGCCGCGGCGGCGGCCATCGAGCTGCTCCACTGCGCCTCCCTCGTCCACGACGACCTTCCATGCTTCGACAATGCTTCGACGCGGCGCGGGCATCCCACCGTGCACCGGGCCTTCGGCGAGCCGCTCGCGGTGCTCGCGGGGGACGCGCTCATCGTCGCCGCGTTCGAGGTGCTGGCCCGCGCGTTCGCCGCGGCCCCCGATCGGTTCCCCTGCCTGGTCGAGGTGGTCGCCCGCGGCGTCGCCGCCCCTCACGGCATCATCGCTGGCCAGGCCTGGGAGTCCGAGCCCCGCATCCCGGTGATCACCTATCGCCGCACCAAGACCGGCGCGCTCTTCGAAGCCGCGGGCGCCGCGGGCGCGATCGCCGCCGGGAGCGATCCGGCCCCCTGGCGCACCTTCGGCGAGCGCATCGGTGAGGCCTATCAGGTGGCGGACGACATCCACGACGTGGCCGGCGACGCGGTCTCGCTGGGCAAGCCGACGGGTCGCGACAGCGCCCTCGGCCGGCCCAACGCGGCGCACGACCTCGGCGTCGGCGGGTCGCGAAAGCTGCTCGGACAGCTCCTCGACGAAGCGCTGGACGAGATGCCTCCCTGCCGCCACCCCGAGCGCATCCGGGCCTGGGTGCTGGAGACCGCCGCGCTGCTGATGGGCGCTGGGCGCGGCGCCCGCCTGAGTTACGACGACAGCGAGCACGAGCGGGAGTCTCGGTCCGCCTAGTCAGGTCCGTGGGGGTTGACGCCGCGGGCGCGCTCCCGTTCTCTCCCGCCGTGCGCACCAGCTTCCTCGGCTTCGTGATCCTGGCCGGGCTCGGCGCGGGATGCTTCACGGTGGACGGCGCCAGCTCCAACGCGCGGCCGGCGGTCCTGCTCCAGGCCTCCACCGATCTCGACTGCCCCCAGCGCGAGATCCGGGTCACCAAGGAGTGGGGCGGCCGCTTCGAGACCGTCGGCTGCGGCCACAAGGCGGTCTACAACACCGGGTGCGCAGGTCTCCGCTGCACCGCTGCTCCCGAGGGGCAAGCCGTGCCCTGGGCCGACCGACCCCCGCCGACCCCGAGCCCCGACGACTACGTTCACGGGGCGAGTCCGTGAGGCAACTGGGCGAAAAGACTTCGCTCGTCGCCACCTTGATCCCGGCCCAGAACGACGGTAACCATACGTCACATCGGTAGCGCGAGCCGTGTTGCGCTAGGCTGATGCCCCAACCCGAGCGGAATCCCGATGCCTTACATCATCACCGAGAACTGCACCGGCTGCACGGCGTGCATCAAGCGCTGCCCCACGGACGCCATCACGGGGGAGCGCAAGCTGCTCCACGTCATCGATCCCGAGCTGTGCATCAACTGCGGCTCCTGCGGCGTGGTCTGCCCCGACGAGGCGATCTACGACGACGCCGGCAACCTCTGCGAGATGCTCAAGCCCGCGGCTCGGCCGAAGGCGTACATCGATCTCCAGTCGTGCGTGGGCTGCGAGTGGTGCGTCTGGGCTTGCCCCTTCGATGCGCTCGAGATGTCGACGCTGAAGAGCAGCCACCACTTCAAGGTCGCCGAGCTGATCACCAAGAAGTGCGTGGGCTGCACGCTCTGCGAGCTCGACTGCCCCTACGACGCCATCCACATCTTCCACGGCGACTCCGAGAAAGCCGAAGCCCAGAACGAGCGCAACGCCCGGTACGAGGAGGAGATCGGCTCGCGGCCGGAGCCCGCGCCTCCCGCGGCCGAGGACGAGAAGGCTGCGTGAGCGACGAGCCAGTACCGTCAGCAGCACCGTCGGAGGCATCAGCAGCACCTCCGGAGACGCCGCCGGACCCCGACTCCGAGAATGCCGCGCCGCGCGTCAGGCGCAAGAGGCGGAAGCGACGGGCCGAGGCGCAGCCGGTAGGCGCGCCGGTCGCCGTCGCCGATGGAGCGGAGGAGCACGTGCCCGCCTTCGCTCGCTCGTGGCCACGGGAACCCGCCCTCGACGCGCTGGTGGCTGCCTTCGAAGCTGGCAACTATGCCCGCGTCCGCGACGAGGCACCGGCCCTCGCCCAGCGGACCCAGGATGACGCCGTGCGCCGGGCCGCCCGAGAGCTGAGGCGACGGCTCGACCCGGATCCCGTCGCGGTGTACATGCTCATGGCGGCCGCCGCGCTCCTCGTCTTCCTCGCGAGCTGGTAC
>Ga0302283_1000653_pt1 | contig 28743 bp, 21 predicted proteins | sample III_Fen_E1_4_FD_198770 | JGI IMG/M metagenome (GOLD analysis project Ga0302283, IMG submission 198770) | Peat permafrost microbial communities from Stordalen Mire near Abisko, Sweden - III_Fen_E1_4 | ecosystem: Environmental > Terrestrial > Soil > Wetlands > Permafrost | place: Sweden: Abisko... | reverse complement strand
AGGATGCCGACGAACCGACGCCTCCACAGCCGGGGCAATGTGCGATGACGTTCGCCGGATGGACGGGCCAGCGGGACCATTCCGTTCTCAAACGAACATCCCGGATTCCCCAGGCGCGCGGGTATACCATGGTGCCTTCGTACAAATCAAGAACTCTCTTGCGGCGGCGGAGTGTCTTCTGGCGCAAGATGTGGGAGGGGTTGGCAGGTGTTGAAACTGCGGCATGATCCTTCGCAATGTCGAAAAGCCGGGTGGCAGACGTTGCCGACCCCGCCGAGTCCGCCTATTCTCTCCCTCATGGACGACACACCGCACCGCAGGCAACCTGCCGACTGGGACCCGCCCATGCCGAGCGAGGCCGAGCTGCTTGCGGCCCTCGCCCGGAGTGAAGCAGATATTGCCGCCGGGCGGGTCGTGCCCGCGTCGGTCGTGCACGAGGCGCTGCGCACGGCGATTGAGCGGATCGAGGCGCAGCGGATGCCACGGCACAAGACCGGCGGGCGTCGCTGATTGGCTACACTGACGAAGCCATAGAGCAGATCAGTGCTCTTCGCCGTCATTATGAAACTCTTGCCCGCGACACGGCGATCCGGGCGCTGGATCGGGCGCTGGCAGATGCCGAGGCGAAGATCGAAGGTGCGCCCGGTTCGGGATTGCCGGCCCCGCGCCCCTATCCCCGCCTTGCCGTTCCCGGCCGCTTGTGGATCAAGTCCGGGCGCTATTGGATTGCCTACCGAACCGAACCGGCCCCCGCGATTGCCGCCGTGTTTTTCGAGACCGCGAACATTCCTGGCCGACTGTAGCCCGGCAGAACCGCGGAGGGCGCCTCCAGCAGTACCTCACTGCCGTCCCCGGCTGTACCATGTGCCGATCGTAGCACCGGCCATTTCATCGTCCAAATTTGCTGTGGAGATTATAGGAGGGTGCAATTCCCTCGTGTATCCGTTGCCTTCCTGCCTGGCCGCGCCATCGGAAGAACTTCTGGCCCCGCTCAATCCTCAGCCAGCAGCGCGTCTAGCGTGACCGGGCAGACCGCGGCCACCGGCAGCAGCGGCTGATCGTCCATCGTCTCCGGCAAAGCCCGGAGCGCGTCGTGGTAGAGGCCGGCGACATCGATCCGCTGGCGCATGGAAGGCACGAACCGCCGGCGCACCTGGGCCAGGAACAGCCGAACCTCGGACCGCCAGTGCGGCACATCGCGCGACGACGGCCAGGCCTCGATCTTGAGCCGGTGGAGCAAGGCCTGCAGCAGCAGCGACTCGACCGCGTGCTGTTGCTCGCTTCCCACGCTCTCGATCTCCTCGGCGATGTTGGGCCAGTCCAGTTCCGCGTCGTTGACCAGCTCGCCGGCCGCGCGCCGCCGCAGCAGGCCGGCCTGCCGCTCTGACCAGAGCAGGACGTCGGTGTCGTAGAGATCGCTCATGGCAGCCACGCTTTCATGGTTGCATGCCCGTGTCCAGCAGACCAACGGCCCGATTTGCTATCCCACTTCTGTGGCAGGTTCGGGGGAAGCAATGTTCGCCCTGCGTTCGCAGCCGGCGGCCATGCCCGGCCCCTCTCAGGCCTCGGCCCGCAGCCCGTCCAGCCTGACCACCGGCAGCGGCAGCGGCAGAACAGGAGATCGATCCACCGTGACCGACAAGTCAATCTGCACAATGCTTTGCCCCCGCTCGCCACGCTCAGGGCAATCCTGTCCGGCTGACCGCGCCGCCACTCGGCTCCTGCGTTGAGAACGCGGCCTCCAGATCCTCGCACCCCGCGGTCAGCAACGGATCGAGCGTCACCGGGCAATCCGCGGGCGGTGCCAGCCCCGGCTTGCCGCCATAGCGGGTCAGTTCGATCTGCCGCACGGCACGGCCATAAAGCCGTGCCAGATCGATCCGCTGGCGCATGAAGGGCGCGAAGCGGCGTTCCGCATCCGACTGAAACGCGACGATTTCGGCGCGCCAATGCTGATCGGCGCCGAGCTCCGGCCAGCCATGAAGCTTCAGCAGGTGAACCAGGATTTGCTGGAGCACGGATTGCACCGCGTTGAGTTGGGAGAGGCCCAAATCTTCGATCGCCGCGGCGACATGCTCCCAGTCGATATCGTTCACCCGCTCGCCACGCGCGACGCGGCGCAGCAGGGCGGCCTGGTGTTCCGACCAGGCGAGAACGTCACGCTCGTACAGATCGTCCGGCATGGTTGGATGCTAACCCCGAGCGGTGCGGGTTTCCAGCGACAAGGGCCGCTTCCCGAATCGGGCAATTTCTTGTCCTATGCCGCGATGAACTTCGTACGCATGCAATCATCCCCCGCGGAACGCCGCGACCAGTACGCACGCCTGCCGCCGGAGCCCAAGCGGGTCCTGTGGCTGAAAAGCCTCGTCCTGCTGCCCGTCGGGAAGTCCGACTTCCTGGCCTGCCTGACACGCTCCGGCCTGCGCGCGCCCGACGGCACAGCCTGGTCCGCCCGCAGCGCCAATACCGCGACCGATGAGCTGCTGCGCCGGGGCTTGCTGACCGAGAGCCTGGTGTGCCCGCCGGCGCTGCTGCATCTCACCGCGGTCGATGCCGCCGCGTCCCCCGAAGCCGAGAGGCTGTTCGATGCGGTCCGCCGGACCTTCCCGGTGCGGACCGATGTCCCGCTCTATGCCTATAACCCGACGGCCACCCCGGAAACGCTGCACCGCCTGATCCGGCTGGCGATCTATGCGAACGATGAAGCCGCCTTCACCGCCGCCTGCGACTTCTATGTCAAGAAGTGGAGCAGCAGCGGCATGACCAGCTTCCTGGTCGGGACCTACGCCGAGGAGCCCCTCGCGCTCGACTGGCTCACCAGCCGCACGCCCGTCCTTCAGTTCCCGCTGTTCCTGGCGCGTCTGAATGCCTTCGCCGTGAGCGGCGTGCCGGGCCCGGACCTGCCGGGGCTGATCGCGCATTACCGGTCGCGCCGGCGGGACGACGGCTACGCGAGCTTCAACCTGGTGCTGTCGAACTACGACCTGATGGCCGGCCGGCTGGATGACCTCCGGGAGACCATCGCCGGGGATCAGGGGACCGGCGGCGCGCGGCAGGCGCTGGAGGGTTCGGTTGCCTTCCTGGAAGGCCGCAACGACGCGGCGCTGGCGCTGTACCGGGAGGCTCTGAAGCTGCGGCGCAAGCAAGCCGGCCGGCGCAAGATCTTCCTGGATGGCGAGCACGGCGTGTTGTTCCTGATGGCGTTGCTGCGCGCCAACGATCCGAAGCTGCACACGGAGATGATGGCCGGCCTCGATATCGTGCTGGAGCACCCGAACTTCTATACGGGCGGGTTCCAGGCGATGCTGGCGCTGCTCTGGCTGGTGCAGGGGATGGAGGCGAAGGCGCGCCAGGTGCTGGCCAGTCTGCGCGGAATGATGCCGCGCGAACCGCTCTCGGCTGCCTGCGTCGCGCTGGCGGAATATGCGGTCGATGCCGACCTGTCGCGGCAGCATGCGGCGGACCTCGCCGAGCGGTTCGGGTACTTGCGCGACCTGCTGCCGCTGGTCGCGCGCATTTATGCCGAAATCCTGGCCGCGGTGGCCAAAGCGCCCGCCCCCTACCGGGCGTGGCTGGCCGAGACGGGGCAGGGGCTGGCGGTGGACTTCACCCGCCTGATCCAGGTCCGCCAGCCCTGGGAACGGGCGCTGGAGAGCCTGGACGCCTTCCTGGGCGGCGGCACCAAGCCCGCGGCGGACAAGGCGCCGCGCAAGGCCAAGCGGCTGGTCTGGTTCCTGGATCCGGAGACGCAGGAGATCGCCGTGGCGGAGCAATCCGCCAAGGGCCGCGACGGCTGGACCGACGGCCGGCCGGTGGCGATGAAGCGGCTGCACGAACAGGACCCGCGGCTGGATTACCTGACCGAACAGGACCGCAAGGCGCTGCGCGCGATCCGCAAATCGACCTCGGGGTGGTACGGGGAGGAAGCCTTCGAGTTCGACACCGCGCGCGCGATCGCCTCCCTGGTCGGGCATCCGGGGGTGTACGACCTGCGGCAGCGCTCCCAGCCGCTGGAACTGGTGTCCTACCCGCTGGAGCTGGTCATCGCCGAGACCGGCAAGGGCTACCGCATCGCGCTGTCCCACACCACGCATGAGCCGACGGTGTTCCTGGAAGCGGAGACGCCGGCGCGCTACCGCGTGGTCGAGTTCCCGCAGAAGCTGCTGGCGTTGCAGGAGATCCTGGGCGCCGACGGCCTGACCGTGCCGAAAGCCGCGCGCGACCAGATCGTCGCCATGGTCCGCCGCGACAACCCGGCCTTGCCGATCCGCGCCGAAATCGCCGCGGTGGATCAGCCGGGGCTGGCGGGGGTGGCGACCCCCGTCGTCCAGTTGGTGCCGTACGAGGAGGGGCTGAAGCTCGCCTTGCTGGTGCGGCCGTTCGGCGCCGAGGGGCCGGCCTATGTCGCGGGTCTCGGCGGCCGGTCGGTGCTGACCACCATCGCCGGCAAGCCGGTCCGCGCCAACCGCGACCTGCCGCGCGAAGTGGCCGAACGCGGCGCCCTGATCGAGGCCTGCCCCACCTTGCGCGACCGCGGCGGCGCCGATGCGCATGAGGTGGTGATCGAGGACCTGGACGGCAGCCTGGAAGTGCTGCTGGAGTTGCAGGCCTACGCCGGCCCCGTTTCGGTCGAATGGCCGGAGGGGCGCAAGATGCGGGTCAGCGCCGTCACCCCCGGCAAGATGAAGCTGCGGGTCGGCCAGGACCGCGACTGGTTCAATGTCGATGGCACCGTGTCGCTGGACGAAGAGCAGGTGCTGGAGATGCGCTACCTGCTTGAGCGGCTGGGCCAGGCTCGGGGTCGCTTCGTGCCGCTGGGCGACGGGCGCTTCGTCGCGCTGACCCGGCAGTTGCAGGCGCAGTTGCAGCATCTGGCCGCGGTGTCGGAGCCGGGGAAGACCGGGCGGCGGGTGCATGCGCTGGGCGCCCCGGTGCTGGATGCGGTGCTGGCCGAGGCGGGCGAGATCAAGTCCGATGCCGCCTGGAAGAAGCACATCGCCCGCATCCGCTCGACCGAGGGCTGGACCCCGGCACTGCCGCCGACGTTGCAGGCGGAGCTGCGCGACTACCAAATTGAGGGCTTCGTCTGGCTGGCGCGTCTGGCGCGCTGGGGGGCGGGCGCGTGCCTCGCCGACGACATGGGCCTGGGCAAGACGGTGCAGGCGATCGCGGTGATGCTGGACCGGGCGGAGGAAGGGCCGTGCCTGGTGGTCGCGCCCACCTCGGTCTGCCCGAACTGGGACGCCGAGATGGCGCGTTTTGCCCCGACTTTGACGGTTTATCGTTTGTCTGAGGCAACGGACAGAGCGGCGATGGTGGCCGGCCTGGGGCCGCGGGATGTGCTGGTGTGCAGCTACACAATGCTGCATCTGGCCGCCGAAGCTCTGGCGGCGCGGCCCTGGCAGATGGTGGTGCTGGATGAGGCGCAGGCGATCAAGAACGCGGAGACCAAGCGGGCGCAGGCCTCGCTGGCGCTGCAAAGCGGCTTCCGGCTGGCGCTGACCGGCACGCCGGTCGAGAACTATCTGGATGAGCTCTGGAGCCTGTTCAGCTTCATCAATCCCGGCCTGCTGTGGTCTCGCGACGGGTTCCAGAAACGCTTCGCGGTGCCGATCGAGCGGGACCGCGATCCGGCGGCGCGCCAGGCGCTGCGGGCGCTGATCCGGCCCTTCCTGCTGCGCCGGACCAAGGCCGCGGTGCTGAGCGAGCTGCCGCCGCGCACCGAGACGACGGTGACGGTGGAGATGGGCGAGGCGGAGCGGGCCTTCTACGAGGCGCTGCGGCAGAAGGCGGTCGAGGCGATTTCCGGGCTCGCACTGCCGCCGGGGCAGCGGCGGGTGCGGATCCTGGCCGAGATCACAAGGCTGCGGCGGGCCTGCTGCAACCCGGCGCTGATCGATGCCGCCGCCGGGGTGAGCAGCGGGAAGCTGGAGGCGTTTCTGGGGCTGGTGGAGGAGCTGGTGCGCAATCGCCACCGCGCGCTGGTGTTCAGCCAGTTCGTCGGCCACCTGGCGCTGGTCCGCGCCGCCCTGGATGCTCGGGGGATCGGCTACGAGTATCTGGATGGCGGCACGCCCTCGGATGAGCGGGAACGGCGGGTGGTGGCGTTCCAGGGCGGCAGCGCGCCCTTGTTCCTGATCAGCCTGCGGGCGGGCGGCACGGGGCTGAACCTGACCGCGGCGGATTACGTGGTGCACCTGGATCCGTGGTGGAACCCGGCGGTGGAGGACCAGGCGTCGGATCGCGCGCACCGGATCGGGCAGGAGCGGCCGGTGACGATCTACCGGCTGATCATGCAGGAGAGCATCGAGGAGCAGATCCTGGCGTTGCACCGGGACAAGCGGGATCTGGCGTCGGCGCTGCTGGACGGGGCGGAGGTCGCGGGGCGGTTGAGCGAGGATGAGCTGCTGGCGTTGATCCGGGGGTAGGGGGGCCGACCAGACGTTATAGAACCTTGCACCGAGAGACCTGCCACTGGACTTGAAAGTATCTCCGTATGATTTTTACAGGCTATATTGACGAAAGCGACACCCATGGTTCAACGCCGGACATGACTCTGGCAGCCATGCTTTCGAGTGCCGGACGCTGGGAGCGGTGTGGGCGGCGATTGAAGGCTATTCAAAGTGATTTTGGCTTTTCCATCTTTCATGGGACGACCTTTGCTGCACTGAAAGGCGAATTCGAGGGCTGGTCGAGACAAAAGTGCTATGATCTTCTCATGGCGTTCGGAAGCCTGGTGGCGAACCATGTTACCGAGTGCGTAACTGTGTCGTGCGAATATGAAGTCTATAAGAAGCACTTTCTGGACGTGCGCCCTGCGAAGATGCATCAAACCAGCCAATATGGAATCTGCTTTCTCGCGATGCTCGATGCCCTATCGAAAGTCGTCGCGGCCCAAGGCCCTCAACATAAGCTATCGGTGGTAATTGAAGATGGCCACACGAATGCAACGGACACACGGCGGTTGTTTGACGAACGAAAGGGGCGGCTTGAAAAGGCGGGAGTCGACTTCCTCCGGTCTCACAGCCTATTCACCAAAAAGCAATGTCCTTTGTTGATGCTGGCAGACATCACGTCGCATGGGCACGCCCTGGAACAGAGGGCCGTGAGAAGTGGGGACGCTCCGAATTTCGCAGAGCGGAACGAGCGGGAGCCACGTCGCGGCGAAACCGGATGGACTATCTATGAGGTCACCCCAGGATATCTTGCCGCCCTAATTGAGGAATTCAACAGCGGCCGCGTAGCCGTCCATCAAGACTACCTCCGAAGGAAGCAAGCCTGGCTCAATGCCAAACAGGCCGTCGAGGGCTAATCCCACGTATTCGCCCGATATCGTCTGCCCCCAAACTCAAGATTTTTGGACGCTTCCCCTGCCGTCGTCTTTTCAACGGGTTAGGCTGCCCAAAATATATGACCAAATCGCGCCGAAGGCTACGTTTTCCCAACCTTCCCCATCCCTTGGACCTTTTCAGGCGCCCGCTCGCTTTGGTGTCATCCAAGGCCTTCCCGCCCCAATTGCGCAACAAGGTCCCGCAGCGTGGCGAGCGCCGCGTCGAAGCCGATCGGCTCACCGAACTCCCCGAATGATACCTGCCGCACGAAATCCGCATACTCCCCGGCCCAGAGCCGGTCGGTCCCCAGCCGCTGGAGCATGCCTGCGAACAGGGCGGCAGGACCCGACGGGACGGTTTCCGGCCCACGCCGACCGGCATCGGCAGCCATTGCATGACGCACCAGAACCGCAAAGTCGCCGGAGGCGGCGGCGTTCGCCGTGAGCGCGGCAAGGTCGTGCAGGTGTCGGATAATCGTGGGATCGTCCCCGGGGCTGCCACGCCGCCGCGCATGCACGCGCCAGGCGAGGGCGCTCAGCTTGTCAGCCGCGGTTTCGACAGGATCGACGCAGCGGAAGCTCGCCACCTCCAGGGGTTTGCCCCGGGCGACGGCGATAAGAGAGCCGATCGGCCGCGCAATGGGCGGCAGCGCCGGCGGCATCAAGGACATCTCAACACGGATGTGGGGACGCAATCCGGCGCCGGTGCCAAACAGGGTCGGATAGAGCAGATTGGCCGAGAAGAAGCGGTTTTCGTCGCGCTTATAGGGATCGCCGGTCAGGATGAAGCCGGCGCCAGTCAGACCGCTCAGGATCAGCGCGCGATAGGCGCTTCGCGCCTGCCTGGCCTTGTTCCGGCTGGCACAAGGCGGCATCCCTACTTTGAAGTCGATGTCCTCGGAGAAGCGCTTGATCAGGCCCCACGCCTTCGACAGCGAGGTGCCGCCGCCAAAGACCGGTGCCGCGCCGCCATGGTCGAGGCCAGCGAGCACACCGAGTGCCCGCGTGACGTGCCAGTCCTTCTCGACCAATCCGGGGTCGGACCTGAGACGGCTGGCAACATCCTCAACGAGCTGCCGGTCCAGCACGTTCGTAGCTCAGCGGGACACCGTTATAGACGATCGTGCGGCGGACCCGCCCACGGACGCCGATCACGCGGCCGGTCGGTACCTGGGTCGTTTGCCCGGCGTTGTAGGCCTGTTCCATCCGGGTCGGCACAGTTTCGATGCCGAGCCGGCCGAGGGCTTCGGCGGCCAACGCCCGCAGGCCCTTGGTCGGGGTCGGCTTGCCGTCGAGGGACGATGGCCTGGCTCTGGCATAGATGCCGTAACCCGCCTTCATCAGCCGCCCTTTGCGCACCAGCCCACGCAGCGCCCGCCCGACCTGATCATACCCGCCCAGGTCGTTGAAATCCGAGCGCAGGAACACGTCGCCACGTTTCCGCGCGATCCGTTTTTCCAGCCGCTCTTGCAGACTGTCGGGGATGTTTGCCATGTCTGACAACATACGACATGCCGAGGACGAATTCAAACGTTATATCAATACGTTGAGAAAAATTCAGACTCTTGTTGCAAGATTGCGATGCAGAGCACTCGGGTGCAACGCGCCCCAGGCTCGCGCTCAAGCCCGCCAGGAACGGCCGGTGACGATCTACCGGCTGATCATGCAGGAGAGCATCGAGGAGCAGATCCTGGCGTTGCACCGGGACAAGCGGGATCTGGCGTCGGCGCTGCTGGACGGGGCGGAGGTGGCGGGGCGGCTGAGCGAGGATGAGCTGCTGGCGTTGATCCGGGGGTAGGGCGGTTGGCGCCGGCCGGCTGACCTTGTGCTGCGTGGTCACTGCGTGACCACAAACCTTCGGCGTGTTACACTGTTGTTGTGGCCGGCCAAGGTCGTCGGCGCCCCCGGGGATGTGCCATGGAACTTTCCATACGCGAGGCCAAAGCTCGCTTTGCCGAAGCCGCCGCCGCAGCAGCGCGCGGTGAGCGTGTTGTCGTGACCAAACATGGCCGCCCGTTCGTCGAACTCGTCCCGGTGCAACAGGCGTGCGGCATGGATTTCGAGAAAGCGGCGATCATCCGCCGCAAGCTCGGGATCGATGAGCTCAAGGTGAGCTTGCCACCCGATTTTGATGATCCAGCCTTCAGCCGGCAGGTGTTGGGTCTTGAACCTTGAGACTGCTGCTGGACACGCACAGCGCGATTTGGGCGGCGCTATATCCCGATGCGTTGACTGACGACGAGCGCAGACTGATGGCAAGTGCCGACGCGCCGCTTGTGCTTTCGGCTGTGGCGGTGTGGGAACTCCGGCTGAAGTGGCACAGCTTCCACATCTCCGGCCAGCGGAAGGGGCCGGTTGACCCCGCTTCCGTGGTGGCATTTGCCGCGGCGGTCGATTGGGAACTGATGCCTCTGACGGCCCGTCATGCCGCCGCCCTGCTCGCACAGCCGCTCGGGCACAAAGACCCGTTCGACGAATTGTTACTTGTCCAGGCGCAGGAGGAGGGCATGCGCCTGCTGACCCGCGATGCCAAGCTTATGCGCCATCCGTTCGCCGTTGCCGGCGGGCAGGACTGATTTAGGACACCGTTCGCCGCATCCGATGTCCGTTTTCCACCATGAGCGGACGATGCATCCCGAAACTTAAGACTTTCGGACTCTTTCCTGACTCCAGTATTCTCAAAGGGTTAGACGATCCGAAAGATAGGTCCGAACTGTACGGTCCCTGAAAAGGTCGATCGGTGCGATCAGCCATTCTCACCGGCCCTTGGCAGGCAGGGGCATCGCATAGCGACCGTCCCCGGCAGGCACGACAGGATTGGTGAGAACCACGCCGTCCGATCGGGACCGCACAGCCTGCCCGAACACGCTTGCCGGACAATCAATACATCCCTACATTTGGGTTGCATTGCCAGGACCCCATAACCATGCACCCCCTCACCCTCACCACCAGCGAGGCCGGCTACGTCCTGGAACGCCCCACCCTCGCCATCAACAAGGCCGTCGATACCGGCCTGATCCGCGCCACCACCCGCCGCGGCCCCGCAGGCCAGGGAACCCTGCGCATCCTGGGCAGACCGGAGCTGCGTTTCCTCAAACTGGCCGACGAACTGAACAAGGACCTCACCCCCATCGGCCAGCGCAAACTCTATGCGGCGATCCGCCGGCTCCCCGACCAGGACCATCAACTCCGTCTCGGCCCGCTGACCGTTGAACTGCTGCCGCTGGACCGAGCGATCGAGGCGCGCCTCGATCGCCTCGCGGCGCTCAAAAACCACGTCGAAACACCGCCGTCCGGCGAGCCGGTGATCCGCGGCACAGACGTGCCCGTTTATGTGATCGCCAGCCTCGCCAAGGGCGAGACCATCGCGGAAATCCTGGAGGACTACCCGTCTTTGACCCGCACCCAGGTCGAAACCGCGGTCGAATACGCGCAGGCCTACCCGAAGAAAGGCCGCCCCTACCCGGCCCGCAGCTTCAAGCGGACGATCGCCGATCTGGGCCTGGATGAAATCGAGACCGAACGGACCCGGGAAGGCCCGCGGCTGATCCCCGTGTGACGCTCTGGTTGCTGGATACCAACGTCTTCCGCGCCCTCGGCCCGAACGGCCACCGTAACGTCCGGGGATGGCTTGACACGATCGATGATGGCGCGCTGCGGGTCAGTGTCATGACCTTGCTGGAAATGCGGATGATGACAATCGAGTCCGGAAGGGGGTGCTTGGCACCCGCCGGGCTGGTGGCGGCGTCTCGGCCTTTACGCCGGAGATGGGCCGAAAGCGGGCGGTCCGTTCCTGAGGGCGCGGGGCAGCCCAAGGTGCGATCGCACTCCCATCCGGAACGGTGTCGCGCCCGCACGCCTACACGGTCGTCCGGCGCACGTTGTCCAGGTCGGCTCGGCAGGTTGAGCTGAATGCCAGAAGCGGATCGGGATCGAGGCCCCTGGACAAAGCCTCCTTCGCCAGTTGTCGGAGCTCGATACTCGGCTTCAGCGAAATTTCGACCATGACCCGGAACACATTTTCCGCTCCGACAACGATCTCCGGCGGCGCAAACAGCCGCATGCGGTTGATAAGCCCGATCAGGCGGGGCTCATCGCCGCCCAATACGATCTCGTCACGTGTGTAAGCGTTCAGCAGCAGGTTCGATGCGTACATGACGAATTCGGCATAAACCGCCTCCCGCTTCTCGACCTCACGTGCGATGCGCTGGAGGCGATATTGGCAGCGCTGGGTGTAGATGGCCGCGACCAGGGAGGCGCCACCGCCCACGATGGCCCCCAGAAGCGCCGAGACCGGACTCAGGAGAGCTGGATCAATGTTCAAGGCCGCCTCCATCCCGTGTCATTGCACGACCAATTCGGTCGGTCCGGTATCGACGCGCTGGCACGCGTCCTGATGGGGCCGCTTGACCCCGAACCACGTCACGTAGAGCGCCGGCAGGAAGACCAAGGTCAGCAATGTCGCAACCGCCAGGCCGCCCATGATCGCGTAGGCCATCGGACCCCAGAAAATGGTCGGCGCGATCGGGATCATGCCGAGGATCGCAGCCGCGGCGGTCAGCAGGATCGGGCGGAAGCGGTGCGTCGTGGCCTCGATGACCGCATCCCACGGGTCCCGCCCTTGCGCCTTCTCCTGCTCGATCTGGTCGATCAGGATCACCGCGTTGCGCGCGATCATGCCGGTCAGTGCGAGCACGCCCAGCAGTGCGACGAAGCCGAGGGGCTTGTCCGCGAGCAGCAGCGCCGCGACGACCCCGGTCAGGCCAAGCGGGGCCACGCTGAGCACCAGGAACAGGCGGTTGAAGCTCTGAAGCTGGATCATCAGCACCGTCAGGATCAGGATGAGCATCAGCGGCAGGACCGCCGCGACGGACGACTGCGCCTTGCCGCTCTCCTCCACCGTTCCGCCCACGGCAATGTGGTAACCGTTCGGCAGGCTCGCATTCAGCGCCTCGATCTGCGGTGCCAGAGCCTCGACGACGGTCGCGGCCTGAACGCCGGTCGCGAGGTCGGCCTGCACCGTCACGGTGGGAAGCCGGTCGCGGCGCCAGACGATGGGATACTCCTGGCCGTACTCGACGGCGGCGATCTGGCTCAGCGGAACCGTCTGCCCGTTCGGCAGCGGCACCTGAAGCGCGCGGATCGTCGAGAGCGACATCCGCTGATCGGCGGACGCTCGGACGAGCACATCGACGAGCCAGGTGCCGCTGCGCATCTGCGTCGCCGTGATGCCGGACACGACCGTGTTCAGGGCCTGGGAGAGAGACTCCGAGCTGAGCCCGAGGAGCCGCGCCTGATCCTGATCGATCCGGATACGCACCGTCCGAGCCGGCTCCATCCAGTTGTAGTTGGCGTTGCGGGCGTTCGGGTCGTCGTTGAGGATTTGCGCGACGTTGAAGGCGATGGCGCGCACCTGGTCGGGATCGACGCCGCTCACCCGGTATTGCAACGGCCAGCCGACCGGCGGCCCGAGTTCCAGCGGATAGACCCGCCCGACAATATTCGGAAATTCCGTGGCCAGCGCTTGCTCCAGCTTCGCCTTGACGCGTTCGCGCTGGGCCAGCCCCTTGGTGACGACGACGAGCTGGCCGAAGAAGTCGTTGGGGAGCTGGACGTTCAGCGGCAAATAGAAGCGGACGGCGCCCTGGCCGACATAGGTGCTCCAATGGTCCACGTCCTGATCGCCTTTCAGGAGCTGGTCCACCCGGCCCGAGAGATCCCGCGTGGCGTAAATCGACGCGTTTTCCGGCAACTGCAGATCCACCAGCAGCTCCGGCCGGTCCGAGGGCGGAAAGAATTGTTGTGGCACCAGGCGCATGCCATAGATCGCCGCGCCGAACAGGCCAAGTGTCGCCAGCAATGTCACCCAGCGCGCCCGCATCGCCAGCACCAGGAAGCGGCGGAACGTGCGCATGATCGGACCGGGCGCTTCCGCGTGCGCCGCCTTGGGCATCTTCAAGATCCAGACGCCGAGCAACGGGGCGAACAGCACGGCGGCGACCCATGAAACGAGCAGGGCGATGGCGACGACGGCGAAGATCGAGAAGGTGTATTCGCCGGCACCGCTGTGCGCGAACCCGATCGGCACGAAGCCTGCCACCGTGACCAATGTGCCCGTGAGCATCGGGAAGGCGGTCGAGGTAAAGGCAAACGTTGCGGCCTTCTCCTTGTCGTCCCCCTGCTCCAGGCGCGTCACCATCATTTCGACGGTGATCATGGCGTCATCGACCAGCAACCCAAGCGCGATAATCAGGGCGCCGAGCGAAATCCGCTGAAGATCGATACCGGCAAAGCTCATCGCGACGAACACCGCGGCGAGCACGAGCGGGATCGACAGCGCCACCACCGCGCCCGCGCGCAGGCCCAGGCTGGCCAGGCTGACGCCGAGGACGATGGCGACGGCTTCGCACAGCGCCTCCATGAAGTCGTCCACCGCATGCGCGACGGTCACCGGCTGGTTGGCGACGATCGTCGGCTCGATCCCGACCGGCAGGTTCGCCGTGATTTCGGTCATTGCGCGCCCGACATCGCGCCCCAGCGCCAGCACGTCGCCGCCTTTGCGCATGGCGATCGCGAGCCCGATGCCCTGACGTCCGTTCACCCGGAACATCGGCTGCGCCGGGTCGGCGGGGCCGCGTGTGACATGCGCGATGTCGCCCAGGCGAATGATCCGCCCGTTCTTCGCGACGAAGTTGACGGCGAGCACATCCTGCTCTGATCGGAACGCTCCCGAGACGCGAACGAGGATCTTCTCGTCCCCGGTCTGCACGATGCCTGCCGGGGTGACGGCGTTCTGCGCCTGCAGCGCGGACACCAGCGCGGAACGGTCGATCCCGAGGCCTGCCAGTTGCTTCTCGGAGAATTCGACGTAGACGCGCTCGTCCTGCGCGCCAAGGATGTCGATCTTGGAAATGTCCGGAAGCTGCAGAAGCTGCTTGCGGACATCGACGACATAGTCCCGCAGCGCCCGGTCCGTGAAGCCGTCCGCGGTAAAGCCGTAAACGATGCCGTAGGTATCGCCGAACTCGTCGTTGAAACCGGGGCCGACGATGCCTTGCGGCAGCGTGCCGGCGATGTCGCGGACTTTCTTGCGTACCTGATACCAGATCTCCGGCACCTGGGACGGGCGCGTGGAATCCTTCAGGGTGACGAAGATCGTCGTCTGGCCGGCGCTCGTGAAGCTCTTCAGATAATCGAGGTTCGGCGTCTCCTGCAGTTTGCTTTCGATGCGGTCGGTGACCTGCGCGAGCGTGTCGGCGAGGGTGGCGCCCGGCCAGGACGCCTGCACCACCATGGTTTTCACGGTAAAGTCCGGGTCCTCGCTGCGCCCGAGCCGGAGGTAGGACCAGATGCCCGCGACAGCGATGACAAGCATGAGATAGGTCACCAGCGACCGGTGCCGGAGCGCCCATTCGGAGAGGTTGAGGCGCATCACAGGGCACCTCCCGGCAGGCGGACCTTCTGGTTCGGATGCAGCGTCTGCACGCCCGCGGTGACGACGATCTCGCCGGTGTCCAGCCCCTGCGACACGACGACGCCGGCCGGATCGTATCGCGCGACATCCACGGTGCGCAGCGACACGGTCTGGCTTTTGGCATCGACCACCCACACGGCCGGGTGGCCGTCAGCCCGCGTGAGCGCGCTCGTCGGAAGCGCCAGGCCGGCGGGGGCGGACAGCGTGACGCTGCCGGTGACGGTGGACCCCAGCGCCATCGCCGGCGGCGGATCGATGATGCCGACCTTGACCTGGAAGGTTCTCGTGGCGGGATCGGCCTGCGGCGAAACCTCCCGCACGCGGCCCGTCGCATGCACCGACGGGTCGTTGGTCAGCGCGATCTGCACCACGGGATCGCGCGGACCGGTGCGGATGATCTGTTCGGACACATCGAACACCGCATCGCGTCCGCCCTGACGCGCGACGCTCACGATCATCTGTCCGGCGTGCACCACCTCGCCCGGTTCGGCGCCGGTCGCGGTCACCACGCCGGGGGCATCGGCGGACAGGGCCGTGTAGCTCACCTGGTCCTGCGCGGTGTCCACCTGGGCATGGGCGGCTTCGACCTGGGCCACGGCACTCAGCAGCGTCTGCCGGGCCTCGTCGAATTTCGCCCGCGGCGTCCAGCCGCCCGCCAGAAGCTGCTGCTGCCGGCCGAAGGTCAGGCGGGCCTGCGTCAGCGCCGCCTGAGCCGAGGCGAGATTGGCCTGCGCCGTGCGCAGCCCATTCTGCTGATCCTGCGGGTCAAGCTGGGCGACGATCTGGCCGGCGCGGAGGACGTCGCCGACAGCCACGAGCCGCTTGACCATGCGCCCTTCGAGGCGGAAGGCGAGGCTGACCTGGTCCTTGGCGCGAACCTGGCCCGTCAGCGACACGGTCTCGCCCGCCGCGCCGCGCTCGACTGTGATGGTCCGGACCGGCCGCGCCTGGGCGGTGGGGGGCGGTTTCTTGTCGCATCCCGCGAGGGAAGCGGCGATCAGGACGGCCGTTAAGATCGGCAACTTGCACATTGGAACTGCCTTCCACGGGGGCGATGGTCTGAGGTTTGGCTTGCCGGGGCCGGTCGGATCGGTGTGCGGGTCGTCCAGCGCATCCGGCCCTTGCGATGCACTGCACTGTGCAGTATAGTGACATGCACTTATGAGTGCAAGAGGGATTTCGTATGGAAATTCGCAGTGGTTCGAACGACGCCGGCGCGAAGCCCCGGCGTGGCGGGTCGCGGGAGGCCATCGTCGAGGCCGCCGAACGGCTGTTCCTGGAACGCGGCTTCGGCGCCGTCAGCATGGACGAGCTGGCCGAGGCGGCGGGCGTGGCCCGCCGGACGCTCTACAACCAGTTTTCCAGCAAGGCGGAGATCTTCCGGGAGATGCTCCAGATCGTGTCGGGTCAGTTGGAGGCTGCGTTTCCGCCCGGCGTCGAAACCCGGGGCGATGTCGAGGACGTGCTGCGCCTGGTCGCGCGCATGATTTTGGCGCTGCACAAGAACCGGGACTATCTCGGCTTCCTGCGCATGGTGGTGGCCGACTCTCGCCAGTTTCCCTGGATCGCCGAGGCCTTCGCCACGGTGATGGATCCCAAGACCGATCGGCTGGTGCGCTATCTCGCCCATCAGACGGCGCTGGGTATCCTGGACTGCGGCAATCCGACGCTGGCGGCGCACCAGTTCACCGGGATGCTCAACGAGCTGTCGCTGTGGCCCTGGATGATGGGGCGCGACAGCCTGCCGGTCCCGGCCGAGGCGGCGGTTGAAGAGACGATCCGGATGTTCCTGTTGCGTTACCGGCGCCCGCAGTCGAAGCGGGAGGATGACGCCGTGAAGTCCTCTTCGCGCCAGAGTGCCCGGTGATTCCGGGGACGGTTCGAGCATTCAATGTCTGCGATCCACCCAACCCCGCCGCGCCGGGCCGGGTAATCGCCGCCGCATCGCGCGCGCCAGGCATATCGGCCAGAGTTGCGGATCGATCGCTTGTACATTCCGAATTCGCCTCGAAATCCGCGGGCGTCTGCCGCCAGATCGGTTGCCTCGCGGCTTCGGTACGGCCGGTTGCATTTTTTTTGAAGCGGAATGAAAGGGATGAAGCATGATGAAGGGGATTCTCAGCTAGACGGCTACGTCTCGGGACCGAAGATCGCAAATGCCAGACGCATGATCAGATTATCCCCTTCATCACGTTTCATCCCCTTACACAGTCGTCGGTAAGTAGGACGACACTGGGTTTCCCAACGTCATGGCGGGCGCAGGCCCGCCATCCACGACTTTCGCACGTGCAGCCACGCAAGTCATGGATGGTGCGCCTTCGCGCACCATGACGAGTCAAGCAATGCCGTCGCCCAAATTACCGACTGCTGAGTAATCTCGCTAAAGAAAATTGACGGCCCCCATCCGTACCTGAGGTCCCATCGTTTGGGCGGAATTCGATCGATCGAATCGCCGCCATGGAAATAGACGGCGGGAGCGAACCAGGACGCCCTCGGCGGGGCAGATTTGCTTCCATCGCGGTGCGGCCGGCGGCCGCTGGCTAACCCTGTGGTGAAGATTGCGGTCTTCCCAACCAGGACGCCTTTGCCCGTGGGCCACCATCAGCACCTGGGGAATGGACCCTATGCCGATGGGACCTGCACGCTCACTGTCTGGAGCGTTTATTCCCGAACGAACCCTAACCCGGACGAGCCGGAACCAAAAAGGCAAAGCTGTTCCCTCGGCCGTGCAGGCAAACTTTGGATGATCCACCGATTCACATCCGCCCGATTGTTCCCGCATCAGCGGGTGCAGAGGATAAGAACCCTGTGGGTTCAAGCCATTACGGCCAGCCACAACGTCGTACCACGAATTCCCGATCGCAAGGGATTTTTTGCAGGAAGTGACGGGAGTCAGGCGATGAGAGACTAAGGTGTCCGTCCGGGAAGTCTTCCGCCTGCTGACAGGGTATAGCCTCGTCCATGGACGGCGCGCCTGCCCTGTCGCATGAAGTCTGACCGTCGGCCCGGCTGCGGTGCGATCACGTTCGGTCCTGCCGCGCGCGCAAGTCCGCGATTTTCAACCACGAAGGTCCGAAGCCACGAAGGGTCTGCTCCACCAACCCGGAGAATCGTGGTTGGCCGGCAAACCCATTGGCCCATCAGCCGTGCTTCGTGGCTTCGGACCTTCGTGGTGGAGAATCCTGTGCTGCGAACCGCTCGATAAGTTTCCGGACAGACACTTCTGCGTACCAGCAGGCCAGTTGGTTGGTTTCGGCCGTCACGGTGCATCCGCGCGGCCAACCGCGCCCTTTCAAAGCCCATCCGGGCAGCCTACCCGCCCAGGCGCCGCCGCGACACCATCGCATCGAAGGCGTCCTTGATCCGAGCGATATAGCGGTTCTTGTAAGTAAATGTCGCGTCCTTCTCGTCATGCACCAGCATCGACGCATTCGCCTCGAACACCACGATCCGCCCCGCCGGGTCCAGGCCGCAATCGACGCCGCCGTAATCGAGCCCGGTCGCCTTCGCCATCGCCCGCAACGAGTCCTGCTGTGCCGCGTTGAACACGCTGCCGGGGTCGGACAGAAACCGTTCCTCCTCCTGGCGCATCCAAAGCTGGTTCGCCATGTCGGTCCGGAAGTGATGCACCTTCCAGTCGTCGTGAATCGCGAGGTGGTACGGCAGGATGTCGCCATCGACGAAAATCACCCGGTACTTGCGAAAGAAACCATCTTCCGACCGGTAATCGATAAAATCGATCAGATAGTAGTTCGCATCCGGCGCCTTCGCCACGAAACCGGCGATGTCGTCCCAGGTGTCGAACTTATCGAAATCCTCGCCGCCATGGGTGCCGGCGACCCGCACCAGCATCGGCGGGTTGAAGCCCGGATAGTGCCGGGCCCGAACCGCCTCCGCCAGCACCGGACCGGCGACCCGGGCAGTGCGGGGGACAAGACAGCCGGGAATATCGGCCAGACGCCGCGACATCGTTTCCCGGTCGGTGTGCATGATCAGGCGCGGATGGTTGATCGTCGGACGGCCCAACTGCTCCGCCAGCGCGAGCGCCTGCGGCAGGACGTCCTTGCCGTCATCGGCGTTGCAGATCATGTTGAACACGACATCGGCCTTGTCGCGCAGCAGCTCCAGATCGACCGGCGTATCCGGCAGCACGCAATGGAAATGCCGGTCGTACCGCGCCCGTCCCGCCAGGTAATTCACCGGTGTCGAGCCGGCCAGCGGCGTATCCAGGAACACCGCCGAGAAATCCGCTTTCGCCTGATTGGCCCGCCAGGTGATCAACGGTTGCAGCTTCTGCGCATGGCGGAACAGGATCAGCGCCGCGTCGGTCCGTTGCTTGCGCATCAGCACATTGCCAAGCTCCACGCAGGCATTCGCATCGCGCGCATCCAGCGCGATCGCTCGGTCCAGATGGCGTTCGGCCTCGTCATCTTCCTCGCTCAGGCGGCTGAGCAAACGGCCAAGAGCGCTGTGGGCAACCGCGGCATTCGGATGCAACTGGACCGCCAGCCGGTAGCTGGCTTTCGCATCCATCCAGTGCCCCATATCCGCCTGGACGCTGCCCAGGTTGATCAGCGCCTCCAGATAGTCCGGCTTGAACGCCAGCGAGCGGCGATAGCTGGCCTCGGCTTCACCCAGGCGGCCGAGTTCGCGTAACGCGTTGCCGAGGTTGTTATGGGCGATGGGGGAAGCCGGATAGAGATCGATCGCACGCTGGCAACAGGCCACCGATTCCTCGAACCGCCCCAGACCGCACAGGATGCGGCCGAGGTTCGAGTGCGCCTCCGGCTGTTCCGGGTTCAGCGCCACGGCGTGCTGGTAATTCTCGATGGCCTCGTCGGTGCGGCCGACCGCGTGCAGGGCGTTGCCGAGATCGTTGTACCCATCGGCCTGATCCGGCGCGAGCCGGACGACGCGCGACAACATGGTGATCGCTTCCTGCACCTTGCCCAGTTGCAGCAGGGCCTTGCCCGCGGCCTGCCATCCCAGCAGATGCCGGGGATAGCGGGTCGTCACCCGTTTGGCGGCGGCGACCAGTTGCGCCCATTGTCCGGCACCATACAGCGTGACCAGTTCCGAGGCGACCGCCGTGGGCAAAGCCCTTTCGCCGTGCTTCATCGTGTTCTCTCCAATACGGCGTTACGGTGCGGTCGCTGCCGCCAGCGCCGCGAAAATCCGGACCAGGCCGGCATCGCCGGCCGCATCCAGCAGGTCACGCGCCCCGAACGCGAGGCGCAGCCCGCCGAAGGACCCCAGCCCGACCGGCTGCCCCAGCAGAACGCCCCTCCGAGCCAGGCGCTCGTAAAGCGGGCGGAGTTCGGATGCCGGCAGCAGCCGCTGCCGATCGCGGGGATCGCGCACCGCGAAGGTGAAAATGCTGGGCTGATCGGCCCACCCGGACCCATCCGGTTGCATTCCGCCGACCGGCACCAGGGCCGGATTGGCGGCGATCGCCTGCGCCACGGACGCGGCCCGCCGAACCAGGACGTCCGCCATGCCGGCGGCCAGCGGCTCGAAGGCCTCGATCGTGGCCAGCGCCGCCGTCCAGCGCAGCGCCGAACCCAGCCGGGCGGTATCGCGCAGCGCGAAGGGCAGGGGGCGCTGCCAGATCGGCGGCGGCCGGTCCCGCGGGAACAGCACGGCGCCGGAGAAGGCCGGCCCGCCAAAGAACTTCGATCCGGTGACGACGACCGGCCAGCCACGCCGGAGGCAGGCGACGACCGTCTCGGGCGCGATGCGCGCCTGGCAGGCATCGACGATGACATCCGCCCCGGCCGGCGGCGACAGCGGCGCGATCAGGCCGGTTTTCGTGCTGTAGGTCAGATAGACGATGACGTTGCCCGACGCGGCCGCCACGGCAGCGGCGAAGGCGGCATTCACCGCATCGGCGGGAAGCGGCGCACCGTCGGCCGACCGCAGCGGGATCTCCACCCGGGTCGGCTCGCCGTCGGTCAGCGACAGGCCGCTGTCGGGTCCATCGAAGATGCGGCCCTCGGCGGCCAGCGGCACACCGGTGCCGGTTTCCACCGCCGCGGGCAGGATCGCCGTCATCGGCGCGTCGGGCCGTTCCGCGGCAAGCAGCATGGCGGTCGTCAACAGGGCATCGGTGCCGGAGGGGCACAGGATCGCCTGCGCCAGCCCGCTGGCCCCGAAATACTGCAGCAGCCGGGTTTCGATCTGGCTGGTCAGGGCGGCCAGCCGGTCCGCGCGCTGGCGTGGCGAGGGTGCCCCGACGACGTCCGCATAGGCCGCCGCGGCGCGGTCGAAGCCCGGAACCGAGACCGGCGATGCGGTGCAGGACGAGGCACAGACCAGGTCCGGCGCCGGCACCGACGGGCAGAGATACTTGTTCAGGCCGGTGTGTGGATCGGCCGCGATCCGGCTGTCGCCACCGGAGAACAAAGCCGCGATGAAGCCGGCGGGGCGGCTGACCGGGGGGACGGGGTCTCGCCGGGACCGCCCGGGACCGCCATCCGTCTCCGACCGCAGTGTCGCGCTCATGCATCCAGCCTTTCTGCCCGGGCGTGGCTTCGGCGCGCCCGGATGGGCTGCCTGCCTGGGGGGATGATGCTGGTGAAAGGTTACTATTTTCTTAACAGCATCCCGGGGTGACGGGGTGGCGGGCTGCCTCCGGTCCTTCAGGCTTTGGTCGCGGGCCCGGGCGGCCGGGAGGAACAGAAAACCGGCATAAGGCAAGTTTGTGTCTCGGCCCTCGGTAGCAAATGCGGAATCTCGCGCGGGCCCTCCGTGCCAATGAAGCTGCGGCACCTGAAACGCTGGAATGCCCAACCTCCGGCCACTCAGGACCCGACGTCCGCATGGGCGTTTTGAGTGACCTCATGCCGGTTTTCTGTTCCGCCCAGCCGCCCGGGCCTCGTATCGACGCGCGGGCCAACCGCGCCATCGCAACACGCTGCGCCATGCCCGATTTGCGTCACCGGACGGTAACGACAGTACCTTGCCACGTCGATATTAACGCTCTGCCTACATTCAAGGCAAATCCCACGTGTCTGCGGGGCGTATTTTATGTTTCACGGTTAACGTTTCGTCAATCTTTTGACCCCATGATGCCGGCCGCTGTGCAAATAGCCGGCTGGCAAAAGCGCGGCTCCACAGAAAGGTCCCTATGTGATGGCTGCCACAGGCTCACTGGCTCAACCGGCGTTTTCGGGTGACCGCCTGGACCAAGGTGCCGCCGGTGGCAAGGCAGCCTCGGTTCCGTCCGCGACCGAGAACGATGATGCCTCGCCGGAGCGTGTGGTCTTCCTGGCCAAGCATGCGGAAACGGTGGCCGCCGACAAAGCGCGCGCGATCCAGAACATCACCGGGCAGACCCGCATTCTGGCGCTGAACGCGATGATCGAGGCCGCCCGAGCCGGCGAGGCCGGGCGCGGCTTTGCGGTGGTCGCGGACGAAGTGAAGTCGATTTCCGCCAAGGTTGCCCAACTGGCGATTGATATGGAAAGCGAGCTGCGGGTTGCACTCGACGCCGTGCGCACGGTCGGCAGCCGGATGGCCGAGGAGACCCGCGGCCAGCGGCTGACCGACCTCGCGTTGAATGCCATCGAAATCATCGACCGCAACCTGTATGAGCGGACCTGCGACGTGCGCTGGTGGGCGACCGATGCGGCGATCGTGGAGGCGGTTGCCGAACCGTCAGCCGAACGGCTGACCCATGCCGAGAAACGGCTGGGTGTCATTCTGTCGGCCTACACCGTCTATCTCGATCTGTGGCTCTGCGCGCCGGACGGGCGTGTCATCGCCCACGGCCGGCCAGATCGTTACACGGACGTTCTCGGCCTGAACGTCGCCAACGAGCCTTGGTTCCGTGACGCCCTGGCGACTGCGTCGGGTGACGATTATGCGGTGGCCGATATCACGGCATGCGCGGCCTTGAAGCGCGCGCCCGTGGCGACCTATGCCGCTGCCGTGCGCGATGGCGGCGAGACGAACGGCCGGGTGATCGGCGTGCTGGGCATACATTTCGATTGGGCACCCCAGGCCGAGGCCGTGGTGAAGGGCGTGCGGCTGTCACACGACGAAAAGGCGCACACGCGGGTCATGCTGATCGACGCCCGCAACCGGGTCATCGCGGCATCCGATCAACGGGGCGTGCTGGAAGAAACGGTCGTGCTTGAAACGCAGGGGCAGGACGCTCGGGCTTATCGTGACCGCGGGGGCCATGTGGTGGCCTTCCATCGCACGCCCGGGTACGAAACCTATCGCGGGCTCGGCTGGTGCGGCCTGATCATCCAGGCGCCACGCTGAAGCTCGGCTTGCGGGGTTACGCCGCCGCGCATCGTTTTCTCCGTCTGCCGGCATGACCACGGTCTTGGTCCATCGCCGGGCCTGCTTCAATGCACCATATCGCACTATATCGCACCTAGATATTATAGTGCGATATGGTGCAATCCTCGTTGATGGGAAGCCTCTGTTGCTGTCGTTCACGTCCAGCCCGAAGCTTGAAAAGGCGTTGAAATCGGTCCACGGCGAGGTGAACCGCCTCGCCGCGGCGTTGGCGGGCGTGTCCGGCGCCGAGGCGTCGTGGCTGCACCGCCGGGCGCTGATCAGCACCATCGGCGCATCGACCCGCATCGAAAATGCCGTGCTGACCGACCCCGAAATCGACTGGGTTGACACCGCCCTGTCCCGGGACGGGCACGTCACGGCGTTCGACGCCAACAAAGCTGCCATTCTCGACAAGCTCTCCAAGGACCGCGAGCGGAGCGTCGAGGAGGTCGTGGGCTGCCGTGAGATCCTGGGGATCATCTACCTTCAGGCGAGCGAGCTGTTTCCCTTGACGGAAAGCACGATCCGCGGCCTGCACCACACTTTGCTGAGCTTCTACCCGGCCGCCGCATTGCATGCCGGCGGATATAAGACCAGCCCGAACCAGGTGATTGCCGTCAATCACGACACCGGCGAGCGTCGGATCGTTCTCGATCCAACACCACCAGGTCCGCAAACCGAGGCCGCCATGCGCGATTTGATCGTGTGGTACAACCAGACGATCCGCGAGCATCCCTGGCCTTTGCTGGTTGCGACCGAATTCGTGTTTCGCTTCCTGGCAATCCACCCCTTTCAGGACGGCAACGGCCGCCTTGGCCGAGCGCTGTTCCTGCTGGCACTGATGCAGGGGGATGATCCGGAATTAAGCCGGATCATGCGGTTCATCGCCATCGATCGCCAGATCGAACGTCATCGTCCGCTCTACTACGCTGTTCTGCATCAGGCCTCCGGCGGCAGGTTTCATGCAGACTCTCGGCTTTACCAATTTGAAGGCCTGGCTGCGTTCTTTCTGAAAATGCTGGAGAGCGCTCTTGCCGATGTCGCGATCCTGCGCCGCCGCTACGCGGCCTTGCAGCGCCTGTCGGAAAGCGCCGTCACGGTACTGGGCTGCTTCAAATCAAGCCCGGAACGTTGTCTCAAGGTGGCAGATCTGATGGCAGAAACCGGACTGGTGCGGCGGACGGTGCAAAACGCCTTGGTCAGTCTCACGAAGGCCGGCCTGCTGCAACGCCTCGGTGCAGGACCTGGCACACGGTATCAACTGTTATTTTGAACCCGTCGCAAAGAATTGGCCTGGCAATCAGGTTCCGATATCGCGATCCCCCTCCGCGAACACCATCGCCGTGACATTGTTGCGCCAGAGATCGGCCGGACGGAGATAGCCGAGGGCAACCTGCGTCGAGCTGTGCCGGGTCTGCCGCATCAGGTCGGCGAGGCCCGCACCGGCATCGCCCGCGGCGGTGGCGAGGCCGGCGCGCAGCGAGTGGCCGGAGAACCCCGCCGGATCCAGCCCGGCCGCGGCCGCCGCCTGCTTGACCAGGCGCGCGACCGCCTTGTCTGACAAAGCCGAACCGGTCAGCCGGCCGGCTTTGGTCAGGCCGCAAAACAGCGGACGGTCCCGGCCGGAGCCGCCGGCCAGATCGGGACCGCTGCGCCGGTGCGTCATCCAGGCCTCCAGCGTGGCGGTCGGGCAGAACCCGGGTTCGGCCGGATTGGCCCAGACCGCAACCGTCTGTCCGCGCCCCTGCTGGTCGGTCTTCGAGCGGCGCACCAGCACCCGCAAGCCACGTCCCGGTTCGGTTGCGACATCGCCGATGGTCAGCGCGACCAGTTCCGACCGGCGCAACGCCGCACCAAAGCCCAGCAGCAGCATGGCGCGATCGCGCGCCACCAGGGCCGCGCGCGCGGCCGGTCCGCCATCGTAGGCCGCCAGCATCCGCCGCAGCAGATCGGGCACCGCGGGCACCGCCTGGCGGCGCGGGCGCACACCTTTCGTGCGGGCAATGCCCTCCAGCACCATCGCAAGGCGCGGGTGGCGCGGATCGAGCGGAATGCCGGCGAGCCGGTGCGCGATGCGGATGGCGGCGAGATGGACCCGCAACGAGCTGACCGCCAGCCCCTCATCGGCACGCTGCACGACATACAGGGCAATGGTGTCGGCATCGCCGGCCAGCGGCTCGCGGCCGAATTCGTGGCACCAGACCGTGAAAGCCTGCCACGCCCCGCGATAGGCTCTGCGGGTGCCCTCGCCGCCGGCTCGACTGGCGTAGTGGGTGGCCCGAACGGCAAGCGCCTCGAGCTCGGCATCCCGCTCGGCGGCGCCGGGGATCATCAGCGTTCCCAGCAGGCTGGTCTCCAGCGGGAAGGGCATGCGGCTCTCCGTCATCGGCGCGGCCAGAGCCGCGTCGGCCGCCGGCTCATGCCCCCTAATGCGAGAGTACGCCGAAGACCTGCAACAGCTTATACGAGCCGACGAAGACGTGGGCATTCGCGACCGTGGGCACCAGATTGGCGTTGGCGCCCGAATTGGCCGGCCACTGGCCAGCCGTCCAGCCGGCCGACGGGCCAAGCTGCGCCAGCGAGCCGGGCATCAAGGCGTAGAGCGTGATGACCGCGTCCTGGTTCGGGGTCGCGTTGGGAACGGCACGCCGCAGGGCCCAGATGATGCCGGAGCCGTTGGCGTTCTGGTTGGTGGAGACCGCGGTGAAGCCGCCGCCGTCGTTCTGCACCTGGCCCGGCATCGACCAGCTCGCCAGCAGCGCGAGCTTGGTATCGACCGGGACACCGGTGCTGTTGAGCACCGGCTCGACCTTGAACTCCCGCACCGTGGTCGTGTTGTCGCCGTCGTTCTTGGCCGAACTGGTGACGATGCGGATGTCGCCATCGGCCCCCGGAAACGCCGAGGGTGCGCAATGGCAACTGCCGATGGTCGGGGGGTTCGCCGAAGCCTTCAGGGACTCGCGATCGATGCTGTAGAGTGTGCCGTCCTTGCCGGCCCCGTAGGCCTGCAGGAAGCTCACCGAGGTCAGAATGCGCCGGCCGGTGGTCCCCTCGCGGCGGGCATAGCGGAACGTGGGATCGGCCAGCACGATGCCGCCGGCGGCGAAATCCCAGTCGTTCTGGTCGAGCGTCGTTTCATTGGCCGGCGTGAAGTGGCCCTCGGGCGCCAGCGCCGCGGACAGTTTCACCAGGCTGTTCGCCGGGTTCAGATTGGGGTCGTATTGGCCGGTGGTGGTGTTTCCGGTCAGGAAATACAGCGCATGCACGCCCTTCGAATCGGGCAGGGGTCCTTCGGCGATGCCGTCGCCCGACATCCAGACCGAGCTCAGGGTCGCGGTGGGAAATTTCTGGTCGATCAGGTACGTGTCGTCGCCGCTGGTCGGGAATTTGCCGTTCGTGCCAAGCCGGGGCAGTGCGAACACCCAGCCCGCCGCCTGCTGATCGCAGAACGAGGCAAAACCGACCGTGATCAACTGGGAATGCGCCGAATAGAGCAGCGCGGCACGCTGTCGCTGCAGCGCCGGCTGGAACGAAACCTTGCCGGCGCTGCCCTTGATCTGGATGCTGTCCTTGACCGTCAGATCGAGGCCGAGCGCGTAGAGATAATAGGCCTGGCCGGTGCCTTGGACCTGATAGGAAACGACATAGATCGTCTGGCCATCCGGATCGATGACCGGCGTGCTGTTGATCCCGACGACGCTGGAATTGTTGTTGCACTTGGACAAGGGGACGGCGGTTCCGAGGTTTTTGGAATTCAGGATCGCGGTGTTGTCATAGGACGACCTCGACGCATCGATGGCATAGACCGTGTTGTTCTCGGTCACCACATAGGCGACCTCGGCCGCGCTTTTGCCATTCGGGAATGTCACCGCCGTCTTGGACGCCCAGACCAGCGGTTGCGCATCCACCTGCTCGTCCAGCGTCACGGTGCCCAGCGATCCGAAGCTTTTGCTCGTCACCTTGCCGTTGAGCAGGTCGGGGTCCAGCACCGTTTCGGCGGCGTTGAGGCCGGTGCGTTGATTGTCATTGTGGAAGGTCAACACGCTGGTCTGGGCCGACGCGAGGTTGCCCGCAAGCAACCCGAGGCAACTCAACGCCAGAAGACGCGTGGTCAGAGCGAGATGCGTGGCTCGTCTGGTCATGATCAGACCCCCCTGTTTTTCTCGCGGCCGACGTGACCGTATCGCGCCGGCCCGCTGCACGACAATCAAGTTCTCATGATTGGATCGCGCCCGTCACGGCGAAAGGCTTGATCCCCATCCGACTTGACCGATACGACAATTTTGGCGCGGCGAAATGGTTTCGTCAACGCGTTTGTCGGCCGCAACGGGCTGCGGCCGTCGTTTCATCCGCCCCGATGATCGCCGCTTGGCCCGCGTGCCGCCGGAGACCCCGGCGATGCGGATGCCCGGTGCGGCGGCGTGGCGCGCCTATTCCGTCCGAAAAGCAAGATTATCGGACGGAATTGACTAGGCGCGCGGCCAAACCCACCAAGTCATGAACCGACCTTGCCATGTTTCATGCAAACCGGCTATTCTGACCTTGTAAAATCAGAGAGTTAAGAAATTACCGCTATGTCGTCCACCGACCGGGACCCGTTCCTCCGTCCCATCTGGGAAGATACCCCGGACGAGACCGACACCCCTGCGTTGGTCTGGGCGGACACACGTCCCCACGCCAGCCGGACACAAGCCGGAGAGGCCGCATCCTGGCTGGCCCCGCTCGCCGCGGCGCAGGATGCCCTGGCGCGCCTCGATGCCAAAGCCGAGACCGTGCCCGCCCCGGTCCGCACCGGCCTGGTCGTCCGGCTCGCCTTCCGCGAAGCCGCGGGTTTCCTTGCCGCCCGCGACGCCTGGGTGCATCCGCTCGACCTCGCCTTGCGCGCGCTCGACCTGGCTGGCCGTTTCGACACCGCCGCCCAGATCGGCCGGCCACACAGCGCGATGCCCAACACGTTCGATGGCCCCCTCTGGCGCGACGCCGAAGACCTGCCGGCCCTGGCCGAAGGCGAGCAGGCCGTCACCCTCGCCCTTCACCTCGTGCGGCTGCTCGCCGCCCTGCCGCGCCGGCACGACCCGCTCGCCAGTCCCGAAACCGCCGCCATCATGCTGGGTCCCCTGGGGGCTCGGGTGCTGGACCCGGCCCGCTTCATCGCGTGGCGGACGGCATGCCTGGCGGACAGTGCCCTGCCGCCGTTGTTGGCCGCAGCCCGCGCCGCCGAGACCTGGATGACCGCCGGCATCGTTGACCAGCCGGATGCGATCCAGGCGCTCGCCGTCGCGGCCTTGCATCTGGTCCGGTCGAGCCTGTTGAAGACCGTTCCGCTGCCGGTCTGGGCGGCCTGGCCGGTGCTGGGCCAAAGCGATGCCGGCGAACTGCCACGGCTGCGCGGCGAGGCGGCAAGCCGGCTGACCGGCAGCGCCCGCGCATCCTGGATCGTGAGTTTCCTGGTCATGACCGCGGAAGCCGCGCGCGCGGGCTTACGCGAACTCGACCGGCTGCAGGCGGTGGCCGCGGCGGGGGCGCGCCTCACCGCCGGTGCGGACCGCCGCTCCCGTTTGCCCGACGCGGTGGCCAGCCTGCTTGCGGTTCCCGCGCTCACCCCCAAGGCGCTGGCCGTTCGGTTGCGCCTGTCGCCGCAGGCCGCCAC
>Ga0302283_1000649_pt1 | contig 28779 bp, 20 predicted proteins | sample III_Fen_E1_4_FD_198770 | JGI IMG/M metagenome (GOLD analysis project Ga0302283, IMG submission 198770) | Peat permafrost microbial communities from Stordalen Mire near Abisko, Sweden - III_Fen_E1_4 | ecosystem: Environmental > Terrestrial > Soil > Wetlands > Permafrost | place: Sweden: Abisko... | reverse complement strand
GGGCCGGGGGTGAGGGCTCGCGAGCCGACTCGCTCGAGGAAGGCGTTTCGTCGCGACCGCTCACCCGGTGCGCGAACGAGCACCCGCGTTGGTCGTTCGAGCTGACTGACGGGTCGAGCGCGACCGACCGTTGGTCGAACGAGCTGACGGGCGGGTCGAGCTCGACCCACCGGTGTTCGCCCGAGCTGACGGACGGGGCGAGCGCGCCCCTCCGCTCGTCGAGCGCGCACACGAGTTGGTCGCGCGAGCACACGAGTTGGTCGAGCTCGACCAATTTTGGTCAACGGTGACCAGTTTTGGTGAAGCGCGACCACGCGGCGGAAGCGACGGCGACCAAGGAGTGGTCGTCCGTTCCAGCGGGAGCGGCAACGGAGCTCACGATGCGAGCGAAGACGACCAGGGCGCGTGCGTCGTCGCCGAAATCAGGTGCTCGGCCGCACGGAGCGTGATCCCGTGCGAACCGCAGTTGGTCGAGCGTGACCAACCGGTGGTCGAGCTCGACCGATTTTGGTCAACGGTGACCACTTTTGGTGAAGCGCGACCAACGCTGGTCGCGCGTGACCCCTCAGACCGCACGCGCGGACGTTCTTTCTACATTGGCGCACCGCGTCGCTCGCGACGTCCGGCACGAATGCTCTGCCGGTGTCTGCGTTTCTCGGGCGGTTTCCCGGGGCGTTCCTGAGCGATCCCGCTTCCCCTCCCGCCGCCACGTCTGCCACTCTCTGCGCCAATGTCCGTCGCGCAACGCCTGCATACCCGCTGCGGCGCCGCCGCATGTCACCACCACGAAGAGTCGGCCGCCGCAGGGCGCCCGTTCGCGTTCGCGCACACCGCGCGGAACTTCGAGCGTGACCGCCCGTTCGCCGTCCAGCACCTCGCGCTCGACGTGGCGCTCGACGTCGCGAAGAAGAGCATCTTCGGCACCGCCACCCTGCGGCTGCACCGCACCGATCCCGACGCTGACGAGGTGAAGATCGACGCGGTGGCCTTTGACCTCCGCAGCGTGAAGCTCGACGGCGCGCCGGCGAAGTACCGCTACGACGGGCGCGAGATCACGGTCCACATCGCGCGCGACAAGAGCTCCGCCACGGTCACCATCGCGTACGCGGCGACCCCGCGGCGCGGGATGTACTTTCTCGCGCCCGACGAGCTCGTCCCCGACCGGCCGCACCAGGTCTGGACGCAGTGCCAGGAGGAAGACGCGCGCTACTTCGTTCCGTGCATCGACAAGCCGCACGTGAAGATGACGACCGAGATCGCCGTGCGTGTCCCCAACAAGTGGACCGTGCTCTCGAACGGCGCGCTCGTGTCGAAGGACACCCCGAAGAAGGGGGCGTGGCGCTTCCACTGGAAGATGGACGCGCCGCACCCGAGCTACCTGCTCACGCTGGTCGCCGGCGAGCTCGAGACGATCGAGGAGACCGCGAAGCGCGGGGCGAAGGGGACCGGGGCCGTACCGCTCACCTACCTCGTGCCGAAGGGGCGCCTGGAGGACGGCGTGCGCACGTTCGCGCGCACGCCGCAGATGGTCGAGTACTTCGGCGCCCTCACCGGCACGCCGTACCCGTGGAACAAGTACGCGCAGGTCGTCGTGAGCGACTTCATCTTCGGCGGCATGGAGAACACGACCGCGACGACGCTGTACGAGTACACGCTGCTCGACGCGCGCGCGGCCATCGACATCACCAGCGACGACCTCATCGCGCACGAGCTCGCCCACCAGTGGTTCGGCGACTTCGTCACGTGCCGCGACTGGAGCGAAGGGTGGCTGAACGAGGGGTTCGCCACGTTCATGGAGCACGTGTGGCGCGAGAAGCGCTTCGGGCGCGACGAGTACGAGTACGCCCTGAAGGGGGACCTCGACAGCTACGCGCACGAAGCGACGGGGCGCTACCGCCGGCCGATCGTCTGCCAGGACTACGACGCGCCGCTCGATCTGTTCGATCGCCACCTCTACGAGAAGGGGGGCCTGGTGCTCCACCTGCTCCGCACGGAGCTGGGCGACGCGCTCTTCTGGAAGGGGGTGGGCCTGTACCTCACGCGGCACGCGCGCAGCGTCGTAGAGACGCGCGATCTCCTTCGCGCGATGGAAGAGGTGAGCGGGCGAAGCCTGGGGAAGTTCTTCGAGCAGTGGGTCTACAAGCCCGGGCACCCCGAGTGCGACGTGACCGTGTCGTGGGACAAGAAGGTCCTCACGGTCGCGGTGAAGCAGCACCAGGCGACGACCGACGGCGTCCCTTCGCACTTCGACCTCCCGCTGGTCCTCCTCTTGGTGGACGAGGCGGGGAACGCGAAGCAGGAGAAGGTCACGATCACGCAGAAGATCGACACGTTCGCGCTCCCCTGCGAGTCGCGGCCGGCGTTCGTGGTGGTCGATCCGCAGATGCGCATCCTCGGCGACGTGCACGTGAAGGCGCCCAACGACATGCTGCGCGCGCAGCTCGCGAAGGCGAAGACGGCGCGCGGTCGCTGGCTCGCGGCCCACGCGCTCTCGACGAGCGACGACGCGGCGACGACCCAGGCGCTCGCGGGGCGGCTGGCCGATGACGGCGAGGCGTGGATGGTCCGCATCGAGTGCGCCGACGCGCTCGGGCGGCTCCGGACCAACGAGGCGTTCGAGGCGCTCGCGTTGGCGACGAGCGTGAAGCACCCGAAGGTGCGTCGCGCGGTCGTGGGCGCGCTCGGTCGCTTCCGCACGGAGGCTGCCGAGGCCGCCATCCGTCCGCGCGCGCTGTCGGACGTGAGCTACCTCGTGGAGAGCGAGGCCGCCCGCGCGCTGGGCAAGACGAAGCGCGCGTCGGCGTTCGAGGTGCTCCTCGAGGCGGCCGCGCGCCCGTCCTGGGCGGACGTGATCGCCGTCGGCGCCATCGACGGGCTCGCGGCGCTCCGCGACGAGCGCGCCACGCCGCACCTGCTGGCGTGGACGAAATACGGCCGCCCCACACGCATGCGCCGCGCGGCGATCCTGGCGCTCCCCAAGATCGACGACGGGAAGAGGACGCGCGAAGCGCTGGAGGAGCTCCTCGGCGACGCGGACCCGCACCTGCGCATCGACGTGGCCCGCGCGCTCGGCGAGATCGGCGACGTGAAATCGCGTGGCGCGCTGCGAGAGCGCCTCGAGCTCGACCTCGACGCGCGCGTGCGACGCCGGCTCCGCGAGACGCTCCGCGACCTCGGCGGCGACGGCAAGCGCGCGACCGATCAGCTCAAGGAGGACCTCGACAAGCTGCAGAGCGAGCAGGCTTTGCTCAAGGGACGCGTGGCCCAGCTCGAGGCGCGCAACGGCGAGGGAAAGCAGCCGAAGGTCGATGCGGTCAAGGGGGCCAAGGCTGCGCCCAAGAAGAAGGGCAAGGGGCGCAAGTCATGAGCGACGAAGCACCGATTCGCGTCGAGCGACGGGGGACCGTCGCCGTGTGGACGATCGATCGCCCCGACCGGATGAACGCGCTCTCGCGGGCGACGCTCTACGCGCTCGGCACGCTCGCGCGCGAAGCGGCGACCGACCCCGGCGTACGGGCCATCGTGATCACCGGCGCCGGCGACAAGGCGTTCTGCGCGGGGGCCGACCTCAAGGAGCGACAGGGGATGACCGAGAACGACGTGCGCGTGCAGGTCGACCTGTACCGCTCGGAGCTCGGGCCGCTCGACCGCTCGTCGAAGCCCGTCGTCGCCGCGCTGAACGGCGTGGCGTACGGCGGCGGGCTCGAGCTCGCGCTCATCGCCGACCTGCGCGTCGCCGCGGCGCACGCGCTTCTCGCGCTTCCGGAGACGACGCTGGGCATCATCCCTGGCGCCGGCGGCACGCAGCGGCTCCCGCGGCTCGTCGGTGAAGCGCGGGCCAAGGAGATGATCCTCCTCGGACGAAAGCTCACCGCGCAGGAAGCGCTGGCGTGGGGCCTGGTGAACCGCGTGACGCCGGAAGGGACGAACGTCGTCGATGACGCGGTCGCCTGGATCGAGCCGATCGCGAGCGGCGCCCCCATCGCGCAGGCGGCGGCGCTGGAGGCCATCGATCGCTCGTTCGACGTCGGCCTCGAGCACGGCCTCGAGCTCGAGAAGGTGAGCTACGACAAAACGCTGGTGAGCGCGGATCGACGCGAAGCGTTGGCGGCGTTCGCCGAGAAGCGAAAGCCGCGGTTCACCGGGAAGTAACTCGGCCCGCGCCGCCGTTCGCGCGTCCTCTGTGGTAAGGCCTCGGCCAACCCATGTCCCTCGACCAGAAGCTCGCCGAAACCCTCGCCCGCATCGAAAAAGGGGGCGCCCCGAAGTACCACGCGAAGAACGCCGAGACCGGCAAGCTCTTCGCGCGCGAGCGCATCGCGCGACTCGTCGATCCCGGCACGTTCGTCGAGGACGCGGCGCTGGCGAACAACCTCGAGCCCGAGCTCCCCGCCGACGGCGTCATCACCGGCACGGCCCAGGTGAACGGGCGCCCCGTCGCCATCATGGCGAACGACTCGACCGTGAAGGCCGGCTCGTGGGGGAAGCGCACCGTCGAGAAGATCCTGCGCATCCAGGAGACGGCCGAGAGCCTCCGCGTGCCGATGCTCTACCTCGTCGACTCGGCGGGCGCGCGCATCACCGACCAGATCGAGATGTTCCCCGGCCGCCGCGGCGCCGGCCGCATCTTCTACAACGAGGTGCAGATGAGCGGCGTCGTCCCGCAGGTCTGCCTCTTGTTCGGCCCCAGCGCGGCCGGCGGCGCGTACATCCCGGCGTTCTGCGACGTCGTGGCCATGGTGGACGGCAACGCCAGCATGTACCTCGGCTCGCCGCGCATGGCGCAGATGGTCATCGGCGAGAACGTGACGCTCGAGGAGATGGGCGGCGCGAAGATGCACTGCTCGGTCTCCGGCTGCGGCGACGTGCTCTGCAAGACCGAGGACGACGCGATCGCTTTCTGCAAGCGCTACCTCGCCTTTTTCCCGCGCAACTGCGAAGAGGCGGCCCCCGTCGTGGAGCCCGTCGCCCCGAAGGCCAGCGGCAAGCGCCTCGAAGAGCTCATCCCGGCCGACGAGAACAAGCCGTTCGACATGATGCACGTCATCCACGAGATCGTGGACGCCGGCTCGTGGCTCGAGATCAAGGCGCTCTTCGCCCGCGAGATCCTCACCGGCTTCGCCCGCATCGACGGGCGCCCGGTGGGCATCGTCGCCAACCAGCCGAAGTGGCTGGGCGGCGTCTTGTTCGTGGACTCGGCGGACAAGGCCGCGCGCTTCATCTGGCTGTGCGACGCCTTCAACATCCCGCTGCTCTATCTCGCGGACGTCCCCGGCTTCATGATCGGCACGAAGGTCGAGCGCCAGGGGATCATCCGCGCCGGGGCGAAGATGATCGCGGCGGTGAGCGAGGCCAGCGTGCCGAAGGTCTCGGTCGTCATCCGCAAGGCATACGGCGCAGGCCTCTACGCGATGTGCGGCCCGGCGTTCGAGCCGGACGCGTGCATCGCCCTGCCGAGCGCGTCGATCGCGGTCATGGGGCCGCAGGCCGCCGTGAACGCCGTCTACTTCAACAAGATCCAGGAGGTCCCGGAGGGACCCGAGCGGACGGCGTACGTCGCGAAGCTTCGCGACGAGTACAGGGCCGACGTCGATCTCACGAAGCTCGCCAGCGAGCTGGTCATCGACGCCATCGTCCCGGGCGACCGCCTCCGCAGCGAGATCGCGTCGCGCTTCGCGCGCTACGCCGGCAAGCGCGATCCGCGGCCGAAGAAGAAGCACATGGTGCCTCCGGTCTGACGGCGCTTGCCCTGTTTCGTACAAAGCCGCACCCTCTCTCTGCTGATGGTGGGTCTTCGCTTCGCGTCCGCGCTGGCGTGCACGCTTCTCCTCTCTGGAACGGCAAGGGCCGGTGGGCACCCCGACGCCGCGGCGCTGATCCGTCTGCTCGGCCCCCACGCGGCCATCGCGCTGTCCCCCTCCGGCTCGGCGTCCACCCTCGAAGCCCTCGTGCGCCTGCCCCCCGGGACGACCGCCGAGTCGCTGGGAGTCGACCCCGTGGTCCCAGGCTTCGGGCGCGTACGGGGTGGGAGCGCGGCGATCCTCGCCTTCTCGCGGGTGCACCCGACGATCCCGCTCGAGATCGCCCCCCCCGTGCACCCGCTGCTCGACCAGGCGGGCCTCACGATCAACGCGACCCTCGTGCATCAAGACCCGGGGTCGCTCGGGGACGGCGTGCTCGTGGGCGTGGCCGACACGGGGCTCGACGTCACGCACGCCGACTTCCTCGACGCCTCCGGCAACACGCGCGTCGCGTGGCTCATCGACATGTCGCAGCCGCCGCTCGGGAAGTACCCCGACCTCGAGAAGAACTACGGCGTGCTCGACTCCAGCGGCAACGTCGTCGCCGGCGCCGTCCTCGCGGCCGCCGACATCAACGCCCTGCTGCACGGCAAGCAGACGGCGCCCGGCGACGACGTCGGTCACGGCACGCACGTCACGTCGATCGCCGCCGGCAACGGGGGGATCTCGCTCCCCGCTCCTTCGCCGTACGTCGGCATCGCGCCCAACGCGCAGATCGTCTTCGCGCGCGTCACGCGCGACGAGACCGACTCGATCGACAACGGTGACCTCCAGCGCGGTACGCAGTTTCTCTTCGATCGTGCCGACTTCATGAAGAAGCCGATCGCCGTGAACCTCTCCCTGGGGAGCGACTTCGGTCCGCACGACGGCACGCTGGCGTGGGAGCAGGTACTCGCGTCGTACGTCGGCCCGACGTTGCCGGGGCACGCGCTGGTCGCCGCGGCCGGCAACAGCGGCTCGATCGCCGACTCACCGGTGCACGAGAGCGCGGCGGTCGTGGGGGGATCGCACCTGTCGATCCCCATCTCGACGCAAGGAGCGCAGAACGGCGCGCTCCAGGTGTGGGTCGCGTTTCGCACCGGCGCGTCGATCTCGGTCGGCCTCGACGGCCCCGACGGTCACTGGATCGGCCCCCAGGCCGCCGGCCAGGAAGCGGGGAAGAACACGAGCGCCTACAACGCGGCGGTCATCAACGGCAGCAGCGCCGCCAACAGTCCGGTGCCCAGCGACTCGAGCGGCGCGGTCGTCGTCCTCACGGGCAACTGGCCGTCGGGTCAGTACAACGTGACGATCCAGGGTGAGGGGACGGCAGACCTCTACCTCGAGGGGACCGGCGACGTGACGATCGGCGGGAACGCAGGCTTCGTCTGGCCCGTGCGCGAAGGGACCGTCAACCTGCCGGCGACGAACCCGGCGATCATCGGCGTCGGCTGTACGGTCAACAAGGCGAAGTGGCTCTCGATCGATGGCACGACCCAGACCGAGGGGGTCCCGGTGCTCGACCCCTCGGGCGGCTACGTCGAGCCCGACCCCAACGATCCCGGCTATCCGCTCGAGCGTGCGCTGGCCGCAGGCGACGTCTGCTGGTTCTCGAGCGCGGGCCCGACGCTGACCGGCGTCCCCAAACCCGAAATCGCGGCGCCCGGAGCGATCGTCGTGGCGGCGCTCAGCAGCGAGGCGACCCCGGGGAATCCCGGCAGCATCTTCACGACCGACTGTCCGTCGAAGAACGGCGAGGACGGCGGAGTGCTCTGTCTGCAAGTCGACGCCACGCACGCCGTCTCGCAGGGGACGTCGATGTCGTCTCCGATGGTGGCCGGTACCGCCGCCATCCTTTTGGAGCACGATCCAACGCTCACACAGGACAAGATACTCGCGCTCCTGCAAGCAGGGGCGCATCCGTTCCGTGGCGCCGCACCGTTCAACGATCAGTCCGGTCCAGGCGAGCTCGACGTGAAGGGGGCGCTCGATGCGCTCGCGCAGTCGCAGTTCGGCGAGCTCCTGCTGCCGGACCTCTCGTCGAGCTGGATCACCCTCAGCGCCCAGTACGTCGCGGCCGACGGTTCGACCCCGGTGACGACGATCATCGAGCTGCGTACGACCAACGGCGCACACCGCGCAGACCTCTTCGACCCGACGCGCCTGCAGCCGACAGTCGAGATCAACGGCGCCCCACAACCACCGCCGACCATGGTGCGGCGGGGGCCAGGCGTCTGGTACTTCACGGTACAGCCGGCCGCCGGCCATGGCGGGTCCACGATGACCCTCGGCGCGACCTTCGACGGCGTATCGATCGGAAAGCCGAAGTCGATTCCGATCGCGGTGGACGTGTGGCGTGCAGAATACGCGACGCAGGTGAAGGGGGGGTGCGCCGTCGCGGGGGGCGCGGGTGAGGGGGGGGAGCGCGGGTTCATCCTTACCCTCCTGGCCGCCCTGGTCGCGCTGCGTCGCCCGCGATTGCGCGCGCGCCAGGGCTGAGTCACCGTCGGGAGTCTCGTTCGCGTGACAGGGCGCGCCGCCGAGGGCGAGCGCGAACGGCGGGTGCTAGCTTCTCGGTGGGACCGTGGAGGCGATCGCGCGATGACGTCCGTTCGAGCGAAGACCGCGCCGCTGCGTCTCCCGCTGCGCGCCCCACCGGCCGCCCCATCGCCGGCGGCCCGCTGGCTCGCGATGGCTCCGTGGATCGCCGCGGTGCTCGCAACGGTCGTCGTGCTCTCGCCGATGCCGGTGCGCGCGCGTGTGGCGGGGCTCGTCGTCGTCGTGTTGGGTGCGATGGTGGCGACCGTGCTGCGTGTACGCGCGAAAGCGCGTCCTCTTTCCGCGTGGATCGTGCTCGACGAGGGGGGCATCGCGCGCGAGCGCGAGGGAGAAACGACGCAGCTCGCCTCCTGGGAAGCGCAGTTCGGCGTCGCAGTCCTGTCCAACGAGTCGCGCGACCTCGGTGTTCTCGCCATCACCACGAAGACCGCAACGCGCTACGTCCCCGTCCGCGCCGGCGGCGACGACGATCGCGTCCTCGCGCGCGAGCTCTTCGTGCGCCCCCCTGCGCTCACGGAGGACGACGTCCGTCACGTCACGCGCGACGACGCGGGCGCCCTCTGCGCGGCCGATGCCGTCGCGATCGTGTCCGCGATCCGCGAGCGTGACCCCTCGGCGCTCGATCGCATCGTGCTCTCCGATCCGCGCGGCGCGCTCGTCGTCCTCGAAGGGAACGAGCTTCGGGCGGGGGATCGCGTGATCGATCTCGCGTCGCCGCTGGAGTGGCGCGCGTTCCTCTTCGTCGAGTCGGCCGGCGCGGTGGCGTCCGTCGTGCAGGCGACCTGGGTACGGCAGGCAGGCGTCGAGGTCGTGCTCGTGGCGGAGGCCGCGCGCGAAGCGAATCATCCAAGGGGGGGCCGCGTCTCGCACCCCGATGCGCCGCCCCCCATCGAGCTGCGGATGGCGATCGAGCGCCTCTTCATGGCGCCGCTCCGCGACGCTCTCGAGCGCGCCCCGCGTGCCTCGCGCGCCCCGGCGCCGATCGTGGCCGCGCCGTTGCCCGCTCCGACGCGCGCCCCTACGTGACACGCGCCTTCAGCCGCGTTACGTGAGTGGCGCCATGTCCGCGCGCCCCTTCTACGTCACCACGCCTATCTACTACGTCAACGACGTGCCCCACCTCGGGAGCGCGTACACCACGATCGCCGCCGACGCGCTCCGGCGCTACGCCCTCGTTCGCGGGCGCGACGCGCGGATGCTCACCGGCACGGACGAGCATGGCGAGAAGGCCGAGCGCGCGGCGCAGGAGCTGAAGGAAGCGCCGGAGGCGTATGTCGAGCGGATGAGCGCCCGCTTCAAAGAAGCGTGGCCCCACCTGGAGATCGAGGCGGACGACTTCATCCGCACCCACGAAGAACGCCACACGCGTCTCGTGGGGGAGATGTGGAAGAAGATCGAGGCGTCCGGCGACCTGTACCTGGGGGCCTACGAGGGGTGGTACTGCGTCGGCTGCGAAGGGTTCAAGACGGAGAAGGATCTCCTCCAGCCCGGCAACCAGTGTCCGCTCCACCCCGGCAAGCCCGTCGAATGGCTGAAGGAGGACACGTACTTCTTCAAGCTCTCCAAGTACGAGAAGCCGCTCCTCGACTTCTACGCACGGCACCCGGAGTTCATCGAGCCCGAGTCGCGCCGCAACGAGGTGCTCTCGTTCGTGCACAGCGGTCTGAAGGATCTGAGCGTCTCGCGCACGACGTTCAGCTGGGGCATCCCCGTGCCTGGCAACCCGAAGCATGTGATGTACGTGTGGTTCGACGCGCTCGCGAACTACTGGACGGCGCTCGCCTCCACCGGGCTCGACGCGAAGTACTGGACGCCGAACGGCGAGGTCGTGCATCTCGTCGGCAAGGACATCCTCCGCTTCCACGCCGTCTACTGGCCCGCGTTCCTTCTCGCCGCGGGCTTCGGCGAGGAGAAGCTCCCGAGCAAGATCTACGCGCACGGCTTTCTCACCGTGGACGGCATGAAGATGAGCAAATCGCTCCGGAACACCGTGAGCCCGCTGCGGCTCGCGTCGGAGCTGGCGCCTTACGGCGGCGCGGACGTGCTGCGGTACACGCTGCTCCGATCCATTGCGTTCGGGCAGGACGGCGACTTCGATCACGCGGCGATGCTCGAGCGACACAACGCCGACCTCGCGAAGAACGTCGGGAACCTCCTGTCCCGGACGCTCGGGCTGTGCGCCAAGATGACCCAGGGGAAAGCGCCCGTGGTCCCGGCCGAGATGACAGCGCTCGAGACGGCGCTGCATGCGCGCTGCAACGAGGCTTTCCGTGCGTCACGCGAAGCGTGGGACGCCATCTCGCCCACGCGCGCGCTCGAAGCGACGTGGGACGCGGCGTCAGCGGCGAACCAGTACGTCGACCACGCGGCGCCGTGGACCGCGGCCAAGAACGGGAACCACGCGCGCGTGGCGACGATCCTGGGGACGCTCCTCGGCATCCTCGAGACGATGAGCGTGATGATGTGGCCCGTGCTCCCGCAGAAGGCGCAGGAGATGCGGGTGCAGCTGGGCCTCCCGCCGTTCGCGCCGAGTGACGTCGATCAGTGGCCGTCGGCCATCCCGCTCGCCCATGCGACGCGGCAGCTCGCGAGCGGCACGCCGTTGTTCCCGACGATCGACGAAGACGCGCGCAAAGCGCTGCTCCTTCGCCTCGCACCGAAGGCGCTCGAAGCGGCGCCCGCGCACCCGGCAACGGTCCCCCCGGCGACGGCGCGCGCCAGCGCTCATCCGAGCGCGCCCGATACGCGCGTGATGATCCCCTACGAGGAGTTCGCCCGGCTCGACCTCCGCGTCGCCGAGGTGAAGACGTGCGAGCGCGTGAAGGGAAAGGACAAACTGCTGCAGCTCCAGGTGGACGTGGGCGAGCCCGAGCTCCGGCAGATCGTGGCCGGTCTCGCGCTGTCGTTCACACCCGAGCAGCTCGTCGGACGGCGCGTCGTCGTCGTCGCGAACCTGGCGCCGCGCGACTTCGGCAAGGGGCTCGTCTCGAACGGGATGATCCTGGCGACGGGACCGAGCGAGAAGCTCGTGCTGGCGACCGTCGATGCCGACGCCGCGCCGGGGGCTCGGCTCAAGTAGCTTCGCCCTTGCCGGCCGCCACCTCGGCGACGAGCGCCTCGAAGCTCGCGCCGTGGAAAGGCTTCTCGAGGATGGGGCGCCCTGTCGCCCGCGCGCGCTCGTGGATCGGGTCGTCCTCGGTGCTGAAGCTGCCGCCCGTCGTGAAGATGAAGCGGGCCGCCTGCCGCGGCGAGCGCGCGCGGACGGCGTCGTAGATTGCCGGGCCGGACTGATCCGGCATGCGCAGATCGCAGGCGACCACGTCGTAGTGGTGGACGCTGAGCTCGGCGAGCGCGTCGCGCGCGGTCGAGACCGTGTCGACGTCCCATCGGTCCGCCAGCTGCCTCGCCAGCGCCTTGGCCAACGCCTGCTCGTCGTCGACGATGAGCACCCGCCCGCGCGATCCGCTCCCACTTGCGCCGAGTGCGGGCGCCGCCGCGCGCATCACCGCGCTCGCTTGCCCGCGCGCTCCGTCGTTCGGCGGCTCGATCGGGAGGACCACGTCGAACGTGCTCCCTTCGCCCGGCTTGCTCACGACGCGAATGTCTCCTCCTACGCGGCGGACCAGGTTGTATGCGATGGCGAGGCCGAGGCCCGCCCCCTCGCCGGCGGCGTTCATCTTGAAGAACGGGTCGAAGATGCGCGGAAGGATCCGCGGCTCGATGCCCACACCGGTATCGCTCACGCGAACGACGATGGTTCCGTCGATGACGAACGTGGATATGCGCACGAAGCTCGCCGGCATCGAGGAATCGAGCTTCGCGTCGAGCGCCTGCGCCGCGTTGAGGAGCAGGTTCACGAACGCCTGCCCGAGGCTCGCGTACTCCCCCGACGCCAGCGGTAGCTCTCCGAGGTTCACTTCGACGCGACCCCTCCGCCGGAGCTCCGCGCTCGTGAGCGTCACCGCCATCTGCACGATCCGGTTCACGTCGACCGGCGTCACGTGAGCCCCCTCCGGAATGCGCGTGAACAGCTTCAGCTCGCCCACGATCGTCGCGATCCGGCCGGCCGCTTCGCTCACCTCGAGCAGGAGCTGCTTTGCGCGCATCACGTCGGCCTCGCTCCGCGACGGCCCGATCATCTTCGCGATCTGTCCGGAGGCGAGCGCGATGAACGCGACCGGATTGTTGATCTCGTGCGCGATGCCCCCCGCCAGCGCGCCGAGCGAGGCCAGGCGGTCGGCCTGCATCAGCTGCTTCCGCGACTCGACCTCGGTCGTCACGTCGTACGCGAGAACCTCGATCGCACGCACGGCGCCGCTCGCGTCGCGAACTGGGTACACGTTCTCGCGGAGGATGAGGACGCGCCCGTCCTTGTGTTTGTAGCGACGGTCTTGCCACACTGACTCGCGCCCGCGCGCCGCACGATCGCGGGCGAGCGCGCTGGCTTCCCACTCGATCGGATCGGCAAACAGGGCGTCCATCCCCGGCAGGCCCAGGACCTCGGCCGCGTCGAAGCCGAGCACGCGCTCGATCGCCCCGTTCACGAACGTCGTCGCGCCCGTCTTCGGATCGACGCGCGCGACGATCGTCGGCAGGTTGTCGACGAGCTGCCGCTTCTCCGCCTCCAGCGCGACGACCTGCTCGAAGTCGTCGGCCGCGTGCAGGGCCGCCGAGATCGTCCCCGCGACGCTCTCCCAAAGCTCGCGTGACGACTCGGTCAGGAGCGCCGCCGGGTTTCCCAGCACGAGCATCGCGCCCAAGGGGCGTCGCGCGTGGGCCAGCGGTACCAGGATCTTCCACCGCGGTACGAGCCCCGTCGTCTCCGGGTCGATCGCCGCGCCCACCGCTTCGACGACGCCGTGCGCGCGTCGCACTTCGCTCCCGGCCGTGTCGAGGAGAGCCTCGAGCTCCTGGGCCTTCACGTTCGTCACGCGCCGCTGCATCTTCTCGCTCACGCCGCGCGCGACGACGAGGGTGAGCCTGTCCTCGCCCACGGCGCGGAACATCATGACGCCGCCCACCTCGGGGCGGGCCGCGCAGAACGTGGCCGCGCGCTCGAGCGCCGTCTGCACGCGAAGGTCCCCGGCCATGCTCTCCGAGAGCCCACGGAGGAACGCGAAATGGTCGACGCGCCGGGCGGTCGCGTCCTCGGCGGCGCGCCGCGCGTGCGCATCGCGCAAGTGCACCTGAAAGGCGGCCTCGTTGAGCCCGTCGACGCGCGCGACCACCGCATCGAGCGCCATCCGGCGTCCGGACTCCTCGACCATCACGGTCTTTCCCTCGCCGGCGTCGCTCCACGGCGTCGTCAGGGTCGCGGCCACGCGCTCGCCGAGAAGCGCGGCGATGGGGCGTCCGAGCACCTGCGCCCTGGAGCTCACGAGGAGGCGTACGGCCGCGCGGTTCGCCTCGACGATGGTGCCCACGCGATCGAGGGCGAGCATTCCTTCGGGTGCGTGGGCGACGAGCGCTTCGAAGAGCTGGCCACGCGCGATCCGTCGCGCGTGGACGAGCGACGGCGCGAGCAGAGCCGTCACCGCGCGAACCAGAGGCAGCGCCGACTGCGAAGGAGCTCCGCGGACGTCGTGCGCGATCGTGAGCCAGGCGACGTCCTCGTTGCGATGAATCAGCGGAACGACGATGAGGCTCCTGACTCCGGCCTGGTACAGGCTGCGCTCGGTCGGGGTCCCGTCGGGGGCGACGTCGGTGGCTACGTAGACGCCGTGCGGTGCGAGGTTGGCCAGCGCCACCTGCGCGTCGTCGCGCTGGAAGTGGACACCCGTCGCGAACGTCTGCCGCGAAGCCGGTACCGCCGCTGGATCTCGCCACAAGACCCAGAAGCTGCGGCCCCCCTCGTCATCCACGTGGATCGCCATTCGCTCGAACGGCACCACGCGCCGAAGCGCGTCCTTCACGCGCCGGAGGGCTTCGTCGTCGAGACCGGTGCCGCACTCTGCGAGCGCACGCTTCGTCTCCTCGAGCACCTGGCGCTCGTCGGGCGTGAAGTTCCCCACCTCGCTTCGCGGCTCGAGCGGCGTACCCATTCCCCCGTGACGATCCTTACGCTCCCAGACGCCCGCAAACCAGCGGCGGCGGCACGCGCTGGATATCCCCGATGGCGAAAGCCGCGAGGACGCGCTCGGCGATGGCGGGCGCGTCCGACGCGCGCCGGACGTGAACGCGCGCCAGCGTGTCCCCCGCGTTCACGCGCGTGCCGGGCTTTGCGTCGATCGAGAGGCCCACGGCCGGGTCCACCTTCGCGTCCGCGCGCGCGCGCCCGGCGCCCATCGCGACGGCGGCGAGCCCGATCGCCAGAGCATCGACCGACTCGACGAATCCCCCGCGCGGGGCCTGCACGGCGACCTCGACGCTCGCGATCTCCAGCCGTCCCGGTTCGGCGACCACGCGCGCGTCGCCCCCCTGCGCCGCGATCATCCGCTCGAAGGTGCGCGCTCCGTCTCCGCTCGCGATCGCTTTGGCCAGCCGCGCGCGAGCCTCTTCGAGGGTGCTCGCGCGACCTCCGAGCACGAGCATCTCCGCGCCGAGCGCCATCGTGCACTCCACGACGTCGCCCGGTCCGCCGCCGTTCAGCACGTCGATGGCTTCGCGCGTCTCGTTCGCGTTGCCGACAGCCACGCCGAGCGGCGCGTCCATCCGCGTCAGCAGCGCCACGACCTTCTTCCCGGCGCGCGTCCCCACACGCACGAGGGCCTCGGCGAGGGCCCGCGCGCGCGCCTCGTCCTTCATGAACGCCCCCCGCCCGACCTTCACGTCGAGCACGAGCCCGTCGATCCCTTCGGCCAGCTTCTTGGACAGGATCGACGCGACGATCAGCGGGATGCACTCCACGGTCGCCGTCACGTCCCGCAAGGCGTAGATGCGCTTGTCGGCCGGGGCGATCTCCGCCGTCTGCCCGATCATGCACGTCCCCACGTCGCGCACGATCTCAGCGAACCGGTCGGCCGCGATGTCGGTGCGGAACCCGGGGATCGCTTCGAGCTTGTCGAGCGTCCCTCCCGTGTGACCGAGCCCGCGGCCGCTCACCATCGGCACCGGTACGCCGCACGCGGCGACGAGGGGCGCGAGGCACAGGCTGATTTTGTCGCCCACTCCACCGGTGGAGTGCTTGTCCACCTTCACGCCGCTCACGCCGGACAGATCGAGGACGCGCCCCGAGTGGAGCATGGCGTCGGTCAGCGCCACCGTCTCGGCGTCGTCGAGGCCGCGGAAGAACACCGCCATCAGCCACGACGCCATCTGGTAGTCGGCGAGCGACCCGTCCATGAACGCCCGGACGAAGCGCCCGATGTCGTCCGCGGAGAGCGCTTCGCCGTCGCGTTTGGCGGCCAAGAGTTCGACGATCGTGCGTTGCATGGAGGGGCGGGAGGCTAGCACCGAAGACCCCGGTTCGGCTCGTGTGTATGCTGCCGCGCGGGTATGGGTCAGCGCTTCAAAGCCGTCGTGTTCGTCTCGCTCTTCGCGCTGGCCCTCGCCATCGCCGTGGTGGCCGTGGGTTGCTCGCGCCAGGACGCTGGCGACACGGCCAACACCGAAGATCAGAGCCAGGAGCCGGAGTGGGTGCCGCCGCACAGACACGACGCGGGCCTCGCCCAGGACGCCAGCGACGCCTCCGCTGGCTTCGATGCCAGCGACGGACGCGCCGAGCACGAGCTCGCGGTGCTGCTCGACGCCGGGCGTTTCTGCGGGAGCCGCGATCTCCACGACTGTCCGCTCCAGGGGTGGATGAAGCGGAACGCAACGCCGATGCTCGACTTCGGTGACATTTCCACGATCGCGGTCGTCTTCGATCAGATCGCCGCGCTCGCTCCCCCCGACACCACCGAAGATGGCGGGCTCCTCTACGAGAACTGGAAGTCGATCGCAGCCGACGGCGCGAACGCGACCCGAAGCGGCAACCTCGAGGCGGCCAAGGCCGCGTGCCGCGGGTGCCATACCCAGTACCGGGACCGGTACCACGCCGTCCTTCGTGCTCGCGAGCTCCCGGCGCCCCCGGCCGGACCGCCCGGGTCCAGCGCGCCGTGAGCTCGCGCGAGCCGCGGTCGCAAGGGCGCCCCGCCGCTTTGGCGACGCCGGCGCGCGTCCGCTCGCGAGGCCCGCGTCGCGGGAGACCACCCGGGAAGTTCACGCAGAACCGGAGGCTCGAACGCCTGCGCGAGGCGCTCGAGAAGAACTCGGCCGGGCTCTCGATCGCCGAGATCGCCCAGCTGCTCCACGTCACGCCGCGCTCGGTCCGTCGCTACCTCGGCTACCTGCGCGTCACGACCCCCATCGAAGCGCTCCCGGCCGCGCCTGGTCGAGAGAACGTCTGGCGCATCAAGCCGAGCGAGCGGGCGCGAGCGGTTCCACTCCGTCGAGCCCCAGCTTACTGCTTGCTCGCCACCCGCGCGGCCTTCGACCCGCTCAAGGGGTCGGCGCTCTTCGACGCCCTCGACCTTCTCTATGGGCAGGTGCTCCAGGTGGCGAGCCGCCCTTCCAAGGGGCCCATGGAGGGGGAGATCCGCGGCGACGTGCGGCTCGACGAGCGCTTCCTCTACGTCTCCCCTCCGCCCGTGAGCTACGCCGCGCGCGCCGAGGAGATCGACGACCTGTTCCGCGCCGTCGCGGACCTCCACGTGCTCCGTTTCCGCTACGTGCCGCGCGAGCCGGGGGCGCGCGCCGAGCGCATCGTCGCGCACCCCTACGCCCTGTACCTCCGTGCCGGCGCGCTGCACGTCGTCGCGCTCGACGTCGAACAGGCCGAGGTCCGGGCGCTCCCCTTCGATCGCCTCTCGGACCTCGCCATCTCGTCCGACGAGCGCTTCGCCGTTCCCGCCGACTTCCGCGCCTCGGAGCTCGTCCACGGCATCTTCGGCGTCGCGCCCGGTCCGGCTCGCGTTCGCGTGCTGGTCGAGTTCGACGCGCGTGCGGCCGACGAGATTCGCGGACACAAGCTTCACCCTGCGCAGAAGATCGCGACGGCACCGGACGGCCGCGTGCGCCTCTCCCTTCCTCTCCCCGAGGCGCTGCTCCCCGAGGTTCGTCGCTGGGTCCTCGGTTTCGCCGATGCCGCGCGCGTGATCGAGCCCCCGGAGCTCGCGGAAGACGTCGCCCGCGCCCTTGCTGCGGCCGCCAAGCGCTACGGCTGACATGGCGCGTCGAACGCGCGCCGCGAGCGCCTCGGGCGATCCTCCACGAGATTGCGCGACCACGCGCGCCGTGGGAGAAGGCGAAGCGAACATCCATGGAAACCAGCCCGCTCAAAGTCATCCAGAACGTCGCTGAACCGATCGTCGCCAAGAAGCCGCCGGTCGACCCTTCGACCCTCAGCCATCGCAACCTCCTGCGCGGCCCCTTCTGGCAGAAGATCCCGGCGTACCGCGACGTGACCGAGGCGCAGTTCCTCGATCACAACTGGCAGGCGAAGGCCTCGATCACCAAGATCGACAAACTCATCTCGACCATCCAGGAGCTCTGCGCTCCCGAGTTCATCAAGGACATCGAGATGGGGATGAAGGTCGCGCCGATGAGCGTGCGCGTGAGCCCGTACCTCGTCTCGCTCATCGACTGGGCGAACCCGTACGTCGACCCGATCCGCACGCAGTTCTTCCCGCTCGCGTCGCGCCTGCTCCCCGACCATCCGCAGCTTCAGCTCGACTCTCTTCACGAGCAGGACGACGCTCCCGTCCCCGGCCTCACGCACCGCTACGTCGACAAGGCGCTCTTCCTGCCGCTCGACCAGTGCCCGGTCTACTGCCGCTTCTGCACGCGCAGCTACGCTATCGGCCTCGATACCGAGGAGGTCGAGAAAGTCCACCTCCGCGCCAGCGACGAGCGGTGGCAGCGCGCGTTCAAGTACATCGCCTCGCGTCCCGAGCTCGAGGACATCGTCATCTCCGGCGGCGACGCCTACCAGCTCCGCGCGACGCAGCTGACCGAGATTGGCGAGGCGCTCCTCGCCATGCCGAACATTCGCCGCATGCGCTTCGCCACCAAGGGGCCGGCGGTCATGCCGCAGAAGATCGTGACCGACGAGGCGTGGGTCGACGCGCTCACGGCGGTCGTCGACAAGGGGCGCAAGCTCGGCAAGGAGGTCGTCGTGCACACGCACTTCAACCACCCCAACGAGATCACCGGCATCACCGAAGACGCGATGAACAAGCTCTTCGGTCGCGGCATCTTCGTGCGCAACCAGAGCGTGCTCCAGCGCGGCGTGAACGACTCGCCCGAGACCATGACCGCGCTCGTGAAGCGCCTCGGTCACGTGAACGTTCACCCGTACTACGTCTACGTGCACGACCTCGTGAAGGGGGTGGAGGATCTCCGCACGAGCGTCGACACCGCGCTTCACATCGAGAAGCACGTCCGCGGCTCGACGGCCGGGTTCAACACGCCGACGTTCGTGGTCGACGCGCCCGGCGGCGGCGGCAAGCGCGACGCGCACTCGTACGAGTTCTACGACCGGGAGACCGGCGTGAGCGTGTACACGGCGCCGTCCGTCAAGGCGGGGAAGCACTTCCTGTACTTCGACCCGCTACACCAGCTCTCGACCTCGACGCAGCGACGCTGGGCGGAGCCGGTCGAGCGGCAGGTGATGATCGACGACGCCATCGCCAAGGCCCGCAAGCACGAGCGCTGATTGACGCGACGCGCGATCGGGGCGTGCATTTGGTAACGGAGGGGGCGGACCCCGTTCGTTCGCTCACGGCCGAAAATTTTCGGGCAAGTCGTTTGTCGGTCGCTATCCCACTACGGGGGCTAACGAGCGAGGGCGTTGTCCGGGAACCGGGAGCGGAGCTGCTCTTCGACGAGCGCTGCCTCGGCGTCGCGTCCAGCGGCACGCAGAGCGCGGACCTGGAGCGCCAGCTCCTCGGGCACCATCGCGCGCGCCGGGAGCTTCTCTGCCGCGCGGAGCGCACTCAGCGCCGCTTCCGGCTCTCCGCGAACGATCGCGCCACGCGCTTCGGCGACCAGCGCCGCCTCGCGCACGAGCGGATCGGACCCGGGGGGTGCGCCTCGCTCGTGTGCTGCGGCATGCTTCACCCGGTTGGGTAGCGGCGCAGGCGCGGCCGTCGCCGTGACCGGCGCGGGGCGTGCGGCGGGCGCGATCGACCGCGTGTCCGGCGCGGCTTGCATTGCGGACGTCGTCGGCTCGGGCGCGAGCTTCGGCGCACCGACGTGGAGGACCATCGCCGCCACTCCGACCGTGATCGCGCTCCCGAACAGCGCTCCTGCGACCAGCAGCTTCGCCGAGCCCGTGAGCGCCGTCGCCTTCGCCGCGGCTCCCAGCGCGGCTCCCCCGGCCCCGGCTCCCGTGCTCGATGCGATACCGCCGAGGATCTTCGCGCGCGATGCCGCGCCCGGACCGTCGGCCCGCGCAGCACGAAGCAGCGCCTTGGTGGTGTGTGAAAGGTCGGTCATCATCGGACTTCTCCTGGCTCGTGCCGGAGCCGCGCCATCGCGTCTTCGAGCTCTTCGCGTCCTACCCGCAGTCGCGAGTACACGGTGTTGAGCGGAATCCCGAGCACCCGCGCGATCTCGGGCGCGGTCATCTCTTCGATCTCGTGCAGAACGAGCACTGCCCGTCGCCCCACGTCGATCGTGTTGAGCGCCCGATCGAGCTGATCGAGCTGCCTGCGCGCATCGAGCGCGTCGGCCTGGGGAGCCGGGATCGACTCACGCTCCTGCGCGATTCCGCCGTCGGCGTCGACGGGGTGCCGGCGGTTGTGCCGCCGCGCATCGGAAGCGACCCTTATCGCGATCTGGAACAGCCATGCCCGCGGTCCGTGCCCGCGCTCCTCGAACTCTCCGAAACGGCGATGCGCGATGACGAAGACCTCCTGGGTCTTGTCGTCGACCTCGGCCTCGTTCACCCCCAGCCGGCGAAGGTTTCTCCACACGAAGTCGAGCTGCGCCTCGTACATCGCGCGGAAGGCGGCGACATGCGTACGGCCGTCGCGCGCGCCAATCACGGGCGCGATCGACCCGATCGGGGCGACGTACGGCATGGCAGAGGCAGCAGGTGCCATCCGCTCCTCATGGCCGTCGTCGCGCCGTTCCGTCACCGCAACCTCCAGGACAATCCTACCTCGGTTCGAGCAATCAGCAGGGAGGGGCTCACCGTCCCGTTGGCCTCGGAGTTGCTCAGGATGTTGAGCTCGGCAACCCCCCTCACGAGGACTGACAGCTCGTTGCCCAGCTCGCCACGCAAATCGATGCTGGGACCGACCGCGAAGAGCCCCAGCGTCACGGCTGGCTCCGCCTTTGCGCCCGTGGACGAGGCGTTCTGCGCGTCCACGTGGAGGAAACCGACGTCGGTGCCGCCGCACAGGTCGAGCTGAATTCCGCTCTTTTCCAGATAGTTACCGGGGATGCGCTTGCAAGCGTCGAAGCGCCCGGCGCCGAGCGTCCCGTAGGCGTGCGTCGTAGGAACGACCTCCGCGAACGTCCACCCGGCCGCGAGCGCGGGGCGGAGGAACCACCCCCCTCCCACTTCGGAGACCGCGAAGAGCGAGCCACCGGCGATCATCCCCGTTCCCGTCCCCGTCATCACGTACGAGGCCAGCCCGACCTCGATCTGGCGCTGTTCCGCCGAGTGCGCCAGGAAGAGCGCGGCTTCCGGCGAGGGCTTCTCGGGGGGCTCGGGGGCCGGCCAGAGCTCGGCCGCCGGTTGGGAAGGGGGGGGGATGGGCGGGGGAGGGACCTGCTTTTTGCGCTCGACCTCGGCGTCGAGGACCAGCGAGGCCCAGACGCCGATGGCGCGTGCGAGCCCCGTGCACTCGCGGCCGTCCATCGCCCGGTGCGCGACCGGTGCTCCCGTCTCGTCGGTGATCTCGCCGCTCGCATGCAGGACGCCGTGGTCGGCCGCGACGCGGAGGGCGACCTTCCACGCCGGGCCGGGTGCCTTCGCGGGGTCGAGCGCGCGCCTCAGCGCCTCCTCTGCGCTCGCCGCGCACGGGGAAGGTTGCTCGAGCACGATCTGCGGCGGCTCGGGGGCGTCCAAGGAAGTCATCCGATCATGGCCCGTTCCGACCGTTCCGTCGCGTCACTCCTGTGGATGACGCGCGGAGGGGACGAAACGGCCCGGGTCAGTCGTGGGCTGCGGCATGGCCGCCGTAGGTCGCGCCCGCAGGGCTCGTTCCGCCGCTGCCGAACGTGAAGGTGGGGGTGCCCGAGGTGGTCACGGTTCCGGCGCCCCCTGTGTAGTAGGCGTAGGAATCACCGCCGGCGCCGGCCGCTCCCGCGCCGCCCGTCGACCCTGCGCCGCCGGTGGTCCCGGCGCCGCCGTACGGCTCGGACTTGGTGCTCCCGGTGCACTGGCCCGCCGGCTTCTGCGTGCACGATGCGACGTTGACGGGGCTCCCCGTGGCCCCCGTCGTCGGTGCCGTCACGGGCGACCCGGCGGAGCCTCCCGCGCCGCCTGGGCCTCCGTTCTGCGAAGCGAAGCTCCCCCCGTTGACCGCTACGGTCGCCTTCCAGACGAAGAGCGCGATGCTCGCTCCGCCACCGCCGCCGCCAAGTCCACGCGCGCCGCCCGATCCGCCGCAACCCGGCGCCCCCTGACCACCGCAGACGGTCACGGCCGGCTGGCAACCGCCGGCGCTCGTATCGCAGGTCGTGCTGGGCGCGCACGTCCCCGCGGCGCCCGTGGTCCCGTTGTCTCCCGCGTTCCCAACTTGGCCCGCCGTCCCCGCGCCCGGCACGAAGCCGCTGCTCCCGTAGCTGCCGGCGGACGTCGTTCCCGCCGCGACCGTGGCGCCCGCCTTCCCGTCGCTCGCGGCGCACGGAGGAACGTTCGACGCGGGGAGGCCGGGCGGCGTGTCAGTGCTGCCGCTCGATCCCCCTCCCCCCGCGGCGACCGTGATCTCGACGGCGTTCAGCGTGAGGCTCGTGTCGTTCGTGGTCCCCGTCGACGCCGCGAAGATCCCGTAGATCGACTCGCCGGCCGCCGCCGTCGTCTGGTTGTGGACGCTGATGTTCGTGAGCGTCGCGGTCACGTCCTTCGCGAGCACCGCGATCGACGCCGCGGTCGGGGCGATGATCGTGACCGAGCTCGGGTCGGTTCCCGTCGAGCACTCCTTCGTCCACGCGCCGGCGCCGCCGTAGATCCAGCCCCCTTCGACGGTGAGCCCTTTGGTGAGCGTCACCTGCTCCTCGTACGTGCCGTGGTCGACGTAGACGTGCGTCTTCCCCTCGGCGACCGCGTACGCGATGCCCGCGGTGATCGTTCCGCACGGAGCGCCGATCGCGCCGCAGCCGCTCGTCGCACTGGACGACGACGACACGAAGGCCGCCGAGGGGTCCGCCTGTACGCACGCGCCGTTGCACAGCTGGTAGCCCGAGTCGCACGAGATCCCGCACGTGCCGACCCCGGCGACCGGAGCGCAGGTCGCCACGCCGTTCGTCGGCACCGGGCATGCGTGGTTGCAGGCGCCGCAGTTCGACGTGTCGGTGGTCAGGCTGTCGCACGCGTTGCCGTTGCACGCGGTGAAGTTCGCGTTGCACGTGAACCCGCACGCTCCGCTGGTGCAGGTGGCGGCGCCGTTCGCGGGGGCGGTGCAGGCGTAGCTCTTGGAGCTACTCGTGCAGCCGCCGCAATCGGCCGTGCTCGTCGATTCGTCCACGCACGCGCTGTTGCAAAGCACGTTGCTGCCCGAGCAGCCGCTGGTGCACATCCACGTGGCTCCGCTCGCCGCGCAGTCGGGGTCGGCAATGGTGCAGGCGTTGGTGCACGAACCGCAGTTCGTGGCCGTCGTGATCGACGTCTCGCAGCCACCCGACGTCGGACCGGTGCAGTGCTCGAATCCTGCGTTGCAGGCGCCGACCGCGCAGGCGCCGCTCGTGTTGCAGGTCGCGGTCGCGTTGGGGAGCGAGCAGGGGGTGCAGCTCGTGTCGGCGCAGCCCGTCACCGGGCTCGTGATCGAGACGCACGTGTCGCCGCAGAGCTTCTGGGTGGACGGGCACGGTCCGGCATCGGGGCCGGCGTCGGCGGAGGCTTCGCCCGGCTCGCCGGCGTCGAGAGTCGCGTCCGTCGCGCCGTCCGCGTGGTCGGCGGCATCCTTCCCGGCGTCGGCGTGCGCCGGTGGGCCCACGACGTGCGTGACGCCCGTGTCGGCGCTGCCATCGTCGGGCGTCGTCGAAGAGCCACCGTCATCACCAGCGTCGGCGATCACGCCCGCCTCGAACGATGCGCCGCCGCATGCGGCGACCGCGAAGCCCGCGAGGAAGAGAAGAGATCCGAAGTGACGATGGCGCACGGGGCCTCCGGTGGGCGGCGTAAGTAGCAAACGAGGGGTGAGGCGCAACGCGCATCACGAGGGGGTACAGATCCCATCTCCCGTCGGCACGGGCGGCAAAGATGTTGCGTGAAATGCGAGCGGACGGCGCGAGAAAGACCACAAAGCGAGTGGGGGAAGAGGATTACGCTGCAAGCGGACGAGCGAGTTCGATGAGAACCCGGTCCCCGTGAGGTAGAAGGCGACCTCCGCCCTCGGAAGAAGCGGCCCCCATGCTCAAGCGTCTCGCTCCCCTGTCGTGGTTGCTCGCGTCGTGGCTCTTCCCCACGTCCGCGCTCGCCGACACGTTCCCCATCTCCGATCGCGGGATCCGCTTCGACGTCTTCACCTGGGACGGGCGCACCTGCGTCATCACGCCTCAACAGCCCGACTCCAGCTCCTGCACGCCGTCGGATCTCGCGCGCAGGCCGGCCCCCGTCGGCAACGTCGGCGTCGCAGGGTACGCCGTCGTCCACTACCCCGGTTGGGACATGACGTTGCTGGTCACCGTCGCCGACGTCCCGACGTTCGCGGACGACGAGCCCGACGAGATGCGGCCGATGGCCAGGCAGGCCGTGCGCGATGCACTTCCCGCGGGCGCGCGTTTGATCTCCGACGGCATCGACGAGGGGATTGCGTTCCAGCGCTCGAACGACGCTCCGTTCCTGCGCCTCACGCCCACCATCGAGACGACGCTCCCCTCCGGCGTGGAGGGGACCGCGGCGACCGTCGAATACGTCGTCTTCTCCGGGCGCGGCGTCTACTCGGTGGCGTTCGCCGCCGACGCCGCGCACGCCAGCGACGTCGCGAAGGTCGCCGACAACGCGTTCGCGAGCCTGCTGGTGAGCCGTCTGCAGCGCCACAGCTTCCGCCTCGGTCGGCTCGCGGTGTTCGGGTCCTTGCTCGGCGGCATCATCGCGCTGCTCGTGTGGTTACGTACGCGCGAGCGAGAGCTCCTCGTCTCGGGCCACAAAGACTGACGGGCGCTCAGCCACCGTCGGTCGGGCAGCACGTCACGACGTAGCCCGACTGCGGATAGTCGCGGCAGGAGAACGGCGCGAACCCGGCCTGGTTGCAGAGCGGCCCAGTCGGGCTCGCGCAGCTCCCCCACAGATCGGCCGATCCGTACACGCAACCGACCTTCGGAAGCGAGACCGCGCCGCCGGCGTCGATGCCAGTCATCGTTCCGGCGTCATCTTGCGCTGGGTTCTGCAGATCCGGGCCACCGGTGAAGAGGACGTAGAGCTCGTTCGGGACCGAGCTCCCGACCGGCATCTGCACGTAGATCTTCAGCGGGCGTACGCCGAATACCGCGCTGCTCGGGATGCCGCCGTCGTTGGCTTCGAAGGCGAGGTCGTCGGGGACGATGAGGCAGTCGACGGCATCGTAGCAGTCGGCCGATTCGACCGGAGATGTCGGAGCGAACGTCGCCATGATGCCGTCGAACAGCTCGCTCACCGACGTGATCGCCGGCTCAGCCACTTGGTCCGCGGAGCTCCCCGTCCAGTCGATGGCGAAGGGGCTCCCGTCGCGGGAGAGCTGGTTCACGCCAATCACGTACGTGTGATTTCCGTACGCGCCCCCCGTTCGACTGTGGAATGCCAGGGTGCCTGCGTACGCGCCGGTCAGCTGAAGCTCGTAGATCAAGTTCGGGGAGGCCAGGTCGTACTGGAACTCCACGTCGTTGCTCGGGCCCCACGCAGCGACCGCTGCTCCTTGATAGGCGCCCGCGTCGAGGAACGTCGCGGGGCAGTTGACGGTCTCGCCGTACGCGAGGGTTGTTGCGCCCGGGCCGCTCTCGTTCATGTTCAGGTTTGCTATCGATTGCAGCGGCGTGATCGCTGCGGCCAGCATCGCGGGCCACGCTTTCGCCTGGCAGCTCGTCGCACCATCCGACTGTCCGCCGTCGGCGCCGCCGTCATGGCCCGGCGTCGCGTCGAGCCCGGGCTGGTTCACGTCGAGATCGTTCGCGTCCTCGGGTGAGCCGCCGTCCGAGGGGCCCGACCACAGGACGGGACCATCACACGCGAACAGACCCGCGGACGCGGAGCCGAGAACGATCGAAGCCATCAGGACAAGACGTTGGTTCATGAACGTTGGTGGCGAGCTCCCGTCGAATCGGCTCATGTGCTGGATCAAAAAAGAACACCGAGCGACAGACGAGCGCCGACCCAGGCGCCCCCCAGGTCGACGTCGCGCGCGCCGTTCACCAGGCCGTGCGCCGGGACGACGTCCGCTCCCGCTTCGCCGGCGAGCCCGAGCACGAGGCGCGATCCCAGCACGGCGTCGACACCCAGGTCGAGGCACGGTCCCCCCCAGGCGGCGAGGAAAGACCCGCTTCGCGTTGCGCTCGCGTTGCTCGGGTCGCCCGCGAGTCGGCTGAGTCCGAAGCGCGCTCCGGCCGCGCCCCGGAGGACGAGGGGGCCCGCGCTCCGTCGAAGCCCGAGCGACGCGCCAAGGGATCCGGTCGTCACGTCGACGGAGCCGAGTGAAACACCGACGGCGCCGCTCTCCCCGCGCGCGTCCACGGCCCACTCCACACCCGACGAGGCGACGTGCACGAGGCGCGCGCCGCCTCCCCATGCGACGAGGCCTGCGGCGAGCGACGCGCGTTCGTGGACGAGCGCCTCGACGAGCCAGGGGGGAGGGGGGTCGCGGGGAGCTTCGGTTGGAGGAGTGGGGGCGGCGGTCGAGGCGGGAGGGGGCGTGGTCGAGGTCGAGGGGGGAGGAGGAGCGGTCGGGGGGGAGGGCGCGCTCGAGGGGGGAGGGGCGGCGCGCTGGGTCGCGGCGACGGAGACGAGCTCGGCGATCGCGAGCGAGAGGAATCGCGCGCGTGCGATCGCGGGGGTCGTTGCGAGATCGAGGTTTCGCTCGAGCGGTCTGGTTGCGGCGACCCGGACGAGCGCACGCGATCCGTCGCACTGCACGCTCACGGCGAGCGCGCTCACGTCGGGGGCGGCGACCAGCGGTGTGTCGAGCTCGATGGGGAGAATGCGGCGCACTTCGCTCTCGTCCACGCCCGGGCACGGTCCGACCGTGAGCGCGACGCGCGCGTGTGGAGAGGTCGTGGCGTCCGCCGTGGCTTGCGCGCGCGCGGACGACGTCGCCGCGAGCAGCGCGAGCAGCACGAGGCGCGCGGGCGCGCTCGCTCTCACTCGATCCCGCCGAGGCGACGCACGTCTTCGGTCCGTGCACCCGCGGGGAAGCTCCGAACGTACTGCTCGGCGAGGCGGCGCGCGGCATCTCGCTCCCCGGCGCGCGCACGCGACTCGACCTCGCGCGCGAGAGCGTCCTCGGCGAGCGCTCCGCCGGGTGAGAGCGCGCGCGCCGTCGCGAAGGCATCGGCGGCCGCGGCGGGCTGCGCGAGCTGATTGAGGAGCACCCGCCCGAGCGTGAACGCGGCGAGCGACGCGCGCGGATCATCGCGGTGCGCGTCGAGAATCTGGCGCAAAGGCGGCGTGGCGTCCGCGGCATGGTGCCCTAGGCGCGCGACGTCCGCGGCGAGCAGCAGATCGTTCACGTCGTCCTTCGGGCCCCCTTCGCGTCCGAGCTGCACGTAGGCCTCGTCGTACGACCCCTGTCGCGCGAGCGCTCTCCACCCTTCGGCGCTCGGCGGTGCCGGGGTCGTTCGTGGGGTCGTGGGCGGAAGCGCGCGCGGAAGCGCCGGCCCCCTTGCGCCTTCCGTCGGAGCGCTCGGCATGCTGATGGAGCGAGGGAACGTCTCGCTCTCTCCCGCACCGAGGGACTCCGTGTCGAGCGCCCACATCACGCGCACGCGGCCGTGCTCGACCGAGACGCGCACGCGGTCGTCCTCCGTTCGTTCGACGACGAACGCCGCGTCGTCCGCAAGCACGGCCACCGGACCTGACTCGACGCGCACGTCGCGCGCTCCGGCTGCGGCCACGCTGCATCGCGCGCCTCTTCCGTCGACCGCGACGACGGCGTGCGTACCGGTCGCGTCCTTCCAGCGGAGCGTGCTCGCCGCATCGAGGGGCACGACCTCCAGCATCGCCAGCGCCGCGGGGGCGACGTTCGCAGGTGTCGGTGCGACGGCGACCGTGACGGACAGGGCGTGCTCGCGCTTCCAGAGGAAGAGCACCAATGCCACGACCGCGCCCGTCGCGGCGACGATCGAGGTCGCCCGCGCGATCGCGCCTCGCACGCGGAGCTTTCGCTGTCGCAGGCGCACCGCGCGCACCGTCGCCTCGGCGCGCTCGTCGCTCCATTGCGGGCTCACGTGTCGCCCCGCGCGTTCGATCCGGGTCGTCAGGTCAATCATCGACCATCACCCTTTCGATCGCGGACTGCGCCGCCTGGATCCGCCTCTTCACGGTCGCGAGCGAGCACCCGCACGTTTCGGCGACCGCTTCGAGCCCGTCGCCATGGATGTGGCGAAGCGCCCACGCGACCCGCTCATCGACCGGGAGCGTGTCGAGCAGCTCGTAGACCCTCGCCAGCGTGGCCAGCTCTTCGGGGGAGGCGCCAGGCGCAGCCACCGTCTCGCGGTAGTCGGGCGCGTCGTCGAGCCCGACGAACGAGTACCAGCGACGCTGCCGCAACCGCCGGCGCGCCGTGCGCACGGTCACGGTGGCGAGCCAGCTGCGAAGCGCGCCGTCGTCGCGCAGGGCCGAGAGGCCCTTGAGGGCGCCGAGGAAGACCTCCTGTACCACGTCGTCGACCTCGTCCTGGCGCCCGAGGAGACGAAACGCGATGGTCGCGACGTACGCCGAGTAGCGCCGAACCGCTTCGTCGAGGCTCACCGCCGCCGCTCGTTCCGGAGCGTGCGACACCCCGTCGTCGGAGGACGCGGTGTCGCTCGCGTAAAGGGCGAGCAGCGGAGGGGGAGTCATGGGGAAAACTGGGGAAGCGATCGAAGCGAGCGGAGAAGCCTGTCGTACATGGGTGGATCGCTCGCGCCGAATCGGCTCACGAAATCGACAGGGGCACCCCCATGGCGCGTAGTCGAGGGGGGAGGGGGACCTAAATCAGGGAGCGTGATACTCGATCAAGGCTCACGCCGTTCTGCGCGACCCTCACCCCCGGCAGCTTCACGAGCGGGGCACGCGCGCCCCCTCTCCCACGAGGGGAGAGGGGGAGAAAACGCGGCGATCGACCCCCTCTCCCCTCGTGGGAGAGGGGGAACGTGAGCGTTGTGGGAAACGCCAGGGGGG
>Ga0302283_1000648_pt1 | contig 28784 bp, 29 predicted proteins | sample III_Fen_E1_4_FD_198770 | JGI IMG/M metagenome (GOLD analysis project Ga0302283, IMG submission 198770) | Peat permafrost microbial communities from Stordalen Mire near Abisko, Sweden - III_Fen_E1_4 | ecosystem: Environmental > Terrestrial > Soil > Wetlands > Permafrost | place: Sweden: Abisko... | reverse complement strand
TGACCCCGCCCCCCCGGCCTCGCCCCCCGGTTCGCCGCGCCGTCCTCGAGCGCCTCGCGCGCCCACTCCTCGCGCGCTTCCTCTCCACGCACGCGGCGGACTTCTGCGCCGCGCACGCCTTCCCCATCTCCGCGCTCGCCTCCTCCGACCCGCGCGATCGCACGCTGGTCCACCGCGTCTTCGCCCTCCTCCAGACGGACGCCCTCCCCGCGTTCCCAGAGGGCGCCCTCCGCTGGCTCACCACGCTCGACGCGCTCGCCTCCACGCGCGGCGGCGAGCGCCTCATCGAGCGCGACACCGCGCGCACGCTCCCGCGCGCCAAGCTGGGCGACGAGGATCTCGCGCTCACCGCGATCCTCGATCAGCCCGAGCTCGCGCTCCTGGCGCAGTCGCTCCTTCCGTCCGAGGCGACCGACGGGATCGACGGGTTCACGGAGTACGATCCCGCGTCCCCCGACCCGCTCCACTTCGGCGACGCGGAGCGGGCGACGTTCGAGTCGCTCTGCGCGGACGAGCTCGAGGAGCGGGACCGCACGCGCTACTGCTCGGTGTACGTGACGCGCGAGGCGAAGCGCCTCGTGCTCGAGATCGAGTACTGCCGGCGGGCCAAGACGCGCGACAAGCTGGACGTGGAGGCGCTCGCCGTGGTGCCGGCGACGGACGTGAACACGGAGCGGGCGTCGGCGGAGATCGATCGGGAGACGGGGCGGCTCGCGCTTCACGCGCCGCACGCGGCGATCAAGGACGTGATCCGCAAGGCGCTCGGGCGGGCTCTCGCGGGGAGCGAGGCGCACTTCACCGCGGCGCGCGTGTACGACCTGTCGCCGTTCCGGAAGCTGGAGGAAGCGCTCCGGCCGCACGGCGACAAGCTCCTCGGCGTGGCGCTCCACCAGCTCACGGTGCGCTCGTCCGCGGATACCGAGATCGATCTGTCGCGCGCCCGGAGGGACCTGCGGCTGGACGCGAACGTGGCGTCGATCCTGGGGGACGCGACGAAGATCGGGTTCCCGGTGGCGGTGAAGCTGTACCTCACGATCCTCGGGCGGAAGGCCCCCTTGAAGGTGGAGCTGTCGGCGAAGCAGGGGCGCAACCGGCTGCACTTCAACCGCACCGATCCGGAGATGGTCGCGCTCGTGCGCGGGTATCTCCTCGCGCGCGGCGTCCTGCGGGAGCTCACGCCGTTCGAGTCTGCGCCCGACTCCGCGGTGGCGAACGGCTGATGCGACTCCGGGGGTTCCTGGGGCTGCTCGCCGCGCATGGCGGGGGGGAGATGCGCGCGTGCGATCTCGAAGCGGCGCTCGCCGACGACGGCCGCGAGGCGCGCTCGGCCCTGCGCGCGCAAGGAGTCGTGCGCGACGCGGCGCGGGCGCTCACGGTGCCGTGCGACGGGCTCGGCTGCGCGCGCGAGGTCCGGGAGCTGCCGCGCGCGTCGGACGGTACCGGGGAGCGACGCTTCTTCGGCGTGTGCACGCGCGAGCCGGAGGCGTGCGAGCTGATCGAGGTGCATGAGCGGGAGCTGGCGCAGGTGCTCGTGTCGCGGGAGGCGCTCGTGGCCGCCGTGCAGCGCGCGCTCAAGATCACGCCGCCGCTCGCCCACGAAAGCTGCGCCGACGTGCTCTCGCTCGGCGAAGAGATCACGGACGGCGACGTGCGCGACGTCTGGCTCGCCTGGCGGCACGATTCTCCCGCCCTCCACGCGCTGCTCGGTGACCGCGCGAGCGCCGCGCGAGGCACGCGCATCCTCTTCCTCACTCCGCCCGCAGAGGACGCCCCTCTCCTCGCACGCTACGCCGCCGACGCGCGCATCGCGTTCGACGCGCTCACCGAGCTACTCACCGTGCGCGACGGGCAGATCGCGGAGCTGCCGCGACTGAAGGTCGTGCCGGCAGCGCGCCCTGGCGCCGCGGAAACGATGACCCGCGAGGCCTCTCCGGTCCGCGCGTCGCCGCTCCTCCAGCGCAGCCCCGCCCTCGACGGCCTCCGCGAGTGGACCCGCTGGGGCGAAATCACCCTCTTCGATGTCGACGACGAGGCCCTCCTCGGCGTCTGCATCGACGACCGCCTCCGCCGCCTCTCCTGCGTCGACTTCCACCTCGCGAGCGTCGACGGACGGAAGCCTCTCGCCGCCTTCGACCTCTTGAAGACCATCTGCCGCGGCAGCGGCCTCTTCACGACGCGCGCCTACGGCTCGCGCGACAACGGCAAGCGCCTCGTGAGCGACGTGCGCAAGGCCCTCGTCGCCACGTTCGCGATCGAGTCCGATCCGTTCGAGAGGTACTCGTTCCGCGATCGCTGCTGGAAGGTGAAGTTCCGCGCGCTCGCGGCGCCGCCGAAGGTCATCGCGTCGGCGACGCGCGAGCACCTCGGGAGTCGCTAGGGGCTCTCACGGACCCGCGGCCCGTCGGCGCGGCGCTACAGGCTGTTCGCGTCCCACGACGACGCCGCGCCGGTGAAGAGCCAGCCGCTCGCCGTCTTCTGGAGCGTCATCGTCCACGAGCCCTTGTAGGTAACGGGCTTGCCCTGCTGCGTGTTGGAGAACGTCACCGGGACGATCCAGTACGCGCGGTCCCCCGTCATCTCGGTGTACGCGGGCTTGCCGCTCGAGAGGTGGCCGAGCGTCGCCTGGGTGCGCTCGTTGTTCGCCCGGTAGTCGCGGATCCAATCGTCGCACGTCAACCACGCATAGGGCGGAAACCCATCGACGACGGCCACGCGCGGCGCGCAGGCGGCGAAGAACGACTTCCAGTTCGCCGCGTTCATGTCGGCGACCCACCGATCGATGGTGCCGTTCACGTCAGCGGCGTCGGCGGCGCTCGCGGCACCGGTCGTCGCGGCGGGCGGCGGCATCGCGTTGGTGCCCGGAGCGCTCGCCGCGGGGGCGGAGCCTGCGCACGCCGGCAGGACGAGCGCGGTGAAGGAGAGAACCGAGACGGAGAGAGCGGAGAATCGGGTCATCGGCCTCGAGGCTATCGCAACCATCCAGACCGGAGCGCGTCGTTGCCCAGGCGTGAGCACGCGCCTCCGGAAAAGAGGGACGCCCCCCCGCCCCCTCGAGACTCCACGACTCACGCTGGGGACCGCTCCCCCCAGCGTGAGTCCGTTCCAGCCCCCAGTCGAAAAATCGTACGCGCGGGAACGGCGTTCCTCTCGCGTGTCGCGCGGATTTGCGCCGTGGGCGGCGTGCGCGCGTGAGGTCTCACCAAGCCTATCTGAGAGCCAACGACGCTCGAAGAAAGGTTCGCTCCCATGTACGCCACGATCCCCAACAGCACTCTCTCCCTCGTTCCGTCGCAGTCCACGCCCGCCACGCAGTCCTCGTCACAGTCTTCGTCACAGTCCTCGTCGCAGTCTCTTCTCGACGCCACGTTTCGCAAGAACCTCGGCGCCGTCTACGCCCGCCGCAGCAAGTCGCTCCGTGAGCTCGCCCGCACCCGCGTCCGCAACGGCGCGGACTCGTGGGACGCGGTCCACGACGCGTTCCTGCACGTCCTCGAGCACCCGCCGAGCGACACGAGCGAGCGCTCGCTCTCCGCGGCTCTGGAGGCCGCCGTCCGCACGTCCTGCGGCCGGCACGCCCACCAGCGCCGCGAGGACGAGTCTCTCCGCATCGCCCTTCGCAAGCGTTTCCCCGTCTGAGTCACCCGAAAGAAAGAGAGCCGATCATGACCAAGCCGAATGCCAAGAAGTCCACGTCCTCGAAGAAGCACACCGTGACGACGGAGCCGGCGACCTCGCCGGTCGAGACGTCCCCCACCACGACGGCGACTCCGCCGCCGGTTCCCGCCACGACCGTCGCACCCATCGAAGCCAACGTGGTCACGCAGTGCATCTCGCTGCTGGATCAGGTCGGCGGCCTGCTCGGTCCCGTCCCGCCGCTCAGCGCGGACGGGATCCGGCGCTCTCTGAAGCTCCGCAAAGGGGGCGCCCAGGTCATCACGCAGCTCCTCGCCCTGTGCACGCAGCACAAGGTCACGACCGTCGGCCCTGTGACCGTGCAGGCGATGACCCAACAGCTGGATCGAGCGAACGCGCTCAACCAGATCGGCGTGCAGCTCGACGCCGTCCAGAAGAAGCTCACCGACGCGGCGTTCAGCGCCGAGAGCGTGAGCTGGCAGTACGCGACCGCCCTCTACACGGTCCTCGTGCGCCTCGCCCTCATGGATCCGACCCTGGCCGCAGGTCTGCAACCGGTGCAGGCCTTCTTCCAGACGAAGACCACCAAGGGGACGAAGCGCGCCAAGACGTCGATCAAGAAGGCGCAGGACGCGACGAAGCAGGCGGCGAAGTACGCGCCGCCTGCGAGCGAGAGCACGGCCCCCGCGGCCGCGAGCAACGGGAGTAGCACCACCGGCGCGAGCAGCGCGTCGAACGGAGCTGCGCAGGCGGCAAGCGGGAACAGCGGAGGCGCGACGAGCGCGACGGCTGCGCCCGTGACGAACGGTGCGTCGCACTAGCCGGACCGCGTGAACCCCGCCCCTCGTCCCCTCCTCGCTTGCGGGGAGGGGCAGGGGTGGGGTTCTCGCGGGTCTCGATCTCCGAATCCAACGACCCTCTCCGAAAGCTCCCCATGTCCCCCATCGACCGTCCCTTCGACGAAATCCTCTCCGAATGCACCACGCTCATCGAGCGCATGAACGTCATGCTCGGCGACATCGAGCCGCTGTCCCCCGCCGAAGTGAGACGCCGCTACCTCGGCCGCAAGAACCCCGCGATCGTCGAGGCGATCGCGACCCATTGCGCCGAATTCGGGATTACGAACGCCGGTGGCATCACCACCGACGACATCACGACCTCGCTCGAGCGCGCCCGCGACATCCGGCGAGTCGTCGATCGACTCGACCTCGTCCGCGCGCGACTCGAAACCTCACGCATGCAGAGCGAGTCGCGCGGGTGGAGAACGGCGCTCCTGTTCTACGCCGTCCTCCGTGGCCTCAGTCTCGACGACGCTTCGCTGAAGTCCCGCGTGGAGTCGGTGCGCGCGCTCTTCCAGCCGCGCGCCCGCGCGCGCACGGCCTCCACGCCGCGGCCAGCAGGTTCGCGACGAGCGCAGCTCTCGTGATCTAGGGCAGTACGAGCCCGTACAGCCCCGCGCCGCCAGCTCCCGTGCCTGCGTACACGACCCCGGTCCCGCCCGGCGCGAGCACGAACGCGCCCGACACCGCGAGCGCGGCCAGCTCCACCGGCGCGCTCGGCTGCGCGGCGTCGACCACCCAGAGGTTCGCGCCCGTCGTGTAGACGAAGCGCGAGCCCGTCGCGGGCGTCACGTTCGTGCTCACCGGGGCGTCGGGATTCTCCCAAGTCGGCGGAACGCAGCTCGTCACGCTCGCGGAGGAGTACACGTTGCCGTAGGAGGCGGGCGCGACGGTCGTTCCCGTGGCGAATGGGGCGTCGCACTCGTGGCGCACACCTTCGCGCCGTCATTCAGAGGCCGCCTTGCGGCCGAAGAATCCCCGGGACCCCTCCCTCCGAGCGTCATCCCAGCCGTTCCCACTCCCCAGCCGCATCCCAGTCCCACGTCATTCAGAGGCCGGTCCCACCGTCATCCGGAGGCCGCCTTGCGGCCGAAGAATCCAAGTAGCGTGGGCGTCTCGCGTTGATCACCCCGCGATTCGCCAGCGCTACTTGGATTCTTCGCGGCGCTTCGGCGCCGCTCTGAATGACGACACGGGGAGGAAGGACGCGACGACGGTGCTGCGAAGTACTGTTCGACCGCGAGCCGTCGCGCCCCCGCCGTATCCCCCCCTCCCCCTCCCCGCTATGCTATTCGCCATCCCGCGATGCGCGCCCGCCCCCTCGCGATCACGCTCGCCCTCTCTCTCCCCTTCGCGCTCCTCGTCGCGCGTTCCGCCTCGGCCTACGAACGCCAGCAGACATTCGGCCTCGACGCAGGGGGCGTGATCTCGGGGACCAACGGCGCGAACACGAAGCTCGGCGGGAACCTCGCGCTCCACTACACGTACGGCGTCACCGACGCGTTCCTCGCGATGGCCGAGGTCGGCGGCTCGGGGCTCACGGCCGATCTCCCCTCGAAGAAGACCCCCGCCGAACCGGGCATCGTCGCGACGGCCGCTCTCGGCGCCGGATACGTGTTCGACGTCTCGCGCTGGGTGCCGTACGCCGGCGTGCTCCTCGGCCCCGCGTATTTCGCCAACGCGCGCGTGACCCAGCCGTTCTGGACGCTCGACGCGCAGCTCGCCGTCGGCGTGGACTACGAAGTGACCCGCTCGTGGGCCGTCGGCATCTCGTACCGGCAGCACATGTTCCTCGAGAAGGCCTCGACCTACCCCGAGTTCACGGTGGTCTCGCTGCGGCTCGAGTACGTCTGGGGCTGGTAGCGGGCGCTCAGGTCTTCGTGGCCGGTGGCTCGCCGCCGAGCCCGAACCCGTCGTGCAACGCGCGCACGGCCAGCTCGGTGTACTTCGCGGCGACCAGGCAGCTGATCTTGATCTCGCTCGTGGAGATCGCCTGAATGTTGATCTGCTCGTCCGCGAGCAACCGGAACATCTTGGCCGCGACGCCGGCGTGCGAGCGCATGCCGAGGCCGACGATCGAGATCTTCACGATGTCCTCGTCGTAACGGACCTCGCGCGCGCCGAGCGACTTGGCGGTCTCCTCGATGAACGAGCGGAGCCGCTGCAGGTCGGTCTTCGACACGGTGAACGTGACGTCGGTGCGCGCTTCGTCGCCGCGCGTGACGTTCTGGATGATCATGTCGACGCTGAGGTTCTTCTCCGCGATCGCGCTGAACAGCTGCGCGACGACGCCGGGCTTGTCGTCGACCGCGACGATGTGCACGCGCGCTTCGTTCTTGTCGTACGCCACCCCCGCGACGACGACCTCTTCGAGCGACTTGTCCTCGCCCGTGACCCACGTGCCCGGTGCGTCCGAGAACGACGTGCGCACGTGGATGGGAACTCCGTACTTCATGGCGATCTCCACGCTTCGAATCTGAAGCACCTTCGCGCCCAGCGACGCGAGCTCGAGCATCTCTTCGAAGGAGATGCGCGAGATTTTCTTGGCGGACGGGCAGATGTTGGGGTCGGTCGTGTAGACGCCGTCGACGTCGGTGTAGATCTCGCACGCGCTGGCGCCGATGGCCGCGGCCACCGCGACGGCCGACGTGTCCGAGCCGCCCCGCCCGAGCGTCGTGATGTTCCCGTGCTCGTCCACCCCCTGGAAGCCGGCGACGACCGCGATCTCCCCGCGCTCGAGCGTCTCGAAGATCTTCGAGCCGTCGATCGTCTTGATGCGCGCCTTGGTGAACGCATCGTCCGTGAGGATGCGCACCTGGTGCCCGAGCAGCGAGCGCGCCTTGCCCCCCTCGGTCTGGATGGCCATCGCGGTGAGCGCGGCGCAGATCTGCTCTCCCGTGGCGGCGATGGCGTCCATCTCGCGCGCGTCGGGCACCTCGGCCACTTGATGCGCGAGGCCGAGCAGGCGGTTCGTCTCGCCGCTCATGGCGCTCACGATGACGACCACGTCGTTCCCTTCGCGCTGCGCGGCGAGGCAACGGCGGGCCACGTTGCGGATTCGATCGATCGATCCGACCGACGTTCCGCCGAACTTCTGAACGACGAGGGCCAAAGCGAGGGTCACGTTAACGGGCCACCGCGCGCCGCGTCAATCGGCCGCGCCACGAGCGCCCGGGCGCGTGATAGGAGTGCGCGCGGAAGAGCGCCCTCATGCGAGTGGGGGTGCGAAGAAACATGGGGTCCTACGCCGGCTATTTGATCGAGACGCTGGTGACGCTGGTCGTCGTCTGCGCGGCCGCGTTCGCTGTGCTCTACGGGGCGCGGAAGCTCGGTGTGGGGCGCCCCAGCGGCCCGGTGTCGCTCGCCGGCCAGCTCCCGCTCGACGGGCGGCGCGCGATCTATCTCGTGCGCGTGGGGGCGCAGGTGATCATCGTGGGGGCGAGCGAAGCGGGGCTGACGAAGCTCGGCGAGATGCCGGCGTCGGAGCTGCCTGCGCAGGCGAACGAGCCGACGAGCAGCTTCGCGACGGCTCTGGCGCGCGCAATGGGACGCGACACGGGACGCGACACGGGACGCGACACGGGACGCAAGGAGACCGAGGAGAAGACGGCGACGCGCGACGAAGGGCGCCTCCCGTGAACGACGAGCTCCTCACGCGCCCGCTGGCGCTGGTGGTCGCGCTGGCGATCGTGTCGCTCTTGCCCTTCGTGTTCATGAGCGTGACGGCGTTCGTGAAGATCTCGACGGTGCTCCAGATCGTGCGGAGCGCGATCGGCGCGACGAGCGTGCCGTCCAACACGATCATCCTGGCGCTCGCCTCGGCGCTCACGTTGCTGGCGATGGCCCCCGTCGGCTCGGCCATCGCCGCCCGCGCCGCTCCGCTGTTCGACGGCAAGGAGCGCGCGACGAGCACCTTGGTTCGCGAGGGGCTCGACGCCGTGGGCGAACCGCTCCGCGCGTTCCTCGGGAAGAACACGAGCGCGCGCGAGAAGGCGCGGTTCGTCACCCTCGCGAAGGACGCGCGCACCGGTGCCGATCGCGAAGCGGTCACCGACGCGGACTTCCCCGTCCTCGTCCCCGCCTTCGTCGTCACCGAGCTGGGCGAAGCCTTCGCCATCGGCTTCCTCATCTACCTGCCGTTCCTGGTCCTGGACCTCGTCGTGGGAAACATCCTGCTCGCCCTCGGCATGCAGACGCTCAACCCGACCCAGGTGAGCCTCCCGTTCAAGCTGCTCCTCTTCGTCGCCATCGACGGCTGGGGCCTGCTCGCCCAGGCGCTCGTCGCCGGCTACCGCTGAGGGCCCCTTTCACGAGCAGCGCAGGACCGGCGGCCAAGCGCGCGCGCACGCTTGACATTGGCCTCTCGCCACGTAGAGTCCGCGCGCCTAAACGTCCGGGGCAATAGCTCAGCTGGGAGAGCGCTGCGTTCGCAATGCAGAGGTCGGGGGTTCGATCCCCCCTTGCTCCACCGGATTCACCGAGAAAGCATCGGTTCCCGTGGCCAATACTCCACTACTCGGCCAGAACGCGCCGGGTAGCTGGAGGGTCGGCCGCCCGAAGCCTTCGCGCACGTTCTCCGCTGCGAGCGCGTACGCGACGCGAAAGCGGAGCGGGATCGCGGAGCACGAGACGAGGCGCAGGAGCTCGCTCGGGCACAGCTACGTCTTCGCCTTCGCTTCGCCGCGCTCGGGCCCACGCATGCCGTCGGCGGGGTCGTCTCGCCGCATGCGGAGGTCGCGTCGCTTCGCGCTGACGCGGGTCTTGAGGAGCGTGGTCACGATCGTCCAGGCGTTCGACGCGGTCTTCCACGTGTGATGGGTTGCGGGCCGATGACGGGATCGATGTGCCGCCTCGGTCGCCTCGTCCGTTCGGGCGACATGCGCGAGAGCGAGGCTTGGCGCAAAGGTGTTGTCGTCGCTTGCCGCAGTTTCGCCCGCCCCAGAGCAACACCCCCGGAGCAACCCATGAGCAAGCCGGTCACGAAACTCAACCTCGTCAAGGAGACCGTGAAGGACCTGTCCGTCCGCTCGAACGTGCAATAGGCCCTCGCCGCCGAGGCGACACGACTACGTCTGAGAGCCCAGTAATGAAGGGCGCCCCGAAACGAGGAAGATCCGATGGCAGCGACGAGTGACCCTCGCGTGTACCCAGAGTGGAGAGTCGAGCCGTTCGATCGTGCGGAGGATGCCGCCTACGGTTTCGGTCAGGATCTCATCGTTCTTTGTCGAGACCAGGCGATGGCCACCGTTGCGCCTGGGGCCTCCGAGGAAACGAAAGCTGCCGTTGAAGTAGCCGTGGACCGCGCGCTCCACAACGTCATGGACCTGCTCGAAGGCTTCTGGCCGCTCCGAAGCGGTCCCTCGCACCGCATCGAGTACGTGCTGCAAGTGCGCGTGCTCGACGAGTCTGGCGAGTTCGTCGAGGCGGTCGACCTGTCGCCGTGTCGCCTGGATCTGCCGATCGGCTATTGGAAGTGGGCTCACGATCGCGCATTCCGGTAGCCGAGGGCGAGTCGGGCTTCGCATCCGCGAGGAAAGCCCTGCTGTTTTCGGCCGAAGCGACGGTTCGTCACCAAGTTGGGCGACATGCGCGGGCTCCGGGCCGGGATACGAAGAGTGACGTCGCGAAGCGCGACGCCGGACGGTGAGCCCATGACGATCAAGACGAGCATCAAGGCGGGCGGTGGCGGCGGCTGCAAAGGTGGCTGCCCGAAGCTCAACGGAGGCTGAGCCGATGAAGATCAAGGCGACCCTCAAGGCCGGCCCCTGCGGCAACTGCAAGACCTTCAATGGAGGCTGAGTGATGAAGATCAAGACGAGCATCAGGGCGGGCGCCCCTCGCGACGTGCACTCCGGCCTGTCGAACGGAGGCTGAGCCATGAAGATCAAGACGAGCATCAAGGCGGGACCTGTCCACGAGCCCGGGCGCATACCGTAGGGGTGAGCGCACCATCACGGCCGACTCTCCGCTGCGAAGGTCAGTGGCTTCACGTCTGCCGCGATGAGGGCATGCGGGGGGACGGACGCGGGCACGGGACCGCCAGGAGATAGGCGCGGGAACCGGACAGGGTAGCGCGTCGGCGGGGCACACCTCGGCGCGGGGACCGCTCCCGAGCGCGGCGGCGCGACCCTGCGGAGCGCGCAGAGTCATCGCGCGGTCCCTCGCAGAACGGCGGCACGCTCGCTGCTCTCTTCTTCGGCATGCGCCGACAGAACCTGCTCGCTCTCGCGCTCGCCGCCGCGCATGCGTTCGTGGCATGCGACGATTCGCCCACCTACTGTCCGACGAGCCCACCGGCGAGTCCCGCCCGGGACGACGATGTGGGGATCTCCTTCTCGCCCCCAACCACCATCCCCTCCGAAGGACCGCCGACGCCCCTTGTCTGCGGCTACATCGACTCGTGCGGTGATTTCGAGTGCTCGACCGACGGCAACGGCTGGAGCTGCGTCCGAATCGACGACGCGGGATGCGCGACAGCGATTCGGGCTGAGGGCGGGGCGACCGGGTTGTGTCGCCCTCCGTCCATCGTGAGGAGCTCGAGAACGTCTCCGCGTTGGTTCCTTGGGACCGGGCGAAGGTCGGCGTGTCTCTAGGTCGTACGAAACCTCGACGGAGAGAACGACCATGAAGATCAAGACGAGCGTCAAGGCGGGCCACTGTCCGGGCGGCTGCCCGCAGCAGGGAGGCTGAGCGATGAAGATCAAGACGAGCATCAAGGCGGGCGGTGGTGGCTGCGGTTCCGTGTGCGGTAACCGCTTCAACGGAGGCTGAGCGATGAAGATCAAGACGAGCATCAAGGCTGGACCGACGTGCACCGGCAGCGGCTGCGCCAAGAGCCACGACGGAGGCTGAACCATGAGGATCAAGACGAGCATCAAGGCGGGCACCGGTGGCTGTGGCGCCACCTGCGGCAAGACTGTCAACGGAGGCTGAGGGATGAAGATCAAGACGAGCGTCAAGGCTGGACCTACGCCTCACAGCGGCAGCCCTCGGAACGGAGGCTGAGCGAGCTCGCGTCCTCTCGCGCCCGTCTGTTCGCCGCTGGGTCGGTCCGCGCGGCGTCAGAATCGTTGATCGCCGGCAACGTTGGGGGTCACGCGGTCCGGACGACGAGGGAGCACGACACGCTCGTGCTCAGCCCTCGTCGCGGCCGACGTCACCCAAATGGAGACGTGCGCGCGCGACGACATCTGACGGCTCCCATTCACGCCACGATGTTCTCGATGCGGCCCGCGCGGATCGCGTACGGGCCGTTTTCGCGGGGGAAATGGCCCGGGCACGTGTATTGCTCAGCCATCACGGGGTGGCGACCAGCCACGACTCTTAACCCTCACGGAAAAGGTCCCCGCATGCTTTCCCCCTCGATCAAGATCTCGCTCTTCCTTGGCTCCGTCTTCCTCGTTTCCTCGCCCACGCTCGCCCGCGCCGACGAGCCCGCGGCTCCGGCGCGCTTCGGCGACTCCGGCCAGGTCGCTCTCCACCTCAACGACGGGGTGACGGCCAGCACCGGCGACCTCATCTCCGGCCCCCAGATCCAGCTCGACTACTTCGTCGCCGACCACGTCTCGCTCGGCCTGATGGCGGGCGCGAATTGGTACTCGAACTCCGCGCTCGGCAACGGGGCCGAGTCGTTCGTCTTCCGCGTTGGTCCGCGCGTCGGCTACGACATTCCCCTCTCGGCGCACGTCTCGTTCTGGCCACAGGTCGGCGTGGACTACCGGAGCGATCACGAGACGAGCACCGCCTCGTCGAGCGTCGGCGGGACGACCACCACCAGCAGCACGAGCACGACGGCGTCCTCGTTCGCGTTCGCAGCCGTCGCCCCCCTCGTCATCCACCCGACACCCGGTCTCTTCATCGGTGCCGGCCCTGCCTTCTATACGGAGCTCTCCAACAGCACGAGCAGCGGAGGCACCTCCGTGGACAACGGCAAGGTCACCTCGGTGGGGCTGATGGCGACGATCGGCGGAGCGTTCTGAGTCATTGAGCGTGGGCGGCGGCCTCGTTCGCGGTGAGGCCAGCCGGTTCACGCTAGGGTCTTGTTCTCGTCCCGCCGCGAACAAGACGACGAGGGAGCTTGCGCAATCCGCGCATTCCTCGCCCGACCTGCGCAGCCGATGCCCTTCATGATCGCGCAGACGTGCACACCGCAGGTATCCCGCAGCGGGAAACGCTGGTGGCACTCGCGTTGCAAACTCGATGCGATGAAGCGGGCGGCGAACGCTGCTCCGTCGATGACGAAAGCAAGGAACCTCCGATGAAGATCAAGACGAACCTCAAGGCCGGCCACGCAAGCACCCATGGCCGCGCCTCGATCATCTCTCCGCGCGATCCCCAGAGCGGCCTACCCACGGGCTGAGCTTTCGGATCTCACTTCGCCGCGGACTCTCCCGCGCGCCGCGCTACCGTTCCCCGCGTGCTCACCCGGGGACGTGCGTTCATCGTGATCGCCGCGCTCTCAGCGTGCGGACGCAGAACCTTCGTAGGCGCGCCGCCGCGCGAGCAGACGTCCGATGCTCGCCCTCCCCTCTCTGACTGGGAGAGCGCGCGCGAAGGTGCGCGAGCCGTGCTCGAGAGCCACTGCGGCGAGTGCCACGACCCCGGGAGCGGGCACGCGCTGCCCGGCGCCCTACGCGTCTTCGACCTCGGCGCCGCCGACTGGTCGGCGCGCATGTCCGGCGCGCAGCTCCGCGACGCCTACGGTCGACTCGGCGAACCGATCGTCCCCACGCAAGGCGACGCCGAAGCTGTCCCGATGAGCGTCAGTGCCACGGAGCGCGAAACGTTCCTTCGGTTCGTCGAGCTCGCCGAGCAGCGATCACGGCCGTAACGCTCGAGCGTGACGGACGCGTGAACCGCCTCGACCGCAGCGGCCGTTCGCAAGGAAGAACGCCTCGCACGCGCCGGTGCGGTACCGTGCAAACGGGGTTTCATGACGGATCGTCCGGGCGCAAATGACGGCGCGGAGGATGACGACGAGGAGCGCGACGGGGTCCGAACCGCACGCCAGATCGTCGTCACGGGGCAGTTCTTGGCATCGACGCCGCGCGTCCGCCTCACCCCCGAGGAGCTCAACGCGGCCGAGCTCGATCACCGCGAGTACTTCCTCATCTCGCTCCTCGACGGGCAGACCTCGATCGAGAGCCTCATCGACATCTGCGGGATGCCCTCCGAGGAGGCGATCGCGCTCCTCGACGGGCTCGTGCGCCGGGGAATCCTCGACCTCGGGTAGCGTGTGGGGGCGATGAACATCAAGAGTCGAGGGACCCCCTCAGCGGTCGCGCTGCTCGCGCTGCTGATGACGGGCTGCGCGCGAACGCCCGTCGCGCCGAGGAGCGACGCGCCGGTTCTGGGGACCGCGGGCTCACCGCACGCCAGGAACGTCGTCGTATCGATCGTGGTGGACCAGGAAGCGGCGTGGATCGCCGACGAACGCTGGCCACTGCTACCGGCCGACGGCGGCTTCGCGCGGCTGCGTCGCGAGGGGACGTACGCGCGCGAGGTGCGGTACGCGCACTCGGTCACCGACACGGCGCCGGGCCACGCTGCGCTGTACACGGGGCTCCCTCCGCGCGGCTCGGGAGTCTGGGGCAACGAGGTGCTGGACGAGAAAGGGGCGAAGGTCTCGATCCTCACGGACCCCGCGACGCACCTCGTGACGAGCGAGGGGATCACGGCGAAGGCCGGCTCGTCGCTGGCCCCGTCGTTCGCGCCCACCATCGCCGATCGTCTCCGCGACGCGCACGCCGACGCGCTCATCGCGAGCATCTCGATCAAGGACCGCGGAGCGATCTTCGCGGGCGGCAGGCACCCCACCGCGTCTATCTGGTTCAACAAGGGGCTCGATCGTTTCGTCACCGCCACGGTGTTCGCGCCGACGCTCCCGCCGTGGGTGAGCACGGTCGACGTGGCGAAGCTTCGCGCAAAGCCGTGGGACCTCCTCGAGGGGGCCTGGGTGAAGTCGCACGCGGCCACCCCCGATGAGCAACCGGGCGAGGGGGGGCTCGGCGGAATACCGATCACATTCCCGCACGACGTCGCGCATGCCACGGCCCCCGCGACGGCGTTCATCGGGTCGCCGTTCGCCGATGACGCGGTCTTCGCGCTGGCGCTTGCCGCGATCGACGCGGAGCACGCGGGCGATCGCCCGACCTTGATCGCGCTGTCGCTCTCCGCGAACGACTACATCGGTCACGCGTACGGCCCCGACTCCTGGGAAGCGTGGGACGAGCTCCGCCGGCTCGACGCGAGCCTCGCGCGTTTCTTCGCGCAGCTCGACGCGCGGTTCGGCGAGAGCGGCTGGTCGGCCATCCTCAGCGCCGACCACGGCGTCACGACGATGCCGGAGGTCGCCAACGGCGTACCGAGCGCCCGCCCGTGGTGCGCGCCGGACGCGAAGCCGGACCGCTGGGAACGGTCGTGCGAGCACGTGGGGCGCATCTTCAGCGAAGACCTCGCCCGCGAGCTCGGTCCCGACGTGCGCGGAATCATCGATCCGTACGTCTACCTGACGCCTGCCGCGCGCGCGCTCCCGGAGCCCGCCGCGACCAAGCTCCGCGCGACGCTCGCGGCCACGATCCTCCGTCATCCCGAGGTCGCCCGGGTCATCGACACCCGCACCATCCCCGCCTCGTGCCCCCCCGAATCCGACGCGAGCATCGATGCCCTGGTCTGTCGCTCCTTCGTCCCCGGGAAAGCGGGCGACCTCTACGTCGTCGCGAAGCGGGGGAGCTTCTTCGACCCCGACGTCGTCGTCGGCAAAGGGAGCAGCCACGGCTCGCCGTACCTCTTCGACCGCACCGTCCCGCTCCTGGTCCGCGCGCCGGGCAAGGTGACCGCAGGTCGCGTCATCGACGAGCCGCTCTCCTTTCGCACGTTCGCGCGTACGCTCTCCACCCTGCTGGGCGTCGAGCCACCCGACGCCGACGCCCCCCACGCCACCGATCTCGCGAGGCCTACACCATGACCCCCCCGACCGTCGCGCTGTACTGCGTCGTCTTCGCGTACTTCCTCGTCTACCTCCCGCACTTCATCGCCGGCAGTCAGCGCTTCAAGCAGCCGGGGGGGTTCGACAACAAGAACCCGCGCGAGCAAACGGCGCGGCTCGAGGGATGGGCCAAACGAGCGAGCGCGGCGCATCTCAACGGCCTCGAGACCTTCGCCCCGTTCGCCATCTCGATCGTGGTCGCCTGGGTGGGACACGGCAACCCGGGCACGCTGACGGCGCTCGCGCTGGCCTACGTGGCCATCCGGGTCCTCTACATCGGCGCCTACATCGGCGACCTCGCGCCGATCCGGTCGCTTCTCTGGACGGGCGGCTTCGCCGTGACGACCGCGCTGTTCCTGCTGCCGCTCTTTTCGTGAGCGGAGTGGTACTGTTGGGCGTGGGTTTCGAGCGGACGTGATGAATTCCCCCAGGTCCAGCTCGCCCTCGCTCGAAGGATCGATCGTCGGCGACAAGTACCGCGTCCTCGAGATGATCGGCTCGGGGGGCATGGGCACCGTCTGGTCGGGCGTGCACACGGCGCTCGGGACGGCGGTGGCGATCAAGTTCATCCGCCCGCAGTACGCGAGCATGGAAGACGCCCGCCTGCGCTTCGAGATCGAAGCGCGCGCCGCGGCGAAGCTCTCGACCGTGCACGCCGTGAAGGTGTTCGACTACGGCGTCACCGACGACGGGCTCCCGTACATCGTGATGGAGTACCTCGAAGGGGAGTCGCTCTCCGACGCGCTCGTGCGGCGCGGCGCGCTCCCCGCGGCAGAGGTGGCGCAGATCATCGGGCAGGCGGCGGCGGCGCTCGCGAAGGCGCACGAAGCGGGCGTCGTGCACCGTGATTTGAAGCCCGACAACATCTTCCTCGCCAAGAACGTGGAGAACCCGAAGGGGACCGATCTGCCGTACACGGTGAAGCTCGTCGACTTCGGCATCGCCAAGATGTTCGAGGCGCCGCGCGTCGCGGGGCTGGCGACGCCGCCTGCGATGGGGGGACCGACGCAGGAGGGGGCGGTCATCGGAACGCCGAACTTCATGGCCCCCGAGCAGCTCACGCTCGGCGGCGCACCGGGGCCGCTCACGGACCTGTGGTCGCTCGGCGCGTGCACGTTCGCGGCGATGACCGCGCGCATTCCGTTCGAGGGGGACGTGCTCGGCGACATCGTCATCAAGGTGTGCGCGTCGCCGTTGCCGGTGCCGTCGCAGATCGAGCCGAACGTGCCGCAAGGCTTCGACGCCTGGTTCGCGCGCGCGTGCTCGCGCGATCCGTCGAAGCGCTTTCAGAGCGCGACGGAGCTCGCCGAGTCGCTGGCCAACGTGTGCGGCGTCGGTCGCGTGCGGATGCAGTCGAACGACGACGAGAAGGTCCAGTACATGCTCAAACGGTCGCTTACGCCGTTGGAGTCGATACCGGTCCCGCCGCAGAGCATGTCGCCCAAGACGGCGATGCTCGCGGGCCTCGTGCTGGGCGTGACGATGATGGTGGGCGTCGCCGGCGCGCTGGCGTGGCGCGAGAAGGAGCAGTCGCAGGAGGCGGGCGCCGCCCAGGCGGCAAGCGCGGTGCGGCCGGACGCAGGAGCCGCGTCGAGCGCGGCCCCTCTCCTCGACGCAGGCCACGGGGCGGCGAGTCGCTGAGCGATCGCGGCAAACCCCATCCCCCGGCCCCTTCCCCGCAAGCGAGGAAGGGGTGTCGCGCGTCGGCCGAGATCCGCCGATGGCTCCCCTCCTCGCTTGCGGGGAGGGGCCGGGGGCGGGGTTCTCGCGAAGTTCGAGCGCGATCGCCGATTTAGGCCGCGACGCGGCGCTTCAGCTGAACGCGCATCAAATCGAAGCTGGGCGCGTCGAGCCCGCGCGCGCGGCGGAGCAAGAACAGCGCGTGGTGAACTTCCGCATCGTCAGGCGCCTCCGCCGAACCTCCGAGCTCGTTCCTGTGCGTCGCGAGTGCGAACGCCGCGCCGAGCTCATCACCGTTCGAAGCGTCGAGGTACGCAAGAGCCTCATCCAACGAAACCCGATCCAGGCTCTTGATCGCAGGAGTTCTCATCCAATCACCTCTTTGGCTGCTCGAAGTGCAGCTTCCGAACCACAATGCAAAAGCGACGTTGGGAAACCCGCCCCCCACGCCGATGGACCCAAAAGCGTCCGCCCCCTCAGTCGTATGCCAATGATTGTGACGCCTCTGCGTCGGTATCGAAAAAGCGATCTGCGCGGCCCGCTCGAGCCGTGCCTCCACGTCGAAGCCGAGCCGTAGCTGGACCGCACCCGGCAGGTGCGCGCGATCGATCGACACGCGCGGGGCGAACGGTCGCCCGCCGCCGAGGAAGCGCGAGCCGAGCGCCGCGATCGAGAGCGCGCCGCCGAGCGGGCGAACGCGCGTCAGAGGGATCCACTCGAGGTTCGTGGAGGCAGAGCGGGACGGCGTCCGAGACGCCGGCGCGAGGGGGTGGCGATTGATGAACTTCGGTGGACCGGCTGCGTTGCCGCGTGCGCGCGGCCTACTTCGACCGCTGTTCGCGTTTCGAGCGCCCCGTTCGCCACCGTCGTCCATCGCCCTCCCGAGGATGCTTCAAGCGACCCGAGATCGCCGCATCACAAGTTGAACGTAGCGCGGGATGGAGAGTGCACCAACTTTTTCGCCGCTTTTGTTGACGGGGGTCGACTGGATCTGCATGCGACGCGCGCCCACATGCCGCCGCGCGAACGCTCAGGGGTGAAGGAGGGCGGGCATCGCGGCCGCCCGAAGGAGCGCGCTCCCCGCGTGCTGAGCGAAGTCGATTCGCAGCTGCCAATCGCCTGCGCTGCCGGGAAAGGCTCCGTAGACGGCCGTGGGATCGGCGAACAAATGTGTCAATCCGGGGCGGAACTGCTGACGCAACAGCAATGCGAGCGAACGGCGGAGCTGTGCCGCGAGCGCGACTTGCTCGTCGGGGTCGGCGTTCGCACGCTTCATCGCTTCGAGCGTGGCGATGCCCGCTTCGCAACGGCTCGCGACCGGCGTCAGGCGCGGCGTGGGGATGGGACCGACGCCATACGAACCGTCCGCGTCGTACGGCGTGTCGTTGGGGCCGAACATCATCTTGCGGTCGTAGATCTGCCAGCGCTCGCAGAACGACAGCGCCTTCGCATCGGGCGCGACGTCCCAGAGGTCGGCGAGCGCCTGGCAGGTCCAGTGCTCCTCGCCGAAGTAGTACCGGTCGCCGAAGAAGCTCCATGCCGGCCCGACGATGTGCGCGAGACCCCGCGAGGCCGCGTCGCGGTCGGCCGTGTCGCCCGTGAGCGCGAAGGCGCGCGCGAGCGCGAGCGTCACTTCGCCCGAGTAGTAGATGCTCTGGGTGTCGACGGGCTTCTTCGCGCGGCGGTCGTAGTAGTGCATGAACTCGCCGTCGGGCCGCTGCTGCGAGCGCAGGAAGCTCGCCAGCTGCTCGACCTGCGCGCGGTAGCTCGGGTCGATTCCGGTGCGCGCGATCTCGTTCATCGCGATGAGCGCGAGCGCGGAGGAGCCGACGTCGACCAGCTCGCCCTGGCCGACGCACCTGTGCTCGCCGCAATCGAGCGTCGCGTGATCGCGCAGGTAGCCCGTCGTGCGGAGCGCCGCGTCGCGGAGGACGGGGTCGTGGGAGACGTCGGCGGCTTGCGCGAGGAAGTAGGCGGCGCCGGCGTGGCGGGGCCAGTCGTATCCGCTGAGCGAGCGATTGGTGGTCGCCTCGACCGTGTAGCGGAAGCGCCCCTCGCTCGAGACGCCACGCGCGAGGAAGCGAGCGGCGTCCACGGCTGCGCGACGAAGCATGTCGGGCGTGAGCGAATCGGGGGTCGTCGCCGCGAACGGCTGCAGCGCCGTGTTCCAGCGCGACGTGCGGATCCGGCGGAACGAAGCGCGTGCGAGGAGCTCCGGGACGCTCACGCCGAGGCGCTCGGCGAGCAGCGCCTCGATGAGCTGAACGTCGGCGCCGAGCCCCAGAGTCAGGCTCGGGATCCAGAACCAGCGGTCGTAGCCGTTGTGCGCGAGGATGTCGTCGGGGGTGACGTAGACCGTCTTGCCGGCGAGCGTCGCCTTCACGCCGTCGCGCGCCGAGACGAGCGAGAACGCGAAGACCACCTCCGGTCGCGTGACGAGCGGCCCCTCGGCGACGATCTTCTCGTCGACCGAGCGCACCCCGGCGTTCACGATCTCCGCCATCTTGCCGTTCACGATCCGGCTGATGCTCTCGCCCTTCTTCCAGGCGGTGGTGATCGTCTCTCCGTCGACCTCGCGAAGAGAGACCGCGCGGCGGACGACGACGCAGGTGACGACGAGGATCGCGAAGTACGCGAGCAGGAGCCGCGCGAGCCCGCGAGACGTCACGCGCGCTCTTCCTTCTCGCTCTCGCGTGCCGCGGGAGAGCCGCCGCCCCCAGGGGGGCCCAGCCAAAGCAGCTGCGACGCGGGCAACGCCACGAGGTACGCGAGCCCGAGCGCGGCGACGAGCGCCAGGATGACCGCCCCCCCCTGCCCGACCGGGCCGTAGATGCCGCTCAGGTAGCTCGCAGTGACGGCCAACGTCGCGACGAGCAGGAGCCCCAGGCCGAGCGCCACGATCGACGCCGCGCGCGCGAGCCGCTCCCCCCACCCCGCGCGGATCCACAAGCCGACCCCGGCCGCGACGTACAGCGCGGCGACGACGACCGCGGGCACATCGACGACCCACCAGCGCGCCGGGAGCCCCTTGAAGACGCCGAGCAGCACGACGAGGGCCGCGAGGAGGTCGAGGCTCCCGAAGATGCGCGGCAGCAACGCCGTGCGCTTTTCGTCGTAGGTGGAAGAGACCATGGCTGACCCGCGCATCGAGTACCACGAGTCCACGCGCGGTCGCGATCAGAACTGTCCGTACACGAACGGCTCGGCCTTCGCCGCCGCCACGCGGTGAATGGCGTACGCCGCCAGCGCCAGCACCACCCCTTGCGCGACGGCCGGCGTGACCACGAACCGCTCCCGCACCCCTTCGTACCAGCGCCGCGGGACGAAGTGCGCCAGCATCCCGACGGCGAGCGTGACGACGACCTGCGCCGGCAGGTTCACGTGCGAGAAGGTTCCGCGCGCGATGCGCGAGAGGAGCAAGGTGGCGTGACCGAAGCTCGGCGCGCGGAAGAACACCCACGCGAAGCAGACGTAGTGGAACGTGAGGACCACGCGGAGCCAGGCGAACCGCGGGTCACGCGGCCTGTGGGCCTGAGCGCGCTGCCACATGCGCGTCCCGGCGAGCGCGATGCCGTGCAGGAAGCCCCAGATGACGAAGTTCCACGAGGCGCCGTGCCACAGGCCGCCCAGGAGCATCGTGATCATCAGGTTGCGGTACGTGTTCCAGGCGCTGCCGCGCGAGCCGCCGAGCGGGACGTAGAGGTAGTCGCGCAACCAGGTCGAGAGCGAGATGTGCCAGCGGCGCCAGAAGTCCTGGAGGTCCTGGGCCGTGTACGGGGCGTTGAAGTTCTGCGGGAGCTCGTAGCCGAAGAGGGCGGCGCTCCCGATGGCGATGTCGGTGTAGCCGGAGAAGTCGCAGTAGATCTGGATGGCGTACGCGTAGACCGCGACGGCGCACTCCAGCGACGAGTACCGCTCGGGGCTGTCGAACACGCGCGAGACGAGGTTGAGGGCGAGCGCGTCGCCGATGCCGATCTTCTTGGCGAGCCCGAGCGCGATGAGCCACAAGCCGCGCGCCTGCATGTCGGCGTTCGCGACCGGCTCGCGTGCGAGCTGCGGGAGCATCTGGCGCGGACGGACGATGGGGCCGGCGACGAGGTGCGGGAAGAAGCAGACGAAGAGCAGGTAGTCGACGTAGCGATCGCACGGCTCGATGTCGCGCCGGTAGACGTCGATCGTGTAGCTCATCGTCTCGAACGTGAAGAACGAGATGCCGAACGGCAGGACGAGCCGCAGATGGGTGACGGTGACGTCGACGCCGAAGAGGGCGAACAGGTCGTGGAACGAGTCGACCGCGAAGTTGAAGTACTTGAAGAGGGAGAGAACGCCCAGGTAGTAGACGACCGAGACGAGCAGCAGCGCCTTCCGGTGCTTCGGGTCGGAGACGCGGCCGAGCGCGCGCCCCAGGTAGTAGTCGAGCGTGCTCCCCACGAAGATGATGCCGAGGCAGAGGACGCTCCAGCCGATGGGGCCGAACGGCACCGCTTGCTCGCGGGCCGCGTCCCACGTGCCGAACAGGTAGAAACCGTAGCTGGCGACGACGAGGAAGATCGACCGCGCGATCCGCGTTTTGCGGAGCGACCAGAAGACGACGAGCGCGGCGAGCAGGAACGCGCCGTAGAGGCTGCTGTTGAACAGCATGAGCGGGGTGCCCGAGGTGTAGAACGCGCACGCGCCTCGGCGCAAAAAAGCGCGCGTGTTCTTGGCGCTCGGGGGGGCCGCGGGCTTAAGTGGGGGCGAGCCTCGACGTGACGACGCACCTGCTGGCCAACAAGACGACGATCGCGCTCGGCACGATGCTCGCTGTTCTCGCGGTCCCGTACGTGACGCCGAAGCTGCACGCGCTGCGGGTGGCCCACGTGCCGTGGGAGCCGGACGAGGAGCCCGAGGGCGCGACGGACCCTCACGCGGCGCCGCAGGCGAGCTCGTTCGCGGTGGGGGACCAGAAGCTCTCGGCGACGGAGAACGAGGCGGTCGTCACCAACGCGCTCCCCGCGTCACACGCGAACGAGGCGCTCGACCCCGATGCGCTGGCGAAGACCAACGGCACGATCGCCATCGTGGACCCTACGTCGGACGATCCGGAGGATGCCGGTGCGAAAGGCGCGCATGCGCTCGACCCCTTCTACGCGAGCCTCGCCCGCACGCTCCGCAAGGAGCCGCACGCCCTCACGCGCGTCCTGCACTACGGCGACTCGGTCATCGCCGGGGATCTGATCAGCGGCACCATGCGGCGCCGCCTGCAGGAGCGCTTCGGCGACGCCGGGCACGGGTTCATCCTCATCGCGAACCCGTGGGAGTGGTACTTCCAGAACGACGTCGCCCACAGCGCGTCGGACGGGTGGAGCGCGAACAAGATCACCGGCCCGTGGCCCGACGACCACCGGTTCGGCCTCGGCGGCGTCAGCTTCCACACGGCGAGCACCGCGACCGCGTTCTTCTCCACGCGCGCCGACGGCGACTACGGGCGCAACGTGTCGCGGTTCGACCTCTACTACCTGGAGCAACCGCACGGCGGCAGCGTGATGCTGACCGCCACGGGCCACGATCCGGAGAAGCTCTCGACGCGGGGAGACGGGACGAGCGAGCGGGTGAAGTCGGTCGAGGTCGCCGACGGTCGCGCATCCTTGTCGATCCGCGCGCTCGGTGACGGCGACGTGCGGCTCTTCGGCGTGGCGCTGGAGCGGGACCGTCCCGGCGTCGTCTACGACGCGCTCGGTGCGCACGCCGCGCGCGCGTCGTTCTGGTCGGCCGAGGACGCGCACGACTGGGCCGACGTGATGAAGCTCCGCGGCCCCTCGCTCATCGTGCTCCAGTTCGGGACCAACGAGAGCGAGGACACGACCATCCGCGCCGACTCGTACGCGCCCGTGTTCGGGACGCTGATCGAAGAAGTTCAGAAGGCGGCGCCGGGGGTGCCCGTGCTCGTGGTGTCGCCGCTCGATCGCGCGATCAAGGGGAGCGACGGCGAGCTGAAGACGAGCCCGGTCATCGAGCGAATCATCGAAGGGCAACGCCAGGCGGCCAAGGCGCACGGCGTCGCGTTCTGGAGCACGTTCGACGCGATGGGGGGGCGCGGCACGATGGCCAAGTGGCGTCACACGCGCCCGCAGCTCGGGAACAACGACCTCTCGCACCCGACGCCCGCGGGCGCGGAGATCCTCGGCAACCTGTTCTCGGGGGCGATCTTCGCGGGGTACCAGGCGTACGCCTCGACGCACGCCGACGCGCCCCCCCTCCCGGCGGCGCAGATACCGCCGCCGTAGAGGAGCGCGCAGAGGGGAGGTCAGTGAGCGTTGATGTTGTTCGGCGTCGTCGCCGGCAGCGCCTTGCTCACGGTGAGCACCACGTTGCCGATCTGGCGGTAGTCGAGCAGGTCCGCGCTCGGCGTCTGCACGCCGTAGCCGGCGAACGTCATGCTGAGGTGCGTCGAGTCGATCTGCACGGCCGTCGGCGCGTAGAGACGCTCGGCGAACCAGTACTCGGTCGGGAAGACCGGCGGGTTCGCGGGGATCGTCACGGACGTAGCGTCGGACTGGTTGGTCGCCTTGACCGTGTTGATCGACGCGATGGGGCTGTTGATGTCGTTGTAGACGGTCCAGTGCATCCTGTCGGTCGACTCGGCATAGCCGATGAAGTGGAAGGCGTCCGAGTCGCCGTCGAGGCAGTTGCCGGCCGAGAAGTAGAGCCCCCAGCGGCTACCGTCGCCGTTGATGTCGATGAGCGTGCCGCGCGGGCTGACCCAGCGGGTCTTGTTGTAGTCGACCGTCGTCGGGTCGTTGAGCCCGCTCACGATCCCCTTGTCGACGAACGTGACGCCGTCGGTCGTCGTGGCGAGGCGCACGTTCGCGATGTCGTGGTTGATCTTGCCGCTGACCGGCGCCTTGGTGCACTGCTGCGCCGTCGGGAGCGCCGTCGAGCCGGTGTTGTCGCCGTTGAGGATCTTCTGGACGTACAGGACCGTGACCTCCGAGCCGGCGGCCGCGGAAGACGAGGTCGGGAACACGGCCATGATGCCGTCCGGGTTGAGGAGGCCGACCGAGTCCTGGACGACGACCGGAGACGAGCTCCCCGGCGTGTTGTCGAGCGCGCTGCTGATCGACTTGATGTCGTTCGCGCCCGCGTCGCTGTTGTTCGTGTTCCAGATCGGGAACTTCTCGCTCGGGCTCGTGAGGTGGATGACGTGAAGCGGTGCGTTGTCGACGACCGACACGGTGCCGCCGTCGATGTTCGCCGTGTTCCGGTCGAGCATGTAGAGGTACTGGCCCGAGGCGCCGCTCGCGCCCGGGAGCTGGATGATCGCCGCGTGTCCCCAGCCGTCGTCGGCGGTCGTGCCGTTGACCGAGACGTAGCTCGCGTTCGTGCCGGTGACGGCCGAGGGGCACCCGGTGCTCGTGGAGGTCCCGTAGCCGCCGCTGATCGGGTTCGTGTAGTCCGGGTTCAGCTCGAGAACGGTCTGCATGAAGTACCAGGTCTTGCCGAAGTCGTCGGACTCGGCCGCGACGAGCCCCTCGTCGATGTCCTTGGGGCGCCAGTCGAAGAGGCCGACGATGGGCGGGCTGCTGCCGAGGCCGTGGGGCGTGGTCGTGACCGTGCTCGTGTAGACGAGCGGGAAGTAGAACGGCGCCAGCGGCACCATGGGGTCCGTGCCCCCATCGAACTTCGCGCCCGTGACGTAGGAAACGCGCGTCGGAGTGCTGCCGTCGGGGTAGTCGCAGAAGCCCGCGGCCGTATCGGGAACGCTGCCCGTGCGATCGAATGGGTCGGCCGCGCTCACGACCGTCTCGGCGTTCTTCGAGTCGGCGAGAACGTTGAACAGCGTGGAAGGCGTCGCGCCGGTGCTCTCGCCGCCGCCGATGGCCGTCCCCTGGTTGATCGTGACCGCCGTAGCCGTGACGCCGCTCCCCACGGTGGTGACGAGCTGCTGGACGTCTCCGTCCGTCGCGCCGCCATCGGTCGGGTTGCCCGTAGAGCTCCCGTCGTTCGCGTTCGCGTCGCTCGGGCCGCCGCCGCTGTCGGTGGTGTGGTTGGTCGTCGCGTCGGTCGACGCGTCGCTGCCTCCGCCCGAAGCGGGGAGCGGGCTGTTCGTGTCGTCACCGCTGCAGGCGACGACGGACATGGAGAGAACGAGCGAGGAAAAGAGAAGCGCTGAGCGGGATCGCATGAAGGGCCTCCGGTTCGGTTTCAGACGGGGCGCGTATACCGAGCGCTCGACGTAGGTGACCGCGACGTTTGCGCAACGTGCTCGCATCGCCGACGCATCGGGACAAAGGGTCACGGGTTGCCCCGACCGCGGCGCGACTCCGTCACGTTGGTGACACGAAATCATTCAGCGACGCACGCCGTGCGTTCACCCGTGAACGGTCCCGCCGCCCGAGCCTTCCGCCGTGAGCTGAGCGCGCTACTGCGTGCCGAGGTTCGTGGCCTGCGGAGGACTCGGGTCGGGCGTCGCCGCAGCGGGGGTCGCGAGACCCGTCTCGGAGCGCCACGCGCCATAGCCGTGGATCAACCCCGTGGCGACCGCGTTCCCCAGCTGCACGTATCCCTCGCGCGCCAGGTGCACCCGGTCCCGCTGCGCGCGCGGCTGCGGCTCGTCGGCCCACTGCGCGATCGTCCCCGGGCCCCCCATCGCTTCGAGCTGGTCGAAGAAGGCGCATCCGGCCGCGTGGGCGACGCGGCGTTGCGTGGCGATGATGTCGAGCAGGCGCGGCACGGTCCCCCACCCGTCGTGGGTGTGCACCGCGCGGTCCGGGGGCCCGAGCAGCATGCACGAAGCGCTCGGCGCCGCGCGCGCGATGCGCCCGAGCAGATCGACGAGCTGACGCTCGTACGTCTCGATCGGGACGTCGGTGTCGCCGCTCTCGTTGGTGCCGTACGCGAGGACGACGAGGTCCGGCGAGCGGTGCCGGATCTGCTCCGCCATGTGCGCCTCGTCCCACGCGAGCACGTTGGTCACGCGCGCGCCGTTGATGCCGAGGGCGTCGTACATGACGCCGACCTGGTCGCGATCGAGGACGGTGCCGAAGAGGCGCACGTCGCCGTCGCCGGTGGCATCGACCTCGATGCGATGGGGGCCGTCGGGAGCGGCAAACGAGCGCCACGCCGAGCCACTCGCGCCGCGCGTGGACACGTGTCCCGCGCGCGCGCCGTCGATGTAGACGTCGAACGCCCCCCCGCGCGGCTGCTGCAGGTACGCCAGCTCGACGCGCGACGCCTTCGCCGTGAGATCCGCCCATGCGCGCGCGCCGGCGCTGCCCGTGTGGATCGCCACGCCGGCGAGCCCGTACTGCCCGTCGCCGCCGAGGCGCCCCTTGCCCCCCTTGATCGCGTGCGATCGCTCGGGTGACCAGTCGTGCGAGCTGCCGTTGCGCAGCCCTTCCTGCACGTAGTGCTTCCACGGCTCGCCGATGGCCACGAAGCCACGCCCCCCCTCGCCGAAGCGCGCCTGGAGGGCGCGGCGAATGGGGCCCGTCTCGTAGTCGGCCGCCGTGTGGGAGTCTCCAAAGTGAAGGACGGTGACGTCGTCGTGCGACTGGCCGGCGTCGACGCGGGCGAGCGCCTCGTAGAAGTGGCGGAGGGCGACGCCGTTCTCCATCGCCGCATCGACCCCGGCGCGAGCTCCGTCCCCCTGGGCCACGGCCGCGAAGACCTGGTGGGGTTCGGACGGGGCGACGGGCACCGCGGCGACCCCCGACGTCGTCTCGACGGAGCCGCGCGCGACGCGCGGGAGAACGGCCTCTTCCGCTGAGGCCGCTCGGGCCCGGACGGGGGTCGTGTCGCCGCAGGCCGACAGGATCAGTGGCAGCGCGATACCCATCAACTGCAGGGAAAACCGGGGTTCTGCCACGACAGGAGCGATCGTGGCACGCCAGCTTTGGGATCGCGAGTTTTGTTTGCAGAGCCGCGGCAACCGGGCGAGCCTCGCCCACCAACGCCATGCGCGCGAGCTCCGCACCGCCCGCACGAACCTCGAGGGCGCCGCTCGTCCCCTCCGCGCCGCTCGTCGTGGTCTTCGCGGTGGCCTGGTTCGCGCTCCAGGTGACGCTGGTGCTCACGGCCTCCCAGCGCTCCGACGCGGTCTTCGGGTTCCGCATGTTCGCCGAGTCCTCGACGATTCGCGCTCACCTCACGCGCGACGTGGAGGCGCCGAGCGGGCACGGCACCGTCGAAGTGACCGTGAAGGACGGCGAGTGGACGGCGAAAGACAAGGACGGCACGCCGCATCTCGTGCGCTGGCGCGACCGGGTCATCGAGTCGAACCTTTCGACGTTCGACCGCGTCATGCACGCCTCGTACAGCGCCGCGGCCCAGGTCGAGCGCTGGGAAGGGGCGCTGAACGACGTGGCCGGTCACCTCGACGGAGACGCACAGACGCGGCGGCTACACCTCGAGCTGGTCGTCCGCAAGAACGGCCACGAGCCGGTCACGTATCACTTCGCGAGCGCGCCGCGCTGAATGGTCGCTCCTCTCACAAGCTTCGTCCGCCGCTGGATCGCCGAGACGGGAGACACCTACCTCCTCGGGCTCGTGCGCACGTGCATGGGGGCCATCCTCTTCTGGCACGCGCTCGGCGCGGCGCGCGAGCTGGAGACGCTCGGCTACTTCGGCGACGCGTACCACCTGCCGCTGATCCCGGAGGCGCTCGTCGCGCCACGCGCCGTGTACACGGTCATCGTGGCCGTGCGCCTTCTTTCGGCGGTGCTCGTGACGGTGGGCTCCTTCCCGCGCGCCGCGCTGCTCACGAGCGCCTTCCTCGGGACGTACACGCTGCTCTGCGATCGCATCGGCTATCACCACAACCGGTACGCGCTCGACTGCTACGCGTTCCTTCTCGCGTTCGCCCCCTGCAATCGCTCGTGGATCCTCCCCGGTCCGCCGAGCACGGCGGCGTCGCGCACCGGGTTCCTCTGGGCACAGCGGATGGCGCAGCTCCAGCTCTCGCTCGTGTACCTGGCCTCGGGCGGCTCCAAGCTGTTCGACGACGACTGGCGCGGCGGGCTCGTCATCGGCGACCGGTTCGCGCGGTACGGGTACCAGGCGCTCGAGCGGGGCGTCCCGCGATCGATCGTCGAGCTCCTGTCGCAGCCCGCCTCGACGAGCGCCCTCTCGAAGCTGGCCATCGCGACCGAGCTGTTCCTCGCCGTGGCGCTCTGGTCGAGTCGGACGCGCGTGTTCGCGCTCTGGTGGGGGACGTGGTTTCACCTGACGATCGAGATCACGTCGCCCGTGGAGACGTTCACCTGGCTGACGCTCGCGACGTACGCGCTGTTCGCGACGCCCGACGTCGGCGCGCGGAAGCTGTTCTTCGATCCGTCGCGCGGCAAGGGGGTCTTCTTCGCGGGGCTCGTCGCGTCGCTCGACTGGCTGGGAAGGTTCGACGTGCGCCGCTGGGAGCCCGACGCGCTGAAGACGGGGCACGTGATCGTGATCGTGCGTCGCGACGGGTCGCGCGCGACGGGTGTTCGCGCGCTGGCGATGGTCGCCCGGTGCGTGCCGGTGTTGTTCCCGCTGTGGGCGCCGCTGGCGCTCGTGGCGAGCTTCACCAAAGGGGGCGACGCGAGCGCGTCGGCCTAGGGGTACTCATGGGCCGAGAAGGTAGGCCCTCACCACGCCGCCGGCCGGGACCGAGCGCGCTGGCGGCGGCC
>Ga0302283_1000644_pt1 | contig 28906 bp, 28 predicted proteins | sample III_Fen_E1_4_FD_198770 | JGI IMG/M metagenome (GOLD analysis project Ga0302283, IMG submission 198770) | Peat permafrost microbial communities from Stordalen Mire near Abisko, Sweden - III_Fen_E1_4 | ecosystem: Environmental > Terrestrial > Soil > Wetlands > Permafrost | place: Sweden: Abisko... | reverse complement strand
CCGCCGCCCGCAGCTACCTCCGCTCGGTCGGCTTCAGCAAGGAAGACCTGCACAAGCCCATCATCGGCATCGCCAACACCTGGACCGAGATCGGCCCCTGCAACTTCCATCTCCGCGACGTTGCCGCCGCCGTCAAGCAGGGCATCCGCGACGCCGGCGGCACGCCCATGGAGTTCAACACCATCACCGTCCATGACGGCATCACCATGGGCACCCAGGGCATGAAGGCTTCGCTGGTCTCGCGCGAAGTCATCGCCGACAGCATCGAGCTGGTCGCCCGCGCCAACTCCTTCGACGGCCTGGTCTGCATCGCCGGCTGCGACAAGAACATGCCCGCCGCCATCATGGCGCTGGCTCGCCTGGACATCCCCGGCCTGATGCTCTACGGCGGCTCCATCGCCCCCGGCAAGCTGCCCCAGCCCGACGGCTCCGTCAAGGAGATCACCATCCTCCAGGTCTTTGAAGGCATGGGTTCGCACGCGGCTGGGAAGATAACCGACGACCAGCTCGAAGCTCTCGAAGCCGCCGCCTGTCCCGGCCCCGGCGCCTGTGGAGGCCAGTTCACCGCCAACACCATGGCCATGGCCGGCGAGTTCCTGGGCATCTCGCCCATCCAGATCACCGGTGTCCCGGCCATGTCACCGGAGAAGGCCGCCGCCAGCCGCGAGGCCGGCCGCCTGGTGATGGGCCTGGCCCGCAACGACCTCCGCCCCAGCAAGATCGTCACCCGCCAGGCCATCGAGAACGCGTACGTCTCCGCCTGCGCCTCCGGCGGCAGCACCAACGCCGTGCTCCACTTGCTGGCCATCGCCAGCGAGTTCCACATTCCCTTCACCATCGACGACTTCAACGCCATCAGCGATCGCACCCCGCTCATCGCCGACCTATCCCCCGGCGGCAAGTATGCGGCCAAGGACTACCAGGACGCTGGCGGCTCGCGCCTCTTCGCCCAGCGCCTGCTCGCCGCGGGCCTCATCGACGGCAGCCAGATCACCGTCACCGGCAAGACCCTGGCCGAGGAAGCCACACACGCGGTCGAAACGCCGGGCCAGAAGGTCATCTACCCCATCGACCATCCGCTCAAGGCCACCGGCGGCCTCGTCATCCTGAAAGGCAACCTCGCTCCGGAGGGCTGCGTGGTCAAGATGGCGGGCCACGAGCGCATCCTGCACAGCGGCCCCGCGCGCGTCTTCGACTCCGAGGACGCCTGCCACGCCGCCGTCGAAGCCGGTCAGATCAACCCCGGCGACGTCTGCGTCATCCGCTACGAAGGCCCCAGGGGCGGCCCCGGCATGCGCGAGATGCTCGCCGTCACCGCCGCCATCAAGGGCATCCCGGAGCTCTCTGAGACGGTGGCCCTGCTCACCGACGGCCGCTTCAGCGGAGCCACCCGCGGCCTCATGGTCGGGCACGTCGCACCGGAAGCCCAGCTCGGCGGCCCCATCGCCGCCGTCCACGAGGGCGACACCATCACCTTCGATATCGCCAACCGCAAGCTCATCCTCAACGTCCCCGACGCGGAGATCGCCGCGCGGCTGAAGAACTTCAAGGCACCCGCGCCCCGCTTCACCCGCGGCGTCTTCGCCAAATACGCCAACACGGTCTCCTCCGCCAGCCTGGGAGCCATCACCAGCTAAGTATTCCGAACTTTGCGCCTTCAACTCATGGATCGGGCCCATCGACCCATGGAACCTTATCAATTAATGGAACCAACTTATCAACCCATGGAACCAATGAATATCGAACCCGCAACACCCTGAGCGCCGAAGGCGCGACCACATACCAGCCTAGGCCGAAGGCCTAGGTTGGGTGCGGGACAAACAGAGGAGGGCTGAAGGCCCGACACATAACGAACCACTAATCCCACACATACCGCTCATCGAACGCAATATGATACTTCTCGAAAAACGCGCGCATCTCGTCCCGGAAATCTCGTTTGACGTGGTGCGCCTTCTGTCCGCCGATGTAAGTCAGAAGCACGCCGATATCTGCCGGACTGACCGAGAACAAAGCGTATCCTCGCTGCCACGCGAAATTCCGAACGCCCTGCTCTTTCATCCAAATGGACGACCCCGTTTTGATGTCGGACACGACTTTCGCCGCCGTTCTGGTCGTCGCCAACCTCATCGCAAGATGAACGTGGTCGGCAACGCCTCCCACGCGAAAACATTCGCAATCCAATTTGCGCGCGACGCCAGCAAGATACGCATGAAGGCCGGCACAGATATCGTCATTGATCGACGGCAACCGGTTTTTCGTGCTGAACACAATATGCACCAGGTTGAAACTCAGCGTCTGCGGCATGGTGGGGATTATATGTCGTGCCTTCAGCCCTCCCCGGTGTCGGCTGACACGTACCTAGGCCTTCGGCCTAGGCTGGTATGTGTCGCGCCGTTGGCGCTCTCGCCTTGTTTGCGAACTCACCTAGGCCTTCGGCCTGGGCTGCGGACGGGGCCGGTATGTTTCGGGCTTTCAGCCCTCCGTTCTGGTTGTGTGGCTGACCTAGGCCTGCGGCCTAGGCTGGTATGTCGTCGGGCCTTCGGCCCTCATATCCTAGGCCAACGAAAGATCACGAATTCGCGCTCTCGAACCACCCCGTCCCCGAAACTATCGCAACAGATAAGCGCCATAGGCGCGACAACATACCAGCCTAGGCCGGAGGCCTAGGTAAACGTCCACCAAAGAACGTAAGGGCTGTAAGCCCGACATATAGGGACTCATCAATGTCGAACGAATATCCCGACTATCTTGGCGGAAGTGAAAACTACCATCCCAGCTCGCCTGTAGACGAGTTAGAGGAACGCGTCGAGAGATTGGAAGAGTCCACGCGTTCTCTTGCCGATAAGTTCGAATCTGCCGGGACAGGGGCTTGGGGACTCGGAATGGCAATCGCAGTCGTTCTTTCGTGGTCAAGAAATGCAAGCATCCTCTGGTGTATTCTTCATGGAATTTTGAGTTGGATATATGTCGTGTATTTCGCATTCACTCGCTAAATGAGGCATCAAAATGAAAAATCCTAACAGCAACCAGCACCCCACCCTCACCGGAGCCGAAATCCTCTGGGCCACCCTCGTCGGCGAGGGCACCACCACCGTCTTCGGTTATCCCGGCGGAGCCATCCTGCCTGCCTACGACGCGCTGCGCAAGTTCCCCATCCACCACGTCCTGGTGCGCCACGAGCAGGGCGCCTCGCACATGGCCGACGGCTACGCGCGCGCCTCGGGCAAGGTAGGCGTGTGCATCGCCACGTCCGGCCCCGGCGCCACCAACCTGGTCACCGGCATTGCCACCGCCATGCTGGACTCCATCCCCATCGTCTGCATCACCGGCCAGGTCTCGTCCAAGGTCCTAGGGACGGACGCATTCCAGGAGATCGACATCACCGGCATCACCCTGCCCATTACCAAGCACAACTTCCTGGTCACCCGCGCGGAGGACATCGCCCCCACCCTGCGCGAAGCCTTCCAGATCGCCACCGCCGGGCGCCCCGGCCCCGTGCTGGTCGACATCACCAAAGACGCACAGCAGGCCACCGCGCCCTTCGACTTCGACGCCGCCGCGCCGGAGCCGCATCGCCCACACCCCATGCTGCGCGCGGAGTCCAGCTCCATCCAGGAGGCCATCGCCCTCATCGCCGCCGCCAAGCGTCCCGTCATCCTCGCCGGCCACGGCGTCATCGTCTCCGGAGCGCGCGAGCAGGTCATCGCCTTCGCGGAGCGCCGCCAGGTCCCCGTCGCCAGCACGCTGCTTGGCCTTGGGGCATTCCCCACCAGCCATCCGCTCGCTGTCGGCATGATGGGCATGCACGGCGAATCGTGGGTCAACCACGCCATCCAGCAGTCCGACCTGCTGCTCGCCTTCGGCATGCGCTTCGACGACCGCGTCACCGGCAACCTGGCCAGCTACGCGCCCAATGCGAAGAAGATCCACATCGAGATCGACCCCGCCGAGATCGACAAGAACGTCCATGCCGATGTCGCCCTCATCGGCGACCTGAAGGAGGTGCTGGAAACGCTGCTTCCGCTGGTGCCAAAGAGCGCAGACGCCGGCTGGGTCTCCGAGCTCCGCAAGATGAAGGGCGATGCCAGCGTGCGCGACATCATCAACCTGCCGGACAACGGCCATCTCTACGCCGCGCACGTCATCCACGACATCTGGCGCGAGGCCCGCGATGCCGGCCGCCTGGAACAGACCGTCATCGTCACCGACGTAGGCCAGCACCAGATGTGGGAGGCGCAGTACTTCCGCCACGACGCCCTGCGCTCGCTGGTCACCTCCGGCGGCCTGGGCACCATGGGCTTCGCGCTGCCCGCGGCCATCGGCGCCAAGTTTGCCTGCCCAGAGAAGGACGTCTGGGTCATCGCCGGCGACGGCGGCTTCCAGATGACCGCCGCCGAACTCTCCACCATCCAGCAGGAGAAGCTTGCCATCAACATCGCCGTCGTCAACAACGGCTTCCTCGGCATGGTCCGCCAGTGGCAGGAGGCCTTCTACGACAAGAACTACGCCGAGTCGCCCATCCTCTCGCCGGACTTCGTGCTGCTAGCCGCCGCGCACGGCATCGCCGGCACCCGCGTCGACCAGCGCTCCGCCGTCATCCCCACCGTCACCGCAGCCCGCACCAGCGGCAAGACCCACCTCATCGACTTCCGCGTCGAGAAGGAAGACGGCGTCTACCCCATGATCGCCCCCGGCGCCGCCCTCCACGAAATGACCCACCGCCCCGACAGCAACCCCCTCCTCGAACTCCCCGAGGACGCATAGATGCCATTCCTTTTCGAGCTTGTTTTCGGGAGCGGGCTGCTTATCTGCGCGGGCTGTCTGTTCGTGGGCGTCATAAGCAGCCTGCAAGATCGCCGATTCTTCCGAAGAGCTATGCCGCTAACGTCGACCATCTGTAGTTTCATCTGGATCGTCGTGGCGTTTGTCTGGCATGGATCGCTCGGCCCCGATTACTCCACAGTTAGATACACGATCATTGGAACAAACATGTTCGGCATGGCCATAGCGGCGATAGCTGCCGCTGCAATTCGCTCACAACGCTCTTGGCCGACCGTACCGGCGGCATTCGTTCTTGCTCTGTTCTGGTTCTACATTGGAGCAATCAATTCGGTCGCCGGCTAGGACCAAACCCAAACGGACTTGCTATGACCCAACGCCCACCCATCCCGCTACTTCTCCTCATCCTGCCGCTCCTCCTAATCGGCTGCAAATCCGCGCCACCACCCGCGCCCGCCCCAACCACCGAAACCGCCTCCGCCGCCACCTACCCCGCGCGCCCCACCACCTCACCCGCGCCATTCAAAATCTTCCACCACGCCAACTCCACCTTCACCCTCACCGTCCCTGAAAAAGCCACCGACGACGAAATCTCCGCCCTAATCTGGCAGCTCCGCGACGCCGCCCGCACCCACACCTTCGACGCGATCAAAATCCCACAGAAAGAAGTCGACGCCGACGGCTCCAACGTCTGGTTCCACATCTACCGCGGCACCAAATGCGCGCCCGAAAAATACGCCCCCGGCGAACCACCCTGCGGCGGCAGCTATCACGCCGCCGGCGACTACACCCTTGACACCCACACCAACCCGCCTTGGGACAAAGGCGTCCTCCTCCACGACGAGCGCCCCACCAACCTCTGGGACCCCGACGCCCCTTCCACCCACTAACCGTCTTTCATCCGTGCTTCTATCGTCCTGATCCGTGTTAAGCCTTTCGCCCGACCATCACCGAAGTAAGAGGTAAGCCAGCATGCTCCACACCTTCGTAGCCCTCGTGCAAGACAAGCCCGGCGTCCTCACCCGCGTCGCCTCGCTCTTCCGCCGCCTCAATATCAACGCCGTTGTTTCCATAGTGTCGCAACCCAGTTTGTCGTTTAGCCCGCAAAATCTCTAATTTCCTATAATGAAAGGTTTACAGATGCATGTCTCCTACGACGTCTACGAAAAGTGCCAGGGCTGGCCAGGGTTGGCACCGGACTTTTTCCTGTCTAAGATCAACGAATACTCCTGCAAGCGCATACTAGAGATCGGGTCCGGTGCCAATCCGACCCTCTCTCCTACCTCCGTACAGGCAAACGGCCTCACCTACGTGACCAGCGATGTGAGTCCTGAAGAACTCAAGAAGGCGGACAGCGCGTTTGAACAGATGGTCCTCGATCTGTCCGTCGCCGATATCGATCCCTCTCTGATCGAAAACTTCGATGCTATTGTCTCCCGCTTCGTCGCTGAACACATCAGCGATGGTCACCAATACCACACCAACCTCTATAAGATGCTTCGCCCAGGAGGCATCTCCATCCATTGTTTCTCCACTCTGTGGTGCCTGCCATTCGCCGTCAACCGTCTGCTTCCTGACTTCGTCACCGATAACCTACTCAACATCTTCGGTCCCCGCGACCTGCACAAACACAACAAATTCAAGGCGTACTACAGTTGGGGCAGGGGTCCCCGCAAGAAGATGATCCGCCGGTACCAGGACCTAGGCTTCGAGGTGATACGCTATTCCGGCTATTTTGGACACGGTTACTATGAAAAGCGGCTGCCTTTGCTTCATCGTATTGAGGGCATAAAGCGCCGGTTTCTGGTCAAATACCCGTTACCTTTCTTTTGCAGCTACGCGACGATCGTCCTACGCAAACCCGGCGTTCTGCGGAACTCCGACTAAGTTCCCTTTTACCGCCTTACAAACGAAATCACCCTAGAGGTTGCATGCTCCACACCTTCGTAGCCCTCGTGCAAGACAAGCCCGGCGTCCTCACCCGCGTCGCCTCGCTCTTCCGCCGCCTCAACATCAACATCGTCTCCCTCACCGTCGGAGAATCCGAGCGGCCCGACACCTCGCGCATGACCATCGTCTGCGAGGCGCCCGACACCGCCGCGCACCGCATCCGCGCCTCGCTCTACAAGCTCGAAATCACCGTCGACGTGGACGAGGTCGGCCGCTCCGAGGGCGTTATCCGCGAGCTCTGCCTCATCAAGGTCGCCGCCGGCCCCAACGAGCCCAACGGCCTCCACTCCCGCTCCCACATCTTCGAGCTGGCCAACGTCTTCCGCGCCCGCGTCGTCGACCTCGCCACCGAGTCCATCATGCTGGAGATGACCTCGTCGTCCAGCAAAATCGAAGGCCTCATCCAGGTCTTGCGCGAGTCCGGCTATACCATTCTGGAGGTCTCCCGCACCGGCCGCATGGCCATGCGCCGCGGCGTCCACACCAGCCGCGTACTGCACGCCCTGGGCTCACCCAACGGCGGCGCGAAAAGCAAGCTCCCCCCGCGCCGCAAGCTCTCCAAAGACGAAATCATCCCCAACGAATTCCCCGGCCTCGAAGAGGAAGAAGAATAGACACAATTTCCTCTGAGCGCGCTGAAGGCACGCGCTAAACTAAGCCGTCGCAAAATTTGCTGGCCATCCTATGTCCATCCCTCCCGTCCCCTCAACCCGACCGGATGATCCGCTGCGCAGCGGCCGCAGCTTGCTCGAAGGCATAGCCACCGGCGCAGTCTACGGCGTGCTCCTGCGCGGCTTCATCGTTCTTCAGACCACCGCTCAGAAGCACTTCCAGCGCGATGGAGCGGACCCGACTGCATTCCAGCGGCACTTCCGCCTTCTCCGCTACGAGATGATAGCCGGAGAGGTCATGACCCTCGCATTCCTTGTGCTTGGCTCCATCATCATCGGGTTCCTGACAGTCCGACGCATCGAGCGTCGACGTCCTGCCTCGATCTTTACGTGGATACTTGCCCCCTGGCTCGCCGTCTTTTGCATGATGACGGTCATCGCGCTGTTTGCCTGGGAGGGGGCCATCTGCGTGGCCATGGCTCTTCCCATCACGCTCATCCTCTCTTCGCTCGGCGGCATCACCGCCGGCGTACTCGGAAGGCGCATGGCGCTCACCGCCAGCCGCACGGCTTGTTTCGCCATCCTTCCCTTCCTCCTCGCGCCCGCCGAGTCGATGCTGCCAAGCCCTATCCAGACTCGTACAGTCTCCACCGAAATCCGCATTCACGCCTCCGCAGCCACCATCTGGCAGAACATCGAGCGCGTCCCCGCCATCGCACCCTCCGAACTCCGGCCCTCCTGGGCCCATCGCATTGGCTTTCCCCGTCCCGTCGAGGCCACGCTCTCCTTTGAAGGGGTCGGCGGAGTTCGCCACGCCAGCTTCGAGCACGGTCTCCTCTTCATCGAAACCGTCACCGTATGGGAGCCGGAACGCCGCCTCGCCTTCACCATCCGCGCCGACTCCGCGCACATTCCGCCCACCACGCTCGATGAGCACGTCACCATCGGCGGCCGCTACTTCGACGTCCTCGACGGGGAATACAGCCTGGAGCCTTTACCCAATGGCGATACCCTCCTACACCTCACCAGTCAACAGCGCCTCTCAACAGACTTCAACGGATACGCAGGCCTGTGGTCTGACGCCGTTATGCAGAATCTTCAAAGCAGCATCCTGCAAGTCGTTCAGCATCGTTGCCAGCAGACCTAATGAATCAAGAATCCAATTTCGCTAAGAACCTCAGCAAAATCGCATGTCAAGACCTTCAGCCCCTCGGAAAAGCGCAATTGCCCAGCATTCATGCGCCTTTTCACAACCCAAATAGTTGGCATATGAGTTATGCCCGAAAGCGTAGAATTAAAACAGTGGAAAGAATCTTCCGTTGGATCCCGGCTGACGCGCATGAATCCTCCTGCCTCCCGCTAAGTCCAACAGAATCTTATTTTTACCTCTAAGCGGTTCTGAATCATATATTTGGAGACATCGATTTTAGCAAGTAGTTCATTCCGAGCAGCTTAGGCGTACCCCCCCCCCCCGGGGGGGGGTGCCACCTCGGACGGCCCAGTCGCGACAACTCAAAAAGGAAAACCACCAACATCATGGCAAAGACCTACCACGACGCAGACGCAGACCTCTCCCTTATCCAAGCCAAGAAAGTCGCCATCATCGGCTACGGCTCGCAGGGCCACGCCCACGCCCTCAACCTCAAGGACTCCGGCGTCGACGTGCGCGTCGGCCTCCGCGCGGATTCCGCAAACGTGGGCCGTGCCCAAAAGGCCGGCCTGGTCGTCGGCACCGTCGCCGAAGTCTCCAAGTGGGCTGACGTCATCATGAACCTCACGCCGGACCAGACCGCGGCCAAGGTCTACCACGCCGAGATCGCTCCGAACATGAAGCCCAACGTGACCCTGATGTTCGCGCACGGCTTCAACATCCGCTTCCGCACGATTCAACCACCTCCAACGGTGGATGTATCTTTGGTCGCGCCCAAGTCCCCCGGCCACCGCGTCCGCGAGGTCTTCACCGAAGGCGGCGGCGTGCCCGCCCTGGTCGCGGTCGAGCAGGATGCCTCCGGCACCGCACTCGCCCTCGCGCTCAGCTATGCCAAGGGCATTGGCTGCACTCGCGCCGGCGTTCTCGCCACTACCTTCACCGAGGAGACCGAGACCGACCTCTTCGGCGAGCAGGCCGTGCTCTGCGGCGGCACCTCGGCGCTGGTCAAGGCAGGCTTCGAGACCCTGGTCGAGGCTGGCTACCAGCCAGAGCTCGCCTACTTTGAGGTCCTCCACGAGCTCAAGCTCATCGTCGACCTGATGTACCGCGGCGGCCTGGAATACATGCGCTACTCGATCTCCGACACCGCAGAGTGGGGCGACTACGTCTCCGGCCCGCGCATCGTCACGCCCGCCGTCAAGCAGGCCATGAAGGAAGTCCTGAACGACATCCAGAGCGGCGCCTTCGCCGAGCGCTTCATCGCCGACCAGAACAGCGGCCGCAAGGAGTTCGAGAACTTCCGCAAGCAGGACCGCGAACACCAGATTGAGAAGGTCGGCGCCGGCCTGCGCGCGGCAATGCCCTTCCTCGACCCCGTCAAAGTGGTCAACGGCGCGGTGCAGAAGGCCTGACCCGCAAGCCGATTTGCCATGATCAACCGGATACCCCGTCTCGCCGCTGAGACGGGGTATTTACATTGCCCGCTCGTGCGATAACCGTGCGTCCTGATGATTCTTCAACCACCACATGAAAAATGACTTAGCCGAGTTGCCGCACTCGAAAAGCGCATCTGCCGTGCTGTTATCGAACTGCCCAATAACCGATTACCGATTACCAAAGACTCGCAAATCCGCACCAAATTGAGGGATCGGACTGCGCGGGTTGCGTGGTAGCCTCAAACCAATCGATAACCCAAAAGTGGTAGACCGCTCCCACCAGTGGTCAGACCCCGTAGTCACGAGGAACACACAGATGATGAAGCTTCCCTTGTTGTTCTTTGCTCTGCTTGGTACATGCGCCGCCCAAAGTCAGCACCCCATCGCCGAGCTGCAAGCCAGTTCGCGCGTGCTCATCGTCTTTGCCCCGGATGCCAGCAGCCCCAACTTCCAGCGGCAGCTCCAGCTCATCGAGCGCCACAGCTTCGAGCTCTCGGTCCGCAACACGGTCGTGGTCCCCGTCTCCACTGCCAAGGGGGTGGACGACCGCTTCAGCTTTGAGAACCTGCCCGTCGGCACACCGATGGACCAGGCCGATGCGCGCAGCCGCTTCCATGTGGGACCGGGCGACTTCCTCGTCATCCTGCTCAGCCAGGACGGCACCGAGCAGATCCGCTCCGCCACCCCGGTGGATATCCACGCCCTGACAGCCAGCCTCGACTCGCTTCCCCCCATCCATTAGACGCCGGACGCCGAACGCCCTACACTAGACAGGAACAGCATCTGATCTGGTCCTGGATTTAGCGCGCCGGTGTCTATGCCAATCTCCCCTGAAGAAACCGTGCAGCAGATCGAGCCTTTCGTGCCTGCCGGGCCTACGCCTGTAGCCGAGATCGTCGCAGCCCTGCGCAAGGTCGACGCCATGGACGGCATGGCTGACGCTGACTATCTGTGGCTCGCGCAGCACGGCATCGAGCGCAAGGTAGGCCCCGGCACACTGCTCTTCCGCGAGGGCGACGCCCCCCGCGGCATGAACATCATGCTGAAGGGCGAGGTCCACATCCGCCGCGCCCAGTCCGGCAGCGTCAGCTTCTTCATCGCCCGCATGGGCCAGATGTCCGGAGTCCTGCCCTATTCCCGCATGAAGGGCTACGGGGGCAGTGGCTATAGCGTGGGCGATGTGTGGTCCCTCGATATCCCCAAGGAGATGTTTCCGGAGATGCTGGCGGCCATTCCGTCGATGGCCCAGCGTTGCGTCTCCGTCATGCTGAGCCGCGTCCGCGAAGTCACCCGGATCGAGATGCAGGCGGAAAAGCTGACCGCCCTGGGTAAGCTGGCCGCCAACCTAGCCCACGAGCTCAACAACCCGGCCTCCGCGGCCCAGCGCTCCGCCGCCAGCCTCTTCGGCGAGCTGCGCTCCTTCGGCGACCAGAAGCAGCGCCTGGGCGCTGCCCTGGCCGAGGCCGGACAGTACGAGCAGTACGCACATTGGGCGCGGCAAACCCGCGAGAAGATGGCCGGCTTCAAGAGCCGCGCCATCCTGCCGGACAACCCGCTCGACCTGAGCGACCGCGAGGACATGTTCCGGAAGTGGCTGGAAGCCCACGACGTACCCGAACCCTGGAAGCTCGCCGGCGTCATCGCCGAGTCGCCCATGACCCTCGCCCACCTGGACGAACTCGCAGCCACCATCTCGCCGCAGGCAGTCGCTGTGTCGGCCTCAGCCTTTGCCAGCGCTATCAATGTGGAGCGTATGGCGGAGGTCGTGCTCAACTCCACCGTGCGCATCTTCGACCTGATCTCCGCCATCAAGGACTACTCCTACATGGACCAGGCGCCCATCCAGGAGATTGACCTGCAGCAGTCGCTGGACACCACGCTGACCATGCTCAACTCGCGCCTCGAACACGTCACCGTGGAGCGCCAGTACGACCCCGAGCTGCCCCTTATCAGCGCCTACGGCAGCGAGCTCAACCAGGTGTGGACCGAGCTCATCGCCAACGCGCTGGACGCGCTCTCCATCGGCAGCCCGGATGGGGTGCCACGCGGCACCCTGCGTCTGAAGACCAGCCAGGCTGGGGAGATGGTGATTGTCGAGGTCTGGAACAGCGGCCCGGGAATCCCGCAGGAGATCGCCTCCCGCATCTTTGAGCCCTTTTACACCACCAAGGCGCCGGGCCAGGGGCTCGGCCTGGGCCTGGACTCCGTCACGCGCATCGTTCAGAAGCACTCCGGGACAGTGACCGTGGAGTCCAAGCCAGGAGCGACCTGCTTCCAGGTCCGGCTACCCATCGAACGCGCCGAGGCCTATTGAGCCAGCATCGCCTTGGCGGCGTCGCGATACCATTCGATTGAGCGCTTTACAGGCTAAGTCGTCACTTCCACGCCGCGCCAGAATGCCACATGGTGCTTTACGCTGCGCGCCGCCGGCTTGGGATCGGGAAAATACCAAGCGGCATCCGGGTTCTCCTGGCCGTCCACCACCAGGGTGTAGTACCGCGCCTGCCCCTTGGAAACATCGTTCGAGGTCGTCGAGCTGGCCCGGAAGAACTCCCGATTCACGCTCTCGTCCGGAAAGTAAATATTTCCCTCTACCGTCTCGTACGTGTCGCTCTCGGCGAGGGTCTGACCGTTCCAAATTGCCTTAGCCATAGCCAATCCTGCATTCTTTTTCAATAAGTTACCGGCGCCAACGGAGCACACCCGATGGGCCGCACGGGGCTCTTGGCCCATGCTGTCCACTCGCATTTGTAACAGAAATGATGCAGAAACGAAAGTCCACCAAGGTGGCAGGCCACTGGCTGCACCCATTCCAGGCCTCGCTCCGGCCTCGAACAGGCTCGATGAGCGTCAGCTTGGACGCGTAGCCAGCGACGCCTTAACGGTCTCATAGATCGTCTTCGCCGTCGGAAAGCGCTCAATCAGCTCCGCCGTGTTCTTCATAAACTTATTGCCGCTTTCCCTCTCCGACTCGGCATGCCAGTGGTGGAACTTGGCATACAGGAACAGGCCTTCGCCCTGCGAATCCAGAAACAGGTCCGCATCCACCGCTCCGCGCAGCACCAGCGAAGCCGCCATCTCCCAGTAGCTGAGCGTCTGCCGCCAGTAGGCATTCTTGTCATTGCCCATGGCCCGCGACACCGCCCGCAGCTCTTCCAGGTCCTTGGGCCAGAACTCAAATGCCATGAACTTTCTGGCATCGCGCAGCGTGGCCTCCTGCCTTAGCTTGTAAAGCTCCAGAACTACACTCGCATCCGCCGCAGTCGCCATAGGAATCTCCACTCTTTCTTCGCTTCTTGCAATCGGCAATTCGATTCAGGCCCGGCACATTTGTTCAGGCTACGCTCTGGACCACCGGCCGGGTCTTCTCCGGGTCGGGCAGTTCCAGCACCGGAATCTCCGTCGGCTTTGGCGGCCCAACCTTCTTGATGTAAACGCACTCCGGCGTGGTGGGCGCTGCTTCCTCGGGTGCGCCCTTGCGCTTGCGCCGCTTGGGCAGCGCCTCCCGATTGTTCGGGCACACCAGGAACGTCCCTTTGGCGTTGGACAGCTCCAGCAAATATGCGCTGTCGCACTTCGGGCACACCTGGTTCACCAGCTTGATGTTGCTGGCAAAGTCGCATTTGGGATAGTTGGTGCATCCGTAAAACACATCGCCGCGCCGCGTCTTGCGCACAGCAATATCGCCGCCGCACTTGGGGCACGGAACCTCCAGCAGGTCCTGCTTCACGTACTTGCACTTCGGATACCCGCTGCACGCAATGAACTCGCCGTACTGGCCATCTCGCTGCAGCAGTGGCTTGCCGCACTTCGGGCAGGCCTCGTCCAACTGCACCGGCGGCTTCTGCTGCACCTTCTGCGTAAGCTTGCGGATGGTGCGGCACGGCGGGTCTGCAGAGTAGTCCGGGCAGCTCATGAACGGACCCCACGGCCCATTCTTCAGCACCATCACCTTGCCGCAGTTGTCGCAGAACTCCTCTTCCGGCACATCGTCCGCGCCCGGAGCGCTCAGGTCTGGCTTGGCGGCAAAGTTCTCTTTGGTAAAGTCGCAGCTCACCTGCTCCACGACGATCTTCTTGCCCGCGCGCTGCGCCTGCTCAATCGCCGCGGACATCTCCTTCTCGTCGGCTACGTCCTTGGAGAACTCCACCACATCGTCCACCATGGCCTTCACCGTCATGGGGAAGTGCAGCGCCTTGGTGATCTTCTTGGTCACAGCCTTTGGATCTTTTTTCCACGGACCCGCGGCTACCGTCACCGGCTTGGACCGCGTAAAGTTCGAGCAGGAGTAGAAGCTGCCGAACTTGCCCCACTTCAGAATCAATGGCGCGCCGCACTTGTCGCAGATCTCCGTCGTCGGCTCTTCCATCCGCTTGATGTCTTCCATGTTTTTGGCCGCGATCACCAGCTCTTCTTCGAAGTGGTCGTAGAAGCCATTCAGCAGATCGGTCCAGCGCTCTTGTCCTTCCTCAACCGCATCCAACTCGGTCTCAAGCTTCGCCGTGTACAGCGTGTCGAAGATGTACGGAAAGTTCTTCACCAGCAACCCCGTCACCACGGTCCCAATCTCCGTCGGCACAAACTTCGCCTGGATCTTCTTCACATAGTCGCGGTCCTGGATTGTATTAATGATGGAGGCATACGTCGAAGGACGTCCGATTCCCCGCTCTTCCAGCACCTTCACCAGGCTGGCTTCGTTGTAGCGCGGCGGCGGCTGTGTAAACTTCTGCTCGTGCGCCAACTTCTCCAACCTCAGAGCCTCGCCATCGCTCAGCTCCGGCAGCCTGCGTTCTGAATCGTCGTCGTCGGCCGCAGCACCTTCCACGGCCTCGCCCGCAAGCCTCTTCGCCTGCGCAGCCTCGGCCTGCGTCGCTTCCTTCTTCGCCGCTTCGCGCGCCTTCTTGTCCTCTTCCTCAAACTTCAGGAAGCCGTCAAACTTCAGCACGCTTCCCGTCACGCGGAAGTCATACGAGTGGTCCGCCGTCGCTTCAATATCCACAGTCGTCTGATCGAAGACTGCCTGGGTCATCTGGCTCGACACAAATCGCTGCCAGATCAACCGGTACAGCCGGAACTGCTCCTCGCTCAGATGCCGCCGAATCGACTCCGGCGTGAAGCTCACATTGGTCGGACGAATCGCCTCGTGCGCATCCTGCGCGTCTTTCTTGCCCTTGTACTCGTTCGCAGCCGCCGGCAGATACCTCGGCCCCAGCTTCGCAATGTACTCACGCGCCTCGACGATAGCGTCCGGCGCCACGCGAATCGAGTCGGTCCTCATATACGTGATCAGACCGACCGTACCTTCATTGCCGATCTCCACGCCTTCATACAATCGCTGCGCAACACCCATCGTGCGCCGCACATTGAAGCCCAGACGACTCGATGCATCCTGCTGTAACTTGCTCGTCGTGTACGGAGCGGAAGGATTCCGCCTGCGCTCCTTCTTCTCCACCGTACGCACACGCCACTTCGCCTTCTCAAGCTGCGCGACTACCTCGTCCGTCGCCTCCTTATCCGGCAGCGCATTCGCAAGGAACATCTCCTTGCCTTCCTTGTCTGTGCCGTTCGCCACGCGCAACGGCTCGCCATTCACGCCCACCAGCTTCGCGACAAATGTCTGCCGGCCCTTACCGGCATCCAGTTCCGCATCGATCGTCCAGTACTCCACCGGCTTGAACTCGTTGATCTCCTGCTCACGTTCCACAATCAGCCGCAGCGCCACTGTCTGCACGCGCCCCGCGCTCAGCCCGCGCCGCACTTTATCCCACAGCAGCGGCGACACCTGGTATCCCACCAGCCGGTCTAACACTCTTCGAGTCTGCTGGGCATCGACGAGATTCTCATCCACATCGCGTGCATGCAAGAACGCTGCTTTCACTGCCTTCTGCGTAATCTCGTTGAAGGTCACGCGCCGCAGCTTCGACTTGTCCTTCATCATTGGCAGAAGCTGCATCTTCAAATGCGCGGCAATCGCCTCGCCTTCGCGGTCGGGGTCAGGCGCCAGGTACACCCAGTCCGCCTTCGCCGCCAGCTTCTTCAGCCGGTCCACCACTTTCTCTTTGCCCGGAGACACAATCAGCGTCGGCTCAAAGGTCCGCTTTGCCAACTCCACGCCGATGTCGTTCTTTGGCAGGTCCATGATGTGCCCGATTGAGGCCTCCACCAGGTAATCGCTGCCCAGGTATTTATTGATCGTCTTTGCCTTCGCAGGCGACTCCACGATCACCAGTGACTTTGCCATTCGTTCCCTTCATCCAAACCAAAACCAGTTGCGAGTACAGAAAACCGTTCTGTTGTCTCTTTCAATGCGAACCTACCACGGAATCGCCAAAGATGCGAACCCACCCGTCCCGGCGGAAACCATAGGACCAGTCGAGAATCTACACCCATAGACTGCTCTAATTCAATTCCGTTTCACCCACGCGACTTCAAATCAAGGCTGCTTCGCGCTTCCTTGCGGAGCCAAGCGCCTCAAATCGCTCTTGGTTGTATCGCTGATACTCCCGGCAAAATCCCGAGGTCTCTCATGTGCATCCATCAGAAGCATCGCACGTAGTTCTTGCCGGGCATCTGCTTCACCCGTCCGCTCAGCTCCAACTCGAACAGCGCCGTAAAAATCTCCGCTGAGCCCATCTGCGCATGCAGCCCATCCATCAACTCGTCGAGCTGCGTCGCCACGTCCCTCTTCAACTCCCTCAGCACCAATCGCTCCTGCTCCCGCAGCGGCTGTTCGTCGCTATCATCAAAGAGAGATGCGGCTCCGCCGGCATTCGATTCATCCTGCCCCGCAAGCCCAATCCGCTGTTCCAGTTCGCGTTTCACCTCGCTGGGCAGCTCTTCCCAAACATCCTCCCACGTCGCCGTCAGCTTGGCGCCCTGCTTGATGAGCGTGTTCGGCCCCCAAGCGTTCTTGTTGGTCACGTTGCCCGGCACCGCGTACACATCGCGGTTCTGCTCCATCGCACAGCGCGCGGTAATCCGTGTACCGGAGTACTCCCCCGCCTCAATCACCAGCACTCCGATGCTCATGCCGCTCAGAATCCGGTTGCGGATGGGAAAGTTCTGTGGCGCCGGAAACGTCCCCAGCCGGTACTCGCTCACAATCGTGCCGCCGGACTCCACAATCCTCTCCGCCAGCTTCTTGTTCTCCTTCGGATACACCACATCGATGCCCGTTCCCCACACCGCGGCAGTGCTGCCGCCTGCATCCAGCGCTCCCTTGTGCGCGGCAGAGTCCACCCCGCGCGCCATGCCGCTCAGGATCACCAACCCACGATGCGCCAGATCGCGTGACAGCATCTCCGCCATGCCGGCCCCGTACGGCGAAGGCTGCCGCGTGCCCACCACCGCAATGGACGCCCGCGCCAGCACCGCCGCATCGCCGCGGATCCACAGCACCGCCGGAGGATCGTAGATCTCCCGCAGTCGCTCCGGGTAGGCCGCATCTTCGCGCGTCAGAAAGCTTGCGCCGGCCTCCGCGACGCGCTTGGCTTCGTCTTCAGCGGCCTCGAACGCGCGACCTTCAAACACAAACTGCGCCGCGCGCGCCGGCAACCCCGCACCCTCCAGCTCCGTCAGCGACGCTTCAAACACGCGCTCCGCCGCGCCCAGTCGGTCCATCGCCCTTGCAATGCGCGTCGGCCCCATCTCCGGCGTCAGCGTCAACGCCATCCACCCCAGACGTGCTCTCTCGTTGGAACTCAGCGCAACCTGCTCTGCATCGCTGCGTATGTTCATCGTGCTCCATGCCTCAATTCAGTTGCGGTTGTAGCCCTGCCTTGGCCAGCATGTGGAAGAACTGCCGCTGCGTGCGCATGTCGATGGCCTCTGCCACCAGCTTCCCGTCGCGGTCGAAGACAAAATTCCGCGGCAGCCCATCCACGTGGAATGCCTTGGCCACTTGGCCGCCATCATCCAGCAGCACTGGCGGATGATAGTCCTTCGACGCCAGGAAGTCCTTCACCGTCGACTTCTTCTCGCTGGTGAGCGAAAGAATTACCAGCCCCTGCTTCTGGTAGTGCGTATAGATCAGGTCCAGGTCCACCATCTCCTTGCGGCAGGGCGGGCACCACGTCGCCCAAAAGTTCACCAGCACAATCTTGCCGCGCAACTGCAACAGCGTCACCGGCTTCCCCTTCAGGTCCTTCAGCGTAAAGTCAGCCTTCTCCACATCCGCATCGTCAGCCACCAGAATCCTGTCCGCCGCGTCCAGCAGCGGATCCTTCATGATGGACGAGATCCCCTCGTACCGCACCAGTTTGGCCAGGTCCATATACGGCACGGGCGGCCGGTCGCCCGTCTGTGGCACGGGATTCTCCGTCAACGCCTGCGCCAGCGTGTCCGCCACGGCCTGCAGCGTCTCGCGCCCCGGGTCGCCCTCCGTCACCAGGTGCGTCAAAGAGTCTGCCAGCTTAAGCTTCGGCAGTCCCGCAGGCAACGTGCGAATGTCCATTGCAATCTGCGTCGTCGCCGCTGGCCGTTGCGCATCCGGAACGTCGCGCAACCCGCCAATCTGCTTGCCGATCGAGGCCTCGGTCCCCTGCCCTGCAGCCATACCCCATGCGCCCAGCATCAGCGCCGTAGCCAGCGCCGCCCTCGCATGCCGCATCGTGCATCCATATCGTTGCATTCCACTCGCCCTCATTTGCCTGGCTGCAGCCCCGCCTGCCCCAGCATCTCAAAAAACTGCCGCTGCGTGCTCGTCGCAATCGACTCGCCCACCAGCTTCCCATCGCGATCAAACACAAATGTCCGCGGCAGGTTCTCCGGATGCAACTCGTCCACGTGGAACTGCTTGCCCACCTTACCCCCATCGTCGAACAGCACCGTCGGATGATATCCCTTGCTTGCCAGAAAGGAGCTGGCCAGAAAGGGATTGTCCTGCGTAATCGACAGGATCGCCAGTCCCTGTTGCTGGTAGTGCGTATAAATCAAATCCAGATTCGCCATCTCGCCCGCACACGCCGTGCATTGTGTCGACCAGAAGTTCACCAGCACAATTTTGCCCTTCAGCCCGGACAACGTGACCTTCTTGCTGTTGGAGTCCTTCAGCATAAAGTCCAGCTTCGCGATCTCCGCATCGTTCGCAAGCAAGGTCTGGGCCGCCTTGACGAGCTCCGGGTCTTTCGAGGTCGTCGTCGCACCCGCATAGCGCACCAGCTTGGCCAGATCGAAGTACGCAGTCGCCGGCGTACCGTCCTTCTCCGGCTGCGGACTCTCCGTTAGTGCCTCCGTCAGCGTATCTGCCGTGCCCTGCACCGCTTCCGGGCTGGCAGCGCCCTCCGTCGTCGCGTGGAACAGCTCATCGGCAAGCTTCAACTTTGCTGGCACTGCCGGCAGCGAACCGATGTCTCTGGCCACCTGGACCAGCACGCCCGGACGCTGCGCCTCGGAGATCGCGTTGGGCGACGGAGCCATTCCCGGAGGCGCCGGGACCGCGCGCAGGTTCTTCAACTGCTTGTTGATAGACGACTCGGTCGCCTGCCCCCGCAGCGCGGGCGAAACCAGCAGGACCAGACTCGCGAACAACGCACACCTCATAATTCTCATGCAGCCCTCGCAACACGGTTGAATCGGCGACACAATTGTAGCGGTTGCCCCCTGCTGTGCATACGGCATTTCCCTCCACCCTTGCCTGCTTCTGCGCGCCGTCCCATAAAATAGAGCTTTGGTCCCGCACATCCCAAATCGCCTCCGCGTCTCCGCTATCAACTTCCTCAACCCCGCACCGCTCATGTGGGACTTCGAGCACCCGCCCAACAACTCCGCACTCGCCCAGCGCTACGACATCCGCTCCACCCTACCCTCGCTATGTGCTGACGACCTCCTCGCTGGCCGCGCCGATCTCGGCCTTATCCCCATCGCGTCGCTCACGCCCGCGCTGGCCATCGTTCCCGGCTGCACCATCGCCTCGCTGGACCGCGTCCGCTCCATCCAACTCATCGTCAAACAGAAGAGCACCGCAGCCTCCGCCGACGACACCCTCGCCGCCGTCCGCACCATCGCCGCGGACACCGCGTCACGCAGTTCGCTTGCCTACACGCAGCTCCTCTTCCGCAGATTCATCGGAGCCAATCCCACCTTCACGCCGTCCGCTGCCGACCCGCTTGCCATGCTCGCCCACGCCGACGCCGCACTGCTCATCGGCGACCCGGCACTGCTCGCGCTCGAAGCCCGCGACCATATCGAAGCCGCCGCCGGCCCGTGCCTCTGGATCGACATGGCCCATGAGTGGCACACCCGCACCCAGACGCCATGGGTCGCCGCCGTGTGGGCCTTCCGCCCGGAAGCCCTTGCCACATCACCCATCCCCGCAGCCCAGATTGTCGAAGACCTGCAGGCATCCCGCGACCACGGCCTCGCGCACATCAATACCCTGGTCGCAGAGTGGACTCCACGCATCGCCATCCCCCCGGCAACCATCCGCCACTACCTCACCCACAACATCCACTACACCCTCTCGTCGGAGTGCATCCAGACCATCCGCCTCTTCCGCCGCTACGCTGCGGAGGCCGGCATCCTGCCACCGCTCCCCGACCTTTGCTTCCTGTAACTTTCCGCCCATTTGCGCGACTTCCTCGCGTACACTCGCGTCATATCCTGTATGACTCTTGTGGTGCCAGCCGCGATTTTGACCCTCGCTCCCCGCGCCATCTTCGCGGCCATCGCGGCTGCCGTGCCCGCTGCGGCCCATCACCCCAACCCGCTGCTCCATCTCATGCTTTCGTTCGGCATCGTCGGCGTGCTGCTGGTCTCCATCGTGGACTCGTCCTTCGTCCCCTTGCCGCTGCCCGGCCTCACGGACATCATGGTGGTGGTGCTTGCCGCGCAACACGCCAACCTCGTCTTGCTCATCGCCGCGGCCACGATCGGCTCATTTCTCGGTGGCTTTTTCAGCTATCAGGTGGGCCACGCCGGCGGGCTCTCCTTCCTGGAAAAGCACGTTCCCGCCAACATCTTCAAGCCGGTCTGCAATTGGATGGAGACGCACGCGATCCTCGCGGTCGCGCTGCCGGCGGTGCTGCCTCCGCCCATGCCGCTCTCGCCCTTTGTGCTGGCCGCTGGCGCGCTCAAGATGTCGCGCCAGAAGTTCCTCGCCACGTTCACCGTCAGCCGCTTCCTGCGTCACGCGTTCGCCGCCTGGCTCGGGGTCTACTACGGACGCCACGTCCTGCGCATCTGGAATATGTTCACCCGCAAATGGGGCACTGAGATCCTCATCGCAGTCTGGAGCATCATCCTTGTCAGTCTCGCCATCGCCTTTTGGAAGCTCTACAAGACCTCGCGCTCGCTCAAGTCCACCGCCGCAAGCTCCTCCAACGCCATGCCCGAGCCGCAGCTCTGATAGGTCGTTTTCACGGGCAACCGATCACGGACAAACGGAAAACGGAAAATCGTTTCTCAAAACTCCCACTGCAACAGCGTCGCCCCGACCGTGAATCCGGCGCCCACGCTGGCCAGCAACACCAGACCGCCCTTCTTCAGTTTGCCCTCGTCCAGCGCAGTCCGCATGGCCATCGGGATCGTCGCGGCCGTCGTATTCCCAAAGCGGTCGATATTGATAATCACGCGATCCAGCGGCATATCCAGACGCTCCGCCGTAGACAAGATAATCCGCTTGTTCGCCTGGTGCGGGATAAAGCATGCGAGGTCCTTGCCCGTCACGCCATGTCGCGTCAGCAGCGTGTCTGCTGCCTCATGCATCTTGCGCACGGCAAACTTGTACACCGCCTGGCCGTCCTGGTGCACCACGTGCATATTCGCCGCCACCGTCTCCGCCGTCGGCGGATGCAGGCTTCCACCGCCCGGCATATTCAGCGAAGGCGCGCCCGACCCGTCAATCTCGTGGTAGTAGTCGATCAGTCCGATCTCGCCCTCTTCGCATGGCTCCAGCAGCACAGCGCCAGCGCCATCGCCAAAGATCACGCAGGTCGCGCGATCCTTGTAATCGATGATGGAGCTCATCGTGTCCGCCCCAATCACCATCACCTTCTTCTGCATGCCGCTCTCTACCAACTTCGCGCCCATCTGCAGCGCATACGGAAAGCCCGAGCACGCCGCCGACAGGTCGAATCCCCACGCGCCCTTAGCGCCAATCTTGTCCTGCACCAGGCACGCCGTCGCCGGAAACATCATGTCCGGCGTCACCGTCGCGACAATGATCACCTCAACCTCGGCCGCCGTGATGCCGCGCAGTTCCAGGCAATTTCGCGCAGCCGCCGCAGCCATATCGCTGGTCGCAACACCCTTGTCCACAATGTGCCGCGTGTGGATCCCCGTCCGCTCCATGATCCACTGGTCGCTGGTGGCAACCATCTTCTCCAGGTCCGCATTGGTCAGCAACCGGGGTGGAACATACGTGCCAACAGAACTAATCTTCGCCCGCACAGGATGTTGCGGCTTCAACGTCAAACTCAAACCATCACCTCTGAATGTCCTTCACGACTCTGGCACAATCGCCCCACCCATTACAAATGATTTTCACGACAAACGCGAAACCGCACCGAGCCGGGTTCGCCATTCCTGGCCTACCCATCCGCTTACATCGCAATTGTTCAGGGGGCACAACGGGACCAACAGCCTCTTGCATTCACGGACCACGAAACTGATCACCCACAACTGCAATTAAAAAGTACCGGGCGACCTACTGCGCCCGTAATGACCCGTTACCGTTGCTTCCTTCCGGACCTGGCGGGGTTGGCGGGATTACGTCGCGTAGGACCCGGCACTCCATAAGTCTACCATCCCCAGGTGGGCGCCGCACGCGCTCAACCTTGGTACTCTGGACGCACCACCGATGCCCACAGATCACGCCGACGTCCAGTCCCGCTACCGCGAAAGCCTCACCGAGCTGGGCCAGCAGCAACGTGCCGCTGAATCAATCCGCCTGCGAATGCGGTTCGCGGTCCTCCTTTGTCTGATGGGTGCGTACCTCCTCGCAAAGTACGCATTCAACCACACCCTCCCCTGGTGGCTTGCTCTCGTCCCAATCGGCATCGCTGCCGGACTGGTTCCCTTCTACCTCCGGCTCCAGACGCGTCTCGCCCGCATCCTGCGCCTGCTCGTCTTCCACGACCGCAATCTCAGCCGCGCCGACGGTACTCAGCCCCAGTCAGGACTCACGGGCGACGAGTTCCACACCGCCGTGCACCTGTACGACCGCGACCTCAACATCCTCGGCCCCAACTCCCTCTTTGGCTTGCTCGCTACCGTCCGCACCGGCGTCGGGCAACGTGGCCTCGCCCGCTTTCTGCTCGATCCCGCGTCCAACGCCGCCGTCTGCGCGCGCCAGCAGGCCGTCCAGGAGCTCACACTCAACACCGGCCTGCGCGAAAACATCGCCCTCCTCGGCACCTCGCGTTTCGACCAGGTCACCGCCTCCTCCCTCGACAAATGGCTCGACGAAGAGCCGCCGGCATTTCACCCCGCCTTGCGCATTGCCCTGGCCCTTACTTCGACCATGCTGATCGCTCTGCTGTTCGCCGGTCTGCTCCACTACGCCACTTGGTCGTTTCTCTTTCCCAATCTGCTCGCCGTCTTCGCGCTTCACACTGCGGTAGCCGCGCAGGCGCGTTCGCGGGTGGTCCCCATTCTCGAAGGCTCACGAATCGCGAACCAGATGCAGATGTTCTCCGATGGCATCGCCCTGCTGCAAAAGGAATCCTTTACCAGCTCGCGCCTGGTCGCACTCCAGCAATCCACCCGCGAGCCCGTCAATGCCATTCGAGCCGTGCGCCGCGCCCAAGCCAGCTTCGTCATGGTCGAACAGCGGACCAAGGAGTGGTTCTACGTCCTCTCCCTGCTCTTGGCCGCCGGCACCCATGCGGCCATCGCCATCGCCAACTGGAAGCGAACCCATGCCCCCGCCATGAAGCTCTGGCTTGCCGCCTGGGCCGAGTTCGAAGCTCTCAACGCCCTCGCCATCTACGCCTTCGAGCATCCCGAAAATACCTACCCCGAAATTCTCTCCGACGACGCACCCTCAACCTTCGAAGCTACGGCCCTCCGCCACCCGCTGCTCGTTGGATGCATTCCCAACGACATCGCTCTCCACTCTGCCACCCGCTTTTACCTCATCAGCGGCTCTAACATGTCGGGTAAGTCCACATTGCTTCGCACCATCGGCACCAACACGGTGCTGGCCTTTGCTGGGGCTCCCGTCCGCGCCACCTCTGCCCGCATCTCACCCGCACGCCTCTGTGCTTCGCTCGCCCTCACCGACTCCCTCGCCGAGGCTAAGTCCAAGTTCCTCGCCGAAGTGGAGCGCTTGCACGCCATGCTCGCCGTCGCCTCCCCCGGCAACCAGGCCCCCGCGCCTCCGGTCCTCTTCCTCATCGACGAGATATTCAGTGGCACCAACTCCTCCGACCGCCTCGCCGCCGCGGAAGCCGTCCTCCGCGCCCTCATGGCCTGCAACACCGCCGGCGCGCTCTCCACCCACGACCTCGCTCTCACCGCAATCGCGTCGCCCGCGCTCCACGGCCTCAACGTCCACATGGCCAGCCCCGACCCCGAAGACCCCCTCGCCTTCGACTACCTCCTCAAGCCCGGCATCAACACCTCATCCAGCGCCCTCGCCATCCTCCGCCTCATCGGCATCTCCACCTGAACCGCAACGCTTGCCGATCCGCTCGCACCGGTCTACGCTGGTTCCCGATGTCACGTTTACTCCTCTTCGCTCTCCTCGCCCTCGCCCGGCCTCTCCACGCCACCGACGTCCATGTCCGCGTCGACCCAGCAGCCCGCCTCGCCGCACCAGGCAACGAGAACCGCAGCACCTTCCCTACCATCCAGAACGCGCTCGATCATCACCCCTTCGCCACTCCCAGCCGCAACGGAACACCCGGCCGCGTCGTCATAGAGATCGTTCCCGGCATCTACCACGAGCGCGTCATCGTCACGCAGAACCACACCAACATCACCCTCATGGGACTGGGCAAGTCCCCCGCCGACGTCGTCATCACCAACTCGCTCAACGCCAAGACCGCCGGCGGCACCTTCTTCACCCAAACCGTCGAGATCAACGGCGCTGGCTTCCAGGCAGACAACATTACCTTTGAGAATGCCGCCGGCAATACCGGCCAGGCCGTCGCCGTTGCCAACCGCGGCGACCGCAGCATCTTCAAAAACTGCCGCTTCCTCGGTCACCAGGACACGCTCTTCGCCGACTACGGCCGCCAATACTACGTCGACTCCTACATCGAAGGCGGCGTCGACTACATCTTCGGCAACGCGGCCGCCGTCTTCGAGCGCGACGAACTCCACTCCAACGGTCCCGGCTTCGTCACCGCGCAGTCCCGCACCTCGCCCACGCAGTCCACCGGCTACGTCATCCTCAACAGCCGCGTCACCGCAAACCTCAACGCCCCACTCATCGATCCAACCGCCGCCGGCGCCAAATCCATCTCCTCCGCGCACAATACCATCGGTCTCGGCCGCCCCTGGCGCCCCTACGCCCGCGTTGTCTACATCAACACATCGCTCCCCGCGGAGATGAGTCCCGCCGGCTGGAACAATTGGGGCAATCCCGCCAACGAGTCCACCGCCTACTATGCCGAGGCGTACTCCACCGGCCCCGGCGCAAGCCCCTCCACCCGCGTCCCCTGGTCCCACCAGCTCACGCCCGCCGGAGCGAAGCAGTTCCTTACCGGCACATTTCTAGCCGGCCCGAAATCCGGCCCCGATCACTGGGATCCTGTCGCCGAAGCCGCCAAACTTCCCTGAGCGAAAGGAATCAATTTCCGGACAAGACCCCTCCATGACGATCTCCCGCATCGCTCTCCTTCCGGCCCTCACCCTCGCTGCGTGTCTGGCAGTCGCAACGCCCTGCGCTTCCGCCCAACTCCCTCCCCCGCCCTACACTGAACCGCCTCCAGGATCGACTCCCGCCAAGCCTCCCGAATGGGCCGTCATCTCGATCAAGCCGAACCAGGCCGAAGACCATGGCATGAGATTCTTCTTCACTCCTGACGGCATCTCGTTCAACAACATCCCCGTGCAGATGATCCTCCGCCAGGCTTTCGACCTCCAGGATGACCTCATCTTCGCCGCACCCGACTGGGTCAAAACCGACCGGTACGACGTCGAAGCCAAGGTCGATGGCGCCGATGTCGCCGCCCTGAAGACGATCCCCTACGACCAGCGCGGCGTCATGCTCCAGTCGCTGCTCGCAGATCGCTTCAAACTGATCACCCACACCGAAACCCGAACGCTTCCGGTCTACGAACTGCACATCGCGAAGAGCGGATCGAAACTCCACCAAGCCACTGCCGGCGATACCTACCCGCACGGGATCAAAGCGCCCGACGGCTCTGCGGCGCGTGGTGGCATGATGATGATGGGTCGGGGCAACTTCACCGGCCAGGCAGTAAGCCTCACCGTCCTCATCAAGCAACTGTCGCAGCAACTCCACCGCACCATCGTGGATAAGACGGGCCTGACCGGCAACTACGACTTCAACCTGCGCTGGTCGCCCGAGCAGGACCTCGGCAGCGGACCTCCTGGCCCCGGTGGAGGCGCCCACGACGCTCCACCCCCGCCCGACTCCGGCCCCTCCATCTTCACCGCACTCGAGGAGCAACTCGGCCTCAAACTCGAATCCGCCAAAGGTCCCGTCAAAACCCTCGTCATCGACCACATCGAGCGTCCCTCGGAGAATTAGCTTCCCAAAAGAGCGTACTGAAGAGCCCGCTATTGTCCTCAACGAACATGGGCGTGCTGAAGGCTCCCGCCAACGTCCTCGGCCCTATCTACAACAACGCCACACCGGGCTAACTCGAGAATCATTTTTCCGTATTTGTTCTTCTGCCGCTCGCTGCTTCCGCATCCAACCACACATGCACGGCAAACACCGCCGCGCACATCCCGTTGAAATGGAGACACGTCATGCTGGTTGTTCTGCTTCTTGTTTTGATTCTTCTCTTCGGTGGGGGCGGGTATCGCATGGGCCCAGGCATGGGCTATTACGGCGGCGGCGGAGTCTCGCTCATCCTTGTCATCCTGCTCATCTACATCCTGGTTCGCTAACCTCGTCGTCCGCCTATGCTTCCCTGCGCTTCTGGTCGCGCAAGCCCGCGGGCCTACCGTCATGGCGCAATGGATGTGCCGTCTGGCGAGAGTGGCGCGGACCCGGCATCGGCTTGCTGACCCGCCTATCCTCCCGCCCATCTCCAGCTTCAACTCGCGCGGTCATCGCCATCACATGCGCCGGTTCCTTGTACATCCAGCTCACCTCATTGCAGCAATGGCCGGACTCCGCGGCGTCCAGCAACGCCGCCGCATGGGTATGGGCCGCCGTGCCGTAGCAGCGCAGACAGATCGAGTCCCAGGTGCCGTCGAGGTTCTCGCGGTGACGAAATGCAGAAGTGCAGGAAGGATTCATCATGACAACTCTCCCAGAAGTTTAAAGGAGTTTTTCATCTATTGAAACTGACTATGCTCCCATCCAATACAGATGTCAAGTAAATTTCACCCCATGGCGCACACCGCAGCTTCGACTCCGCGCTGCTCGCCGACCTGGCCGTCTGCGGTTCGATCCTTGCGGGTGAGCGCGGCGAGTTCCACAGCTTTCGCCTGCGCCGGTCCCATGTTCTTGCGTACCGTTCCCGTCATTCCCGCGCAGGCTGTGGAGCGAGACAATCTCATCTATGCAGAATATGCAGAACTCCTCCCCGCATAGGGCCGCCCTGCGGTTCCGGCTCTGGATCGCCGCATGCGTCCTTCTAGCAGCAGGCACCGCGCCCTCGCAGATGTTGGCCCGGCCTGGCTGGAACGGCTCTGGATTCAATGCCGACCCGTGGTGGACGCACGCCGTCTTCTACGCCATCGGCGACGCTCCTCCAGACTTCAAGGCCATCGCGGCGCGGCTCGATGCGCTGCAATCGCTCGGCACCGACGCCTTGATTCTGCCCATGCCTGCACCGCCCGCGCCCGGCGCGACAGACGACGGTTTTGACGAACTGGTCAGCCAGGCGAGCCGGCGCAGCATCCATATTCTGCTGGAGTTTCCAGCCTCAACCGCCGGCGACCTCGCAGGCGCGGCGCGCTACTGGCTCGGCCGAGGCGTCTCCGGCTTCCACGTCGTTACACCGCCGCAGATAAATCCGCTGGACGCACAGACCATCGTGCAGACCATGCGCAAGACGGCCAGTAGCGCGGTCGGAGGACGCTTCATTATCTCGGACTTCAGCCCCGCGCAGGCCGTCGCAGTGCCCGCGCCGCGCCATCCTCTGCGGAGTTCGCGCACAATCCGCAGCAGCGACGCCGCAGTGGCGCAGTTGCAGGTGGATGCGCGCCTCAGCCAGCTCCAGCCGCTGGACGCCTCCGCCATTCGCTCCTTGCTGGAGCAGTCGCTGGTCGAGCCGAACCTGCTGCTGGACGCTCCTGCAAACGCGCCTGCATCGCTGGCCCGCGCAATGGCTGCCATTGCGCTCACGACGCACCCCGCTGCACTGGTCGACGCCGATGCAGCTCTCACGCAGCCCGCAGGCTCCGCGCCGGCACTGCTCGACTGGTATCGCAAGCTCATCGCGTTGCACCATGGCAATGCCACGCTGCGCTACGGCAGTGTTTCCACGCTCGACTTCGATGCACAGAACGCACTGGTCTGGGTGATTCGTCCGCCGGCAAACGCCGCCGCCGCGCCGCCCATCGTGGTGGCGTGCAACCTGTCGTCCGCGCCGGTGCAGTTGTCGCTCACCGCCCCGCTCAAGAGCCTCAACCTGCGCGGCTGGTTCCTGCGCACGCTACTCCGCACCGACGACGCAATGGGCGCGCAGGACCTGAACTCCGTCGCCGTGCCGCCCTTCGGCGTCTATATTGGCGAACTGCGCCGCTAGATCATCCATGCCCCAAAGTGGCTGGCGCGACCGGCTGATTATCGAACCGTCTTCGTTGCGTCCCAGTAGCCCTTGTGATACGAGAGGCGTCTTGACCAGACAGCCCCAAGCTTTCCATGGAAGCCGAGGTTATAGCCAATTGCT
>Ga0302283_1000642_pt1 | contig 28925 bp, 24 predicted proteins | sample III_Fen_E1_4_FD_198770 | JGI IMG/M metagenome (GOLD analysis project Ga0302283, IMG submission 198770) | Peat permafrost microbial communities from Stordalen Mire near Abisko, Sweden - III_Fen_E1_4 | ecosystem: Environmental > Terrestrial > Soil > Wetlands > Permafrost | place: Sweden: Abisko... | reverse complement strand
GCGGCTGACCTCTCCGGCTCCGTTGCGCGATTCGGACTGGTGGCCCATGGCGACGCGCCGACGCGCCGATCTGCTGGTGGAAACCTCGGAAGTGCCCCACTGCCTGGCCGAAATGGGGTGGGCGCCGGAAATGCTCGCTCCTCTCCTGCGCGGTCGCAGGATCTGGCTTCCCCATCCGGTCTCCGTGCCGGGCCGGATCCTGTGGCAATCGCGGCGGGCGGGTGTCCGCAAGCTCGCGGATCTCGTATCGGGAACGTCGCTGCCTCCCCGCGCCCGCATCCGCGGCAGGGACCGCGCCACCCTGCTCGAACTGTCCACGAGGGCATGCATCCGCTGGATCGAATTGGAACGGATCCATCTCCCTGGTAGATTCTTCCGCTGGATCGCAGGGACGGGTTCGGGATTCGGGTTCGCCGGAGTGAGGCTCGTCCATGCGGGATCCCACGATGAAACCCAAGCTCCGAGCGGGGGAGAGGATTCCCTGTCCGACTGGCCCCAACTCAACCGGAGGACCGCATGAAAAAATCGACCTACCTGCTCCTCGCGACCCTGCTCGCCGCCACCGCGCTCGCCTCCTGCGGCCCCAAGCCGCCTCCGGGACAGCCCGACCGCGACCACGCCGACACCGCCTTCGGCCAACTGAAGAAGTAGATCAGACCAGTTTTTTGTCGATGAGCTTTTGGGCCGTTTGGTCGATCACGTCGGGCTGGTCGTAGTAACCGGCCTCCAACTTGGCGCGGACCTCCACGATCTTGTCCTCGCGGACGGGATCCCCGGCGGTGGCGACCGCGGAAATGCCGGCGGAGGTGGAGTCCTTCTTGCGGGAATCCTTGGAAAGGTCCAGACGGTCCTTCCGCGCGGACGGGGTCCCAGGCTGCGCCGGGGCCCCCTTCTGCCCTTCCGGCATGGGCATCGGCGCACCGGCGATGTTGATTCCGGTGACGTTCATGACTCCCTCCGATTCCTCTTCGGCAAACGCATGGAGGAACTTTAGCCTTTCGCGAGAGGGACGACCTCTTCCTCGTTCTGGAAGATGGTGAAGAGTCGGTCGATGGCGACCATCTCGAACAGGTCGTGGATGTCTTCCGACAGCTTGAGCAGGCGGAGGTCGCCGCCGCGGGACCGGACTTCCTGGAGGCAATGGATGAGCATCCCGACCCCCGAGGAATCGATGAACCCGACGTCCTGGAGGTCGATGAGGAGATCCAATTCGCCTTCGTCCTGCAATCGCTTGATCGCCGTGCGAAGATCCGCCGCGTCTCCACCCTTGATCTGCCCCGTCACGTCGAGCACGAGACTGGTCCCGATGCGTCTGGTCTTGATCTCCATCGTCATGTCCTGTCGGTTCGTTCCTGTGGAAAGGCGACTTCCACCACCGTGCCCCGCCCTTCCAGGGATTGGACCCTGAATGTACCACCCAACAGGGTGGTGAGGTGGTGGGAAATCGCCACTCCCAGTCCGACACCCCCCTGCCGGGTGGTGAAAAACGCCTCTCCGACCTTCTTCAGCAGATCCGGAGACATTCCCGCTCCGTTGTCACGCACCCGGAACCGGACCTGTTCCGCGTCGGAAGACGCGTCCAGGGTGATCCGGCCGTGGCTGCCCGGCGGTATGGCCTGCAGCGAGTTCAAGGCGAAGTTGGAAAGGATCTGGACGAGCATGTCCCGGTCGATGCTGACGGTGAGGACGGCGGGAACCTTGATCCGGACATCCACCCCGTCGCGTCCCTCCCGCGCCATCCTCGCGACCACCATTTCCCTGACCTCCGCCAGGAGTTCCGGAATTTCGATGGAGCGCAGGGAAGGCACGCGCGGACGGGAAAAATCGAGGAACTCCGACAGGATCCTGTCCAGCCGTTCGGATTCGCGCCGGATCAAGGAGAGGAGCTGGCGGTCGTCTTCGTTGGAATTGGCGGTCGCCTCGCCCAGGAGTTGGGCGGATCCCGTGATGGAGGCGAGGGGATTGCGGATCTCGTGGGCGATGCGCGCGGCCATGTGCCCCAAGGTGGCCCCCCGCTCGGCCGAACGGACCTCCTCCTCCATGCGTCGGATCGCGGAGATGTCGTGCAAGGCGACGACGACGTTGCGAAGCCGTCCCTCCATCCACTGCCCCGCGATCTGGACCTGGACCCAGCTCGCCGGGCTCACGCGGATTTCGCGTGCGGCCTTGGGGACCGCCCCGCGCGACACCTCTCGTGCGGCCTCCACGAGTTCGGAGCCCCAGGCCTCCGAGGCCAGGACCTGGTGGAGGCGCGCACCCGGGTGGAGGGGGTGGCGCAGGATGGAACAAGCGGATTGGTTGAAGTAGAGGAGCTTGTCGTCGGAGTCCAGCACGAGCACTCCGTAGGAAAGCCTGTTCAGGACGCCGTCGAGGTCCAGGCGCGCGAGCATCAGGTCCCTCGCCTGGTCGTCGGACAACACCCTCTGTCGGCGCACGGTCTCCGCGAGGTAGGCGGTGAGGAACGAGACCGTGGTCCCCAGGCCCACGACCATCAAGGTCCGCAGGACCACGGTGGAAACCGTGAGCGCCGCCAGGTTCCGCCCTTCCCATCCCCACCCCAGGTGTCCCAGGGAAAGGCTCCCGAACATGAGCAGGGAGGCGATGGAGACCAGGATCGCCCCTCGGTGGCGCAGGATGAACCCGGCGAGGGTCGCGGTCAGCACGAAGAGGAGGATGAAATCCGACAGCAATCCCCCGTCCGCGGCGACGATCAGGGTTTCCACCCAGACGTCCATGCAGAACAGCAACGCCAGCAGGGCCTCCTGCCAGGGCCGGGGAGCCTCGTCGAGGCGGCTGCGGCGCACCAGGCTCCCCAGGTAGACCAGATCTCCCAGCACGTGCAGGGAGAGCCAAAGCCAGACCGATGGAGGGGCGGAGACCGCGAGCGCGGAGAGGAAGAGCGCCACCGGCGTCAGGACGCGTGTGGTACCGATCCATCGCAAGTTGATCGGCGGAGACTCCGCCCGGGTCACTTGATGCTGCCGGCCATCTCGAACATGGGCAGGTACATCGCGATGAGCACCGCGCCGATGATGCCGCCCAGGACCACGATGACCAGGGGCTCCAGCATGGAAGTCAGCGAATCCACGGCGGCCTCCACCTCGGTGTCGTAGAAGTCGGAGACCCGGGTCAGCATGTCGGACAGGCCTCCCGTCCGTTCGCCCACCGCGATCATCTGGATGACCATGGGCGGGAACACCCCCGTGGCCTTCAGCGGCTCGGCGATGGACTGGCCTCCCGAGATGGCCTCGACGGTCCGGAAGATGCCCGCCTCGAGCACCACGTTGCCCGAAGTCCTGGCGGTCACGGTGAGGGCGTCCAGGATGGGCACGCCGGAGGAGAGGAGGGTCCCCAGGGTGCGACAGAATCTGGCCACGGCGCTCTTGCGCTGGAGGTCGCCGAAGAGCGGCAGCTTGAGCATCAGTCCGTCCCAGAAATACTTGAACCTGGGGCTGCGCTTGATGGCTTGCAGGAGTCCGATGACGGCGCCCACGATCAGGACCAGGATCCACCACAGGTTGTGCTTGAGGAAGTCGGAGATGGCCATCACCACCCGGGTCGGGGTGGGGAGCTGTCCTCCCATGTCCTTGAACATGTTGGCGAAGACGGGCACGACCAGGGTCATCAGGGCGAAGACCGCGCCGATCGCCACGATGGCCACCATGACGGGATAGGTCAGGGCCCCCTTCACCTTGCGCCGCAAGGCTTCCGCCGCCTCCTGGTAGTCGGCCAGCCGCGAAAGGATGGTGTCCAGGATGCCGCCCGCCTCGCCGGCGCGCACCATCTGGCAGTAGAGTTCGGAGAACACCGGCTTGTGCTTCTCCATGGACTCCGCCAGGGTCCCGCCTCCCTGGATGTCCGTGGAGATCTTGCGGATCCGCTGGGCCAGGGCCTTGTTCTCGGTCTGCTCCGAGAGGATGTCCAGGCACTGGATGAGGGGAAGGCCGGCCTGGTTCATCGCGGAGAACTGGCGGGTGAAACGGGAAAGGTCCTTGAGCCCGATGCCGGTGCCGATCTGGAAGCCGCCGCCGCCCGCCTTTCGCACGGTGGCGTCCTTGATCCGCCGCTTCTTGACCAGGGCCTGGGCGGCGCCCAGGTTCTCGGCTTCGAGCTCGCCTTCGACGGCCTTGCCGGCGACGGACTTTCCCTTGTAGCTGTACCTTGGCATGGCTGGGGTCCTTCCGGTTTAGAGACGGAAATTGCCGGTGATGAACTTGTCGAGCTGGTCGGGATCCGACGAGTACACGCCCGCGTCCTCGCGGGTGATCTTCCGCTGGATGACCAGCTTGGCCAGGTCCATGTTCAGTGTCTGCATCCCGTACTTCTGGCCCACTTCGATGATGCCCTGGATCTGGTGCACCTTGTCGTCCCGGATGAGGGACCGGATGGCGGGCGTCACGTTCAGGACCTCGGTGGCGATCACGCGGCCGCCCCCGATCTTCGGGATGAGCTGCTGGCAGACCACGCCCTCGAGCACGAAGGCCAGCTGGCCCCGCACCGCGTCCCTCTCGCCCTGCTGGAACATGTCGATGATGCGGTTGATGGTCTGGGCCGCCGAGTTGGTGTGCAGGGTGGCGAAGGTGAGGTGGCCGGTCTCCGCGATCTGCAGTCCGATCTCGACGGTCTCGCGGTCGCGCATCTCGCCCACCAGCACGACGTCCGGATCCTGGCGCAGCGCCACCTTGAGCGCCTGGGTGAAGCTCGCGGTGTCCGAGTAGACCTCGCGCTGGTTGACGATGCACTTCTTGTGGCGGTGCACGAATTCGATGGGGTCCTCGATGGTGAGGATGTGCTCGGCCCGCTCGATGTTGATCTTGTCGACCATGGAGGCCAGGGAGGTGGACTTTCCCGAACCCGTGGGCCCGGTCACCAGGACCAGCCCCCGCGCCCGGTCGCAGAACTCGTTGACGATCTTGGGCAGTCCCAGGTCCTCGATGCCGCGGATCTCCGTGGGGATGTGGCGCATGACCATGGATGTGTTGCCGCGCTGCATGAAGACGTTGGCCCGGAAGCGCGCCTCGAAGGGGCGGCCGTCGGCCATCTGGTGGCGGATCCCGAAGGAGAAGTCCACCTGGCGCCCGCGCTCCTTGTCGAGGTCGAAGTCCTCGAACTTCTTCTTCTGCTCCTCCTTCATCACGCTGTAGCAGACCTGCTGGGCCTCCTCCGGCGTGAGCGGATGGTTGTCGTAGGGCCGCAGCGAACCGTCCACCCGGAGCATGGGCGGGGAATTCACGGTGATGTGGAGGTCCGAGGCCCTCCATTCGATCATTTTGGTGATGAGCTCGAGTACGTTGACCATTGAGTCTCCGCGACTGGATCAGGTGTCTGTGGAACGGATCACTTCCTGGGCGGTGGTGACCCCCTCCTCCAGGAGCTTGAGGGCGGCCGTGCGCAAGGTGAGGACGCCGTCGCCGATGGCGGCCTGGCGGATCTCCTCCACGCTGGAGCGATCCACGATCAGTTGCTTGATGGCCGCGCTGATGGGCATGATCTCGTAGACGCCCTGCCGTCCCTTGTATCCGGACCCCAGGCAGTTGTCGCAGCCGCGGCCCTTGTACAGCTTCAGGTTCCCGAAGAGTTCGTCGTCGATGCGCAGGAGCCGCTGCAGGGCGGGGGTCTTGCTCTCGTCGTCGGACATCCGGCATTCGGGACAGATCCTGCGCACCAGGCGCTGGGCGATGATCAGCCGACAGGAACTGGCGACCAGGAAGGGTTCGATCCCCATGTCGATCAGGCGGTTGATGGTGCTGGGCGCGTCGTTGGTGTGCAGGGTGGAGAGCACGAGGTGCCCGGTCAGCGCCGCCTTGACGCCGATCTCGGCGGTCTCCAGGTCGCGCATCTCGCCCACCATGATGACGTCGGGGTCCTGGCGGAGGAACGCGCGCAGGGCCGAGGCGAAGGTGAGACCGATCTCGGCGTGCACCTGGACCTGGTTGATCCCGTGGAGGTTGTATTCCACCGGATCCTCGGCGGTCATGATGTTCACGCCCACGTCGTTGATGGTGGAGATGGCGGAGTAGAGGGTCGTGGACTTGCCGGATCCGGTGGGGCCGGTCACCAGGATCATCCCGAAGGGCGCGTCGATGGCCTCCTGGAGGTCGCGCAGACCCTTCTCGTGCAGACCGAGCTTGGCCAGGTCCAGCTGGAGATTCCCCGAATCCAGGATGCGCATGACCACCTTCTCGCCGAAGATGCAAGGCAGGGTGTTCACGCGCAGGTCCACCGTCTTCCCCTGCGGGGTCTTGAGCTTGATCCGGCCGTCCTGGGGGAGGCGGCGTTCGGAGATGTCCAGGCTGGACATGATCTTCAGGCGCGAAACGATGGCGTGGCGCAGCCGGAAGGGCAGCGAGCTGATCTCGCGGAGCGTGCCGTCGACGCGGTACCTGACCCGCATCACCTTCTCGTAGATCTCCACGTGGATGTCGGAGGCGTGCATGCGGATCGCGTCCATCAGGAGCTTGTTGACCAGCTTGACCAGGGGGGCGTCGTCCACCGCGGCCAGGGCGTTGGCCGCCTCGGCGTCCTCGTTGGTGTCCCGGACGATCTCCATGTCGTCGCCGACGGCGCCCAGGATGTCGGCCATCTCCTTCTGCATGGAGGCCTGGTAGTACTTCTCCAGGCAGGCGCGGATCTGGCTTTCGGGAGCGACCACGGGCTTCACGGTGCAGCCGGTGATGAACTTGATGGCATCCAGGACGTACACGTTGCGGGGATCGGATGTCGCCACGGTGAGCACCTTGTTGGTCCGGCTCACCGCGATGACGATGTATTTCATCGCGAGGTCCTGGGGGATGAGCCTCACGGTGCTCTCCTCCAGGTCGATGTCCGGCAGGGTGATCCGCCCGAGGTTCATCTGCTTGGCGACGAAGGAGGCGATCTCCTCCTCGTCCAGGACGGCGCCCACCTTCACCAGGTTCTCGCCGAGCTTCCCGCCGGAAGACTTCTGGCTCTTGAGGGCGGAAAGAAGCTGCTCCTTGGAGATCAGCCCGCTTTCCACCATCATTTCGCCAAGTTTCAGCGCCACCGACGAGCTCTCCCGGATTTTCCGGCCGCTTCAGCCGGGAATTTTGAATCTTGTTTCGAAAGATACTCCTGGCAGGTACGTCCCATGATGCCCGATTCTACCACCATTCGCGTGCCGGAAGCCGTACTTCTGCGGCTTGGCGAGGCGAAGACCTTCGATCTTCCGGATTCCGACGAGCAGGGTTTCGTGATCCGCGTCCCCGGGGGATTGCGGTCGTTCCGCAACCGTTGCCGACATTGGCCCTGTCCCCTGGACATGGACGACGCCGAATTCTGGAACGAGGACGCGAAGATGATCCAGTGCAAGGTCCACGGGGCGCTCTACCGGCCCGAGGACGGCCTGTGCGTCTTCGGGCCCTGCCAGGGCGCGCCCCTGGTGTCCTACGCCGTCCGGGAGGAGGGATCGGACGCCCTGGTGGAGGTCCCGAGGTCATAGTCCGGCCCGTGGTCGACACCAGCCGGGGACTCGACCGGTTCAGCTCGGACTGAAGTCCTCGCATGGTCCCGCCACCTGAAGGCGGCACCGACGCCACGTAGAAACACCGGTTTTGCAGCCCAAGGATTCTGCGAGGACTTCGGTCCGAGTGCTCCCCCGGGAGGAGCGATTTCGCATTACCATGGATCCTTGCGGGGTACCCCCTTCCCTTTTGGCGTTGGAGAAGGCACTTTTCCAACCCTCTCAACAGTTTCAGGAGAAACCCATGACCGGCGTCATCGTCCGAGCCAACGAATCCTTCGAGAAAGCGCTACGTCGCTTCACCAAGACCTGCGAGAAGACCGGCATCATCTCGGACGTCAAGAAGGGACAGTACTACGAGAAGCCTTCGGAAAGCCGCAAGCGTCGCGAGAACGCGGCCAAGCGCAAGGCCGTGAAGGAAAATTCCGCGCGCAACCGGGGCTTCTGACATGCCTGTCTTCCTGAAGCTGCAGGAGGACATCAAGGAGGCGATGAAGGCCCGCGACTCGGAAAAGCTCCTGGCGTTGCGCACCCTCTCCTCCGACATCAAGAAGATCACCATCGACGCCGGGCGTCGGGAACCGACCGACGAGGATTGCGTCGCCGCGGTGACCAAGGCCATCAAACAGCGCGAGGACGCCGCCTCCCAGATGGACGCCGGTGGCCGTCCCGAGCTCGCCGAGCGCGAGCGGATGCAGGCCGACCTGTTCCGGGTCTACCAGCCCGCCCAGTTGGGTCCCGAGGAGCTGGACGCCATCGTCCGCGCCGCGGTCGCCGAAACCGGTGCGGCATCGGCGAAGGACAAAGGCAAGGTCCTTTCGCTGGTGATGCCCCAGGTCAAGGGGCGCGCCGACGGCAAGGCCGTGCAGGCGCTGGTGTCCGCTCTGCTACCCGCCTAGTCCCTTCGCCTCTTCCTCAGAGCGACCGGACGACCTTCGCGACCTCGTCCATTTCGGCGTCGGTCCCGATGCTGATGCGCACGTGCCGTTCCAGACGAAGGCCGGAAAAGGCGCGCACCAGGATCCGCCGTTCGCGCAGGGCGGCTTGGAGGTCCTTGGAAGGAAGCCGGGGGTGCGCCGCGAACAGGAAATTGGCGCACGAGGGCACGACCGACCAGTCCTGGTCCACGAGCTCGGAAGCGAACCGGTCGCGGGTGGACTGGATCTTCCGCGAGATTTCCGCGGTCCATTCGACGTCGCGGATGGCGGCGGCGGCGGCGGCTTGGGCGATGCTGTCCAGGGTGTAGGAGTTGTACCAGTCGCGGACCCGTTCCAGGGCCGGGACCAGTCCCGGGCTTCCCACCGCGAAGGCGGCGCGCAGACCCGCGAGCGAACGCGACTTGGAGAGGGTGTGGACCACCAGGAGGTTGGGAAATCGCCTGGTGAGAGGCATCGCGGATCGGCCGCCGAAATCGATGTAGGCCTCGTCCACCAGCACCAGGCAGTCCGGATTCCGCGACAGGATGCGCTCCACGGATCCCAGCTCCAGGGCTCGGGCCGTCGGGGCGTTGGGATTGGGGAAGATGATCCCGCCCAGGGCTCCCCGGTAGTCCTCGGGATCGAGGGAGAAGTCCTCGCGGAGGGGGACGGTGCGAAACGGCAGGGAGAAGGCCCGCGCCCAGATGGGGTAGAACGAATACGTCACGTCCGGGAAAAGGATGGGGGAGCCCCGGTCGAAGAAGGCCCGGAAGGCGAAGGCCAGGATCTCGTCCGAACCGTTTCCCGTGAAGACGTCCTCGGGATCCACGCCGTGGACATCGGCGACCGCGTCGCGAACGACCTTGCCCGAAGGTTCCGGATACAGACGCAACCGATCGCCCATGGCTTCCCGCGCGGCTTCGATCGCCTTCGGGCTGGGGCCGTAGGGATTCTCGTTGGTGTTGAGCTTGATCCAACCCTCGCCCCGAGGTTGCTCGCCCGGGACATAGGCCGGGACCTCCTCCAGGCCCTTGCTCCAATAGCGCTTCGCGTCTTCCATGGTCCTTCCAATAAGCACCCCAGGTCCCGTTTCCGGCAACTTCCCGGTGGATTCGCCTCTCCGGAGAACTGCCACCAAGGGGGGGCGACGATGGCTAAGATTGGGGACGCATGAAGCGGACACTCCCATTGGCCGTCGCACTCCTGGTCGCCTTGGCGTTGCGCGCCTTCCTCGCCTTCGAGGTGCCCACCCGGTTCGAGGCGCGGTCCGGGGGGATCTCGTGGTACAACGACGAGCGCGCCCACCTCAACTACGTCCGGCATTTCGCGCTGGAAGGCTCGTTCCCCGTGCAGACGAATTCCGTCACGGTCCCCGGGGCCTTCGCCCGGGGCGACTTCGAGTACTACCAGCCCCCGCTGGCCTACATGGCCCTGGCTCCTGCCTGGAACCTGGGCGAAGCGGTGCGGCCGGGCATGGGCTGGCTCTTCGCGCGGATTCTGGACGTCCTGTTCGGGGTGGCCACGACCTTCGTCGCCTGGCTCCTGGTTCGGCGGATCGCTCCGGGCGCGGAGAACTGGGCGGCGTGGCTTCTGGCTGTCCAACCGGGTCTCTGCTACCAGGGCGCCCTGGTGAGCAACGATCCCCTCTTCTGGCTGCTGGGCGCGGCCTTCCTCCTGGTGTCCGTGGATTTCGCCAGGAAGGGCCGTCCCTGGGCGCTCGCTCCGCTCGCCGCGGGATTGATGCTCTCCAAGAGCTCCGGCCTGACCCTTCTGCCGCTGCCCCTCCTGGCGGCGCTGCCTCCCTTCTCCCAGGACGGGTTCCGACCCCGGAAGCTTCTGCAAGCCGCCCTGGCACTGTGCATCGGCCTTTTGGCGGCCTTTCCCTGGTACCTCCGCAACCACCACCTCTATGGAAGCTGGATGGCCCTCGAGGTTGGCCACGGGGCGCCCGGATCCGCCTCGGGCACCTTGGGGAACATCAAGCTGCTGAAGATGCTGCTGCTCTATTTCTCCACCAGCCTCTGGTACCCCATGGACATGGACTGGGTGGTCCATCCGATCCCCCGTACCATCTTCGCGCTGGCTTCGGCGGCATGGATCGCTCCATTGGCCCTGGGCTGGAAACGGTTTCGAAACTCCTCCACATGGCTTCCCTTGGCGGCGATCCTGTTGGGCATCGGCGCGATGGTTCCCTACTCCCTCGAATACGTGGAGAGCGAAGCGCGTCTCCTGTTCCACCTGCTCCCCGCGTTCGTCGCTCTCTGGGCCGTGGCGGTCCGACCGCGCACGGTGTCTTGGGGAACGCTGGCGTTGGCTCCCTGCGTCCTCGCGTGGGGTTGGGTGGGGATCCTCTTCTTCCGCGCGGGCTGAAGGCCATCCCGCTCGATCGAGGCGGGTTCAGACCCCGAACTGCCTCAGGTGGTGGTCCAGGTGCTTCCAGGTCAGGATCCCGCGCTCGGCGTTGGTCAACGGACCCAGGGCGGGGTGGGTGGGCATGGGGCGGTCGGAGGGCCACGCTCCGCACTCCTCGAGAAGTGCCAAAGCCTTGTCCCTGCTGGCATCGAACCCGGATGGATCGGCGACGACCCCGGTTTGGCTCATCGCCTTCGAAGTCGGCAGACCGTGCGGAAATTTCGGGAGGATCCGGAGGATCGCGACCCTGCCCACCGTGCGCAGAAGGAGATTGCTCGCGTCTTCGTCCTCCTTCCGCCCCAGCGCCTGCTCCATGCCCGCGGCGATGTGGCACAGCATCTGTCCCGCCGTCATGGTGCCCCAACGGCGTTCGGCCTTCGGTGTCAAGAGCAGGATCCTGAAGGACAAGGAGGACCGCACACTCGGGTCGGCGATGGTCTTGGGCATGGGATGGACCCTCCTGGCGATGAGTTCCACCCAAGGTACTGGAATCCGACCCCGGAAGGGGGCCGATCCTCTCCGGAGGAGAGTCCGGAAGACGTCTCGATCTACCTTTCCCGGGCTTCGAACGGACCGGACCGACATCCAGCCGGGATACCCGGACACAGACCTGAAAGGCGCGATCCGCGATCCGCGGGCGCGACAATCCAAGAATGACCAAGCTCACCGACCTCAAGGACATCGTCTCCCTCTCCAAGCGCCGCGGCTTCGTGTTCCCGGGCTCGGAGATCTACGGCGGCCTCGCCAACACCTGGGACTACGGCCCCTACGGCGTGGAACTGAAACGGAACCTGAAGGACCTGTGGTGGAAGCATTTCGTCACCCGGCGCGAGGACGTGGTGGGGCTGGATTCCGGGATCCTCCTGAACACCAAGGTGTGGGAGGCGTCGGGCCACCTGAAGAGCTTTTCCGACCCCCTCATGGACTGCAAGAAGTGCCGTTCCCGCGAGCGGGCCGACCATCTGGTGGAGGCCGTGCTGGGCTCCAGCGCCATCGCCGGCAAGTCCAACGCCGAACTGTTCGCCCTGGTCAACGAGAACAAGATCGTGTGCCCGTCCTGCGGAAAGCTCGACTGGACCGAACCCCGCGCCTTCAACCTCATGTTCAAGACCGAGCAGGGGGTGGTGGAAGGGGCGGGAGCGGAGGTCTATCTCCGCCCCGAAACCGCACAGGGCATCTTCGTGGACTTCAAGAGCATCGTGGAGGGGGCCCGCGTGAAGGTTCCCTTCGGCGTGGGGCAGATCGGGAAGTCCTTCCGGAACGAGATCACCCCGGGGAACTTCACTTTCCGCACCCGCGAATTCGAGCAGATGGAGCTGGAATTCTTCTGCAATCCGGGAGACGACGCCCGCTGGTACGCGCACTGGAAGGAATACTGCATGGGCTTCCTGACCTCGGTGGTCGGGATCGGGTCGGACAAATTGCGTCTGCGCGAGCACGAGAAGGCCGAACTCTCCTTCTACAGCTCCGGGACCTGCGACATCGAATACGAATTCCCCTTCGGATGGGGCGAGCTGTGGGGCATCGCCTGCCGCACCGACTACGACCTCAAGCAGCACGCCGAGCACTCCGGCCAGGACATGCGCTACCACGACAAGGTCACCAACGAACGCTATGTCCCCTGGGTGGTGGAGCCCGCTCTGGGCGCCGACCGCCTGGCCCTCATGACGCTTTGCGACGCCTACGACCTGGAGCGCCTGGAGAACGGAGAAGACCGCACGGTCCTGCGCTTCGCGCCGCGCGTGGCCCCGGTCAAGGCCGCGGTGCTCCCGCTCTACAAGAAGCCCGAGCAGTCCGAGGTCGCCCACAAACTGTACCACGACCTCTTGGACAGCTTTCCCGTCGAGTACGACGAGACCCAGGCCGTGGGCAAGCGCTACCGCCGACAGGACGAAATTGGAACGCCGTTCTGCGTCACGGTGGACTTCGACACGGTGGGACAAGGCGAGGCCGACAAGAAGGACACGGTCACCATCCGCGAGCGCGACAAGATGACCCAGGACCGGGTGGGCATCGATCAGGTCGAGAATTACCTGAGGGAACGGATCAAGTAGGGACTTCGTTCCGAGGAGGAACCTGTCGTGAACGGATGTTCCCCGAGCAGGATACGGAGACGGGGTGCCGCGCTTTTTTTGGCGGCGACCCTGGCGGCTCTCGCGGTCTCCCCGGCCGGCTCCGCGACGGATTCGGTCTCGGGCTCCGGAAAGACCCCGACCGCTTCGCCTCTGGACACCACCGCCTTCGCTCCCGATTCGTCCGTCTACCAGGACATCGACGTCCCGAGGGAAGGTCCGGTGTCGTCCAACACGGAAAAAATGGCCCATCCGGCGCACCGCGTCCATCCAACGGGCAAGACGAAAACCGCGCCCAAGGCGCGGACCTCCCCTCTCCGCACCGTCGACATCCCCTCCGGATGCTTCTGGATGGGGAGTCCGGAAGGCTTCGGCGACGCCAACGAGCATCCGCGCCACCGGGTCTGCCTGGATTCCTTCCGGATGGACCGGCTTCCGGTCACGCAGAAGGCCTTCCTGAAATCGACCGGGCGGGCGCCGTGGAGTCTCTGCACCGGCCCCACCTGCGCCGGTCCCGACCCGCACGCCCCCGCCTGGTTCGTGACCTGGACCGAAGCGGCCGATTTTTGTCGGAACCGTGGAGGACGGCTTCCCACGGAGGCGGAGTTCGAGTATGCGGCGCGCGCCGGGGACTCGGGCGCCTACATCTGGGGAGACTCCGCGTCCCAGGCCTGTCTGTACGCCAATTTCGCCGACCTGAGCCTCGGGAGGATGCTACCGTCCTGGAAGGCGTTCCCCTGCGACGATGGAGAGGCGCTGGTGGCCCCGGCGGGGGAGTACAGGCCCAATCGATGGGGACTCCTCGACATGGCGGGGAACGTCTGGGAATGGACCTCCGACTGGTACGCCGCCGACGCCTACGCGAAGTCCCCGCCTCGGAACCCCCGAGGTCCAGACTCGGGCACCGGGCGGGTGATCCGCGGCGGAAGCTGGCTTTCGAGCCCCGACGGCGGCCGTGCGGCCTACCGCGACGGCTTCCAACCCGAAGGCCGCTACAACGGGGCCATCGGGTTCCGCTGCGTCTATCCATCGCGCTGAGCCGGGCCGCGATGCCGCTCCAGGTTCTACTATTTCCACCCTTCGCGCTTTACCCACATCTACCGGAGTGACACATGAAGGTCTACACGAACAAAGACGGGTCCCTGGCTCCCTTCAAGAAGAAGACGATCGCCGTGATCGGCTACGGCTCGCAGGGCCACGCCCAGGCGCAGAACCTGCGCGACTCCGGCGTCAACGTCATCGTGGGCCAGCGCAAGGGTTCCGACAACTACAAGCTCGCGGTCAAGCACGGATTCAAGCCGGGCGTCACGCTGTTCACCGCCGCGGAAGCCGCGTCCAAGGCCGACTTCATCCAGATCCTGCTCCCCGACGAGGTCCAGGCCAAGATCTACGAGACGGACATCCTGCCCCATCTGACCAAGGGGAAGACGCTCATCTTCTCGCACGGATTCAACATCCACTTCAAGTACATCAAACCTCCGAAGGGCGTGGACGTGATCCTCTCGGCTCCCAAGGGCCCGGGCCACCTGGTGCGCTCCGAGTTCGAGAAGGGCGGCGGCGTGCCCGGGCTCATCGCCGTGCACCAGGACGCGTCGGGCAAGGCCAAGGAAACAGCCTTGGCCCACGCCAAGGGCATCGGCGCCATCCGCGGCGGCGTGTACGAGACGACCTTCAAGGAAGAGACGGAAACCGACCTGTTCGGCGAGCAGGTGGTCCTGTGCGGCGGCCTTTCCGAGTTGATCAAGAACGGCTTCCAGACCCTGGTGGACGCCGGGTACGCCCCTGAAATGGCCTACTTCGAGTGCGTGCACGAGGTGAAGCTGATCGTGGACCTGATCTACCAGGGCGGCCTGTCCTGGATGCGCCACTCCATCTCCAACACCGCGGAGTTCGGCGACTACACCACGGGCCCCAAGATCGTGACCGACGCCACCCGCAAGGCCATGAAGAAGGCGCTGACGGAGATCCAGAAGGGCAAGTTCGCCAAGGACTGGATGGACGAGGTCCACGGCAACGGCATGAAGAACTTCCGAGAGAAGCAGGCCGCCGAACGCAAGCTCCAGGTGGAGACGGTGGGCAAGCAGCTGCGCAAGAACATGAAGTGGATCGACGTCAAGGAGATCAACTGACGGATTCCGTCACCAGCGGAATCGACTAGGGTTCCCATTCCGCGTGTTCCGCGGGATGGGAGGGTCTGCAGGGTTCCCATTCCGCGCGTTCCGCGGGATGGGAGGGATTGCGAATCCCGGCGGTAGCGATCCCGACCGGGGTTTTTGTTTTCGCGGAAACGCGGTTCGGTCGAAGCGGGATCCGGCGCGTCAGGGCACCCAGACGGGGGCCGCGAAATCCTTCGCGCCTTCTCGCGACAGGACCACCACCACGCTCCGGCCGTGGACCGGCGAGGGCACGGTGATCGGCTGGGCGCTCGTGGACTGGATGGCGGCACTGGACAGGAGGGCGCCAGAAAGGGTGCGGAATTCCAGTCGGTAGGAGCCCACCGGCAGACCCGACAGGACGAGCCCGGCACCGACCTCGGAGCCTCGGAGGGAAGCGGGAATGGATCCGTCCACGAGAAGTCCCGTGCTCCCCGTCTTGGAGATGGTCATCGCGAGCTTCATGAAATCGATGGTGTAGGAGCCGTCCGAATTGGCGGCGACCGCGCTTCCGCCCTGGCTGACGACGGGGGAGGATCCGAAGGTGGTTGCGTCCAGCTTCACCTTCAGGGGCACGCTCTTGGGCATCATGGGGTGCGGCGAGGTCCAGGTGAGGTTCCAGGTGGGTCCGGATCCGGAGGCTGTCACCGCGTCCATGGTGAAGTGGGCGCGGTAGTAGGCGCCCACGGTGCCGTACGGTGCCACCCACACCTTCGCGGAAACCGCGGAGTTCAGCATGGTCTGGTTGTCGGTCGGAGTGAGGTAGTAGACGTCGCTTCCGGTGGTCTCGACGTCGTGGTTGATGATCACCGCCCAGGAATTGCCGGACTTGGCGGAATTGACGAGGCTGGTGGCGGGCGAAATGTTGGAGCTCGTCACGATCAACCCCTGGACGTTCTCCCAATCCGAAGGCTGGGTTCCCCATGCGTACGTCGTCGATCCGCATCCTCTCCCGATGAAGGCCTGGGCGCTCACGTAGCTCTCGTTGGTGATGGTGCAGTTCGGATAGGCGAAGCTCACGGCCTCGATGCTGGGATCCATCCCGCGCAGGACAGTGGCCATCTGCTGGACGTTCGTGCTGGTGGGCGAATTGTGGTCGTAGGTGTGGTTCGCCAACTCGTGCCCCTTCTTGGCGATGGCGGTCCATTGGGTTTCGTTCGCGGGGAAGTTGTAGATGCCGTAGGCCAGGAAAAAGGTCACCTTGATGCCGAGATTGTCCAATTGCGGGACGAGGTTCGTGAGTTGGCTGGGACGGCCATCGTCGTAGGTAAAACTCGCGGCACCGGTATTGCCGTTCCAGGGCACGGTGGTCACGGGTCCCGCCAAGGTTGCGGTGGCCGCCAGCAGGAGCGCCATGGTTGTCGCGCACTTCATCTTGTCCATGATTCCGACTCCTTGATGGGATCCGAACGCCGAGCCACCGGTGTCGGAACGCGCATCGCCCCGACCCCAGCCACCCAGCGGGCTACCGCAGGAATTTATCGCCGGATGTGTTCGCCCCGCTTGTTGATTCTACAAAAGCGAGGGGAACCGTCGCTCACAGGACCCCTCGCTTCGGAACTGTGCTTCTCAGCGAGAGATCAGCAACGACCGGGTTTCCACCGAGGCACCGGATGCGGCCCGAAGGAAGTACACGCCGGGACGGAACTGGCCGGGAAGGATCCGAACCTCCACGCCCGATCCCAAGTCCGCCTGCCGACCGTCGACAGCCACAAGCGAGACCCGATCCATTGCCACTTCGGACCGGATGACCACGCCCCATGCGGAGGTCGTGACGCTCAACCCGGGAACTTCCGAGTGCATGCCCGGCTCGATGGACGCGGAAGCTTTCCTCAGGAGACCGAGCATCTGCACCGCGTAACGCGTCCCGAAGGTCTCGTATCCGGGAACCGTGAAGTGAAGACCATCTGATTGGTACGGGAGGCCCTGGGACGAGATGACGTAGGAGGTGGGGATGGTGTTGGGCAGCCCGTCGATCGCGGTGTTGGCTCCCGTGTTGGTCGCCGTCTCTCCCGCCAGCAAGGGCACATTCGCGGCCTTCAGTCCCAGATCGGAGAGCAAGCTGTTGTAGATCGTCTTGACGGAGTCCGGCCACAGGGGGTTTCCCCCCGCCCAGGATTCGCCCTGGTGGAACAGGATTCCCTTGATGACGCCGGTCTGTTGCGCAACTTTCCCCATCGCCACGAGCCGCGCGTAGGTGTCGCCGCCGTATTCTGCCGCGATGGTGGCCATGTAACCTTCGCCGCGGGCCGACGAACCGGTGTAATACGCCACATTGGCGACCGGATACAGCCCCGTGATCCGGACTCCCGCCACGGCCACCGGAACGATCCCGATCCGGATGTTGGACGGGAGGCTGTCGGTGAGGGTCTTCCCGAAGTATTCCAACAGGCTGAACTTGGTGTCGCACCGGACGATCGGCGAGGCCGCCGCGCCCCATTGTCCTTCGGTTCTGGTCACTCCGGAGCCCGAGCAGGTGACCGGAGACAATTCCTGGTAGCGGGTGCTCAGGGTCACGGCCGGTGTCGGAAGGGCGGCGTTCCCCTCCATGTTCGACTGTCCCAGGGCGAGGAACACGTAGAAGTTGGGATCCACCTGGGCATCGGTCCGGCTGGTCAGGGCGAGGCAGGCCAGGGCCGCCGTCGCCCCCAGATGCGGGTATCGTGATTTCATTCGACCGTCCTCGTGGTTTGGTGGATTTCCAGGGCCGCGAACGTCCGCGCAAGACCATGGTCCGCCTCTCGGACGATCTTTCCACCACCCATGGTGTAGCCGCCGGGAGCCAGGATTCCCGCGAATTTCAGGCGCCGTGCCTATGGTCAAAGTACGGCGAACGAATCCAGTCCGCGCCCCGTTTCCCAAAGCGGCAGGAGCACTCCGCCAGGGCGGATCAATTCTCCGTGTTGTTCCCCCACGGGTTCCAGTCCACCCAGCGCGGGTCGTCGCCGAGCCATTGCGCGTGGCGTCTCCAGGCCTCCAGGAGGGCGTCTTCGCAGGGTTCCTGGTCCACGGCCTTCAGTGTTCCGCTCTCCTCCATCCAGCGGATCTGGCGGCGGAACGTCTCCAGGAGCGGAACGGTGGTGGAGAAGCCGAGGTCGCGTTCGGCCTTGGAATTGTCGTAGACGCTCGGGAACCGGTAGATGAACCACACGCCCAGGCTGCGGCGGGGGGCAACTTGGCGCAGCCATCCGGAGGGGATGTGGACGATCTCCGAATCGGCTCCGGCGGCTTGGGCCAATGTCCGGTACACGCCGTTCCAATCGGTGTGTTCGTGGGAGGTCAAGTGGTAGTCGTTGCCGAAGGCCTTCGCATTTCCAAGGGAGGCCACGAAGCCTCGGGCCACGTCGGACACGTGCGCGATGGCCCAGGGACAGGTTCCATCGTCCATGACGATGGAGGGAAGGCCCGCGCGCATCCGCGACACCAGGGAGTCGTCGAAAAGAAGTCCGCAAGCCGTCGCGCCCTCGCCGGTGGTGTACGAAGGGCGCAGCACCGTGGCACGCGTTCCGTCGCGCCCGTCGTTCTCCAGGAGGATGTTCTCGATGGCCGCCTTGTTGATTCCGTACATCCCGAAGGGACGCCGGGGCGAGCTTTCCTTGATGGGGAGCTGGTCGGCCGGCCCGCCGTACACGCACGAGGTGGAGCACAAGAGCACCTGACCCACCTTGCCCCACAGGCTGTCGACAAGTTGGGTTCCGTTTTGCGGCGCGAACGCGGCCATGTCGACCACCGCGTCCCACCTGCGGCCCGCCACCGCCTTCTCGAACGACCCCGCTTCCCACCGGTTGCCGTGGAGCCTTTCCACGTCCCCGTGGAACCGGACCGGCGTCTCTCCGCGGTTGAAGAGCGTCACGCGATCGCCGCGGTCCAGCAACTGCTGCACGATGGCGGTGGAGATCAGACCCGTTCCGCCGATCACTAGGACGTCCATGGCATCACCTCGGTTGGAGTTCCCCCTGCTTTGTAGCAAAGTTCGGGGAAGGTTCTTCCGTCCGGCAGGCTTCCAGGAGGATGGATTCGTCCTGCAGCCCGTCGCCTCGGAGTCCGCGCGACACGTTGTGGGCGAAGATCTCGATGCGGCTGACCACGTTGGGGGGGTAGGCGTTTCCGTCGTTCTCGATGGCGATCACCGGCAATCCGCGTTGGCGCGACCATGGCCCGTAGGTGGCCTCGATCAGGCGACCGGGAAGGCAGGCGAAAGGCGAGATGATGGCGATTCCGTCCCATCCGCTCTCCATCGCGATGGCCGCCACGGCGGGCGAAAGGGAGGCTTCGCTCTCCAGCTCGGGATCCCCGAACTCCAGCGAACGCCGCATGGTGGCCTCCATGTCGTGGTCGGCCGGAGCCACCAGGCCGCTGCGGGAGAGGAGCTTGAGGAGCCGGACCTCCTGGCGGTGCTTCCACATCATCTCGATCTTCTGCCAGGCGAGCTTGCGCGCCTCCCAGGAAAGGGGGCGCTTCCAGAGGGGCAGGGCCGCCAGCCGCTTCTTGTAGCGGCGGATCTGGTCCCAGTCCAGGTAGTGGATCCACTCGCCCAGTCCGGCGATCTTGGTCACGATCCCGCGCTCGGCGAGGAGGTTGGTGAGCGGCGACACGGAATACTCGTCGCGACGCACGAAGATCTCTCCCACCACCAGGACCTTCCGGGATTCGGCCAAGGTCTTCTTGAGGGAGATCGCCTCCAGCCTGTCCACCCACTCCGGGAACCTCTGCCACATCCTGTCCACGCCGGCCTCGGTGGCTTCCACCACCTCCTCCTCGATGGTCCTCATGGTCTCCAACGCCGTGTCCTGGTCCTGGGCCAAGGCCAGCAGGGTGTTGCGGATGTCGCGCAGGTAGTCGGAGACCAGCACCCCCACGAAGGCGCGCGTGCTCCAGTCCGAGCCCAGCTCCGTGTAGGAGTTGTCCGAATTCAGCGACAGGCAGAGCACGTTTCGGTAGCCCAGTTCGCGGAACAGGTTCTCGTAGAAGATGGCGTACTGTCCGGTCCGGCAGGGCCCCGTGGTCAGGGGCATGAACAGGACGTAGACGCGCTCCGGGTCGATCTCGTGCTTCGCGAACCAGTCCAGGAAGGCTCCCAGCACGAGGAGCGACGGGATGCACTCCTTGCCGGACGCCACCGCTCGGGCGCGGGCCGCCGTGTTGACGTCCGCTTCCGGGAGGGCCTCGGAATCGATGCCGTGCGACTTGGAGATGCCGGAGAGGAGCCTGGTCCCGATCTGGCCCATGGAGGGCCAGAGGAGCTTCACCCGCTTGTCGGTGAGGTCCACCACCTCGTTGGTGAGGTTGTTCCGCACGCAGGTCTTCTTGCCTTCCAGCTGGATCTGCCAGTCGCGCTCCACCATCATGGATTCCTCGGCGATGTTCGCGCGCCGGTAGCCCTCCACGATGTCCAGGAACGCCTCGATGCGCGTGTCCACGCCGGCGTCGGCCGTGTGGCTGTCCAGCTCCAGGATCAGGAAGGGCTTGGTGTTGTGGATCCAGCGCAGGTAGTGGAGGATGAAGCTGTCGGGAGCGCACGAGAAGTTGGTGACGAAGCACATGAACAGGTTCGGGTGGTTCTTGATCTGGACGGCGGCCTTGAGGTTCTGCTGGCCGTAGTACCAGTACATGTTCTCGGTGATCTCCTCGTCGGAGATCGGCATGAAGTCGAAGGGGATCACCGTGTAGCCGCGGGTCGCGAACTTGCGGGGGATGCCCATGTTCGCCTGGCTGGTGAGAGCGTTGTAGGGTCGTCCGAAGAGCGCGATGACCGGCTTCTTCGATTCGGCGGCCTTCGCCACCACCTCCGCGCCGATGCGCCGGCCTTCCTCGTAGCAGGCCTTCTGGCGTTCCAGGGCGAAGGCCCACGCCTTGCGGCCTTGGGACCTGGAAAGGCCCAGTCTCACGGCCACGTCCACCATGGGTTCCGAACCTTCGTCGAAGCCGGCGGTGAAGTCCAGAACGGGGCGCAGGATCTTGGAATCCTCCAGGCCCAGCGCGGTGCGCAGGTAGTACGGCACCCCCTGCATGATGGGGCACAGGCACGCGTGGATGTCTTCCTGGTAGGAGGGCATCGCCTTGAACTGGGGCAGGAAGTACCACTCGGCGTCCGACTTGCGGGCGGTTTCCGTCACCGCATGGGCCAACTCCGCGGGGTAGCAGTAGCTGGACTCGCATTTGGCGATTCCCGCCTCGTCCAGCGCGGAGACCAGGCGGGGCTTCACGCCCAGCGCGTGGAAGAAGTTCGAGTAGAGGGGCCAGAGCGAATGGACGGAAAACGCCTCCGGGACAGCCACCACGGTCGCGGTGTCGGGAAGCGTGGTGACGTCGGCGGCGAACCGCTCGAAGTAGAGCTCGCGGCGCTTGTCCACCCAATCCACAGAATCGTCGCTCGTGGTTTTCCTGCGCTGGTTCGCGTACCGGTTGCAACGCCCACCGAAGTGGTACTTGTGCCCTTCCACGTCCAGGATCTGGATGGGACAGAGGTTCTCGCAGGCCTTGCAGCGGTAGGTCTTGCCATGGCTGACTTCGCGGGCAAGCAGGTTCTCGAGGGTCCACGCCCCCTGCTCCAGATCGCCGGCGGCGTTCTTCTCCATCGCCAGGAGCGCGACGCCGAAACATCCCATCAATTCGGGATCCGGGGGCACGACGATGTCCTTGCCCAGAAGCGACGCGAAGGCCATGGGCACGGCGGGATTCTTGGCCACGCCGCCCTGCAGCACGATCCGCTTTCCCACCCGGCGGTTCCCCACCACGCGGTTCAGGTAGTTGGACACGATGGAGAGGACGAGTCCCGCCAGGATGTCGTCGCGGGTGGCCCCCTGCTGGATGGCCTTGCGGATGTCGGAGTTGATGAATGCTGAACAGTGTTCGCCGAAGCGCAGCGGGGCCGTGGCCGCCAGAGCCGCCGGGCCGATCAGCTCCGGCTTGTGGATGTCCAGGTCACCGGCTGCGCTTTCCTCCAGGAACGATCCGGTGCCCGCGCTGCAGGCCTCGTTCATGGCGTAGTCCACCGGCACCCGGTTCCTCAGGTTCACGTACTTGGCGTCCTGGCCGCCGATTTCGAAGATGGTGTCGATGTCGGGGTCGAAGAACGTCACACCCACGGTGTGGGCGATGATCTCGTTGTAGACGCCATCCGTCTCGCAAAAGACCCCCAACAGTTCCCTGGAACTGCCTGTGGTCGCCACCAGCCGGATGTCGACTTCGGCGTCCGGGCCAAGCGCCGAGCGGACCTGGTTGCGGACGGATTCCAGGCACTGGCGCAGCGACACCACGGGATCGCCGAGGGTGCGGCCGTAGTGGCTGGCCACGATCTCCCTGGTCTCCATGTCCAGGAGCACCACCTTGGTGGTGGTGGATCCGCCGTCCACGCCCAGCACATACTTGTGTCCGGGCCTGATTTCGCCTCGTTGGGAAGGCGCGAAGGTGACCCGGTCCCTGGCCAACGCCAGCGACGGCGCGCGCGGGTAGCTCACCGCCGCGTCGCCCATGAGGAAGTCCAGGGCGGGCAGCGGATCGCCTTCCCAGACGGCCATGTCGGCCACGCCCCAGGCCTCGAACCAGGGGGCCTGATCGGGCACCACGAAGGTCACCGCGGGAAGCTCCTCGCGCAGGTACCGGACAAGGTGGGGATTCTTCGTGGCACCACCACTGAGCAGCACGCGCCCTTCGGTGACGCGGGCTCGGCGCAGGAAATCCACGACCTTGCGGGACATCACCTTGGACAGGGACAGGACGATGTCGTTCTTGTCCGCCTCGCCCTTGTTGAGCTTGTGGGTGCAGTCGCTCTTCATGAACACGGAGCAACGCGAGGACAGGCTGCAGGCCGTGGAGTTGTCCAGGGCGGGATCGAAGACGACGTCCACGCCGAGTCCCATGCGCTTGAGTTGCTGGGCGAAGAATTCCCCGGTGCCCGAGGCGCACTTGTTGCCGGCGTAGGTGTTCTGGATGCGCCCCTGGGAGTCCAGGGTGTAGACCACGAGGTCCTCCCCGCCCACCGAAACGACGGCCTCCACCCTCTCGCCCAGAAGGCCAACGGCGCGTTCCACCGCGGCGGGGGCGATGCGATCGGGAACACGGAACTGCCGTCGCCCCTCCTGCCCCGTGATCAGAGCGGGGATGCCCGGCATCACGGAATGTTCCGTCAAGATCCGGCGCAGCGTCCCGGGGAGGTCGCCGTCGTGCGGTCTGGATTCGGACCACACGATGGTGCCGTCCTGGACGCAACAGGCCTTGACGCTGGCGGCACCGATGTCGATCCCCAGTCCTGTGCGTAACTGGCTGCGCGTCTGCTCGGTTGAGGTGGACATGGGATCTCCTCGAGAGAAGCGGTCCTGGGCTGTTCGGACCGGTATATCTGGAAATCTAGGTCTGAATCTCCCTTTCCGACTTCAAAAAGAAACAATCCTTCGTCTCAGGAGAGAGTGGCCGGGCCCCCAGCACTACATTCGGATCATGGAACTCGGTCCCGACTGGATCCATCTCGAGGTGTTGCCGGAACGGACGGTGGCGCTTGGAAATCGACCGGGCGATTGGCTTCCCGAAACGGTTCGGCTTCCGTCTCCCGAGGATGGAGGACTGGTGTTGACGCTGGCGGCGGCCACCGTGTTCCGTTCGGAACGGCACTGGCTGCCCGGTGCATCCGCGGTCTGGGAAGTGCTCGCCTGCCAGGAGCAGTCGCGCGTCGTTCCGGGACTCCGACTCTTTTCCCATCCCTCTCCGCCCTGCGGGTTCTGTCCCTCGTGCCAGGCGGGGTGTCCTTCCCTTTGCCTGGATGCCCAGATCCGTCCCTCGGGTCCGGGATGGTTCTCCCGCCATCGGGTTCTCCATCCTTGGTCGGCAAGACGGGGCACGGTCGCCTTGCCGTCCGATCTGGAGCCCGGTGCCGCCTCCCTGCTGGAACCTCTGGCGCGCATCCTGCGGTTGGAGCGCCTCTTCCCCCGCCGCAACAGGATCCTGGCCATCGGCGCCGATCTGCCTTCGGCCCTGGCAGGCATGGCCCTGGAGGGGCCGCGACGCCGGGTGCTGTTGGATCCAGACCCGCGCTTCGGGGGCGCGACCCACGGATACCACGAGGTGGTCCGGGACGCCGCTGCCGCCCGCGAAGCCCTGGACGGCTCCGCGGACCTGATCCTCCTCTTCGACGGGAAGGCGGAATCCGTCCAGTCCGCCCTGGACCTGCTCTCCCCCGGAACCGCGATCGCCGCCTTCGTTCCATGGAAGAATGTTTCCGAGCTACCCGAGCGGCTGGCAACCGCGGAGGCTTCCTGGACCACCATGGGCGGTACTTCCCCCGAGGATTGGAAGACCTCCGCCCGGCGGTTGCCCGCGTTGGCCGCACGGTTGGAGGCCCTGCCTTGCGCCCGGCTTTCCCTGGAAGAGGCCCACGAGGCGCATTCCCTGCTGGAGAAGGAACGCGAACTGCTCAGGGTTCAGGTCGCTTGAAACGGGGCGGGGCCCCTCACGGGCCCGGTGGGAGCCAATCGTCCTTGGCCGCGATCGCGCCTTCCACCCAGTCCCATTCGATCTTCTGGTAGGTGAAGGAGATCCTGAGCTCGTCGTGGTCCGGCTTGTCGTTGGAGCCGTTCACGGTGAACTGCCGGATTCCCACGATGGAGGCGTTGGTCAAAAGAACTTTCCGCTGGATGGTCATGGTCTTCGTCGCGTTGGGCGCCGCGACCCGCAGTTCGACCCGAGGCAGGGATTCGCCGGTGGCGAGCAGGTTGTAGAGCGTCGCCCAGGACCTGTCCACCTGGACCTCGACGACGAAGGGCTTGTGCTGGCGCTTCGCCGCCACCGACCCGGTCTGCGCGTCGAGAGGGAGGGCGATCTCGTGGGAGACGGAGTCCACGAGGATGGAACCCTCCTCGCCCTTGGCGGTGACGGAACCTTTGATTTCGCCGGTCTTCTGGCCCTGGATGAACAGGTACTGGAACTCGACCGGCCAGGCGGATCCCGCCAGGAACATGGTCAACGCGAGTCCGATCGGATGGAGGCGTGGTCGCATGGGAAATGTCCAGGGATGGGGGGTGGGATCCGGTAGCGTCTCCGTCGCGTGGAACGGAGGCGCGCCCGTGAAACGCCAATATATCTCGTCGGATGCCATCCCACCAACGCCAGATTCGTGGTGGTGGATCCCACCGGATCCTCAGATCCCCTGAGCCGCCGCCTTGCGCTCGCGCTTGTCGTGGTAGAGCAAGGCGTCGGCCTGGGCGAGCACGCTTTCCAGGTCCTGTCCATCGCCCGGGTTCCAGGCCATCCACCCGGCGCTGGTCCGGGCCGTCCACGGCCTCCCCAATTCGCGCGAACGGCGTTCCAGGGCTTCCCGGAGGCGCGCGATGGCTCCTTCCAGGTTCCCGTCGTCGGCGATCAGCGAGATGACGGCGAATTCGTCGCCGCCGAGCCGCGCCACGACGTCGGACTGTCGGAATCCGTCCTCCAGGGCGCGGGCCAGGCTCCGGATGGCCATGTCGCCGTCGGCGTGTCCGTACACGTCGTTGATCTCCTTCAGGCCGTCCAGGTCGCACAGCACGACGCCGATCCGCAACTGGCCGCGTTGGGCGGCCCTCACCAGGATCGCCCCCTGCTCCAGAAGTCCCCGGCGGTTCAGGAGGCCGGTGAGATCGTCGCGGCGCGCGAGCCGCACCAGCTCCTCCTTGATCTGGTTCTCCCTCGCCGCCTTCTGGATTCCCGACAGGAGCATGGTGAGCGATAGGCGGAGGCTTTCCAGGAACAGTTCGTTCGAGTTCCAGTCCCGGACCTGGACCACCCCGAAGTGCTCGTTCCCGAGAGACAGGGAAAGCGTCGCCCAGGTGCCGGCGAGCTTGTCGTCGCGAGGCAGGAGCAGACCGTGGCCCGGCGGGCCGATCCGCCTCTTGTGGGTGTCCAACGCGAAGGTGAACGGCCGGGAGAACCCTTCCGACAGCGGGATCGCCGAGAAGTCCGGCTGGAACAGGAGCAGACGGAGGCGGTTCTCCGCGAAAGGCTGCAGCGCGTCGACGATGCGGTAGGGCAGCTCGTCGCGCGGGATGTCGTAGGTGAGCGTCTGGATGGCCTGGAACTGGACCCGCATCAGGTACTGCAGGGATTGGCGGCGGCGCGTGTCCAGGCTGTGCCGCGCCTGCGAGACCAGCGCCTCCGCGGCCACCAGAGCACGGGAGGCTTCGGGTGGCGGAACCGGGCAGGCCGCGAGCAGGAGATTCTCCTCCCAGAGATCGATTTCGGCGTGCTCGGCGCCGTCGAGGGTCTCCTCCATGCGGTCCAGGAACGCGTCCTGGGAATCCGGTTTCGACAGGAGTTGTCGAAGCGTGTGCGGCGCGGGGACTCCGGCGGACTCGGCGAGCAGGTGGGGGATGGACGTTGTGGCCGCCCCGGCATGGCATCCGCAGGAGCGCCTCAAGGCCAGGTCGGTGGGCGTGGTCACCTGGCTGGGCTTTCCGCCCCGGTGCAGGTCCAGCAGCATCTCCATGGCCCGGAACGCGACCTGGTAGGTGCCCGCCTTCACCGTGGTCAGGGGCGGCACCATCGTGCGCGCCTCCTCGATGTCGTCGTAGCCGGTGAGCAGGACGTCGTGGGGGATGCGAAGGCCCCTCTTGGACAAGGCCTTGCGCACGCCCAGCGCCATCGGATCGTTCGCGCACACGATCGCCTGGGGGAGGCGGGCCCGGTTCAGGATCCGATCGGCGGCCTCCCGACCGGACTCCAGCGTGAAGTCTCCGGTTTCCACCAGGTTCTGATCCTGCGCGAGTCCGTATTCCGCCAAGGTCCTGGTCCAATCCGCCCACCGTCGGCGCGCGTCGGGATTCGAGTCGGGCCCCCCGATGTAGGCGAATCGGCGCAATCCATGGGTCCCGGCGAGGTGGTGGGCGATGGAATCCATCCCCCCCCCGTCGGGAACCACGGACGCCAGGCCCGGCATCTCCAGGCCGATGCTGACGACGGGGCGCGGGGGGAGTCTGCCCAACAGATCCAGGACCGGTGCCGGCCCCGTGAAGTTGCAGAGGGTGCCGGTGGGGATCAGGTAGCCGTCGATTTCCTTCATCCGGGCGAGGTCGAAGATCTCGACGGGCCCTCCCCTGGTTTCCGGGTCGTCGTAGGCGCTCCCCACCAGGCCGACGAGCCGCACCCCCAGGAGCCTCGCCGCGCTGGACGCCCCGTGCCACACCTGGCTCTGGTACCAGCCGTCGAGGCGGGTGACCATGAGCGCGAAGGTCGGGAGGTCGGAGGCTCGACTGGAGCTGGACATGGATCGGATCAAATTAGGATCAAGTCAGGCGGAGGATGGTTTCGGCATGGAGGGGATATTCTCCCAGAAGGCGTCGGCGATCGCCCATCTGGAACCGGGAAAACTCGAATCCGGGCGCGACGACGCACCCCATCAGCGCCCATCCGTCCTCGCCGTCCACCTCGGCGCCGAACCAGCGGTTGGCGGGGACGACGGTTTGGAAGGCTTCGTCGGGGCCGGGACCCAGCCGGCGGGTCTCCCGTTCGCCTCCCTCGGCCAGGACATGGATCTTCAGCGGCGAACCGGCGTGCCAGTTCCAGAGTTCTTCGGCGTCGATGCGATGCAAGCGGGAAACCTGGGGTGGCTCCAGCAGGAACAGAATCGAGGTGAATGCCGCCCTTTCCCCGTGCCGGGGGGATTCGACGATCTGCATGGATCGGTGGGTTTCCCGGTACCACCCTCCCTCGGGGTGGGGCTCCAACCCCAATCGCTCGACCCATTCCGCGACGGACTTCGATTTGGGTGGACGCTCCATGTTCCGAAACGATACGGTCCAGAGGAGCTTGTTGCTGGCGAATCCGCCCTCGCTCCGGAGGGAATCGTTGGTGGAATGGCAACGCCCCTCCCCGCGAGGGATCCAACGAGGCCTTCGATCTACCTTTGCCCCCCTATGCTGCAGTTCCGAGAACCAGAGAAGAACGTCTCCTTCCCGGAGATCGAGCGCAGGATCCTGGCCTTCTGGGACGACACGAGGGCGTTCGAGGGGCAGGAAGCCATCCGACGCGACGCGCCACCCTTCCATTTCTACGACGGACCTCCCTTCGCGACGGGTCTTCCCCACTACGGACACCTCCTGGCCGGGACCCTGAAGGACATCGTCCCGCGCTACTGGAGCATGCGCGGCCGCCGCGTGGATCGGCGCTTCGGATGGGATGTCCACGGCGTTCCCGTGGAGACGGAAATCCAGAACAGCCTCCATCTCGCGGGTCTGGCCGAGATCAAGGCCTACGGCATCGACCGGTTCAACGAAGCCTGCCGGGCCATCGTGCTTCGCTACGCCGGCGAATGGGAGAAGACCGTCCGGCGCATGGGGCGCTGGGTGCATTTCAAGGGCGGCTACAGGACCATGGATCCGTCCTTCATGGAGTCGGTCTGGTGGGTCTTCAAGGAATGCTTCGACAAGGGCCTGATCTACGAAGGCTACCGCGTCGTGCCCTACTCCCCCAAGCTCGCGACACCGCTTTCGAACTTCGAGGTCAACCAGGGCTACCGCGACAGGCAGGATCCCTCGCTCACCCTGAAGTTCTTCCTGGAGGGCGATCCCGACGCCGCCGCCCTCCTCGTCTGGACGACGACTCCCTGGACTCTTCCATCCAACCTCGCGGTGGCGCTGGGCCCGGAAATCGAATACGTGAAGGTCCGCCACGAGTCGGGCGTCTACTGGATCGCCGAACCCAGGCTCTCGGCCCATTTCGAACCCGCCGAGGTGGAGGTCATGGACCGGCGCAAGGGCGTCGAGCTCGCCGGACGCAGGTACAAGCCGCTGTTCACGCACGCCCCGGGGCTTTCCGAAAAGCAGTACACCCTGGTGCTGGCCGACTTCGTGTCCACCGAGGACGGAGCGGGCGCGGTGCACATCGCGCCCTCGTTCGGCGAGGAGGATTTCCAACTGGGCCAGACCCT
>Ga0302283_1000639_pt1 | contig 28937 bp, 19 predicted proteins | sample III_Fen_E1_4_FD_198770 | JGI IMG/M metagenome (GOLD analysis project Ga0302283, IMG submission 198770) | Peat permafrost microbial communities from Stordalen Mire near Abisko, Sweden - III_Fen_E1_4 | ecosystem: Environmental > Terrestrial > Soil > Wetlands > Permafrost | place: Sweden: Abisko... | reverse complement strand
GCTTCGAGCCCGGTGCTCTCGTGCGCGTCGTTCGCGAGCGTCGGCGGCGTCGCGTCGAAGGTGCGCCAGCCCTCGCCCTCGATCCACGCCTCCACCCACGCGTGCGCGTTCTTCTCGCGCACGATGTCGTAGTCGCCGACCGGGTTGTGCTCGGCGACGCGGTAGCCTCCGACGACGCGCGCGGGCACGCCGGCCTGGCGCGCGAGCATCGCCATCGCGGTGGCGAAGAACTCGCAGTGGCCCTGCTTCGCGTGGCGTAAGAAGTGAACGAGGATGGGCTCGCCGTGCTCGGCGTGGAAGCCGTCGAGCGAGTACTTGAAGTCCATGCGCAGGTGGGTCTCGAGCGCCGTGAGCTTCTGGCGCGGCGTGGTCGCTCCGGAGGTCCAGTCGGCCACGAAGGCCGCGAGCGTGGGGAGCAGCTCGGGCGGCACCGCGAGGTCCTCCGCCGTGGGGGCCCGCACGGGCAGGAACGCGGCGCCTCCGCGCGACTCGAAGAAGACGGGGCTCGGCCGCTCCTCCTCCATCGGCCGGAGGGTCCCCATGGGATCGGCCATGCCCGTGCCGTGCGGCGTGCCGAGGTTGTGCGCCCCGAGCGGGAGGAAGTAGTGGAGCCGCTTCTCGCGCTTGGACGGGTCGCCCACCTCCCGGATCTCGTTCAAGCGGGCGCCGTCGGGCCTGCCGGTCGCGGTGTGGACCTCGTGGGCCGCGAGGTCCTTGGACCACGTCCAGTTGCCTCCCTCGTAGTGGTCGTAGACCTGCCCCCGGAGGTAGTCGGTGGGCGGGCCGTAGACGCGCATCACGATCTCGTCGGACTCGAGGATGGGGTCGGGCCTCGAGCTGAGGCGAAGGCGATCGGTGAAGCCGGTCTTCGCGGTGACGACGGCGAAGATCACGTTCTCGAGCCTGTGCTGGAGGATCTCCTCGATCCGCGGGAGCGCGAGCTTGCTCGCGAGGGCGAAGCTCGCCGCGATGGCGAGCATCGCGAGGAGAGCGCGGACCCCGTGCCCCTCGACCACGCGCCACGGCGCCGCGCCTTCGCGCCCGCGAAGCGCGGCAACGCCCGTCGCGACGAAGGCGATGGCGGCCACGATGTAGACCCCCGTGCCCATCCGCCGCTCCCCGCACGCGGCGACGGCGAGCGTGAGGAGCGCGAAGTCGAGCTTCTCGCCGGCGAGCGGCTCCCGGAAGAAGCGCCGGACGACCGCGAGCAGGATCGCGATCATCGCGAGCGTGCCCCAGATGCTGGCGAGCTCCGTCGGCCCGATCCCCGGAGCCCCCTCGAGCAGCCCGCTGCCGACGAGGCCGCCCAGCACGACGACGACGGCCATGGCGAGCGACTGCAAGAAGCGTCCGACGATCACGTGCGGCGCCAGCCACAGGCCGAGCGGCAGGCCGAGGAGCGCGATCAGCATCAGCGCGGGCGTGCCCGTCACGTACGTGAAGAGCGCGGCGGCGACGAGCAGCGGCAGCCCGATGAGCGCGCGCTTCATAGCGACAGGCCCTCGCCGCGGACGATGGCGTCGGAGGTGACCTCGATGAGGCCCCGGCCTTGAGCCGGCGTGCCCCGCGCCGTGTCGGCCGGCTCGGTGACGAGCAGCGTGACGCAGCCGACGCCCATCCCCCGGATGCGGTCCACGAGCGCGCGCCGCGGCGCGTCCCACCTGAGGGCGATGACGACGACGCACGAGAGCCGCGGGAGGTGCGGGGCGAGCCGCTCCCAGATGGCGTCCACGCTCGGCCCTTCGGCGGCCTCGACGCAGGCCAGCAGATCGAGCGCCTGATCGAGGAAGCCGAGGCTTCGCCCGATGGTCAGGCTGTGGACCTCCTCGCCGACGACGAGAAGATCGATGAGCGCCTCGCCGCGGGAGAGGCGCGCTATCACCCCGGCCGCGAGCGAGAGCGACGCCTCGAAGCGCGGCGGGTCCTCGAGCGAGCCGTCGATGTCGACCACGACGCCGACCCGGCTGAAGTACTCCTCCTGGAACTCGCGGACGACGGGCTGCCCCGTCCGCGCCCAGCTCCGCGCGTGCAGATCGCGCGCCGGATCGCCCGGCCGGTAGGGACGCACGCCGAGCAGATCCATCGACTCGCCCGTCTTGGAGGCCAGCGCCACGCCGCCCGGCTGGTGGCGCCGTCCGATGGGGGTCGTCACGCGCAGCACGTTCGCGACCTTCGGGACGACGAGGAAGCGGCAGCCGGGGCTGTCGATCGGCGGGCCGAGGGCCAGGCCGAGCGGCACGAGGGCGTTCGCGTGGAAGGGGTCGAGGTGGTGCTCGCCCCGCTCCGAGAAGCTCGCCTTCACCTCGGTGCGCGCGGCCGCCCTCGGGGCCAGCTCGGAGACGGTGGGGCGCGGCGACTCCCAGGTGCCATCCCACGGCAAAAACGGGCCGCGGACGCGGACCCCGTAGTGAGGATGCTCGCCCTCGTTCTTGTAGACGAGCGTGAAGATCATGGGCTCGCCGACCGCGACCCGGGGCGGCGTGAGGACCTCGATCCGGACGCCCTGCAGGCGGAAGCCGCGGCTCACGACGAGCGAGGCCAGGATGACGCCGGCGAGGACGCTCCAGAGCAGGTAGACCTCGGTGCGGCGCACGTCGAGGCCGAAGCCCGCCACGACGAGCCCCACGACGAACAGAAACCGGCCCTCGTCGGTGAACGCCATGTACATCGCGACGAGGGGGCGCATCATCTTCGCGAAGAGCGAGGTGCGGAAGCGGTCGCGCTGGGCCTTCGTCTTGGGGATGAGGATGTGGTTCAGGCGCTCCAGCTCGGTGCGCAGGCGCCGCGCCCGGTCCCGCGCGCGAAGCGCCGTGACGACGTTCACGTCGGCACGACGGTGCTCGCCACGATGTGGCCCAGCGCCGCGTCCGCGGTCGTTCCCCCGTAGCGCGCCTGCGTCGTCAGGCCGACCCGGTGCGCGAGCACGGGCGCCGCGAGCGCCTGCACGTCCTCCGGGGTGACGTAGGCGCGCCCGGCGAGGAGCGCCCTGGCCTGCGACGCCCGGAAGAGCGCGAGCGCACCGCGCGGGCTCACGCCGAGCGAGAGGTCGGCGTGGTCGCGCGTCTTGGCGACGATGCGCAGGAGGTACTTGGCGACCTCCTCCTTCACCTCGACCTCGCGCACCGCCTTCTGCAAGGCGAGCAGGTCCTCCCGGGTGCAGACCGCCTCGACGCGCGAGAGCGGGTTCTCCCGCTGCCGCGCGTAGAGCATCTTGAGCTCGTCCCCGGGCAGCGGGTAGCCGACCCCGATGCGGAGCAGGAACCGATCGAGCTGGGCCTCGGGGAGCGGGTAGGTCCCCTGGTAGTCGACGGGGTTCTGCGTCGCGAGCACGAAGAAGGGCTGCGGGAGCGGGTGGGTCACGCCGTCCACCGTCGCCTGCGCCTCGTTCATCGCCTCGAGGAGCGCCGACTGCGTGCGCGGGGAGGCGCGGTTGATCTCGTCGGCGAGGAGGACGTTGGTGAAGATCGGGCCGCGGTGGAAGGCGAAGGTGCCCTCCCGCGGGTTCAGCACCTGGGAGCCGAGGATGTCGGTCGGCAGGAGGTCAGGCGTGAACTGCACGCGGGTGAAGGTCACGCCGAAGGCGCGCGCGAGCGCCTGGGCCATCGTGGTCTTGCCGACGCCGGGGACGTCCTCGATGAGCACGTGCCCGCCGCCGAGGACCCCCACGAGCAGGAGGTCGATGACGTCCCCCTTGCCATGCATGACCTGGCCGAGCGCCCGGCGAATCGACGCGATGAGGGGGGAGGCGTCCACGCGGAGTCCTGGCAGGATACACCGCCGGCCGAGCCCTGGATCCCGGAGACACCACGCTTCGCCTGCAATCGAGCAGTTTTGTCCGATGTTTGCTACGATCGTCGGACGAGATGAATGGGCCGTTGCAACTCGGGCGCTACTCGGTCTGCACCGAGCTCGCGTCGGGCGGGATGGCGACCGTGTACCTCGGTCGGCTGAACGGTCCTGTGGGCTTCGGGCGAACCGTCGCCATCAAGCGGCTGCACCCCCACCTCGCCCGCGACCCCAACTTCTCCGCCATGTTCATGGACGAGGCCCGCCTCGCGGCCCGCATCCAGCACCCCAACGTCGTGCCCACGATCGACGTCGTCGCCAACGAGAACGAGCTCTTTCTGGTGCTCGAGTACGTCCGGGGGGAGTCGCTCGCCGGCCTCCTTCGCGCGACCATCAAGGCCGACGCCACCGTGCCGGTCTCGGTCGCGACGTCGATCATCATCGGCGTGCTGAGCGGCCTCCACGCCGCCCACGAGGCCAAGGACGAGCAGGGCAACCCGCTCCAGATCGTCCACCGGGACATGTCGCCCCAGAACGTCATCGTCGGCGCCGACGGCATCGCCCGCGTGCTCGACTTCGGCGTCGCCAAGGCCTCCGCGCGGATCCAGACGACGCGCGAGGGGCAGCTCAAAGGGAAGGTGCCCTACATGGCGCCCGAGCAGCTGAAGGGGCAGTGCACCCGGCAGAGCGACATCTACGCGGCCGGCATCGTCCTGTGGGAGACCCTCGCGTGCCAGCGCCTCTTCGCGGCGCCCACGGAGGTCGAGATCCTCGACCGCGTGCTCCACGCGGAGGTCCTCCCGCCGAGCGACTACAACCCGGACGTGCCGCCGGAGCTCGACCGCGTGGTGCTGCGGGCGCTCTCCCGCGACCCCGAGTTTCGTTACGCCACGGCGCGCGAGATGGCGGCCGATCTCGACGAGGCGATGCGGCCGGCGTCGTCCATCCAGGTCGCCGAGTGGATGGAGGGGACGGTCGGGCCCGTGCTGGCCGCGCGGAGCGCGCTCGTCGCGAGCATCGAGAGCGGGGCCGGCGCGCCGGTGCTCGCGCTCCCGTCGCAGACAGAGCTTCGCTCGTCGGCCTCCGTCGTCTCGCACACGCTCCCCACGACTCCGCCGCCCGCCCAGCGCTCCCGCACCCTGCTCGGAGCCGCCATCCTCGGCGCGCTCGCGCTCTTCGTGGTGGCCGCCATCGCCTTCCGCATGGGAGCGTCCGGCAGCCAGCCCCCCGCCACGAACGCGACCACGATCGTCACGGTGGCTCCCGTCGAGACGCACGCTCCCGTGCGCGCTGCCCCGGCGCCCACGCTCGCGGCGACGAGCACCGAGTGGCACACGGACTGGCACCCCGTCGACGCGGGCGTCACCGCTCCCGCCGTGACCGCCGCGCCCGCCGAGGTCGCGCCTCCTTCCGTGCCGCCCACGCGGAATGCGCCGCCGCCTTCGCCGCACGAGGGTAAGGTCGGTCCCGCCCGGGGCGGCCGCCACACGCCGCCTTCGGCCGCCCCCGCCGCGCCCGCGGGCAAAGAGACCCCCGGTGACCTCAACACGCTCCTCGACACGCACTAGGCCCAGCGGAGGACGGAACGTGTCGTTCGCGGTCGCGCTCGCGGTCGCGCTCTTTGCTGCCGTGCCCGCGGCGGCCCAGGGCAACGCGGCGCTGGCGGAGAGCCTCTTCCGGGACGGCAAGAAGCTCCTGCTCGAGAAGAAGTACGACGAGGCGTGCCCCAAGTTCGCCGAGAGCGCGCGGCTCGATCCGTCGAGCGGCGTCGAGCTGGCGCTGGGCATCTGCTACGAGGGGCAGGGCAAGCTCGCGAGCGCGTGGGGCGCGTACGTGCTCACGATCTCCCTCGCCCGCCGGGACAGCCGGCACGACCGCGAGAAGGCCGCCGCGGAGCACGCGGCCGACCTCGAGACGAAGCTCTCGCGGGTGACGCTCGCCGTGTCCGAGAAGACCGCCGACCTTCCGGGCGTCGAGGTCCGCGAGGACGGCGTCCTCATCGGCCGGGAGGCGTGGAAGAACGCGCCCCTCGATCCCGGCGAGCACGACCTCGAGGTGACGGCGCCCGGCAAGAAGCCCTACAAGGCGTCCTTCACCCTGCAGCCGGGGACCGACCACAAGACGGTGGGCGTGCCGGAGCTCGAGGACGGCGAGCCCTCGCTCCCCGCGAAGGACCCGAACGGCACGCCGCCCGTGCGCCACGACGACGCCGAGCGGGAGGGAGGCTCGAGCCCGCTCCGGCCCCTCGGCTTCGCCATCGGCGCGGCCGGCGTCGCGTCGGTCGGCGTCGGCTCCGTGCTCGGCCTGCTCGCGCTCAGCAAGGCGAACGCGGCGAACAGGGCGTGCCCGGCGAGCCTGTGCACCGACGCGCAGGCCGTCTCGGAGAACGGCACGGCGGGGACGATGGCCGACCTGTCGACGGTGACCCTCGTGGCCGGCGGCGCGGCCGTGGTCGCGGGGGCGCTGCTCGTGCTGCTCGCGCCGAGCTCGAAGGGCGACGGCGCCGCTGCTCCCACGACGTCGCGGCTCGTCCCGCTCGTCGGGCCGGGGGCGGTCGGCGTGAGGTACGCGTGGTGAGAAGACCGGCGTTCGCGCTCGCCGCGATGCTCGGCGCAACGCTGGGCATGGCGGTCGGCGCGTGCCGCGCGGTCGCGGGCATCAAGGACATCGAGTACATCGCCGCCGACAGCGAGCCGCCGCTCTCCGACGCGGAGGCGGGCCCCCCGTCGCCCGACGCCCCCGGGTGCTCGTCGACGACGCGGCTCTTCAGCACGCCCGACCCCCTCCAGTCGCTCGCCGTCACCGGCGGAGACGTCATCGTCGGGGTCGCGGTGGGCCCGGGGTCCCTCGCGTCGCAAGGCGTGCTCGACTGCACGACCGCCGGCTGCAGCAGCCCCTCGACCGTCGTGCGCGCGCCGGACGACGCGGGCGCCCTCAGCTGGGGCTCGTTCGCGACGTCCCCGGGCTTCGTCTACTACTCGCTCACGGGCAGCCCGGGCAGCGGGGACGACGGCGGCGTCCTCTGGGGCCTCATCGACACGGTCCTCCTCGACGGGACCAACCCCAACAAGTACATCCTCGCGGAGTACCCGTACCTGCTCGTCGTCGCGGGCGGCTCCCTCTACTGGGTCAACGACCCGACGCAGGCGGGAGACACCGGCAGCTCGACGCTCTCGCAGTGCCCCCTCGCGGGGCCCGACAGCCCCGGCTGCAAGCCGAGCAACGTCCCGGGCGTCCCGGGCAACGCGTGGATCGCGAACCTCGGGCACACCTACTCGCTCTTCGCCGACAGCACGAACGTCTACGTGCTCGCGGACGACCCGAGCAGCGCCTCCAGCGCGGCGACCCTCTACGCCTGCTCGCTCGCCACCTCCTGCGCCACGAGCCCCCCGCGCGCCATCTTCAAGGGCGTCGACGCGAGCTCGGCCTTCTCGTTCGCCGGGGACGGCACCTACGTCTACGCCACGGACGCGGCGACGGCGGGCCAGATCATGCGCATCCAGGTCTCCAGCGGCACCGCGGTCGCGATGCCCGGGGTGGGCACCCAGCAGAGCCCCACCGGCCTGGCGGTCGACGGCACCTACCTCTACTGGGCCACCTCCACCGGTGACGTGTACGCGATCGACAAGAGCGGGGGCTCGCCCACGGTCGTCGCGTGCAACCAGGCGCAGCCAAGCCTGGTCGCCACCGACGACGCGTCGGTCTACTTCACGGTCACCGAGAACGGCGAGAGCGTCGTCAACAAGGTGCCGAGGCCCTGAGGGCAACGCGGTTTGCGTGGAGGCTCTGTCTGCCCCCGGAGCAGCACCGCGAGCGTCAGCGAGCGGTGACGCAATGCCGCAGGCGCGGGCTGGAGGGCCTGGTCACCGCTCGCGGACGCTCGCGGTACTGACCCACCGTGACCGGCTCAGCCGGACGCCACCGGGCCGAGGCTCCCTACCCACGAGCAGGTAGGGCTTGCACACATGTCAGGGGTTGGGGTAAGGGCTGGCAATGCTCCCGCAGGAATTTGCCAGCACCAGCCGAACCGTACCGACCCCCCCGGACAGCTTCGACGCCGCGTGGTTCGCCCGCGCCGAGCGCGAGAGCACCCCGCCGCCGTCGTCGACGCGGACGCCGAACAGCCAGAGCACCCCGCCGGACCCCATCGGCGACGCCGTCGCCGACACCTGGTTTCGCTGATCGCGCTTGCCATCCCGGGAAGGTGACCCGCCAGGGCGGAGGGGTCGCCTCCCACCATGAGGAGGGCACGGGCGATGATCGGAGGGTCGCCTCCGACCGTCGGAAGGTCGCCTCCGAGGATCGGAGGGTCGCCTCCGAGCATCGGAAGGCCACCTCCGATGACCGGAGGGTCGCCTCCGACCATCGGAAGGCCGTCTCCGATGACCGGAGGGTCGCCTCCGACCATCGGAAGGCCGTCTCCGATGACCGGAGGGTCGCCTCCGACCGTGACAAGGCCACCCCCCAGGACGGCAGGCTCGCGATCCGGCTCGTTCTAGGCCGTCGCGGTCCTGGCAGGATCGTTCCCGAGGATCCCTTCGATCGTCTTCATCACGTCCGGGGTGAGCTTCGGGACGACCGCGAGGGCCTCCGCGTTGTCGCGGACCTGCTCGACGCGAGACGCGCCCGTGATGACCGTGCTGACATGCGGGTTCTTGACGCACCAGGCCAGGGCGAGGTGCGTCATGCTCGTGTCGAGGTCCTTGGCGACGCGGGTGAGCCTGCGGACGGTCTCGATGGCCTTCTTGCCCTCGTCCGACTCGACCATCTTGCGGAGCCACTCGTAGCCCTTCACGTTCATCCGTGAGTCGGCCGGGATGCCGTCGTTGTACTTGCCCGTGAGGACGCCCGAGTAGAGGGGCGACCAGATCGTCGTGCCGAGGCCGTGCTTCTCGTAGAGCGACGCGAATTCGCGCTCGACCTTGCCGCGCACGAGCATGTTGTACTGCGGCTGCTCCATCGTCGGCGGGACGAGGCCGGGCGTTGCCGCGATGCGGTACGCCTCCTCGAGCTGGGCGAGCGACCACTCGGAGGTGCCCCAGTAGAGGACCTTGCCCTGGTGAACGAGGTCGCTCATCGCGCGGACCGTCTCCTCGATGGGCGTCTCGGGATCGGGGCGGTGGCAGAAGTAGAGGTCGAGGTAGTCGACCTGGAGCCGCGCCAGGGCCTGGTGGCAGGCCTCGAAGACGTGCTTGCGGCTCAGGCCACGCTGCGTCGGCTTGGGGTTCGGCACCTCGCCGAAGCAGACCTTGCTCGACAGGATGTACGAGTCCCGCCGCCAGCCTAGCTTCGCGAGCGCCTCGCCCATGACCCGCTCGGACCGGCCCTGGGCGTAGACCTCCGCGTTGTCGAAGAAGTTCATGCCCGCGTCGTACGCGGCGGTCATGCAGGCGATCGCCGGGTCGAGGCTCAGCTGGTTCGAGAAGGTGACCCACGAGCCGAAGGAGAGGACGCTGACCTGGAGGCCAGACTTGCCGAGGCGCCGGTATTCCATGCCGGCAGTCGTAGACAACTCCCGGCCGCGGCGAAAGAGGCGGACCGTCGACGCTCGCACGATGGCGACAGAGAACCGGGCACGGGCTGGCACGGATCGGGCTGTCATGGGGGGACCACCGCGATTGTGAACCTGCGTAAACTACGGGCCTTCGGTTGCGCGGTTTTCCCGCGCGGGGCGCGGCGGTACATCGCTTGCTGAAGGGGTGGTCATGCGACCCCTCGCCGCACTTTCCCTCGCCCCGGTCCTTCTCCTCGGCACCTTCGCCCTCACGACGCTCACCGCCCGCACCGCGGCGGCCGACGAGCCCGCAGCGGCTCCCCTGGTCGTCATCGATCCACCCTTGCCCGACGCTCCCGCCGCCCCCGCGCGTCCGGTCGCCCGCTACGTCGAGGCCCTGCCCGAGCCCGGCGAGGCGCCGGACAACCACGTGCCCACGCCGACCTACGAGACGCGCACGGAGTCGCACTGGTACGGCGGGCAGACGCTCGGCGTGGACGCGTTCGCACTCGGGATGTTCGTGGTCGGGGCGGCGAGCCTGGGCGGCAGCAACCAGAGCTCGCAGACGCTCGCCACGACCATGCTCTGGACCTCCGGCGTCACGTACCTGATCGGCGGGCCCATCGTCCACCTTGCCCACAAGCGCTACGGCATGGCGGCGGCGGACCTCGGGGTCCGCGCCGGAGCGCCGGTGGTGCTCGGTGCGACCGGGATGCTGCTCGGCGGCTTTGCCAGCACGAATTCAGGCGGTCTCGGCGTGCTGGCCGGGGTGGCCGTCGGGGGAGTGCTCGGGATGGGCGTTGGGGTGATCACCGCCTCCGTCGTCGACGCCGCGTCGATGTCCAGCGAGCAGGTTCACAAGCAGGTGGAGACGGGGATGAGCTGGGCGCCGGTCGCGGCGCCCGTCAAGGGCGGCGCCACCGCGGGTCTCGTCGGGCGCTTCTAGAGAGCCCCCTGGCGCCGTCAGCCCTGGCGGAGCGCCTGGTCGACGAGGGCGCGCGCTTCCTGGAGCCGGCGCTCTTCCTCGGGGGTGCGCTCCTTCCTCTTCTTCGGGGCGATCACCACGTCGGCGGGGCCGTCGTCCGCGCGCTTGCCGAAGAGCCGCCCGAGCACTCCCTTGACGGGCTCGATGGCGAAGACGCCGTCGGCCAGGATCTCGGGCCTCTTGCGCAGATCCGCCATGAGCTTCGGGTTCGACTCCACCCACGCCCAGGCCTCGGAGAACGCCTCGCGCTGGGTCGCGTCGAGGTGGGCGCGGGCGACGCTCGGCTTCACGTCGTGGACGCTGCAGAAGAGCGCCAGGAGCACCGCGTGCTCCTCGACCGAGAGGTGCGTGTGCTGGTGCATGCGCACGCCGCCGCACGACTTGCCGTAGACGTAGGCCCCGCTCGTCAGCAGGATGCCCGCGCCGCACACGGCCGCGGCGACCTCGCTCATCGCGCCGAGGTCGTCGCGCTCGATCTCCTCGCTCGCCTCGAACAGGACGAGCGTGCCGATGCTCCGCGCGAGCGACGTCGTCAGCAGCGTCGGGCTGGCGACGTCCGCAACGGGTAGCTCGACGACGTAGGCCTCGTCCGTCTCGATCACGCGATCCTTCAGCGCGTTCATCGCGGGACCGCCGCACGACCCCGTGCCGCACCCTCCGCCCGCCTCACCCTCGTCCTCGACGAAGCGCAGGCCGACGCCCAGGTCGTCGGCGATGGGCGCGTAGCCAATCATCCGCGTGAAGAGGCGGGCGACGCTCGGCCCGTCCTTGCTGAAGGGGTCGGGGAAGTGGCGGCCGCTCGGCTCGAGGAGGTCGGGGTCGCCGATGGCGTCGCCGTGGGAGTGGCGGAGGTGGGCGTACTGCTTGACGAGCCAGCGCAGGGCGTCTTCGCGCGGGAGGTCCATGGCCCCAGCCTAGCGCGGGTCGGGCGCGGCGGCACGAGCGCTGCGACCTGCCCTCGAAGAGAGTATCGATGCTCCATGGCGTTCTCCCTCGCGACCTTCAACGTCAAGGATCTGTTCGATGCCCCCGAGCCCGCGCGCCGCGCGCAGGTCGAGGCCAAGCTCGCGTGGCTCGCCGCCATGCTCACGCGGATGGATGCCGACGTCGTGGGCCTCCAGGAGGTCGGCTCGGTGAGCCTCCTCGGCGAGCTCGTGGGGCGGCTCGAGGGGAGGGGAGGCTACGGCGAGCCCGTGGTCGGCACCGCGGACGACCGCGGCATCCGCAACGCCATCCTCGCGCGCGTGCCGGTCCTCGCGTCCCAGGTGCACGCGCCGAAGAGCCTCGAGTTTCCGGTCTTCCAGGCGGGAGACCCGCCTCCCTTCGGCGACCGCATCCCCATGCGGCGCGGCGTCGTCCAGGCGACCGTCGACGCCGGGCCCCTCGGGCAGGTGCACGTGCTCGTCGCGCACTTCAAGTCGAACCGGAGGCTCTTCGAGCGCGACAGGAACGGCGGCGCCCCGCCGTGGGTCGACGTGCTCCCGGCGCGCGTGCTCGCGCAGGCCGAGCTGCGGAGCCTCGTCTGGCGCGCGAGCGAGGCGCTCTTCGTCCGCGGCCTCGTGGACGACCTCGTCCTCGAGGACCCGAGCGCGCAGGTCGCCTTCATGGGCGACCTCAACGACCGCCCTGGGTCGCTCGTCACGCGGTTCGTGGCCGGGATGGGGCCCGGGGAGCTCTTCTCGGGGGCGGATCTCGTCCGCGAGGAGCGCCGCTTCAGCATCCTCCACAAGGGCAAGCCCGACCTCTTCGACTACGTCTTCGTCACCCAGAACCTCCGCCAGCGCGCCATCGAGGGGCGCCTCTTCAACGAGGCCCTCCGCGACCACGGGGACATCCCGCAAGGGACGGAGCCGGACCTCGTCGCCGATTCGGATCACGCACCTCTCGTCGTGCGCTTCGGCTAAGCTAACGTTCAGAGCTAACGCATGCGCCTCGCCCTCGTGATCGCGCCGCCCTCGCCGGCTCCTCTTTCCACGCCGTCCGTCCCACCCGCCGGCGAAGGAGCCCCGCCGAGCGGCTCCGCCGCGAGCTCCGTGCGCGGCTCGTGGGGCGACGGCCCGACGAAGCTCGCGGCCCAGCTCCGCGGCGGCGGGTTTCGCGTCGTCGAGGTGCTCCTCACGGTCGACTTCTCCCGCTCCGTCTCGCGCGCCCTCGGCGCCACGAACCCGGGTGACACGATCCTCGTCTGCCTCGCGGGCGAGATGCGGCTGGGCGAGGATCTCACGCCGCGCATCCGCATCGCCGAGGACACGGACGCCATCTTCGAGCTTGGCGTCCTCGGCCGGCTCGTCAAGGGATGCCAGCCGGGCGAGGCGCTCTACATCATGGACCTCGGCTACGAGGGCGCCGACGACGCCTTCCGCGCCGCCGAGCTCGTGGACGCCACCGTGCGCGCGCTCCGGGCCCGCGAGGACGGCGTGGCCGCCCTCGTGGGGGCGCGCGCGCTCGCGGGGGCGCGCCCGGCGGGGGACCTTCGGCCCGGCCTCTCGACGTTCCTCATCCGCGCGTTCGACGAGGCGCGCGAGCTCCAGGACGTCCCCGCGCCGCCCGCGGCGAGCGACGGGCGCGGCGCCGTCACGCTCTCGCGCGTCATCGAGCGGCTGCGCGCGTTCTCGGACGCGGGCACGCGGATGCCGAGCTTCGCGCACGTCGACGGCAAGTCGGACTTCGTCATCCTCCAGCCCGAGGGCGAGGTCGAGGAGCCCCCCGTCCTGTCGGGGAGCCTCCTCCAGTCGTTGACCGAGCCCGTCGCGAAGGAGGCGAGCCCGAGCTCCATCCGCCCGGCCGAGCTCCGCAAGTCGGCCAGCAACTCCGCCCCGCCCACGTCCGGCCCGCCGCTCGACGAGCTCGTCACGCGCGCCGTCGAGGCCGAGGGGCGCGGCGCGTGGGACCTTGCGCTCGACATCTACAAGACGGCGCTGATGGTCCATGGCGCCCGCGAGGGCGAGGCGCGCGCCGGCGTGTACGCGCGCATCGCCGCCGCCAAGCTCGCGCAGGGCAAGCCCCGCGAGGCGGAGCTCAACTACGAGAAGGCCCTCGACGCCTTCCCCGGCCACGCCGCCTCGTTCGACGCGGTGATCGGCATGGCCGCGACGGCGGGCGACTGGCGCCGCGTCATCGCGCTGCGGCAGAAGGCCCGGGCGGCGCTCGGCGACGTCCCGCAGCTGCTCGCGATCGCCGCGGTCTACGAGGACAAGCTGAAGGAGCCGCGCGGGACGCTCGACGCCCTCGCGGAGGCCCGGCTCAAAGCCAAGACCGACCCGGTGCTCCTCGGCAAGGTGCTCGCCGTCTACGAGCGGATGGGCAAGTGGCTGCTCGTCGTCGAGACGCTCGGCGATCTGCGCGCCGTCGCGACCGACGCGAAGATGCGCGCCGAGATCTGCTTCGTCCAGGCCGACGTCGCGCTGGCCCGCATGCGGGACGAGGCGCGCGGGCTGCCCCTGCTCGAGGTCGCGCTCGACGAGGACCCGACGCACGAGAAGGCGCTCCAGGCCCTCGTCGCCGTCTGCGAGACCAAGGACGCCTTCGACGACGAGGCGGCCGTCACGGCGAGGCTCCGCAAGCTCGAGCGCGTCTACGCGCGGCTCATCGACAAGCACGCGGCCCGCGGGGACCTCGAGCGCGCGTGGGACACGTGCAAGCGCCTCGGGATGCTCCGCCGCGACCGCCTGAACGACGCCGCGGGAGCGCTCGACGCCTTCGAGGGGGCGCGCAAGTGCAAGCCGGGCGACGTCGAGTCGCGCGCCGCCGTGGCCGATCTCCTCATGAGCCTTGGCCAGCTCGACGGCGCGGCCGCCGAGCTCCAGGGCATGGCGGCCGACGCGCCGACCCGCGTGGCCACGTTCCGCAAGCTCTTCGAGCTGCACACGAGGCGCGCGGAGCCCGACCGCGCGTGGCTCGTCGCGACCGCGCTCGAGGAGCTCAAGGCGGCCGACATGGACCACCAGCTCATCGTCGACCAGTTCCGCCCCGAGCCCACGACCGCGGTGCGCCCCGCGAGCTCGCTCGACGACGACGCGTGGGACTCGTTGCTCCGCGCCCCAGGCGCGGACCCGACGGTCGCCGCCATCCTCCGCGCCGTGGGCCGCGCCGCCGTCGCGTCCCGGGTGACCGCGCTGAAGGCGCAGAAGAAGCTCTTCTCGCTGAGCCCCCAGCGCAAGCAGTCGCCCACGAGCACGGTCTCGATCGTGCGCACCTTCGTCTGGGCGAGCCAGATCCTGGGTGTGCCCCTCCCCGAGCTCTACGTCTACGACGACGTCCCCGGCGGCCTCGCCGCCGTGCCGGGCGAGGCCATGACGACCGCCATCGGCCCCGCGGTGCTCAGCGGGATGCCGCTCCGCGAGCTCGCCTTCGTCGTCGGCCGCCACCTCGCGTACTACCGCCCCGAGCACCACCCGCTCATCTTCTTCCCCACGCTGGCGGAGCTGTCGACGCTGTTCCTCGCCGCCGCGAGCATCGCCGTCCCCAAGCTCGCCGCGAGCCCTGCCGCGCTGAAGCTCCGCGGTGAGATCGAGAAGCAGCTCGCGGCCTCGGAGCGCCAGGAGCTCGCCGTCGCGGTCACCCACTTCGACGCCGGCGGCGGGAAGGTCGATCTCGCGTCGTGGATACGCGGCGTCGAGCTGACGGCGACGCGCGCCGGGCTCCTCCTCTCGGGCGATCTCGCGGTCTCGATGCGCGTCCTCCGCCGGGAGACGCGCGCCATCGCGGACGTGTCGCTCGACGACAAGCGCGCCGACCTGCTCGCGTGCTGCGCCTCGGTCGGGTTCGGCACGCTCCGGCAGAAGCTCGGCATCGCGCCCACGCCGGTGTGACGGGAAGCGGCATGGGCACCCGGACTTCCAGTCCGGGGTGCCCCAAGTTTCCGGTACCAAGGAAGACATGAGAAGACTCCCGCTGGCGCTCGCGATCCTCACCGTCGGGCTCGCGCTCGGCTGCCCTGGCGCGCAGAACGTCGTCAACGCGCCGGCGCCCCCGCCGCCCCGGGCCGCGCGGGCCAAGGCGCCGCTCGACCTGCGCCTCTCGAAGACCGGGCTAGGCTTCCGGCTGAGCGACACCGACGACGACGCCGCGGGCGACGGAGCCGCGCCCGCCGTGACGACGCCGCTCGACGCCGAGGACACGAAGAAGCTCTTCGCCCGCCTGCCGCCGCTCAAGGCCGACCCGGAGCTCGCCCAGCCTTTCGCCCTGCGCGCCAAGTCCCTCCCCGCGCCACGTCCCGGCGAGACCATCAAGGAGCACTTCCCGCCGGAGGCGCCGTCCGTGGGCGCGCCGCAGGTGCACGCCGGTCCGCTCCACGTGACCCGGCACGAGCCCGACGGCCCCGTGAAGCTCGCCCCGTACCTGACCGTGAGCTTCGACGCCCCGATGGTCGCCCTCACGTCGCACGACGACCTGTCGAAGCTGCCGGTGCCCGTCACGCTCTCGCCCGAGCCCCCCGGCAAGTGGCGCTGGGTGGGGACGCAGACTGTGATGTTCCAGCCCGATCGGGCCTTCCCGATGGCGACCGCCTACGCCGTGGACATCAAGGCCGGCACGAAGAGCGCCACCGGCGCCGTGCTCGCGACCGGGGAGCACTTCGCGTTCTCGACCCCGCCCCTCGCCATGCAGGAGCACGGCCCGGCCGGCGGCGCGGTGAAGCTCGACCCCGTCATCTTCGCGCGCTTCGATCAGGCCATCGATCGCGACCTCGTCCTCGCGAAGACGGTCGTGAAGGCGGACGGCAAGCCCATCGCCGTGCGCCTCGCCACGCAGGCGGAGATGGACGCGGACGACGTCGTCCGGCGGCTCGCGGAGGAGCGGGGCGACAGCGGGCCTCTCTCCCTCGGCGTCGGCGACTACCATTCGTCCGCCGGCGGGCAGTACACGGGGGCCGCGCACGCCGTGACGAGGAGCCGCCTGCTCGCGTTCGTGCCCGCGGCCCCGCTGCACACGAGCTCGCTCGTGGAGGTCGTGTTCCCCGCCGGCACGCCCTCGGCCGAGGGCCCGAAGACGACCACGAGCGACCAGCGCTTCGACTTTCGCACCTACGGCCCGCTCCGCGTCATCGACCACAGGTGCGAGCACTGCAATCCCTTCTCGGCGTTCTCGGTGATGTTCACCAACGAGATCGATCTCGCGAAGTTCGACAAGTCGATCGTCACGGTCACGCCGCCCATCCCGGACATGAAGGTGGTGACCGGCTCCTCCTGGCTGAACATCACCGGCCGGAAGAAGGGGCGCACCAGGTACACCGTGAAGATCGGCAAGAGCCTGACCGACATCTTCGGACAGACGCTCGACGACGACGACACGCACACCTTCGACGTCGGTCCGGCCGGCAGCGTCCTCTTCGGCGAGGAGCGGCCGATGATCGTGCAGGACCCCAAGGCGGGCCCCGCTCTCGAGGTGTTCTCGGTGAACGAGCCGACCTTGCACGTTCGGCTCTTCGAGGTGACGCCTTCGGACTACGACGCCTACGTCGCCTGGCGCCAGAAGTGGGACTACGACGGCGTCCAGAAGACGCCCCCCGGCAAGCTCGTCGCCGACCGCGTCGTCCACCCCGTCAAGACGCCCGACGAGCTCGTGAGCACCCGGGTCGACCTCGGGCCGGCCCTGAAGGGCGGCTTCGGGCAGGTCCTGGCCATCGTGGAGACCCCGCGCCCGTTCAAGAACCGCTGGCAGAAGGAGTGGGTCCGCACCTGGCTGCAGGTGACCCACCTCGGGCTCGCCGCGGTGGCCGACGCGGCCGATCTCGCGGCCTGGACGACGAGCCTCGCGGACGGCGCTCCGCTCGCGGGCGTCGACGTGTCGTGCGCCGCGAGCGCCGCGAAGAGCGAGGCGGACGGCGTCGCGCACCTGCGCGCCACCGCGGGTCAGAGCATCGTCGCGAGGAAGGGCAACGACTCGACGTTCCTCCCGGGCGGCCTCTACGTCTACTCGCAGCGCCCGAGCGCGACCCGCTTCTTCACCTTCGACGACCGCAAGATGTACAAGCCCGGCGAGGACGTCCACGTCAAGGGCTGGGTGCGCAGCCTCGGCGCCGGCAAGGGCGGCGACGTCTCGCTCGTGCCCGGCGCGGAGGGCCAGCCCGTGCACTGGGTCGCGAACGATCCGCGCGGCGCGGAGCTCTCCCGTGGGGACGCCACGGTGAGCGCGCTTGGCGGCTTCGACTTCGTCGTGAAGACGCCGGCCAACGCGAACCTCGGCGCCGCGATGGTGTCCCTCCAGCTCGGATCGCAGACCGAGCGCGGCGTGCACACCTTCGAGATCCAGGAGTTTCGCCGGCCCGAGTTCGAGGTCCACGCGACCACCAGCGAGGGGCCGCACGTCGTGGGCGAGCACGCCGTCGCGAGCGTGGACGCCAAGTACTACGCCGGCGGCGGCCTCCCCGACGCCGAGGTCTCGTGGACCGTCACGCGAAGCCTCGCGAGCTTCCAGCCGCCCAACCAGGGCGCCTACGTCTTCGGAAAGGCCGAGTACAGCTGGCAGCCTTGGCACCCGGGCAGCAAGCCGGAGCGCACCACCGACACGTGGAAGGGCCACACCGACGCGCAGGGGACCCACAGGATGCGGATCGACCTCGAGGCGCTCGAGCCGGCGTACCCGATGTCGCTCTCCATCTCCGCGAGCGTCACGGACGTGAACCGCCAGGCGTGGGCCGCGGGCACGTCGCTCCTCGTGCACCCCGCCGGCGTGTACGTCGGCCTGAAACCCGAGAAGTCTTTCCTCGCGGCCGGCCAGGCCATCCAGCTTGGTACGATCGTCGTGGACGTCGACGGCAAGCCGGTGCCCGGCAGGGCGGTCTCGGTCTCGGCCGTGCGCCTCGACTGGGAGCAGACGCGCAGCGGCTTCGAGGAGCGCGAGGTCGACGAGCAGACCTGCGCCGTGACGTCAGGGGACGCGGCGGCCTTCTGCACGTTCCCCACGAAGAAGGGCGGCTCCTACCGGATCAAGGCGGTCGTCGTGGACGAGGCCGGCAGGAAGAGCCAGACGATCACGCGCCTCTGGGTGATGGATCGCGACACGCCGCCCGACCGCGGCCTCGGGCAGGACAAGGTGCAGCTCCTCCTCGACAAGAAGGCCTACGCCGGCGGCGACACCGCCGAGCTGCTCGTGCTCTCGCCGTTCGCGCCCGCCGAGGGGATGCTCGTCGTCGCCCGTCAGGGCATCCTGTCGACCTCGCGGTTCACGATGGCCGCCGGGATGCAGACCTTGAAGGTGAAGCTCGACGCGTCGATGACGCCGAGCGTCGAGGCGTTCGTGCTCCTCGCCGGCAAGCGGCCGCGCGAGAACGAGGCGGGGCTGCCGGACGCGGCCCTCGCCCCGCAGCCCGCGTTCGCGTCGGGCGAGGTGCACGTCGCGATCCCGCCGGACGCCCGCAAGCTCGAGGTCGCCGTGACCCCGCGCGACAAGGCCGTCGAGCCGTCGGGCCATACGACCGTCGACGTCGACGTGAAAGACGCCCGCGGGGCAGCCGTCGCGGGCGCGGAGGTCGCGGTCGTCGTCGTGGACGAGTCGATCCTCGCGCTCTCGGGCTACCAGCTGCCCGACCCGCTCGACGCTTTCTACCCGGTGCGCGACGCAGGCGTCTCCCGTGGCGGCACGCGCGAGCTCGTCGTGCTCGCCCGGCCGGACACGACGCGGCTCGCCGGCGGCGGTGACCTTCTGTTCGACTCCGACGGCGCCGTCGTCAACGGGCTCGACCAGCTGCGCTTCGCGGAGGGGGGCGGCGGGGGCATGAGCTTCGGCAAGAACGCGAGGGCCGTCACGCTCGCGACGCCCATGCCCCCGCCTCCGCCAGGCGCACCCGCGCCCACGGCCAGCGCCGCGCCGAAGCCGAAGGAGGACGGCAAGCCGACCACCGCCATCGCGGTGCGCACCGACTTCGCCGCCCTCGCGGTCTGGAAGGCGCTCGAGCGGACCGACGACCGGGGACACGTGGAGGTCCCCGTGAAGCTCCCCGACAGCGTGACGCGCTACCGCGTCATGGCCGTCGCCGTCGCGCACGAGAACGAGTTCGGCTCGAAGGAGTCGAGCATCACGGCGCGCCTGCCCCTCATGGTCCGCCCCTCGGCGCCGCGCTTCCTGAACTACGGGGACAAGTTCGAGCTTCCCATCGTCCTCCAGAACCAGACCTCCCTGCCCATCCACGCGGAGGTCGCCGTCCGCTCCATCAACGCCAGCATCACGGAGTCTCCCGGCAAGCGCGTCGACATCCCCGCCAACGACCGCGTCCTTGTGCGCTTCCTCGCCGCGGCCGAGAAGCCCGGCAAGGCACGCTTCCAGATCGGAGCCGCGGCCGGCGCCTTCGCGGACGCGAGCCAGGTCGAGCTCCCCGTCTGGACGCCCGCCACGACGGAGGCCTTCGCCACCTACGGGGTCATCGACGACGGCGCCATCGCGCAGCCGGTGAAAATGCCCGGGGGCGTCGTCACGCAGTTCGGCGGCCTCGAGGTGACGACCTCCTCCACCGCCATGCAGGGGCTCACCGACGCCGTCGTGTACCTCGTCCACTACCCGTTCGAGTGCAACGAGCAGCTGGCCTCGCGCATCCTCGCCATCGCGTCGCTGCGCGACGTCCTCACGGCGTTCGACAGCAGGGATCTCCCGCCGCCCGCCGACCTGAACGCGAGCGTGCTCACGGACCTCGAGAAGCTCCGGACGCGGCAGAAGTGGGACGGGGGCTTCGCGTTCTGGTGGGGCGAAGAGTGGCCGTTCATCTCGATCCACGTCGCCCACACGCTCGCCCGCGCGGAGGCCAAGGGCTACAAGGTCGACGCCACCATGCGGCAGCGATCGGTCGGCTGGCTCCGCAGCGTGGAGAGCCACATTCCCGCCTGGTACGACGCGGAGTCGCGCCGCGCGATCGTCGCCTACGCGCTCTACGTGCGGCGCCTGCTCAAGGACGCGGACCCCGCGCGGGCGCGCCGCCTCATCGACGAGTACGGGGGCGTGGAGAAGATGAACCTCGAGGCGGTCGGCTGGATCTGGCCAACCATCAGCCAGGACCCGGGCTCCGCCGCCGCGAACGCGAAGATCCGGCGCTTCGTCGCCAACCGCGTCAGCGAGACGGCCGGCGCGGCGCACTTCGTCACGTCTTACGGCGACGGCGATTACCTGCTCCTGCACTCCGATCGTCGCGCCGACGGCGTCTTGCTCGAGGCGATGATGATCGACGAGCCCGACACCGACCTCATCCCGAAGCTCGTGAAGGGGCTCCTCGCGCACAGGAAGGCGGGCCGCTGGGGTAGCACGCAGGAGAACGCGTTCGTCCTCCTCGCGCTCGACCAGTACTTCGAGAAGTACGAGAAGGCGACGCCGGACTTCGTCGCGCGCGTGTGGCTCGGCGCGGACTACGCCGGCGAGCACACGTTCAAGGGTCGCACGACCGAGTACGGCGAGATCGACGTGCCGATGGAGCTGCTCGCGCACACGCTCGGGCAGAAGGAGGAGAACCTGACCCTCGGCAAGGAGGGCCCCGGTCGCCTCTACTTCCGCGTCGGCATGCAGTACGCGCCCGAGGACCTCCGGCCCCAGCCGATGGACCAGGGCTTCACCGTCTCGCGCACGTACGAGGCGGCGGAAGACCCGGACGGCGCGTCCGCGGCGGAGCCGCAGCGAGGGCAACACCCGAGCGACGTGCGGCGGGACGCGGACGGCACGTGGCACTTCAAGGCCGGCACGAAGGTGCGCGTGCGCGTCACGATGATCGTGCCGTCGCGCCGCTACCACGTCGCCCTGGTCGACCCGATCCCCGCGGGCGTCGAGCCGATGAACCCCGCGCTGGCCGTGACGGGCGTGATCCCGCAGGACCCGGCCGCCCAGAAGAGCGCGGATCCGTACTGGTACTGGCACTCGACCTGGTACGAGCACCAGAACATGAGGGACGAGCGCGTCGAGGCGTTCGCGTCGCTCGTCTGGGAGGGGCTCCACGAGTACGTCTACACGGTGCGCGCCACGACGCCCGGCACGTTCGTCGTCCCGCCGCCGAAGGCCGAGGAGATGTACAGCCCCGAGGTCTTCGGCCGCGGCGCTGCGGACCGCGTCGTCATCGAGTAAGCGGGCGGAGTGCGGTACCGTGACGTCGGGGGCGGAGGTCTCGTGATGACGATGCGTCGAGGTGCGTGGCTTTTTTGGGTGCTCGTCCTTCCGGCGTGCCACGACGACCCTCCCGATCCCCCGCGCACGGCCGACGCATCCGTTGCCACCGGCATCCCGCAGGCCGCGAGCGGCGCACGTCTCGGCATGCAGGCCGCGCCTGTCCCCGTCGACACGGCGGCCGTCGCCCTCGCAGGCTCGGCGGCCGTGCGCCGCACGCCTCCTTCCACGTTCGTCTTCGACGCTGGACCGCGCAAGGTGCTCTGCGACAACCGGGCGGGCGCCTTCCCCAGACTCCGGTTCGTGCCCACGGCCGCGGGCGGCGGGTCGCCCAGCGGCGCGGAGGCGTGGGTGGGTGTCCGGGTCTACGGCGTTCACCCCGACGCGCTCGCCGGGAGGCTCGGGCTCGCGAACGGAGACCTCGTCGTGGCAGTCGATGACATAGCGCTCGTGTCCGGCGCCGCCGCGGCCAGCGCCATCGAGCGCGCATGCTCGGCCCCCTCCGTCACCATCCACCTCGGTGCCCGCGTCGGGGAAGACGCGGGTCCGCTCAGTCTCGGGTGGGCCGTCTCTCCCGCGACACCTTCTCCGTAGAAGCGCGCTGCGGTTCTACCCGCGGTCTTCGATGGGCGCGGTCATCAGATCGTGGACGATGAGGTCCGGCGCGCGGGAGGCGAGGACGCCGTTGGCCATGGCGGCGAAGATGGGGACGCTCACCTTGTGGTGGGCGGCCCACGCGAGCACGCGCGGGATGAGCTCCACCGCCTCGACGCGGAGCTTCGCGTCGCGCATCGCGTCCTCCAGCGAACGGCCCTTGGCGAGCGCGGCGCCGAGCAGGATCTCCGGCCGCTCGCGCTGCTCCACCGACGCGAGCAGATCGCCGTACCCGGCCAGCCCGAGCAACGTCCGCTCCTCGCCGCCCGCGGCGCTCGCGATCTTGCCGGCCTCCTGGACCCCGCGGGAGATGAGCGCGGCGATGAGGCCGCCGCTGAGGCCCACCGCCTGCGCGTAGCCCACGGCGATGGCGAGGCAGCCCACGAGCGCGCTCGCCCACTCGAGGCCCCTGAGATCGTCGGTGCAGTAGAGCCGCAGCGACGGACCGACGAACGCGTCGCGCACGGCGTCGTTCACCTCGGGGAACGAGGAGCCGGAGACCATGATGCTCGGCCGGCCGGCGGCGAGGTCCTCCGGGAGGACGGGGCCGCCGAGCGCGCCCAGGCGGCGAACCGGGGTCTCTTCGCGGAGGACCTCGGCGATCGTACACAGCTCGTTGGAGGCGGCGTAGGTCGCCAGGCCGCGCGTACCGTGGACCAGGTAGTGGCGTCCGTCGACGAAGTCCCCGAGTCGCCGCGCGACCTCGCGCGCAACGGTGGAGGGGACCGCGAAGACGATGAGCCGCGCGCGGCCCGCCGCCTCACGCAGGTCCTGGGCCTGCGTCACGCCCTGCGGCAGCGCACCGTTCAGCGTCCGCCGCGAGTGTACGAGGGCAGGCCGCCCCGTACGCGCCGCGGCGGCCGCCAGCGCCAGCCCCCAAGCACCCCCACCTATGACCGCGACCGCGGAGTCTCGCATCGAGACGCTCATACCATGGCACTACGGCGGCTCGCGAGAGAGGACGTGCCCGGGCGCGCCCGCGGCCTCCGGGGCGAGCTCCAGGCGGCACTCGGGCGACCGGCTGCCCGCCGCCACGGGAGCGCCCCGCACGATCCGGTCCGGGTCGACGCCGAGGCGCCCGAGGACGAAGGTGACGACGTCCTCGGGGCCGTGCCCGCCCCGGATCACGATCTTCCGCCCCTGCATCGGGCCGTCGTTCAGGCAGTCGGCGACGGCCTTGAGGAGGTAGAGCCACTCCTCCTTCTCGTGCCCGCTCGGCGGCTTCACGCTGGAGAGGGGAGGGCACTTCGCGACGACCTCGTTCGAGATCCTGAGGGTCGCGTACTGGCTCTCGTCCTCGTCGTCGTTCACGTCCTGGCTCGGGTGCCGGTCGTTCACCGGGGTGACGGGAGGCTGCGCGCGCGGGGCCGCCTCCGGACCTGGGGTTTGGACGCTCGTGGTGGTGGGCGGACGGGGCGTAGGCCCGGTCACTGTGTGCGCGCAACCGCCGATCACGAGCGCGAGGCCAGCCAACGTCGTGTGCTTGATTGTGGTGCCCATGTAAAGCGGACAACGCAGCAGCGCACGTGCCAAGCGAGCCCGAGCCGGCAACCGCGCGGCGCGCACGCCCGCGCGGTCCGGCGTGGCGTCGCGGCAGCGGCGAATTGCCACGCGCACTCTCCCTCGGGCGACCCCTCTTCGTGCGCACGTGTGGCGCGCTTGGGCCAGGTAGGTCACACTCGCGGCCCACATGAGCCTCGTCTCGATCCGGACCCCGGCCTCCCGCAAGGCAGAGAGCACGGCCATGCGCTTTTTGCCGACCGCCCGCGCCGACATGCAGGCGCGCGGCTGGGACGAGCTCGACATCCTCATCCTGACGGGGGACGCCTACGTCGATCACCCCGCGTTCGGCCCCGTGCTCATCGCGCGCTTCCTCGAGGGGCGCGGCTACAAGGTCGGCATCATCGCCCAGCCCAGGTGGACGACGCCCGACGACCTCGCCCGGATGGGGCGGCCCCGGCTGTTCGTCGGCATCAGCGCCGGCAACCTCGACTCGATGCTCAACAAGCTGACGGCGCAGAAGAAGACGCGCGCAGTGGACCAGTACACCCCGGGCGGGACGCCCAACGGCCGCCCCAACCGCGCGAGCCTCGTGTACGCGAACCTCTGCCGCCAGGCCTTCCCCGGCCTGCCGGTCGTGCTCGGCGGCATCGAGGCGTCCCTCCGGCGCATCGCGCACTACGACTACTGGTCGGACTCGGTGCGCCGCTCGATCCTGCTCGACAGCAAGGCCGATCTCCTCGTCTTCGGCATGGGGGAGCGCCCCGCCTGGGAGATCGCGCAGCGCCTCGCCGCCGGGGAGGACGTGAAGGACCTCACGGACATCCGCGGCACCGCGCACGTGAAGAAGAACCGGCGCGCGTGGGAGCCCTTGCTCGCCGAGCAGACCAAGTACGTGACCGACGGCAAGCTCGTCGTCCTCCCGTCGTACGAGGAGGTGAAGGCCGACAAGAAGGCCTTCGCCCAGATGAGCCGCCAGTTCCAGTACGAGACCAACCCGCACAACGGCCGCCCGCTGCTCCAGGTGCACGGCGACGAGGCGGTCTACTTCAACCGCCCCGCCGAGCCGCTCGTCGAGGCGGAGATGGACGCGCTCTACGATCTGCCGTTCACGCGCCTGCCGCACCCGGCCTACACGGAGCTGGTCCCCGCCTACGAGACGATCAAGCACTCGATCGTGACGATGCGCGGCTGCTTCGGAGGGTGCACCTTCTGCAGCATCACGGAGCACGAGGGCCGGATCATCCAGAGCCGCTCGGAGGCCAGCGTCCTCCGCGAGGTGCGGACGCTCTCGCGGATGGAGGGCTTTTCGGGCGTGCTGTCGGACCTCGGCGGCCCGACGGCCAACATGTACAAGATGACCTGCAAGGACGAACAGACGGAGAGCGCGTGCCGGCGCCTCTCGTGCGTCCACCCAGGGATTTGCGAGAACCTCATCACGGACCACGCGCCGCTCGTCCAGCTGATGAAGAAGGTGCGGACCGAGCCCGGCATCAAGAAGGTCTTCATCGCGTCGGGCGTCCGCTACGACCTCGCCGAGCGCAGCCCCGAGTTCATCCGCGAGCTCGCCCAGCACCACACGGGCGGCCAGCTCTCGGTCGCCCCCGAGCACAACAGCGACAAGGTGCTCGACAAGATGAAGAAGCCCCCCATCGCGAGCTACGAGCGCTTTGCGCAGGCGTTCTGCCAGGCGAGCGAGGAGGCCGGCAAGGACCAGTACCTCGTGCCCTACTTCATCACGGGCCACCCGGGATCGACGCTCAAGGACACGATCGAGCTCGCCATCTACCTGAAGGAGCGCGGCATGCGGCCCCGCCAGGTGCAGGACTTCATCCCGACCCCCATGGCGATCGCGACGACCATGTTCTACACGGGGGTCGACCCGCTCACGATGGAGCCCGTCTACGCCGCGACCGATCTGCGCGAGAAGAAGATGATGAAGGCGCTCATCTTCTGGTGGGACGCGCAGCACTGGCCGCTCGCGCGCGAGGCGTTGCGCAAGGCGGGCCGCTCGGACCTCATCGGACGGGCGCCGCACTGCCTCGTCCCGCCGGACTACGGCGTGTCGACTCCCGGGGCGCACGTTGCCCGCCCGCCCCGGCGCTTCGCAAAGCCCGGCACTAAGCGAGAAGGAGGATCGAAGGCTCGTTACGGACGGGGAAATTGACCGAGCTGGCGATGAAGCAGTCCTCGTGTGCCTGCTCGTGGAGAGCGCGAGCCTTCTCCACGTCCCCGCCGGCCGCGATGGTGACCTTCGGCCGGAGCACGACGAGCGTGAAGCGCCCCTTGCCGAGCCTCTCCTCCATCGTCCCGGTCGCAAGGTCCTCGTAGGCGACGACCTCGATCCCGCTGCGCGAGGTGAGCGCGAGGTAGCTGAGGCAGTGGCAGCTCGCGAGGGCGGCGACGAGCATGTCCTCCGGGTTGTAGAGCGCGGGGTCGCCGCGGAAGGTGCGGTCGGCGCTGCCCGTGAGCGTGGGCTTGCCGGGGAACGCGACCTCGTACTCGCGGCTGTAGGCGGCGTACGTCTTCGCGGGCCCGCGGGCGGCGCCCGTCCACACGAGCCTGCAATCGTACTGGTGCGCGCGAACGGTGCCTGCCATGGTCCCTTTCCTCCCTGCCTACGGCGCGCCGGTCGCGGCGGCCTGCGCATCGCGCACGTCGCGCCCGAGCGCGTGCTCGAGGCGGACTCGCGCCGTGCGGGCATCGGCCCGCGCGTTCAAGAGGTCGAGCCGCGCGCGGGTGAGATCCGTCTCCGCGTCCGAGAGCGTGGTCGACGTCCCGCGGCCGTTGTTGAAGAGCTCCCTCGCGACGCGGTACGCCTCTTCGGCGCTCGCGAGCTCCCTCGTCGTCGACTCCATGGCGATGTCCGCCTCGCGCACGTTCTGCCAGTACTGCTGCACCTCGATCATCACGTTGTCGCGGAGGATGCCCTTCTGCGCCTCGAGCTGGGCGGCGCGCGACGCCAGATCGGTCACGTTGCCATTCGCGAGCAGCACGTCGTTGGGGGACCACGTGAGCCGCGCGCCGAGATCCCACGTCGGAAACCACGTGGGGGTGAGCGGGAAGACGCGCGTGTTCGGATTGCCCTCGATGACGTCGCCCACGCCCGTGATGACGGGGTAGCGCTGGGCCCTCGCCGCCCTCGCCTGCTGGCGGGCGGATGCGGCGTTCGCGTCGATGCTCTTGATCTCGAGCCGGGACGCGAGTGCCTCGTCCGTCAGCTCCTTCAGGTTACCGAGCACCGGGGCAACGGGCGCCTCCAGGCTCTCCCCCGGAAGGAGCGCGCCTGGCTCGTCCGTGTGCATCGCGATGCGGACCTGCTTCTCCGTCAGGTCGGCCAGGTTCTTCGAGCGCTCGACCTGAAGCTCGGCGGCGGCCTCGTTCGTCTCGGCGCGCAGCACGTCCGCCTTGGAGGCCTGGCCGACCTCGAACTGGTTCTGGGCGAGCTTCAGGTGGTCGCGCTGGTCGTTCAGCGCCTGGACGGCCACGACGATGGCGCCCCGGGCGCGGAGCCACGAGTAGTAGGTGGCCCGCCCGTCCGCCGCGGAGATCGCCCGCGCCGACGCGACGTCGTACCGGGCGGCGTCCTCGGAGTGCGTCGCTGCGCTGTAGTTCTGGTTCAGGCGCAGGAAGTAATCGCTGATGGGGACCGAGATCGAGGCCTGCAAGAGGTAGTTGTTCAGAACCAGCGGGAAGGTGAGCGATCCGGTCGAGAAGAGCGGGGTGCCGCTCGGGATCAGGCCGACCGGCGCCTCGGTGCCGACGAGCGAGCCCGCGGCGATGGACGGGGGGGTGAAGTTGCTCAGGCGGGTGTAGCTCGCCGTGCCGATGAGCCGCGGCAGGAAGCCCGCCCACGCCTCGTCCACGCGCGCCGCGGCGCCGCGGAGCACCTCCTGGTTCGCCTTGGCCGAGTAGCTCGTCGCGGCGGCGCGCCTGCCGACCTCGACGCTCGTGAGGCCCCCGGGGTTCACCCGCAAGAGCTCGTTCGGGACGGGTAGGAGCTGCGTCGGCGGGGCGACGGTGGCGTGGGGGGCCTGGGCGGCTTCCGGGATCTGGGGGGCCACCCCCGTGCGCTCCTGCGCCCCGGCCCTCGGCCCGGTCGCCGTGCTCGCCACGACCGCCAGAAGGGTGAAGGCTGCGCATCTCCCGACTCCCGTCCGCATACCGTCGTCCTTTCGCTCAAACTCGCTGGTTGTAGGGGCCGCGCCGCGGCCGGGCCGCGGGCGGTGCGTGGTTGGATGCCGCAGGGTGCCTCGAGCGCTCGCCGCCGCGCGAACTTAGCGTAAAGCGGTGGCGATCTCGATCTCCACGCGCTGACCGAGCTTGACGGGCAAGGGAGCGGAGAGCGCGATCTTGACCAGGATCACGCGCGTGTCCGAAGGGCGGCCAGGGTCCTGCGGCTTGATCCGGCGCGACGTGACGGCGTCCGGGATCTCCTCGACCCTCCCCGGCCACGACTGGCCCGTGAATCCCTCGGCGCTGATGGCCACCTCCTGCCCGAGCGCGATCCGCCCGGCGTCGTACTCGTCGACCTCGGCCTCGACGCGCGTGCGCCGCAGGTCAGCGACGGACACGAGCCGCGCGCCGGGGGCGACCGTCTCGCCTTGTTCGGCGAACCGTTCGGTCACGACGCCGTCGATCGGCGAGACGATGCGCGTCTTGTTCACGACCGCCGCGAGCCTCCCGACCGTCGCGATGGCGGACTCCCGCCGGGCCTTCGCGGCGTCCCGGTCGTGGGCCCCGCGATCGACGGTGTCCTGCGCGATCGCGCTCGTGGCGAGCAGGCGCTGCGAGCGATCGAGCTCCACGTCGAAGAAGCGCATGTCGACCTCGGCCTCGGAGACGCGGGTGCGCGCCTCGACGAGCGCGGCCTTCTGCTCCGAGGAGTCGAGCTCGGCGAGGAGGTCCCCCTTCTTCACGACCGTCTTCTCGAGCACGGGCAAGGAGCGGAGCGTTCCGCCCAGATCGGTGCCGACGACGACGAGCGCGTTCGGGTAGGCGACGAGCCTCCCCTCCGCGTGGATGCCGTGCCGCGCGGGTAGCTCCGCCGCGAGGGCCATCTTGGGTCCGGCGCCATCGAGCGCTCGGCCGATGCGCCCCCACTGCCACGCGAGTCCTGCGAGGAGGGCCCCCGCGAACACGACCTTCCAACCCTGCTGCTTCATGACGTCCATGGCTGCCATCGGTCGCCTCCTTCAGGCTGCGATTTTTCCGTCCCGGATCTTCACGACGCGGTCGCTCACCTCGCGCACCTTCGGGTCGTGCGTGACGATGAGGAGGGCGCGGTTGTCCTTCTTCGCGAGCGCCCGAAAGAGTTCCAGGATCTGGGTGCCGACCTGCGAGTCGAGGTTCGCCGTCGGCTCGTCGGCGAGGATGACCGCGGGCGAGCCAACGAGGGCGCGCGCGATGGCGACGCGCTGCTTCTGGCCGCCGGACAGATCG